>Ga0326728_10004768_pt1 | contig 39477 bp, 41 predicted proteins | sample MB3enrmetagenome_FD_207602 | JGI IMG/M metagenome (GOLD analysis project Ga0326728, IMG submission 207602) | Lab enriched peat soil microbial communities from McLean, Ithaca, NY, United States - MB31MN | ecosystem: Environmental > Terrestrial > Soil > Wetlands > Peat | place: USA: New York... | reverse complement strand
CCTTGCGCAGATTCTCGACTGGTTTGCCGGCGGAGTCCCGCACGATCACGTGCACCTGCACGAGGTTTACGCGCAGCTTGAATGTGGCGCCCGTGTCCTGCATGGACACTTCCTGCTTTGCTGCGCCGTCGTCCTTTGGGGTTTGCGTCTCGGTGGGATTGCCCTGCGTCTTCTCTGCGGGTGGGTTGCCTTGGCCCGCTGCGCCCGCGGAGTCCTGGGCGCGAGACACCACAGCAGAGGTCGCCAGGATCGCGAGGAGCATCCATAGGTGCGGGTAGCAGCGACAGGGTTTGCGGTGGATCACTCTGGAGTTCATCCTTATCCCTTGCTACTTCCCGCGGTCTATCCGTTGCGCGCGCCATCCCCTTCAGACCGTCTTATTGATGGGGGGACCTCTTGACTATACGCTTACGTAGATATCCGTCCTAGCCTCATTATGCCCAGTTCTGAGGCGCTTCAACGCACTCCTTGCATTGCCGTTAATTCGTTCCTCTGCGGAATCCCTCGAGGCTCCAGGTATCCTGCGCTTCCACATGCCGCAACACATAGCGGTCCCCGTTCGCCACGCGCACACGAAAAAACGTCTCTCCCGGTGAGTACCAGCGGTCTTCCACTTCGGCCACTTCCAGCGTTTCTTCGCCCAGCCGCACGCGTAGCGGCCGCTCGTCCGCACGATAGCCCGCGTAGCACTCGACATCAACGCGTTTCACTTCTGCCCCTTTTTCTGCGCCAGCGTTTCCGGCGGCGAGTCCTTCCTCTTTATTGCTTCCTTCCCACCGCCTGCTCTGCATTCCATGCCGCACCCAAAAACACAATGACCGCCGATATCTGCATCCAGATGAGCAACCCGATCACCGCAGCCAATCCGCCGTAGACTACGCTGTACGGCATCCGCCGCACATAGACGCCAAAGAGCGCGTTCACCAGCCACCACAGCAGTGTCGCCAGCATGGCTCCGGGCAGTACATGGCGCAAACTCTTCTCCTTCGGGCGCGCCACCCAATAGATGACCGTCAGTGCCAACATCGCCAGCACCATCGCGGTCGCCGGGAAAAACACCAGCCACAAACCGTGAATCGGCACCGTACTGCCCAGTTGCAGCGTGAACCATCTCCGTAGCGGCCGCCCAAACACTTCCAGGATTCCCGCCGCCAGGAGCGGCGCAATGGTGATCAACAAAAGCAGCAGCCCGCGAAGCTGGCGGTGCAAAAAGTCGAGCCGCTCATCATCCCCGTAAATCAAGTGGATCCCGTCCATGAGCAGCGTCATCACCTGCGACCCGCCAAACAGTGTTCCGGCCCAGCCGAGCAGCGCAAATTTCCAAACATTGGGTCCGCGCCGCGCCAGAAAGTCCGCCACGATCCCCTGGCTGCCCGGCAGCAGAAACTCCGTGAAATTGCGAATCGTATCGAGCAGGGCGGTTTTGCTTCCGATCCAACTGGACGCAAACCATACCACCAGGAGTAAGGTTGGGAAAAATGCCAGAAAGAGGTTAAACGCGATCGCCTGGGAGATCACGTTGCATCGCGGGAAGACCCGCGCAACCACACGCCACATCTTCGTCGTCAAGTTAGCCCTCGCACCGTTCACCCAGCATTATATAGAGTTCCCAGTCTCCCATCTGCGCCGCAGGCATGCGCCGGGCCGGGCAGCGATTTTCCACGCCACGGGCACTGGCGGCTGTATCTGAAATTCGCTCGAGCGCTTGCGGCCCCTGCACATCCTGCGCTTCCGGGGACAGCCGCTCCCGCTCGCTACTTCTTCCCCTCCTGTCGTACACTTTTGCATGGACTCGATCCGAGGTTTCCAGAATTGAAAACCGCACCCGCGCGGGCATGTACCTCCGCCCAAAGTTGGCTTCGGCCTGTGGGAATGGGGCGCGTCGTAGCTCTCGTCACCATTTGTCTTTCGTGCGCTATCTTCGCGCAGGCACAAAACGAAGCTGCCAGGAAATACACCTGGAAGCCGCTGGAATTCGCCATTCTGCGGTTTAACGACGAAGCTCCGAATTCCTGGAACATTTACCATTGCGAGAAGAAGGGCCTGCTGCTGGTGCGTCTCTGGAAGCGCTACCTGTTCATCGATGTGGAGGAAGAAGAGGTCTACGATCTGGACCCGCAGAAACTCACCATCCAGGGGGAAACCGTTTCCTGGTCTTTCGCCGATCTCCCCGATAAACCCATCCACACGCCCGATTGGACGGACCGCAATGTCGGCCGGATGCAGCGCTTGCGCTTCCGTCTTGGCAAGGAGGGCCACTACCTGGAGCTGCAATTGCCGTTTGACATCAACGGCCGCCCCATCTATTGAGCTTGAAATCCGAAGTTGAAGAGAGATCCCTCCACTCCGAGCCCGCAGAAAACGCGGGCTCTCCGGTCGGGATGACAGTTTCTGGGGGATGATAAGGAGAGCAAAACACTTTGCTCCCAGCTGCAGTGGGTCAAGTCGGGAAACCAGGCTGAGTTTGTCGGTCTGATAATTGGGGATTACTGGCGATAGACGCCGTAGAACCAGGGGATGCCCAGGGCTCCCGGCTCGACGCCAACCACGATCCGGTCGCCTTGGCGGAAGCGGTCGAAATCGTCCAAATCCACCGCCAGCCGCTCGTAGCGATGTCCTGCGCGCCACGAGGACACAACCAACCGCCGCGTGCCCCGCACTACCCCTTTCATCAGATAACGGCTGTCAACGGTTGCCGTGTGATAGCTCACATTCTTCGGCGAATCCAGCCTGCCGTTCAGGAAAAGCACGGCCAACAGGATGAAAGGGATGGGGATCAATCCCGTGAACAGATGCTTCAGGACCTCGATCTCCTGGCGCGCGTGCGCGCGGCGCTCCAGGATTACCGCCAGCGTCAGGGCCACGAAGAAAACCAGGCCGAAGAACACCAGCATCGCGTCCAAGTCCAGCGGAGGATAAATCTGGCTGACATAAGGAAAGAGGAGCGAACCGGTGAGAAAGATGGCCGTCTGCAGGAGCAAGCGGCGGCGGAAGACGAGTTCCGCGGCGGCGGAGGTCAATCCGCAAACGGGACACTGATCCGAGATGCGTTCTGCACCGCAATCCAGGCAATGAGTCATGAACTTTAGTATACGGCTTTAGGATACCGCCGCGAGTTTTGCGAGCAGATCCTGGAAATGCCGCTGGCCCTGCTCTTCGGCAAGCGCGATGGTGACCCCCATGCCGAGGCCGGGCTCGACGCGCTTCACCGAACAATCCAGCCACACAGGCCGCTCCATGCCGAATCGCGCGCGGAAACCCGCGCCCACCCAAAGCACATCCTCCGATTCGATGAACATTCCCCCGGCGCTAATGTCTCGCGTGCGCGCTTTCAGCCGCGCGGAACCCCATTCGATCTCGAGATGAGCCTGATAGCGAAAACGCGGGGCCCTGCGGCGGTCCAGCCCGTGCGGCCCTAATCCCTCAGTGTTCATGGACCCGGCGCTCCTCCGGGAAACAGGAGGCGCGCAAGTATGGAGCCCCTACGGCGTGCCTCTGCCCTGAAGATACGACGGGAACCACCACAATGTTTCAGACACCGCCGCGCCATGTTTTGTTCCCGGCAAGTATCAGTTGGAAACACGTGACACCGCCGTCATAGCGGAGATTTCTACAGGCTCACCCCGATGGTGATCTCCGGATGAGCGCGGAACACGGGTGCGGTAGAATTCCCTGTCGGTGGGAAATGCCCAAGACCACGCAGGCAGGGAAGGCGGCAGCCATGCCCCAGGACGGGCTTTTGCAATATTTGATTGCCGAGGAATATACGCCGGAGAGTCTCGCGAAGATCCGGGAAACGCTGCAAGCTCACGGCACACATGCGATTCTGCCGGTGGAGCACGGGCTGTTTGCGGCAACGGCGGCGCCTGCCGCGAATAACGTTTCGGGTTATCACAACGTCTGGGTCCGTGACAATGTGCTGGTGGCGAATTCCCTCCGTTTGCGCGGAGAACTGGCACCCGCCATCGCCTGCATGCAAGGCCTCTCGCAATTCTTCGCCAGGCAGCGGCCGCGCTTCCTGGACATTACTAATGATACCTCCCGCCTGCTGAAGGACGACGTGCAGCGCCGCCCGCATATCCGGTTCGCGGCACAGGCGCTCAGCGAGCTCCCGGAAAAGTGGCCGCACGCACAAAATGACGCGCTGGGGCTGGCACTGTGGTTTCGCTTCGTGCTCGCGAACTCCGGGGCGCTTCCGCTGACCGCCGCGGACTGGGAAACCTACGAGCTTTTCCCGCGCTACTTTGCGGCCATCGAGTATTGGCAGGATAGGGATAGCGGGGCGTGGGAAGAAGGACGTGCGGTTCGCAATTCCAGTGTCGGCGCCGTTGTGGCGGGACTGGAAGAAATGCGGGAATACGTGCGCTCGCCTGACCAACAAAGGAAAAGGGACGATGTTTGCGCGGCTCCAGACACGCTCGCGAAGCTGGACCACTTGATAACGAAGGGGCGCGCGCGGCTCGCTGCTACGCTGCCATTTGAAGCGCCGCCGGAGCGCCTTGCGGATTCCGCCTTGCTCTCCTTGATCCATCCGTTGCGCGTTGTTCGGGAACTTGCGGAGCAAGACGCCATCCTCAACTTGGTGCAGGCGCGGCTTAAGGGCGAGATCGGCATCAAGCGTTATGCCGGCGATTCCTATTTTTGCCAGGACTACGATCAATGGTTCGCGCCGGGCCAGATGAGCAGCGACTTCAGCGAACGGATGACTTACCGGGACGCCCTGCTGCAGCCCAATTGCGAGGCGCAGTGGTGCATCTTCGACTCGCAGCTTTCCATCATTTACGGCGAGCGATTTCTGGCGAACCCCCCGGAGGCGGAGAGTTTTCGCAAGCAGGTTTACTATTTCAACCGCTCCTTGCGGCAAGTGACGCCGGCGGGTGGCTGCCCAGAACTTTACTTCCTGAAAAATGGGGAATATGTCCCCAACGATCACACGCCGCTCTTGTGGACGCAGGCAAACCAGGCGCAGGCGCTGCATTTGATGGAGCGTTCCGTGAGAGTGAAACTGGGGGCGGAAGTTTAAGCGTAGAAGGGGAGATTCCCAGTCCTTGGTCCGTGAAGTGTCCAAGGGGGGCGAATTTCCGGGCGGGATTGCAGGCTGTTTCAACCAGTTACTTAGCCAGTCGTGCTAAGATTCGGCCCATGAAACCGAAACTGACGGTCCAATTACGAGCTTCGCTGCTGTTCGCATTTTCGTTTTTGCTTGTAGCCGCCGGTCCGTGCCACGCACAACATATGAATGCGCCAGACTCCCCCTGTGCAGGTGTTGCCGTTACAAGTGACCTGATAAGTTGTCTCTCAAAGGCAAAAGATGCCTCCGATGCGAGACTGAATTCCGTCTACCAGAGCATCAGGAAGAAACTCGACATCGAAGAGGCTAATCGTTTGGTCGAAACTCAAAGAATATGGATTAAGTATCGGGATGCAAACTGCTCGGCTGAGCGAGCCTTGTATGGAACCGGGACTGGGGCCTATCCCGCGTATCTTGCCTGCGTTGATGCCATGACAAGAGCGCGCACCAAGGAACTCCAGATCACATATGCCGTCAAATTGAAGGATTGAATTGGATTACGACAGCTCGCCATAACACCCACAGTTCCAAAAAGACGGTCCTGCAATTTGAATCTAGGTCCCGATTTGCGTCCTCACCGGAAACCGAGCCAGTGCGCCGCGGGTCTCGCTTTACTTCGCGCGGGTTGGGCGTTATGTTTCGTGTGGCCACATGCCGCTTGCGTGAAGCAAGCAAACCAGGCTATCGCTTTTCATCTGGTTGAAAAATCATGGGAGGTATGGCGATGAAGCACGTTGCTGGATGTCGAGGTCTACTTCTGCTGGGTTTGTTGATCTGCGTGGCGTTCCCCACACTTTCTGTTGCGCAAACACGGGATGATTCCCTGGCGTCGACCCCGCCGATGGGCTGGAACAGTTGGAACAAGTTTCACTGTAATGTCAGCGAGGATTTGATCAAGTCCGTTGCGGATTCGATTGCGACCAATGGGATGAAGGATGCGGGGTACCAATACGTGGTGATCGACGACTGCTGGCAGGTCAGCCGCGATGAGAACGGCAATATCGTCGCCGATCCGCAGCGCTTCCCTTCCGGAATGAAGGCGCTGGCCGATTACATTCACTCTAAGGGGCTGAAGTTCGGATTGTATTCGGATGCCGGCACAAAAACCTGCGCGGGACGTCCGGGAAGCCAAGGACACGAATACCAGGATGCGCTGCAGTACGCGCGCTGGGGCGTGGATTACCTGAAATACGATTGGTGCAGCACCGGGACGCGCAACGCGGAAGAGGCGTACTCGACGATGAGCCATGCCCTGATGGCCACGGGCCGGCCGATTGTTCTCAGCATGTGTGAGTGGGGCACGGCCAAACCGTGGCTGTGGGGCAAGGGGATCGGAAATTTGTGGCGCACGACCGGCGACATCGGCGACAAGTGGTCCGCGCATAACAAGTGGCCGGACGGGAGTTGCTGCGAGTACGGTATGGTCGAAATTCTGGACCAACAAGTGGGAATTGAAAGCTTTGCCGGCCCGGGACATTGGAACGATCCGGATATGTTGGAAGTCGGCAACGGCGGCATGACCACGACGGAATACCGCGCGCATTTCAGTTTGTGGGCTTTGCTGGCCGCTCCGCTGATTTCGGGGAATGACGTGCGCTCCATGACTCCGGAGATCAAGGAGATTTTGACGAATGCGGAAGTCATCGCCGTGAACCAGGATAAGCTGGGCCGCGAGGGGCGACGCATCCGGAAGAATGGCGATCTGGAGGTCTGGGGAAAGCCACTGAGCGACGGCAGCCGCGCCGTGATCCTGTTTAATCGCGGAACATCGGAAAGCGATGTGAGCGTTTCCTGGGAAGAGATTGCCTACCCAGGGCATCTCTCGGCCAAAGTGCGCGACCTTTGGGCGCACAAGGACCTGGGGTCGTTCACAGGCAGTTTCAAGGCGAATGTGGGCCCGCACTCCGTGGTGATGGTAAAAATTGCCCCGTAAAAATGCGGGCAGAATTCCAATTGGGTGGGCCTGAGTTTGCGGTCCGCCTCTGAAGGCGGACCCCTACCTAAGAAGGACAAGACAAATCCTCAGCGCTTCACTCTGCTCAGGATAAAAAGACGGCAGGGTGCTTGGCAGCCTTGGTCATGAAATCTTCGATCGCTTGCACGGGCTGGATGCCGCCGCGGGCGACCTGCAGTGCGATCAAAAGACCAGTCTTCCATCCTTGAGTACAGTCTTGCCATCGACTTCAACGCTGGTTTTGACTACAGGAATCGTCCACACGCCTTCCGACACAAGTACTGGTTAGTGCCTTCTCCTCCCATCTGATAAATCGGAGCCGACATTGTTATGCAATGAAGTGGCGTTGGCTCCCCCGAAGTCCCGGTTGAGAAAGATATCTACATGGTTGGCGCGGGGTTGAGGCTGCAAAAGCGGCGGCGAGCCGCGCATTCCAAAGGACGGTTTCCACACCGGGCAAAAAATGAGGGTTGCGGGGGCGGGAACGGCGTGCTAGCCTGAGCGAACAAAAGGCGAACAACTGGAGATGCGCCTCATGTCTGACTCTCTCGCCGTCCGTTTAGTGAAAAACTCGCAACTGGCACCCTCGCCCCTGCCGTCGTCCGGTTCCACTTCCCTGGCGCGCGTCTCGCAGGTGCTGGACACCTTTGCTGCGCGCGATTCCCACGGCGAGGTTCTGACCGCCGTGCGGCATTATCCCGCACGTGAGGCTCAGTGGGCGGATTTCCCGGAGTGGATCCATTCGGAACTGCGCGCCGCTTACACCGCCAAGGGCATACGAAAGCTCTACACGCACCAGGTAGCGGCGGCAGAAGCAGTGCACGCGGGCAAAAATGTGGTGGTCGTCACGCCGACGGCTTCCGGCAAGACTCTTTGCTACAACCTGCCCATACTGAATGCGATCCTGGGCGACACGGATACGCGGGCGCTGTATCTCTTCCCTACCAAGGCGCTGGCGCAGGACCAGTTGGCGGAATTGTATGATTTGAACCAGAGGTTGGACGAGTACCTGGACGAGCGAGGACAAAAGAACCGGTCTAAAGACCGGCCACTACACACCCAAGAGCGGCCCGCCTCAGAAGGTCGGGCCCTACATGAGGCTAGCAGCTTTGGCGTGTTCACCTATGACGGAGACACGCCCAGCGACGCGCGCAAATCCATCCGCGAGAAGAGCCACATCGTCTTGACCAATCCGGATATGCTGCACACAGGAATCCTGCCGCACCACACGCGTTGGACGCGGCTCTTTGAGAATTTGCGCTACATCGTCGTGGATGAACTGCACAACTACCGCGGCGTCTTCGGCAGCCATCTGTGCAATGTGCTGCGGCGGCTGCGGCGGATTGCAAAATTCTACGGGCGCGAACCGCAGTTCATCTGCTGTTCGGCGACCATTGCGAATCCGGGCGAGTTGGCTTCCCGTTTGATTGAAGACAGCGTGGAAGTGCTGGCGGAAAACGGGGCGCCCGCCGCGGAAAAAACATTCGTCTTCTATAACCCGCCGGTGGTGAACCGCGCGCTGGGCATCCGGCGAAGTTACATCAATGAAGCTTCGCGCGTTTCGCAGGAGTTCCTGAAACACGATTTGCAGACCATGGTGTTCGCGAATTCGCGGCTGCACACGGAGATCATTCTCACCTACCTGCAGCAGGCGAATCCCCAATTGCCGGGCAAGCCGGAAACGATTCGGGGCTACCGCGGCGGGTATCTGCCGAATGAGCGGCGTGAGATTGAGCGAGGCTTGCGCGAAGGGCGGATTCGCGGCGTGGTGACCACTTCGGCGATGGAACTTGGGATTGACGTAGGCTCGCTCGATACGGTGGTAATGGCCGGCTATCCGGGAACGATTGCGGCAACCTGGCAACGCGCCGGGCGCGCGGGGCGCCGCAGCGGCAGGAGTTGCGCCGTGCTGGTGGCTTCTTCGGCGCCGCTCGATCAATTTATCGTGCGTCATCCGGACTACTTTTTCGGGAACACGCCGGAGCACGCCTTCATCCAGCCGGACAATCTGGAAATCCTCATCAACCATTTGAAATGCGCGGCGTTTGAGCTGCCCATCGGCCCTCAGGAGCGATTTGGCGATGTGGATTTGCGCGACCTGTGCGTGCGGCTGGCCGAAGCGGGCTACCTGCACCTGGCCGGAGAAAACTATCACTGGACAAACGAAGCGTATCCCGCGGATACCATCAGCCTGCGTTCCGTGACCAGCGACAATTTCGTAATCATTGATATCACCGGCCAGCCCCTGGTGATCGGCGAAGTGGATTTCCCGAGCGCGCTGACCACGGTACACGAGAAGGCCATCTACCTTCACGGCGGGCAGCAATACCACGTGGAGCATCTGGATTTTAAGGAGCGCAAGGCGTACGTGAAGCAGGTGGAGGTGGATTACTACACGGACGCGATCCGGTACACGCAGGTGCGTGTGCTGGAGGTGGCGGACTCGCAGAAGCAGATGCCGTCCGGATTGATCGAAGAGCACAGGCCCTTCGAGGCTCAGGGTAAACAAGAATGCCTGTGCCACTGGCGCTCGCATGGAGATGTGCTGGTGCGTTCGCAGGTGGTGGGCTTCAAGAAGATTAAATTTTTCACTAATGAAAATGTAGGCGCGGGGCAGCTTGAGTTGCCCGAGAACGAGATGCACACGACGTCCTACTGGATCACGCTGGAGCGGCCGCTGCTGGAGTCGTTGCCCTATGCGATCAGCGAGCGGCAATCGGGCATGTTCGGTTTGCTGCACGCGCTGGAATCGGTGGCTACGCTGCTGCTGATGTGCGATGCGCGGGACCTTGGCACGGCCATTGGCGAACGCCCGCCCGCGCCCGATACGGAGGAAACGGTTGTCCTGAGCGAAGTGAAGGACCTTAGGGCCAACGCCAGGAATCCCTGGATGTCCGGGGAAAAGGAATTCTTCGAGCCAAATTTGTATCTCTTCGACGCGTATCCCGGCGGGATCGGCTTTTCGGAGCCACTCTTTCGCGCGCACGAGTTGCTGGTTCACAAAACGCGGGAATTGATCCGCGCGTGCCCGTGCGAGCAGGGGTGCCCTTCGTGCGTGGGGCCCGCGGGAGATCTGGCGCCCCGGGCAAAAGAAGCGGCAATCGCGATCCTGGACCGGCTGACAGCATGACATTTTCCCCCATCGCGGAGGCATTATGATCGCTCGTATGTGGCACGGACGCACGCCAATCGCAAAGGCGGACGCATACACGGCTCTATTGAACCGCCTGGCGATTCCGGGCTACCGCGCAATTCCCGGGAATCTCGCCGTGCACATTCTGCGGCGCGACGAGGCAGAGGTGACGCACTTTATCACCTTCACGCTATGGGAGTCGTTACCGGCAATTGAGAAATTCGCTGGCACGCCGGTCGATCAGGCCAAGTATTATCCCGAGGACCGCGAATTTCTTTTGGAATTCGAACCGAAGGTGCAGCACTGGGAAGTTACAGGAACCGCTTCTTCTGAATAACGTGAAAGGCATTTCAGTGAGCCCAGCGGATAAATTCGCACGATTGGCGGCGCTGAAACCGGCGCGCGCGTTGCCAGCGCGGCCATCCGGCTTGCGTGCGCCAGACGAAACGGACTCGCTCGGCCGCTTGTTGGGCGCGGGCATCGCCCGGAATCATTACGGCGAGCACCTGGCCATCCGGAATTGGTTTTCGACACCGGAGTTCACGCCGCCTTCGCCGGTTTCTCTGGACTTGCTGACGAAGGCGCCCGCTCGCCCGAACGCGGCGAGTGGCCGCTACAAGAACCGTGGAAACGAGGATTCCATCTCGCGGCGCACGCGGGCCGCCGTGCTCGACCCGGAAAAGTGGCTCTTCCTGGATACGGAAACCACCGGGCTGGCCGGCGGCACGGGCACGTACGCGTTCCTGGTGGGACTCGCGTGGTGGGATGCCGGCGGTTTGCAGGTGGAGCAACTCTTCCTACGCGATTTTTCGGAAGAGCACTCGCTGCTGCAGGAATTGTCGGCGCGTTTGGCGGAACGCCCCGTGCTGGTCACGTTCAATGGGAAATCGTTTGACTGGCCGCTGCTGGAGAACCGTTTCACGATGACGCGCGCAATTCGCGTGCCCTCGCTGGCCGCGCATCTCGACTTGCTGCATCCGGCGCGGGCGTTGTGGAAATTGCGCCTGGGCTCGGTGCGCCTGGTGGAACTCGAGCGGCATGTGCTGGACGCCGCGAGGGTCGGATGGCATCGCGAAGACGATGTTTGCGCGGCGCTCATTCCCCAGTATTACTTCGATTATCTGCGCGGCGGCTCGGCGGTTCCGCTGAGGGACGTGGTGAAACACAATCAAATGGACCTGCGCGGGCTCGCGGCGCTTTTTGGCAAGATCAATGCCCTGCTGGACGAGCGTGAAGCCTCTCACCAGGCCGCCGATTCGCTGGATTTATTTGGGCTTTCGCGATATCTGAGCCGCCGCGGGGAGAAAGAACGCGCTCATGCGATGTGCGAGCAGGCGCTGGGTGCGGGGCTTCCCGACGAATTTCGTCCCCAGGCAACCCACGAACTGGCGATCATGGCCAGGCGTCGCGGCGATGTGGAGAGAGCGGCTTCGCTTTGGCTGGAGTTGGTGCACGACCCCCAGGATGGCGTGGCCGCGTGCGAGCATCTGGCCATTCACTACGAACGGAACGCGCGCGATCTTCCGCGCGCAGTGGAGTTCGCGCAACTGGCCCTGGCAAAATTGCAACGCCAATACGTCCATTCCCGTGATCCTTACGCGACGGTGCGTTGGGCACGGGCCGAGGGCAGATTGCTATGCCGATTGGAGCGCTTGCAGCATCGAATAGAAAGGAGCGCTGGGCGTGCTCACGCTCCGCTGCTGGCGCATTCGGCAGGCGCCGACGGGGGTTAGCGCACTCATTGATCTTCCGTTCCCTCTCGCCATACTCTCGAATTTGGAGGCACAAACCGGATGGAAACTTCAGCAACAAAAAGCCAAACTATTGCCGAGGACAAAATGGCCACCACGGAACATTCCTATTTTCTGCACGAACTGGAACTGCGCCGCGAGCACCTGCTCTCTGCCTCGCGTGCCAACACTGCGGATGAATCGCTGAGCAACCTGCTCGTTAGCGTAGATGCAGCGCTTTCCCGACTGCAAAATGGCACTTTCGGCGTTTGTGAAACCTGCCACGGGACCATCGAAGCGGATCGCCTGCTATGCGACCCGCTGCTGCGTTTCTGCCTGGATCACCTCTCCGGCGACGAGCAACGCGCCCTAGAACGCGATCTCACACTTGCGGCGCGTATCCAACGTGCGCTTTTGCCGCCCCCGGACTGGTCGGTCGCCGGGTGGCAGGCGCGATACCACTACCAGCCGGCAGGCCTGGTCAGCGGCGATTACTGCGACTTGATCGAATCCGATGGGGCCTTCCTGTTTTTGCTCGGCGATGTCGCGGGAAAAGGCGTTGCGGCATCCATGTTGATGAGCCATCTGCACGCGACGTTTCGCAGCCTGGCAGGCCAGCACCTGCCCTTGCAGCGATTGGTGGAACTGGCAAACCGGCTCTTCTGCGACAGCACCACCGCGGGGCAGTACGCCACTTTGGTGGTGGGGCGTGCCTGGCCGGATGGCAGGGTTGAATACGTGAGCGCAGGGCACCTTCCGCTGCTCCACGTTTCTTCGGCCGGTGTGTCCGCGCGGGAAGCGACCGGCGTGCCACTGGGGATGTTCTGCGGCACAACTTTCCCGGTCTGCGAGTTGACCCTCGCCCCCAACGACACGCTATTTCTCTATACGGATGGGCTCACGGAGATATTCAATCCCGCCGGCGATGAGTATGGAATGCAGCGCGTGGAGTCTCTCGCCATGCGTCATGCCGCTTCCCGCCCTGAAGAGTTGCTTGCCGCTTGCCTGGCGGAGATGAACAGCTTTTCCGGCGGAGTGAAACAGAAGGATGACTTGACCCTGCTGGCGCTCCGCCGCGTGAATTAGCGCGGATTTGTGGCTGGTGGGCATCGGGAAGAAACCCTGCAGGGCTCGCAGACGCGGCCCGCGCAACCTGGACGGTAAAGGCGCCCGTTCCGCAATCCCATCCGGGGCGCAGAGAGCGCGGCTTAGCCCCTTCGCGATTCTCCCCTCACAGATCGGGGCAAGCAGGGCAAAAAGGTGGGCGATACAAAGCAAGAGAACCCAAGAGCGACCGATCTAAAGATCGGCCACTACAAAAACGGACCCAAGAGCACAGTCAAGAGTGACTGTGCCACGGGCAAAGGCGGCCGCTATCACTGTGGGCGCGGGAAACAACTGGGTAATCTTCACTTCGGACTCGTTAGGCTTCTTGGGTTCTTCCGGGATGGCCTCCCAGCCGAGCTTCTTGTTCCACTGAAGAAGCAGGGCGCGGTCGCCGCCCTCCACGCTGACGCACTCGTTCTGAAAGCACCGCAGAAAGACGCCGCCGTCCGGCGTATTGAAGGAGAAGAAATCCGGGCGGCGGAAGAGGCTGCCGCGCACGGCGTATTTTTTCTCCAAAGCTTCGGAATACTGCCCGAAGAAGCGCGCGGCAGATTCATTCGAGTCCAGACGGACGCGGACGAAGAGAAGCAGCCGCTTGGCGTCTTTGCTCTCATAGGTCGCGTAGACGTCGTTATTCCACGCAGTGGCCAGGTTGCCGGCGCGGTCCGCATCAAGAAATTGCTTCAAGACTTCCTTCCAGCCGAATTCCCCCAGGGAGTTTTCTTCCAGTAGCGTCCAGCCACTGCCGGGCAAACCATCCGGAAGATTAATCTTGATTGGCGTCAAGGATTTTCCCGTGCGGTAGAGATCGGGGTGCATGATTTGCTGCGTGCTTGCGGGCGGCCGCGCAAACACGCTCGCAAAGCCCTTCCAGCCATCGTTTTTCAGGACCGCCAGGGAAAACGTGAGCCCGCTGAAGTAAGGGAACATCAGCGAATCCTTGATGAAGGGAGGGGCCTTCTTGAGCATGGGGGTTTCAGCGAGATCGCCCACAAAAACCGAAGGATCAATGTCAGGAAGTTCGCGCAGTTTCAGCCCCTTCTCCTGGAGCATGTATTCAAGCATGCCGGCCATGGCACTGCCTTCCAGTACCGATTCGCGCGCCATTTCCGCGTCATCATTCGGGCGCGCCGCCTTCACCCAGGCTTCGATCTGGAAATGCTGGTCCTGGAGCGCATGCGTCAGCTCGTGGGACATCACGGTGCGCTGGTCTTCCGGAGCAATCCAATCCGCGATGTAAAACTCGTGGCTCTTTGGGTCGTAAAGGCCGGCGATCTGCTCCGTCAGGAGATCCGCGATAAAGCCATCCAAATCAAACCCTTTAGGGATCAGTCCGAAGGCCTCCTCGCTGCGTTTGGAGGCATAGCGTTCCTTGGCGTCCTTCTCGTCGTCCATCTCACGGAGGACATAGGCATGGATTTCTTCGCGGGAGCGTATGGACTCCTTCAAAGGAGTCTTCAACTCCCAGCCGGTGATGGCGCTCATCTCCTGCAAGACCTCGTCCGCCATGGCCAGGAATTCCGGGTTGTTCTTTGCGGAAGGCGCCAGGTATGGAGTTGTCGCCGCCTGCTGGGCGTGGGCCGGGTAGAGAATCAGCAGAAAGAGCGCCGCCAGGAACAGGACCCCGGCAGTTCGGTTAGGGAGACGTTTGAACGAAGCCATATTTTTGCAGGATAGCAGATTCCCGGGCACTTACGATTTCGAGCACGGCATTGTGTTCAATCAGGAGGGCATGGCGTAGCGGCGGGCGCTGTTCCCGGAGAAGAGGCGTTGCAGAGCGTCGACCAGATCGCGCAAGAACGGGGAAGGATCCACGGTGATGGCCGGCTGGCTCATAGTATCCCTGACAAAGTACTCGATCTTGGACGCAGAACCTCACAAAAGGATAGACCGGAAGGAGTTCTCCCCATGTGAAGCAAGTTTTCATGGGATTGTTCCGAAACAAGGCTCGGGGTTGGAAGGGGTGTCCGAATGGGAGCGTGGGGGGCCCTATTGAAACAACTTGCAAGTTTTCCACAGCTCTTCTTGCGTTCCGTATTCGTAACAACTTGATAAGTTGCTATAATAACAACTCATGGGAATTCGATTTGAACTCCAGGAGAGGTGCAAATGTTTCCACCTGGCTTAAGGTTGCGCCAAATTCGTGAAAGACTGGGTTTAACTTACCGGGATGTGGAAGCGGCCAGCTTTGAAATCGCCGCCAAGCGCGGCCGGCCGGATTTCATTCTGCACATCAGCCGGCTGGCGGACATTGAAAATCGCAATGTTGTACCCAGCTTGCACAAGCTGTATTCCCTGGCCGTCATTTATCACCTTGACCCGCTGGAGATCACCTGCTGGTACGAGGCACCCCTACACCAAGTGTTTCACGATGGTGCTGCGTTTCCTCCACCACGGACGCACCTTAGCAACTCGCTGCCGCCTTCGCCGACGGCCATAAGCCGCGATGACAATTTCAACACGCTGGCCACTGAACTCCTGAATCGGCTGCCTCCCGCGATTGGGCCTTTTTCGAGATTGGAGCCGTACGCGAATGGACATTATCGCTACGGTTATATCGGACTCTCCGACCGCCGCATGGCGCCGATTTTACGGCCTGGAAGCCTCGTGTTGGTGGATACCTCCGTGCACAAGATCCAGGCGAACGATTGGTCCAGCGAGTATGACCGGCCGCTCTATTTCGTTGAGCTGCGGGGGGGTTATCGCTGCGGGTGGTTCCAACAGGAGAAGGCCCGGTTGATCATGCAACCCCACACGCTATCGCGTTGCATGCCCGAGTCGTGGCGTACGCCGGAAGAGGCTGAAGTTGTCGGACAAGTGGTGGGCCTGGTTACGTACCTGAACGAGCCTTGGGCTGCTTCTCCTGCAGCAATTCGCACAATGCATTCAGATTCGAACAGAAAAGCTTCTTGAGGTAATCAGGAGCCTCGGGAGGAATCCAGGCCTTGGCCTTTTCGGAACATTCCCGGAGATGCACTTCCCTTCCACCGGGTAGAACCTCCAGATAGCCGAGCAAGTCTTCTTCCTGCAACGCCAACGGTGATTCCAACAAGCGCTCAAAAAGCTCCTCGTGGCAATCCGCGAGAGCCTGACTGACATTTTCTTCACCGTAGACCGCGCCTAATCGCTCATGGAAATAAATTCCGGTCGATGGATTACGGAGATTGGCGACGTAGGCCAGGCGCTCGTACATGCCCCCCATGGATTCCAGGGAGTGTACCGAGAGGTCGTAGAGGATCTGGCGGTGAAGTTGAAGCTGATCGAGCATCAGGAAATTCCTGTTTAACGCGGTGTTCCGTCGACGGAACTTTTTTTCAAGCGCGGACCAAGCGACTCTGCAAACTGGCACCCTTCCTGGCAAGGAGAGTGCCCCGTGAAAAAGAGTCTACTAGTTCTTGTCGCTGCACTTTCGGTAAGTTTAATCCTACTGTCCATAGCGGTACCGGTCAACAAATCTTCTGCACTGCCCACTTGGAACAACGGAACAATCCAGGCGGAGGGCGCGCCCCCGCCGCCACCTACTGTGCCGCCCCACGTAATCAATCCCATTCTCGTCGCGGAGGGTGCACCCCCGCCGCCACCTACTGTGGCGCCCCACGCGATCAATCCCATTCTTGTCGCGGAGGGCGTGCCCATGCCTCCTCCCACTATTCCGCCCCACGCGATCAATCCCATTCTTGTCGCGGAGGGCGTGCCCATGCCTCCTCCCACTATTCCGCCCCACGCGATCAATCCCATTCTTGTCTAATGGAATTGCCAGTCGGACCGTCTAAGCGCTTTCTAATACCGGGAAGGCTAGCATAACATTTTGGTAATGCATTTTTGTTTACTTTCGAGTTATGTTATGCTAGCCTTTCCACAATGTCTGAGACGCTCAACCTGCGCAATGTGGAGTTGGCTCTTACCACGATGACGGAACTGGTTCTTTTTGTTTACCTGGTGCGGCGAAAGCTCTTCCATTCGCACCCTGTTTTTTCGGTGTACATTCTGATTGTCATCCTGCAGAACGCCCTGATGGCGGCGGCGTACGGCGTGTGGGGCTACCAAAGCTTCAGGGCTTGGCTTATCGCCTGGCTCAGTCAAATTGTGGTGGAAATTGCGCGATTTGCGGCTGTGGTGGAAGTGGCGCGGCGGATTCTCTCCCCTTTCTCCGGGATCTGGGCACTGGGCCGGCGGGTCTTGCTAGCGGCCGCCGGAAGTGTTTTGGTTTACGCAGCACTGCTATCGAGAGAGTACTGGTTTAAACTGCCATTGAACGTGGACCGCGGAGTGGGACTTGCTGTGGCGGCCGTGATTGTGGCTTTATTGCTCTTTGCCCGCTACTACGGGCTGCCGATGGATCACCTGGATCGTTCGTTGTGCCTCGGTTTCTGCCTCTATTCGTGCTTCTGCGTGATCAACGACTCCATTTACGATAAATGGCTCCTTGGCTATTTGAATCTCTGGAGTTTTCTTGGTGCTTTGACGTTTCTGGCCAGTCTGCTCCTCTGGCTTGAAGCGGCTCGCGCTTATTCCGAAACGGCCCCGGCCCAGGTTCCCGTTATCGTGCCCAAGGAACTGTATGGAAAGCTCTCTTCCGAACTCAACATCCGCCTTCGCCTGCTGAACGAACACCTCAATCAACTTCTTCATTCGGGAGCCCAGCGTTAATGAACATCACGATCATTCTGTTCATCTTGTTGGCAGTACTGCTGATTGGCGCTCTCGTTTGGGCCATCCGCCCACCAAAACGCAAGCTGGTTTCGTTCGATGACGTCTTGGCAGCGTTGTCCGAAGAGCACCACTACTCCCGCCTCCCCCAAATCCTGCAGGCCCTGCGGCCCGAAGACACCGCGTTTCTGCGCGCCCGAGGATTCGCTCCGCTTCGCAGACGGATCCGTTCCGAGCGCGGGCGCATTGCTCTGCTCTATCTGGATTGTTTGCAGGAGGAATACGAGAAGCTCTTGGAAGCGTCCCGGGTGGTGGCCGCAATGGCGCCCGAGTTGGTGGCACTGGACGAAGCCGAGCGTTTCAAGATGAATCTCCGCTTCGCCTTGGGTTGCCGCTACTTGCGCTGGAAGCTGCGCCTGGGGCTGGAACCCTGGCGCGGCTTTGGGCTTCTCTCGGAGATGACCAGCGGCATGGCGCTGCGGCTAGAGGTAGCCACTTCCCAGATCGGGGAGCGCGCCGCCTTGAGCCTTGCATTCTCTTCAATCCTGAAGGAGCGTGACAGCGGGACGCGGTAGTCTTGCGTCCACTGCCGCAAGCAGGTCCGTCGCTTGAAAGGGTTTCTGCAGCATGCCGGCGCCGGGCTTTGCGTACGCCGGTTTCCCGTCCTTGTCCACAGCAAGAGAACTCATCCACAGAATCCGCGACCCCAGGCCTGGCATTCCGCTGTCGGGAGCCTCCAGCGCGTTCCCGCCATTCTCTTGAGTTACCAATTGCCAGTCGGCAATGACCAGGTCAAATCCACCATTCGCGAACAACTCTCGCGCATCGCCCAACGAGTTCGTGGACTCCACCAGATATTCGTTGGAGCGCAATAGGCCAGCTACGCTCTCGAGCACGGACTCATTAGCGTCAACTACAAGAATCCGGCCGCTCCGGGCGGCGGGCTTATCGGCCTCGGCAGGCGGGCGGTGGCCGCTAGTGCGATGCAGCGGCAGTTCGATTAGGAAAGAGGCGCCGCGTGGCGGTTTATTCTTCACACGAATCGTTCCGTCATGTTCGGTGATGATGCCATAGCAAATGCTGAGTCCCAGTCCGGTGCCCTTCCCCACGGGCTTGGTCGTGTAGAACGGGTCAAAAACCCGTGAAGAATCTTGCACGCCTGGCCCGCTATCCGTGAATTCGATAAAGAGTTGGCGGCCTTCCACTCCTGTGCTTACCCACAGGTCGCCCTCCGCGCCTTTTTCCAAAATGGCGTCCACGGCGTTATTGATAAGGTTAAGAAAGACCTGCTGCAACTGGTGTGGATCGGCGGCAGCCTCGGGGAGATCGGGTGCAAGGTCGAGATGCACGCGGATCTGACTCATGCGCAGGTCATAGTCCCGTAGCGCGAGCGTGTCTTCGAGAATGGCATTCACGCGCACGGGCACGCGTTCGGGTTTGTGCTGCCGCGCGAAGCTCAGCAGGTTTTGCACGATGCGGTGGGTACGCTGCGCTTGTTTGTACAGCTTCTCTGAATAGCCCAGTGCCAGCGGCCCTACCTCCCCGCTGGAGGTCAGCAACTGGCTGTATCCCAGTATGGCGGTGAGGGGGTTATTCAACTCGTGCGCAACGCCGGAAATCAACTGCCCCACGGCGGCCAGCTTTTCACTGTGCAACAGTTGTTCCTGGGTGCGCCGAAGATTCTCGTAAGCCTGGCGGGTCTCCTCGTATAAGAGGTTGCGCTCGACAGCGCTGGCAACCTGGCTGCCCACGGCGATCAGCAGGCTGATATCGGCTGGCGTGAAGTCGCGCACCTTCCGGCAGGCCACCGTTAGTCCGCCAATGATTTTCTCCTTGGACCACAGCGTAACGATGTAGGCGGATTCGATCCCCTCCTTCTTCTGCAATTCCCGCGCGGCCGGGGGCAGCGGCAATCCCTGGGTGGAAAGAAACGTCGCGTGCACGGCGCGAATTTGTTGCGTGAACTCTGGCGGAATGGTCACAACCGGAAAACTGCGGAGGAACTCGGAGCGATGACCGACGGAAGCGACCCGGCGGAGGGTAATGCCGTCGCGTTCAAAGAGGAAGAGCGACGCGGCGTCCAGCGTGAACAATTCCAGCAACTGCCGGAGGATGCGGTGAATGGAATCGTTCAAGTCCAGGGAAGCGACCAGCGTTTCCGCAAAGGAGTTCAGGACGACCAGTTCGCGGTTGCGCCGGCGGATTTCCTGTTCGGCGCAACGCCGCTCCGTAATATCAAGGACAAATCCCTGATAGGCGGTCACGTTGCCTTTGGCATCGCGCACGGCCGTGGAGGATTCGCTCACGGTTCGGACTTCTCCATCCTTGCGGCGGATTTCAAATTCAAAGTCTTTGACCGCGCCGTGCTCCTGCAAAATCTTTTTGAGCCGCTCGCGGTCCGCCGGGTTCACGTACAGCACCTGTGCAATATCCAACTGCATGAGCTCTTCGCGATCGTCATAGCCGGCAATGCGCATCAGCGCGTCGTTGAAATCGAGGAATCTTCCTTGCACGGTGCTAATGAACACGCCCTCCTGGACGCTGGCCACCAGCGCGCGGTACTTTTCCTCGGCCTTCTTGCGCTCGGTGATGTCTTTCAGGACATGAATCGTTCCCAGCTTGTGGCCGGAAGGATCCGTAAACGTCGAGTTGGAGGCAAGAAAGAATCCCTGCAGCCAGGGGTCCGGAGAGTCCGCTTCACCGGAAACGCCCTCGCAATAGGGACACATCTCGAAGGCACTCGCCCGCGGGTTGAAAAGGTCGCTGACCGCGCGCCCGATCATCGCCTGACTTTCCCGGCCCAGCAGATTCGCCAGGCGCACATTCCCGCGCACGATGCGGCCGGCCCGGTCGTGGACAAGAATGGGGTCGCCAATGGAATCGAAGGTATACGCCCACTGCTGTTGGACGGTTTTGACCTGCTCGAAGAGATTTACATTCTCGACGGTGGTTCCGAGGAAATTGGCGACATTAACGAGATAAGCGAGCTCGTCCTCGTGAAAACGCTTGCCGGGCAGCGCGCCGATGCTGAGCATGCCGACCGAGCCTTCCTTGCCGCGAAGCGGCACGGTAATCAGCCGCGTAATCCCGGCTTCCGCCATTTTCCGGCGGGCCTTGATGTCTTTCTCTTCCTCGAAGCGCGAGATATGGCAGTTCTCCCGCAGGACTTCCTGAATCCAGGGGCTGTGCGAATCGAGGCGTTCATGCTGCTTCAGGTAGCTTTCGCTGTATCCCACCGAAGCGCGGGCCACGAATTCGGCGGCATCGCTCTTGCCCTCGAGCAACCGGAGTATCCCGTGACTCGCATTGAGGCTTGTGGTGATCTGCAACAGGACCTTTTGCAGCAATTCCTGAAGCGAGACCGACTGGCTGCTGGAGGCCGTCAGCATGGTGAACTGCTGCATCTTCTTGCTGATTTCTTCGGAGCGCGCGCGTGCCGCCTCCAGGAGCAGCACGATCATCCCAATGCCCAGGCTCGCGTTCAGGAAATGGTCGAACGCAAAGCGGAGAAGGTATATCTCCTGCTGCGTCCACGTCGGCCGGTCAAGGCTGTTCAAACCCAGCAGCGTGAAAGCGCCGGCCAGCAGTTCGGCGCCGTGGCCGCCGGTGGCGCCCGCGGTGCGCCATAGCAGCCACCCCGTTGCCAGGCAAATGGCGCTCTCCAAGATCGCGGTTTCCCAATGCACTTCGCCAAAGCGGGTGACTTTGCTTTCGTAATAGCAGGCCGTCAGCGCGAATAAAACCGATAACCACAAGACCGGCCACTGCAGGCGATTGTTGCCGATCGTGAACTGTACGATGGCCGTCAGAAAGAGCATCAGCGCGGCGACCCCGGCGCCTGAAGTGGCCACGCGCAAGAACGGGTTGGGCCTGAACAGCAAGGCCAGTTCGCTGAAGGAAGACAGGGTCAGGCAGATCCACCCCAACAACCAAAGCCGATAGAAAGTGGCGCGGTTGTCCCGGCGAAGGTGAACAAATAACACCAGCAGGGTGAGGCACGCCGTGGCTTCAAAGAACGCAATTCCCTGGAGGCCTTGATTGGGCACCACGGCCGACCCTCCCACGAGGTGTTGCGGGCATAGAAATGGAGAATGGCGCCGTGCGCTCCCCGAGCGGAAGCAGCGACACCACACCTGCTTTGACGCTAACACGCTATTTTCTTACTGGGCAAGGGTACCCACATAGGGGTGTGCTGTCCCGTATAATGCTGTTTGGGAGAAAGACCATCGTGGACATCGAGAGCATCCTGGTTGTGGACGACGAAGAGGCGATTCGAGAGGTCGTATCAACCATGCTCGAATCGCGTGGCTACCGCTGCACCGCCGTAAGCAACGGTAGGGCGGCACAGGAAGTGGTGCGCAGGGAGACGCCGGATCTGGTCCTAAGCGACATGATCATGCCCGAAATGGACGGCATCAAGCTGCTCAGTTGGATGCGCGAGCATGACCCCGAAGTCCCGGTCATCATGGTTACCGCCATCCATGATATCTCCACGGCCCTGGAAGCGATTCGCCGTGGCGCTTACGACTACATTCTGAAGCCCTTTGAAAAGGATCAGCTTTTTATGGGGGTAGGCCGCGCGCTGCAACACCGGCGCCTGGTTCTGGAAAACCGCAATTACCAGATCAACCTGCAACAGAAGGTGGATGAACAGACCGCGCAACTCCAGCTGGCCCTTCAGCAACTCGAGCAATCCTATGATGACACCCTGGAAGCCCTCGGCAACGCGCTGGACTTGAGAGACGCGGAAACCGAAGGCCATTGCCAGCGCGTGACCGCTTTCACGATTGAGATTGCCAGGGCCGTGGCCGTGCCGCTTCCTTACTTGCTGGTGCTCGCGCGCGCCGCCTTTCTTCACGACATCGGCAAAATGGCCATTCCCGATTCCATTCTGCGCAAACCGGGCCCGCTCGACAATGATGAAAAGACCATCATGCGCACGCATTGCGAAATCGGTTACAACATGCTGACGCGCATCCCGTTTCTCCGCGACGCCGCGGAAATCGTCCTCGCTCACCAGGAATTCTTTGACGGCACCGGCTATCCGCGGGGCCTGCGCGGCGACCAGATTCCCCTTGGGGCACGCATCTTCTCCGTCGCGGACGCGCTCGATGCCATGATCAGCGACCGCCCCTACCGCAAGGCGCTGCCGATGTCCCACGCGCGGGAAGAGATTCACAGGTGCGCCGGAACACAGTTTGACCCCAGAATTGTTGAAGTGTTCCAGACCATTCCGGAGCAGCACTGGCTGGATCTCCGCGACAATTGGGGCTCGCCTCTCCGGACCGCTCATCTGAACTTATAGAGATTCAATGGCTCTACAACTTGGCATTGGCCCCTGAGCATCCGGAACGCCCTTCCACTTTTCTCTGGTGCGTTCCTCATGTAATCTCTTGCTGGAGAGACCCCATGGCTCTGATCCCCATCAAAACCGCTTCGGAAACCGGCTATTGTGACTGCGTCTGTGGCTGTTATGAATTAGCCAGCCTGCGCGACGATGACACCGGCAAAGGCTACTGCCCCGCCTGTGGCAGGGACCACCTGGATTGGAACACCGGGGTCGGCATCCCGCAACCCGCACCGGCAAAGCTTTCCGCGAGCACCGCTCCGGCTTCACCGCAGCTTCCGTCCTCCGCTGATCCGCCGGCACGCCTGCGCTGAATTCTGCTGCCAAAAGAAAAGGGAGGCCACGCGATGGCCTCCCTTCGTTTTCCGGCTTGGTTTTCTGCTAGCCCGGATTTCTCACAAATTACGATTCATCCGATGTCCAAGTACAGCAAGCAGTGGTTATCCCGAGGCGACCCGATGAGGTCCGGTGTCAGAACTCCGGCGGAGTCCGCCGGACTCCCAAAACCGGAACTCGCCGAAGGACCTCAATCAAAATTGTACACGGGGTATCCGTTGAGATCTTTTGGGGCGCTCCGACCAGGTCGGGGTAAACGCCCGACGCACCCCTCAAGATGACAGGCTGCTGCGCAGCTTGCATAACATGAAAATTGCATCTTGTGAGAAAGGCTAGTTAGTAGGGGAGCGATTGGAGGGCGTTGTCGGAGAACCGGTAGAGGCTGGCCAAGTGATGAGAGTGAAGAAGTTCCGCAGCGAGGAAATCGGCGACGGAATCGATCACCCGGAAAAGGACCTGCTGGTCCAAATGCGCTTGGGGCAAGAGGACGACCACGGCATGAGTGGTCGAGCCGGTGTCCTCGTGACAGTACCAGAAGCAGACCGAGACGCCGTCAGGAGCATCGGATTGCCGTTCCTGCGGGTAGGCCAGGGGGCGATCGGCGAGCAGAACATGAAAGGTCTTGCCATCGGAGCGAGAGATCATGGGCATGGACTCGCACAAGCGGGAGAGGAGACCTGGTTCGCCATGATGAATGCAGTGCGGGCAAAGGTTGAAATTGCGATGGGCAACGTGCTCTCCGACCAGGGGATCGTCCTTCACGGGTCAGCCCTCCGGGTCAAGACAGAATCGCAATGATACGCCGGCGGCTGGAAGGAGACGCATCATTAAATCATAATTACCCGCAGATTATAGAGTAATCATAAATACATTGGCAAGCATTGAGTGCTGGATTCCTGGGTACTAGACTGTCTGATTACAATAGGCTGGAGCGGATTGCGGAATGCCGCGCACCGGCACCGCGGCGCTCGACCTTAATGACATCGGCGCCGGGATCGCCAAGCTGCATGGCGGCGCAAGGCCCGGCAAGGGCTTGGGTTAATTCAACCACGCGAATTCCAGTGAGGACCGAGGACATGGTGGAAGAGTATGAGGGACGAATGCGGAGAGAAGGACCGGCAGTTTAAGGGAAACGAGTGTGCGAGGTTCCCTTGCCTGTTGGACGATGTTCCCGGAGAATAGAGAGTTCATCACCAAGAAGCGACACTTTAATGGCGGCTTGAGCGCCGCAGCGGACGGAGACCCGGGAAGATGGCCAATTCGATTTACCCACCCAAACGATTTGTAGCCTATTTTTCCATGGAGATTGCGCTGGAAAACGCCATGCCCAGCTACAGCGGCGGCCTGGGTGTGTTGGCGGGAGACACGATCCGCGCGGCAGCGGATATACGCCTGCCGATGGTGGCGGTGTCGCTGCTATACCGCAAGGGCTATTTCCGGCAACGGTTGGGAGAAGACGGCGCCCAGACGGAAGAGCCGGTGGAATGGGAAGTGGAGAAGTTCCTGAAGGAGGAGGAACCGCGTGTCAGCGTAACGCTGGAGAACCGGCGAGTGGAATTGCGGGCCTGGCGGTATATGGTGAAGGGCGTGCGCGGATATGAGGTTCCGGTCTACTTTCTGGATGCGGATCTTCCGGAGAATGACGCGCGGGACCGCGAGCTGACGGGGACGCTCTATGGCGGCGATCCGTACTACCGGCTGTCGCAGGAAGTGCTGCTGGGGATTGGCGGCGTGCGTATGCTGCGCGCGTTGGGGCACACCGAATTGATGCGCTACCACATGAACGAGGGCCACGCGGCGCTGCTCACCATGGAATTGCTGGAGGAGGAAACGAAGCGAGCCGGACGCACGGCCATCAAGAGCGAAGACATCGAACGGGTACGCAGCAAGTGCGTGTTCACCACGCACACGCCGGTTCCGGCCGGACACGACAAATTCCCCGCGGAGTATCTCTCGCGACTGTTGCCGGACCAGGTGCGCTTCATTGATGTGAAAGACGCATCCTCCGTGGATTTGATCAAAAGCATCCTGCAGGCAGAGCAGACTTATCCGGACTGGCAGGAAGCGGCGCGGCGGGGCGCTTCGGTGAGCATGACGTACCTGGCGCTGAGCCTGAGTAATTACGTGAACGGCGTGGCGAAGCTGCACGGGGAAGTTTCCCGGAAGATGTTTCCAAACGTGGAGATCGAAGCAATCACCAATGGCGTGCACGCGGCCACGTGGACTTCGCCGGCTTTCCAGGATCTTTTCGATCGCTATATCCCCTCCTGGCGCGAGGACAACTACAGCCTGCGCGGGGCCTTGGGCTTGCCGCCGGAAGAGGTGTGGGCAGCGCATCTGCTGTCAAAACACAGCTTGTTGGAAGCCGTGCGCAAGAAATCGGGACTGAAGCTCGATCCCGAGGCATTCACGATCGGATTTGCGCGCCGGGCCACGGGCTATAAACGCGCGGACCTGATCCTGAGAGACCTGGACCGTTTGCGGCAAATCGCGAAAAATGTCGGGGCATTCCAGATCGTGTATGCGGGCAAAGCGCACCCTCGCGACGCCGGCGGCAAAGAGATCATCAAGAAGATCTTCAAGGCGAAGAAAGCGCTGAAGAAGGCGGTTACGATTGTCTTTCTCGACGACTACGACCTGGAGCTGGCCGCGCAGCTCACCTCGGGCGGCGATTTGTGGCTGAACACGCCGCAATATCCCATGGAAGCTTCCGGCACAAGCGGGATGAAAGCGGCGGTGAATGGCGTGCCGAGCTTGAGCATTCTGGACGGCTGGTGGGTGGAGGGCTGCATCGAAGGCGTGACCGGATGGTCGATTGGAGAACCGCGTCGCGGCGATCCCGGCCCGGAAAGTCCAGTGGACAATGTGGTGGACGCGGAAAGCTTATACACAAAACTCGAGAGCGTGATCCTGCCGATGTTTTACGAGGAACGCAGCCGCTACCTTGAGGTGATGCGGCACGCCATTGCGATGAATGGATCGTTCTTCAACACGCAGCGCATGGTGCAGCAGTATATTACCGACGCTTATTTGCGCTAGTGCCGTTCCAACCTTCCAGACTGTGCAGTGATGCTGCCTCAAGCGAGACCTGAGTGGATGGCTACTGGGCGTTAGCGGCATCAGGTTGGCACGGCACGAGCGCGGTGGGCGCGGGCGACTTCCTTGGAGCGGACTTCCAGTAGAAAGACTTTACGCGGCAAAAGGTGAAAGCCGGCCTTGAGATTGAAGGTTGCGGCAGATTTGTTGTGGTGCTGCACCTGCAGCTCGATGGTGCGGATGCCGCGCTCGCGGCAGAAGTCTTCAATTTCGTAGAGCGCCAGTGAGCCGATACCTGTGTTGCGGTAGCGCTTCTCCACGTAGAGATCGGTGAGCAGGGCTTCCACGCCGCCATATTCCAGATCGAAATTGTAGGTGACGATGGCATAGCCCACGGGCTTTTTGTGGCTTTCCATGAGCCAGGCCTTGCCGAGTGAGAGATTGCGGAGCAGGGTATGGAGACCTTGCTCCAGGGATTTGCGATTGAAAGGAATTTTGTCGAAACGGTAGTAGGCGATGACGAACTTCAGCAGAGTGGCGTGATCTTTGGGGCTGCAGGAGCGGAAAGATACCAGCATAGGGCCTCACTTTGGGGAACGAGGGAAGCGCGTCGCTTCTTATCGTACTGCAGGCGCCGCGTGGCGAAAAGGAGTTGAGGGGATGTAGGCGCGAGGCAGTTTCCGATTGCGCGACTGATCAGACACCAGCATAAGCCGCCTCATTGCCGGTTTCCATGTCCCGCTATTCTCCTTTGAATTTGTAATTCGGCCGGCGGGTGATGGATTAGGCTTCACATCGAATGATTTAGATAGCATATCTTGCCCGTGGTTTGGTCGATTTGCACAATCACGGTTCCGCCAGAAGTCGCTCCACGGAGTGTCCCAAGAACAGTCCATTTCCCACTTTCGAGTTCCGCGCGAAATGGTTTCTGCGCATCGACGTTTCCCTTCCCATAGACCGGAATCGCCACTGCATACGCAATGGCTGTCGCTGTGTCTTTATCCGGCACATAGCCCCTCTTTGGGATAAAGGATTGGGACGACTCTATCTGATGTCTTACAAAAACGAACTCGTCATGGTCACTTGGGCTCTGTGCCCCAGGCATCAGCAGAAATAGCGGCCACACTATCAAAAAATAAGCTCTCATCTCGACCTCACTTCCTCCCCATCTCTGCTCCAGTCCCAGCACGACCTACGTATCGACATTATACAAATTAACAGCTTTCTCAATCACACTGCCTAACGAAGGCGGCAATCGGAAACTGTGTCATTGTTGGAGAGGCAGGAGGTTTCAGCGGAGGCGGTTTTTGTAGAGGGCCATGCCGACGACGGCGTCCATGCCGATTTTCTGGAGGGCGGCGATTTCGCGAGCAGTGGAGATGCCGCCGGCGGCGACGATGGGCAAGCGCGTGGAGCGGCGCAACTCGCGGAACCAGGAGAGATTCACGCCACGCATAGTGCCTTCGTGGTCCACATCTGTGCAGAGGAAGCCGGCGCAATAGGGTTCGAGGGCAGAAATGACTTCGGCGGGAGCGAGCGAGAGAGGTCTTCGCCAGCCGTGGATTACGATGCGGCCTTTGGCGGTGTCCAGGGCGACCAGGATGTGTTTCTTGCCGACGCGGGCCGCGAGGCGTTTCAGGAACGCCACATTGGGGCGCTGCTGGCGAAATGCGGCGCTGCCGATGATGATTTGCTCGACGCCGAGGCTGATCAGCGCTTCGGCGCGGCGCACGGTGCGAATTCCGCCGCCTACGCGCAGCTTCAATTTGGATTTATGGCGGGCTTCGCGGCAGAGTTGCTGCACCAGGCGATTGTTGTGGCCTTTGCGCATGGCGGCATCGAGATCAATGACGTGCAACCAAGCGTAATGGCCGAAACGATCAAGCAGACCGAGGACATCGGCGACGGCGAGTTCGCGCTTGCGACGATGCGCGAGGTGCTGTCCGGCTCCAGTTCGCGAAAGAAACAGCTCCGATAGCCCTGGTGACAAACGCCGGGCCCCACGGCTTCCACACGGATGAGGAGCGAGTCGGCGTCGCAATCGAAGAGGAGTTGGCGAACGCGAAGGACGTGGCCGCTAGTTTCGCCTTTTTTCCAGAGGCGCTGGCGGGTGCGGCTGTAGAAGTGGACTTCGCCGGTGCGCTGGGTGTATTCGAGCGCTTCGGGATTCAAGAAGCCGAGCATCAGCACTTCGCGCGTGGCGTGGTCTTGAATGACCGCGGGGATCAACCCGTCCAACTTTGCAAAGGCAAGTTCCACCAGAGCCTCCCAAAAACAAAAAACCCGCCGGGGCGATTGGCGCCAGCGGGCTGATAAGAGCTTGTGGTTACGAAAGCGCTATACAGACCTCACCGGGCGCGGCAGGAAGCCGTGATGATGGTGTCGATGCGCCCTCATAATCATTGCAGAAAGAAAGTACACGATCGGGGAGGATTGAACCAAACCAAAAATCACAACGGATGTATCTGAATTTTCGATGTTAAGTGCGGGAGACGATACCCGGCGGGGTGTTGGAGCTGTAATTGACCGTCATGAGGAGATGCAGGGCCACGCCAAACCTGGCGTTGGGCAGGGGTTCGACGCGGACGACCTCGGCCACATATTCGCAGTTCATGGGGTCATGGGCCGAGCTAAAGGGGAAAGTGACGAAGACGCGCATGCCCTTGTAATAGCCGGAACGGCGGGTGTGAAAGTAGATGCCTTCCTTGGAGGCGTTGATGCTGACGGGCATGTCTTCAAAGTGTTCGTCCCGAGGTTCCGAGGGACGCACGCGGAGGGGCTTGGCGATCTTGGCTCGCCGGCTGCGGCGCTTCTCCGCATACTGCTTTTCAGACAATTCGGCCATCATGTCGTCCTACGGGCGGGGCCATTTCTATGATTAGGGGAGGAGGGCGAAACGTCAAGGCATTGCGCTGAATCTGATACTTACAGGACAATAGCGGTCCAGTTTAGGGGGCAAAAGAATGGCCGAAAAACTGCGGAAATCCGATGCGGAATGGAAGAAGGCACTTACACAGAACCAGTACTATGTGACACGTCAAAAGGGGACGGAACCCCCGTTCACCGGTGAGTACGAAGCTGCCGAAACGCCGGGCACCTATAAGTGCGTGTGTTGCGGGCGGCCGTTGTTCCGGTCGGAGACCAAATTCCACTCCGGATGCGGCTGGCCAAGCTTCTTCGCACCCGCCAATCGGGAGGTGTTGGAGGAGGAAACCGATAGTTCCCACGGCATGACACGCACGGAGGTGCGCTGCAGCCACTGCGACGCGCATCTGGGGCACGTGTTTGAGGACGGGCCGAAGCCCACGGGATTGCGCTACTGCATCAACTCGGTAGCATTGAAGCTGGAAAAAGACTAGTGCCGTTCCAACTATTTGGGCCAAATGACAGTCCAAGCTTCTGACGCGAACACCGCGACGGTATTCTCGAAAGGACTTGCCGGAACAAGTTGGAACGGCACTAGTGGGAGCCCTCCTAGGCGGGGCCAAACTCTCCTTTTCCCGTGTGTGGGACTGGTCTGAATGATTAAGCGGCGCGGTTATGCGGCGGGGCAGGAGCAGGCTGCCATTTGGGCTACCGGGTCGGACTGACGATCCCAGGCCGCGAGCAAGAGAACTTTTTGGCCACTAGGGTACCGGAAGATGTAATAGACGCTGGAATCGCCATCGAGCTCAAAAAAGCCCGGGCGGCGCAAATCGGGGCGGCCGGTTATCCCCGCGCCCAGCAACAGGCGGAGTTCCGCCAACTGTTCCGGAGCATGGCTCCGAAGATCTTCTAGAATGGGCGGCAGTTTTTGAATGTTCGTCATCGGCTTATCCTTCATCCGCCGTAGCAGCATACCGTGAGCCTCATCTATTAAGACGTAAAATCCAGCGAAATGTTTCATGACAGCGGCGCTGCAAGCTATGCGGCTGCTGAAACGCCGACATCACGTGCTTCCCTACTATTTGATGCAAGGACTTAGGGTTCGGGTAGGAAATTGGAATTTCGCGCTTGCCGGTGTCGCCGATAGCAGAGGCCAAATTGGCAGCCTTGTTGACTGGGCAGCCTGCGGCAAAGAAAGAGAGAGGTGAGATGAGAAAAGTCCTTTCTCGGGATGCCGGTGGGATTCGGCTCCTTGACCGGGCAGCAGAGGTCAGCTGTGGGCTGCGGCTTTAAAAGTCCTCTTCAGTCAACTAATGAAGAAATGGTAACTAGCTTGCATACTACTTGCGCGGAGGGAGTTTTCTTGCGATAGTGATGGTTAAGAGTTTTCCAACTTCGAGGATTTTCACGTGGCTAAACAAGCATCAAAACTACCCAGAAAGTCCGTGCGCGACGAAAAATCCGAGTTTGGCAAGGATCGCCGGCGCCGGCATCACCATTATCTGGTCACCGTCAACTACGCGGATGGCGAGACGTTTGGCCGCGTTTATACGGATAAGGACAAGGCCACGCGCTTCGCCGAACGCCAGCGGCGCTCGCCCGTGGTCAAGTCCGCGCGCGTCAGCCAAGTATCCTGAACCGTTTCGGCAACTGCGGCAGATACCCTGCTTTGACTTGGTTTCTGGTGTGCTTGCGTGCTATAAAATAAGAGTTCGAGCGGCCTTAGTATAATGGTAGTACGGAACCTTGCCAAGGTTCAGGCGTGAGTTCGATTCTCATAGGCCGCTCCATTTTTCTCTGGAAATTTCCTCAGCCTCCCGAAAAATCCCGCTGAACATTTGTGCGAATTCCCGCTATGATGCCCGCGATTGGGTCCTGCGCTCGATGACTGTCTGCCGCATCGCTGTCGGGAGCACACGGCGGCCAAAACTGAATGCCGTCCGGGAAGCTGCCGCACTCTTCAAAGAAATGATCGCTCCGAAGATGGCCCTGGAGATCCAAGGCTATGAAGTGGAGAGTGGGGTGGGGCATACGCCTGCTTCGCGGGAGGAATTGATGCGCGGGGCGCGGCAAAGGGCGGAAGCCCTTGTGGAGAAACTGAGGGCCAACGGTGGGTCCGCGGATTATTTTGCAGGACTCGAGGGCGGGCTGGATGTAGCCGTGGAGAATGGCCGGCGAAGTGTTCTGCTGGAAAGTTGGGCGTACGTGACCGATGGACGGCGAGGGCATTTTGGGTGCTCGGGGAGCATTGAATTGCCCGAGGCGCTTGCCGAGGACGTGCTCTCGAACGGCAGGGAGCTTTCCGAGGCGATCGACCGTTTCGCGGGAGCCGTGGGGATTCGCGACGCACAGGGGGCCTGGGGCGTGCTGTCGGGGGACCTGATCTCGCGGCAAGAAGCGTTTCGAGTGGCAGTGGTAGCGGCGTTCGCGCCATTCTACAATCGGAGGATGTACGGGAAGGCATTCGCGGCGGGACCGTGACGCCGTGTAGCGCGTGGCCCTGGGCCGGGGAGTGAGGAGAAACGACGTGGACATTGTAAAAGGCAACATGGGCTGGATCGAAGTCGTGGTGGGACCGATGTTCTCCGGAAAGAGCGAAGAACTGATCCGGCGATTGCGGCGCGCGGAGATCGCGCGGCAGCGCGTGCAGATTTTCAAGCCGGTGATCGACTCGCGCTATACCGCGAACGAAATCGTCTCCCATTCCGGGCTGGGCATCCCGTCCGACAATGTGAGCAAAGCCTCGGAGATCCTGGAGAAATTGCAGGCGCGCACGGAAGTTGTGGGCATCGATGAGGCGCAGTTCCTGGGGGATGAGGTCGTGGAAGTGTGCACGAAGCTGGCGAACCTTGGGAAGCGCGTGATTGTGGCGGGGCTGGATACGGACTATCGCGGGCGCCCCTTTGAACCCATGCCGCGGCTGCTGGCGGTGGCGGAGGAGATCACCAAGTTGCTGGCCATTTGCGTGCGCTGCGGGAATCCGGCGGTGCACACGCAGCGGCTTGTGGATAGCGAAGAATTGATCGTGGTGGGGGCCACTGAGATGTACGAAGCGCGCTGCCGCCGGTGTTTTGAGCCGAATCCGGCGCAGGCCCGCAAGGAAGCGGGCCCGGTGATTATGCCGCGCATCCGTGGCGCATCAAATGGCGCGGCTTAAGATAAACCCGCCTTCTACATCGCGGGCAATCCATTTCTCTTTCTCAGGAAGCACATGCTCATCGAATCGAAGGCTCCAACACGCATTGACCTGGCCGGAGGTACGCTGGATATCTGGCCGCTGTACTTGTTTCATCCCGGAGCGGTGACGCTGAACGCGGCGATTTCGCGTTACGCGCATTGTGCGATCGAGACGCACGCGCCGGGAGACGAAAGCATCAAGCTGGTATCGCTGGACACCAAACGCGCGGAGAGCTTTGCGTCGTTTGCAAAGCTGGCGGACGCGAAAGGGTTCCGCTTGCCTCTGCTGGCCGAAATTGTAAAGTTCTTCCGTCCGGAAGGCGGATTCACGCTGACGACGAATTCGGAGGCTCCGGCGGGCGCGGGCATCGGCGGATCCAGCGCCATGGCGGTGTCCATTTGCGCGGCGCTGGACCGCTTCACGGGGACGGGCCGCAGCAAGGTGGACTGGATCCACATCAGCCGCGACGCGGAGGCCATTGTCATCCGCATCCCCACAGGGATGCAGGATCACTATCCGCCGGCGTTCGGTGGCGCGGCGGCCATTGAATTGATACCTGGTGGCGAACGCCGCGTCGAACTGAATGTGAATCTGGACGAACTTGAGCGCCGCTTGGTGGTGTGTTACACGGGAAAGCCGCGGCAATCGGCCATCAACAATTGGGGCGTATTCAAAGCCCACATTGACAACAAGAAGTCGGTGGTGAATAACCTGGAGCGCATTTCGCAAATCGCGCAGCAAATGCGCGTGGCGTTGGAAGCGGGCGACTGGAAAGAGACAGGGCGGCTGATGCATGACGAGTGGACCTTCCGCCGCAGGAACCTGCCCACGATTTCCACGGGGACAATCGACCGCATCATAGAGAACACCCGGCGCAAAGGCGCCCTGGCTGGGAAAGTGTGCGGTGCGGGCGGCGGCGGGTGTATTGTTCTGCTGATTGAGCCGGACGCGCGGGAACGCGTTGAAAAGGCGGTGGAGGAGTCCGGCGGGGAGCTATTGCCGATGCAAATTGACCGGCAAGGGGTCACGGTGGTATCGCAGTAGTTTTGCAAATCTGCTGCTATTCAAGTGGCTTTCTGCATCATAAAATAGGGAACGCACACCTTGGCGGGTGGCACGATCCCTGGAGCCATGCACTACCTTCTGGCCATTACGATTGCGCTGCTGTTATTCGCGGATGCGGATGTGCCCAAGGCCATGTCCCTGCGGAGCGAACCGCATGCCGCCGCGGAGAACTTTCCGCCGGGCGGGAGCATTCCCCTGTTGCCCCTGGTTATGAGCAGCGCTGGGCAGGAGCAGACGCAGGGCGCGCCCGCCCCAGGGAAGAAGAGCACCACGCTCCAGGAAACCTCGAAACTAGCCCTGATTCGCTACGTCTCCGGCGAATTCGCGAAAGCGCGCAAGCCGGTACCAGGGGGCAAAGAGGGTTTTATCCTCTATACCGATAAGCCCATCAACCAAGAGAATCTGGATCATGCCGTGGCCACGCACGGTGCGGCCGTGAACACCGGAGATAATGCCCAGATTACGAATTTGGAATTTCGCGAGCACACCATCGTGGTGGACATCAATGGCGGGGGTCGCCCCAAGAAGCACTGGCGCGACCGCATTCAAATTGGCATGGGTGGACCACCGGCGCCCGTGGGGCAGTCTACCGGCACGGCGCAGGAGCAGGGACCGCCGGGCATCCAGCCAGGAATGGGCGGCACGATCTATGTTCAATTCCCCGCTGCGATTCCGGATCTCACCCCCGACCAGCTGAAGCAAATTCTTGGGCCGTTCCTGGATTTTTCGAAAGAGCGCTCCGCCGCGGTGCACTGGATTGACACGCTGCCGCCGGAAATGAAGAAGGCCATCACGGAGCGCCATGCGATGCTGGGCATGGACCGCGAGGAAGTGGTGGCGGCCATCGGCAAGCCGGACCGCAAAGTGCGCGAGCGCGATGCCAATGGCAACGATACGGAAGACTGGATCTACGGGCATCCCCCGGACAAAACGGTCTTTGTTAAGTTCACGGGCGATCACGTCACGTCCATCAAGCAGTACCCGCAATAGGACAGATCCGTCATCCAATACGGGAAACAATAGTCAGTAAAACGCTCGCAGCTCGGCGCAAGACCTCGCCCTGCGAAACCGAAAAGAAGAATGTCCCACCCTTGCGAAAACCAAACCCGCAAGGGTAGGCCACCCGAAGTCATCCTAGCGCGTTAAGGGTGTGCCACCCGCCAGTTCCGATTGCCGATCGAAAAGGAGGGAGCCCCGCCGAAGGCCTTCTGGCAGCCAAGGTTCTACGATTTCAATGTCCAAACAATTGGGAAGAGGAAAGAGAAACTGAATTACATGCACGCGAATCCAGTGGTTCGAGGATTGGTGGAACATCCGAGGGACTGGCCGTGGAGCAGTTGGTCGTTCTATATGAAGGAAGAAACGGGAATGATTTCGATTGATTCCGAGGAGTGAAGAAACGGTGAATTAGAGCGAACCCAAGACCCAGGTAAGAAATCGAACCTGGGGCACCCCGCACTGGCGACGAAGAGCGAGGAAAGGGTGAAATAGGGCAACCCCAAGACGCAGGTAAAAAGGCGAACCTGGAGCACCCCCCGCTGGCCGGTATGGAAAAGCATGGCGAGTAGCGGCAATAGGGTCGGCATAGGGTGAGATGATGCGCTACAATGGTAACCGGAAAAGAGCCTAGGCGTGGAGTGCGTGGCTGAGCAAAGAGGCCGAATCCGCGAATCGCGTTTCGCTTTGGTGCAGGACAATCGCGAGAAGAGAGCGGCGAAGAACCAATCAAACCAGGAAGCCAGAGGCCGTGGCAGTTTGTTTGTGACCCAGGACACTTCGGTTCGCGTTGACTTTTCCTTACACTACTCCTAGCATTTTCTGTTCTACACACGGCGGCGTTCGCACTCTATGGGTCGCCGGAGTCTACCCCCCACCGGAGGAAGCATGGCTATTAAGGTTGGAATCAACGGCTTCGGCCGCATCGGTCGCAACATCGTGCGCACAGCGCTGGATGACAAGGACATTCAGTTCGTGGCCGTGAACGACATCACGGATGCCAAGACCCTGGCGCACCTCTTGAAGTACGACTCGGTCCTTGGGAACCTTCCGCACACCATCACCCACACGGATGACTCCATCAGCGTGGAAAGCAAGAGCTTCAAGGTATTTAAAGTGAAGGACCCCGCGGAACTCGACTGGGCCAGCGTCGGCGCGCAGATTGTGGTCGAGTCAACGGGTTTGTTCACCAAGGGACCCGATGCCCGGAAGCACATCCGCGGCCCCGTGAAGAAGGTCATTATTACGGCGCCTGCCACGGACCCGGATGCCACGTTTGTGCTGGGTGTGAACGACAAGACTTATGACCCGGGGAAGCACCATGTGGTGTCGAACGCCTCTTGCACCACGAACTGTCTCGCCCCTGTCGCGAAAGTTCTGCAGGACACTTTCAAGATCGTTTGTGGCACGATGACCACGATCCACTCGTATACGAACGACCAGCGACTGCTGGATTTGCCGCACAAAGACCTGCGGCGCGCGCGCGCAGCGGCTTTAAGCATGATTCCGAGCACGACGGGAGCGGCGAAAGCGCTGAAGTTGGTCATTCCGGAATTGGACGGCAAGCTGGACGGGTACTCGATGCGCGTGCCGACTCCGAACGTCAGCGTGGTCGACCTCACCGTGTTTGTGGAGAAGCCGGCGACGAAGGACAGCGTGAATGCGGCGCTGAAGGCAGCGGCAGAAGGCCCGATGAAGGGAATCCTCGCGTATACGGAAGAAGAACTGGTCTCCATCGACTTCCGCGGGAATGACAATTCGTCCATCGTGGATGCGGGCTACACCAAGGTTGTCGGCGACAAGTGCGTCAAGGTGCTGGCCTGGTACGACAACGAGTGGGCCTACTCCTGCCGTGTCCGTGACCTGATCAAGCTGCTTGCTGCAAAGTTCTGAAGGCCGTGACTCGTGGCTTGTGACCCGTGACTCGCGTGAGAGCGCGCCACGGACTCGGGGAGCGCCGTGCAGTTTTTGAAGTGCGGGAGCTTTGCTCCGGCTTTTGAGAGCTCGGCGATTGTGGTTCCGCGGATCATTTTGGAGGTAAGTTTTACTTTTGAAAAGCGGCGGCAGGCCGCCGCACTCCAAGGAGCGCTGGCATGAAACCCAGCGCTCTCAACCGGCTCCTGATATCGGATCGCTGATATCTGATATCCGTTCGTTGAATTCCGATAACTGATCACAGAAAGTAGATTCAACATGAACAAACTTACGATTCAAGACCTCGATCTCCGTGGCAAGCGTGTATTCATTCGCGTGGATTTCAACGTGCCGTTGAAGGACGGCGTGGTCACCGACGACACGCGCATCCGCGAAACGCTGCCCACACTGCGCCTGGCCATACAGAAAGGCGGGCGGCTGGTGCTGGCATCGCATCTTGGGCGGCCCAAAGGGGGGCCGGAGCCGAAATACTCGCTCCTCCCCGTGGCCAAGAAGCTCGAACAGTTGATCGATAGACCCGTGCGCTTCGCGTCCGACTGTGTGGGGCCCGTTCCCGAATCGAAGAGCCACAGCCTGGCCGAGGGCGATATCCTGCTGCTGGAAAACGTGCGCTTCCATCCTGAAGAAGAGAAAAACGATGAAGCGTTTTCCAAGCAACTGGCGGCGCTCTGCGATGGTGTTTTCGTTTTGGATGCTTTCGGCTCGGCGCACCGCGCGCACGCTTCCGTCGTGGGCATCACGAAATTCGTGAAGCAGGCGGCGGCGGGGCTGCTGATGGAAAAAGAACTCGAGTATATCGGCAAAGCAATCAGCGATCCCGCGCGCCCGTTCGTGGCCATTCTGGGCGGGGCCAAGGTCAGCGACAAAATTGAAGTGGTCGAGAACCTGATGAAGATTGCCGACGCCATGCTGATCGGCGGCGGTATGGCCTACACCTTTTTGAAGGCGCAGGGATTGCCCATCGGCAAGTCGCTGGTGGAAGAAGACAAGATTGAGCTGGCGAAGAAGATCCTGGCCGATGCCAAGCAGAAGAACTTCAAGTTCCTGCTGCCCAGCGACAACGTGATCGCGCCGGAATTCAAGGCCGACTCTCCAGCAACAATCGTGGATATTTCCGCGATACCAGCGGATCAGATGGGGCTGGACATCGGCCCGAAAACGATCGCGGCGTACAAGGCGGAAATCGCGAAATCCGAGACCATCGTATGGAACGGCCCGATGGGCGTATTTGAAATGCCCGCGTTCGCCAAGGGCACCTTGGAAATCGCCAAGGCCGTGGCCGCTGCCACAACGGGCGGCGCAATCTCGATCATCGGTGGCGGGGATTCCGTGGCGGCCGTGCATCAGGCTGGAGTCGCAAACCAGATTTCTCACATTTCGACCGGAGGCGGCGCCTCGCTGGAATTCCTTGGCGGGCGCAAGTTGCCCGGCGTGGAGGCACTGACCGACAAATGAGCACCGCAAAACGCCGCCGGGTAATTGCCGGCAACTGGAAGATGTACAAGAATCAGGCGGAGACGCGCGCGTTTTTCGCCGCGTTCCTTCCGCTGGTTGCAGGCGTGAAGGACTGCGACATCGTTGTCGCACCGCCCTTTACGAATATTCCCGTCGCGGTGGAAGCCACCAAAGGCACCCATATCGGCATTTCCGCGCAGGACGTGTTCTGGGAAAAGGAAGGCGCCTACACCGGGCAGGTTTCCACGGGCATGTTGGTGGAAGCGGGGTGCCACTATACGATCATCGGCCATTCCGAGCGGCGCCAGTTCTTCGGCGAGACCAACGAAACCGTGTTCAAGAAGACCAAAGCTGCTCTAGCTGCTGGACTTACGCCGATCGTGTGCATCGGCGAAATGCTTGCCGACCGCGAGGCCGGCGATACCGAGCGGGTCTGCCAGAGCCAGTTCGTGGGCAGCGTGGGCGCGTTGACCCCCGAGGAATTCTCCCGTATTCTGATAGCTTACGAGCCAGTCTGGGCCATTGGCACGGGCCGAACGGCTACGCCGGGTATCGCTGCGGCGGTGCATAAGTTCGTTCGCCAGTGTGCCGCGGAGAGGTTCTCTGCCAGCCATGCTTCCGCGTTGCGGATTCTGTACGGCGGGAGCGTCAAGCCTGACAATATTCAGGGATTGATGGCGCAAGAGGAACTCGACGGCGCGCTCGTTGGTGGAGCCAGCCTGGACCCGAAGTCGTTCGCAAGCCTGGTGAAGGATTGGCCTCGGTAAGAACTGGGTCGAGACCGCCTTCAGAGAAGATAGGGAAGCCGCCAAGGTAGGCGGATGCGACGTTTAATGGATTGAGGTGCGCGGAATGCCAGCTTGGATGAAGTGGACGATTGCATTGCTGATCGGATTTGGGATCATCGCCACCGGGTTTCACTTTCCGTGGGGCGGTTGGATCCTGAAGCCGTTCTTTATACTGAACTGCCTGGTGCTGATTATTGTGGTGCTGCTGCAAAGCGGGAAGGCGGCGGACCTGGCGGGAGCGTTCGGCGGGGCGGGCAGCCAGACAGCATTTGGCCCGCGCGGGGCGGCATCCGTGCTATCGCAGGCCACAACGTGGTGCGCGATCATGTTTATGGTCTGCGCGATGGCCATGGTGGTGCGCGTGGATCAGAGTGCGGGGCAGGGGGGCCAGGGCGGCTCGATCCTGGAGAAGTACTCGAAGCCCGCTCCCAAAACGGCGACACCCGCTCCCGTGACACCCGCTCCAACGACGCAGCAGCCCGCGGCACCGCAGTCTCCAGCGCCGCAGCCACCGACTCCAGCGAAGCCGTAATTTTCTTGGAGTGCGGCAACCGGGCTGCCACTTTTGCGCTCGAGGTGATTGGCAAGACAGGACGTTTCACTTGGAATTTGGGGTGTCAAAAGCGGGAGCCCTTCGCGAAAATGCTCAGGGTAAACAAGCTCCCGCACTCCACACAGTGATCCAGCCGCAATTTTCCTCCGCGCCTTGCCGCTTTTGACTGGCGCGGCTACAATAAAGTCTCATTCTCTGTGCGGTCGTGGCGGAACTGGCAGACGCACCAGCTTGAGGGGCTGGCGGTAGCAATACCGTGGTGGTTCGAATCCACTCGA
>Ga0326728_10004767_pt1 | contig 39478 bp, 41 predicted proteins | sample MB3enrmetagenome_FD_207602 | JGI IMG/M metagenome (GOLD analysis project Ga0326728, IMG submission 207602) | Lab enriched peat soil microbial communities from McLean, Ithaca, NY, United States - MB31MN | ecosystem: Environmental > Terrestrial > Soil > Wetlands > Peat | place: USA: New York... | reverse complement strand
TCCGGCGCGACGTTTCCGCCGCTGACAATGGCCACGGCCTTGGTGTAAGGTGGCAGTTCGGCCGCATGGAAGAGCAGGGCTGCCGTGGCTACCGCTCCGCTGGGTTCGGGAACCAGGCGCGTGGCGGCGACGATGGCGCGCATGGCGGCGCGAATCTCCGCCTCTGTCACGGTGATAATGCCGTCGACGAAGGCCTGGATGTGGGCGAAGTTGCGTACGCCGACGCTCTGGGTGCGCAGGCCGTCGGCAATCGTCCGGCTGACAAGCTCGGCACCCCAGGTGACGATCTTGCCGGTGCGGAAGCTTTCGGCAGTGTCGCCGGCCAGCTCCGGCTCGACGCCGAAGACTTTTGTCTGGGGACGAAGCTGCTTGACCGCAGCGGCCACGCCGCTCAACAGGCCGCCGCCGGAGACCGGCGAGAGAACCAGGTCCACGTCGGGGAGGGATTCGACAATCTCCAGGCCGCAGGTTGCCTGGCCAGCGATGATCTGCTGGTCGTCGTAAGGCGGGACGACCACGTAGCCGTGCTCGCGCACCAGCTTCTCGGCCATGGCCAGGCGCTCGCTGGAGGCCACGCCGACATCGACGACCTCCGCGCCAAGAGCCAATGTGCCCGCGCGCTTGATGGCCGGCGCATTCGAGGGCATGACGATGACGGCCTTGGCGCCGACTTCGCGCGCCACGTAGGCCACGGCCTGGGCGTGGTTGCCGCTGGAATAGGTGATTACGCCGCGGCGAATCTCCTCGGGGGTGAGCTGGAGGATTTTGTTGGCCGCGCCGCGCATTTTGAAAGCGCCGATGGGCTGAAGGCTCTCGGCCTTGAGCCAGATGTGCTTGCCGGTTCCATGTCCGGAGAGACCGTGCAGCGTTGCTTCGACGAGAGGGGTCTTTACGGCGATGGGCGCGATGCGGACAGCGGCTGCGCGAATTTCGGCGAGGGTGACGAGTGAGTCGGACATGGAATTATTATCTGCTATGAACGACTCATATATAAACTGGCGCGCTCAGTAAGTTCTTACGGTCCCAGGTCCCCAACCGCGAGGGACCTGGGGCACCCGCACTCCGCACCGGCTGACCAGTGTCTAAGCCTGTATACGCGGGTTCATTTTCCACCCGGTGCTTCAACACTTTTGGACACGAGCGCTGTTTCAGGAGCAACTTGCGATTGCGGTTGATTAAGCAGCAAATCTAATTTCTGTGACAAGTACTTTTGCAAACAATTTTCGCCACAAAGGATCGCAAAATGTTTTTGTTTTGCATTTTCCTTATCAAAGGCCCTTATGCAAATACAAGTATCTGTAACATCAACAAGAAACCATTTGTTCAAAAGTTTCTTGTGAATTCCACACACATCGCATGTGAAGTGCCTGGAGTAAGCCATCTGACCCTCCTGTGCATTCAATGAATCGCATGAATCCCCAATCGTTGCCGTTGAAAAAGCTCTCCATTGCCGTATTGATCGGCTCAGGGATTATAAGCTGATGGGGGCGCCAGAATTCTTATCTTGCATCCCGACTAGGGCACATTATAACCCCATTTTGCCTCTTGCCGCAGCAAGCCGGCATGGATGATTGCAACGATCCGAGATTTCAGAAATACAGGTCAAAATGGAGATGTGGTTAATAGATTCCAGATAGGTAAATCTATCCCACCTTGGCCGCCGAGAGTGTGGTAAATGTGTGGGGGAGTCACCCAGTTTTGTGGGAAACAAACTTATCTGCCGTCCTCAGATCTCCAGAATCACCGGCATAATCATCGGCCTGCGCCCGGTGGTTTTCTGGATCATGCGTTTGAGTTCGACGCGGACTTTTTCCTTGACCATGCCGTAGTCGGTTTTTTCCTCGGCGCTGAGGCTGTGGAGGGTTTGCAGCACGTTATCGCGGGCCTGCTCGGTGATGTCTCCAGCGCCGAAGCCGCGCATGACGATCTCCGGGGGCTGGTCCAGCTTGCCCAGGCGCTTGTTGATGGCCAGGATGACCAGCACCATGCCGTCCTCGGAGAGGATGCGGCGGTCGCGCAGGACCAGGTCCTCGACCACATCGGTTGACGAGCCGGAGTCGATGAGCACGCGGCCGGTGGCGACTTTGTCGTGCTTGCGGACATCCTTTTTGTCCAACTCCAGCACATCGCCGTCTTCAATCACGATGGCGTGCTCGATGGCGCCGGTCTCCATGGCGATCTGGGCGTGCTTGTGCAGGTTGCCGTAGTTGCCGTGGATGGGAATGAGATATTTGGGCCGCACCAGATTGATGAGCAGGCGCATCTCTTCCTGCGAGCCGTGACCGCTGACATGAATCAGGCCGTTGGAGCCGTTGTCGTAGATGACCTGGGCGTCGCGGCGATAGAGGTGGTCAATGACGCGAAAAATGCTTTTCTCGTTGCCGGGAATGATGCGGGAGCTGAGGACGACGGTGTCGCCGGCCTCGATGATGGCGTGCTTGTGGTTGTCCACGGCGGCGCGGCTGAGGGCGCTCATAGGCTCGCCCTGGGTGCCGCTGATGAGCAGCATCAACTGCTCCGGCGGGTAGTCGCGCATCTGGCCGGGATTGATGACCAGCCCTTGGGGAATGTCGATGTAGCCCAGGTCTTGCGCGATCTCGGTGGACTCCATCATGGAACGGCCGATGACGGCCACCTTGCGGCCATGCTGGCGGGCCAGATCCAGGGCGATGCGGATGCGGTAGATGGACGAGGAGAAGCAACTGAAGAAGAGCTTCTTTTTGGTGCGGGAAAAAATCTCGTCGAGGCGGGGAATGACGGCCGCCTCGCCGGGCGTGTAGCCGGTGCGGTCCACGTTGGTGGAGTCTTGCAGCAGGGCCAGCACGCCGCGCTTGCCGTACTCGGCAAAGGTGTGCAGGTCGAAGAGCTTGCCGTCCAACGGCGCGAGGTCGATCTTGAAGTCGCCGGTGTGAATGACGATGCCCACCGGGGTTTCGATAGCCAGCGAAACGGCGTCCACCAGTGAGTGGGTGACATGGATCGGCTCGATGGTGAAGGGGCCGATGGTGAACTTTTCCCTGGGGACGATCTCGATCAACTCGGTCTCATCGAGCAGTTGGTTCTCTTCGAGGTTGCCCTCGACGTAGGCCAGGGTAAACTCGGTGGCGTAAACGGGGACCTTGATCTCGCTGAGAATCCAGGGCAGGGCGCCGATGTGGTCCATGTGGCCGTGAGTGAGGATGATGGCGCGGACATGCGCCTTGTTTTCCACCAGGTAGCTGATATCGGGGACAACAATATCCACTCCCAGCAACTCCGACTCGGGGAACATCAGCCCGGCGTCGATCACGATAATGTCGTCTTCCCAGCGGAGCGCGAGGCAGTTCATGCCGAACTCGCCGAGGCCGCCCAGGGGAATGATTTTCAGTTTTTTCGTTTGCATCTGTCAGATTCGATGCTAACACCCACTGGCTACGGGCATTCGCCGGCAGGCCGGTAAGACGGCGAACTGCCTGTGTTCAACTTCCTGATTTAGAGCCACACCGTAAGCGGATTCGGAGGCAAACTTGAGTCAATGTGCAAAAGATTCTCCTATTTTCTTCTTAAATTCGCTTGACAAATCAAAAAGGCTGGGCTTAGGATTTTTATCGTGTTTGAAAATGTTTCCGTATCGAAACATTTCCACAGCACATTTCTCCCATCGAATCTGCCCAAACAGATCACCGGTGTTTCTACCGGAAAAAAGCCGCGACCAACACTACCCAGCCGGATCTGAATGTTTCTCTTCGGAGGAACAATGCGAATCAGGTATTCCCTATACCTCCTCGTTGCCTTGCTCTTTGGCAGCGCGCTGCAACTCTCCCACGCGCAACTCACCCTTACCGAAAACAGTTCAACCAAGTGGACTGCCACCAACGGCACCCTTACGGTGCTTTTCAATCCGGCCGCTGGAGAACTCTATGACATCTACCTGAACGCCTATTCGGGCGACGATCTGATCGATACCACCCAGACCGGCGGGGACGGCAATCCCAAGGGCCTGTACATGGATAACGATGGCACGTGCATGTCTGCCGGGATCGGCAACACCTCCACCCCAACGTCAGGCTATAAGCTGGTCAGCGGCAGCTACCTGGACTTTTGGATCAGCTGGGCGTCCAACTCCAGTTGTCCGTTCAGTATTAGCCTGCATTACGTTATGTTTCCGAGCGATCCGACGGTGTGGTCCTATTATGTGATCAACCACTCCTCGTCGGCGGCCACGGGCAACTTCGGCCAGGTCCAGTATCTGGCGCGCGTCAGCTGGACCTACTTCTACGACACCTACGAGTACAACGAGGGGCTGAACAATCTGGGCGGCTGGGCGCTGACGCTTCCATCCAACGCGGATATCAACTCCTCCGATACGGGCCGCGCGGTGCAGAATGCCGCCGTGGACCTGCACGGCTTCTCGCTGCCCTCCTCGGGCTGGGGCCGCGAGTTTTACACCAAGTACGATTACTCGACGTATGAGTACCTGCACCAGGCGCAATGCGTTTACGGCAGCCAGTTCGCCGCCTGCTCGATCTTCCCCAGCACGGAAACCAATGAGGGCGGCCCGAGCAAGCAGAACCTGGCCTTCACCGGGAATATTTTGATGGGCGAGTTGAACTCCAACCATCTGGACAATGAACTCGGCTATACGCCGGTGCAAGGCTCGAATGTGACGCGCATCTACGGCCCGATCGGCTACCAGTTCTCGGAGGGCGAGTCTGCCTCCACGGCGTACTCGAACGCTGTGAATTCGATTTCCGGCGCGTTGAAAAACTTCGCCAATGACGCGCAACTCACCGGAGCCGGCTATATTCCGAATGGCAGCGGACGCGGAACGGTGTCGCCGACGATCAGCGGCGGCGGTTCCAGCACGGCGAACACCGCGTGGGCGGTTCTGGGCGATCAGAACAAGAACATGCAGTACACGACCAACGGATATCAGTACTGGACGAGCCTCAACTCCAGCGGCAGCGGAACCATCTCCAATGTCTGGCCTGGAACCTACCGGCTGAGCGCGTATGTACTGGGCGAATGGGGCCAGTTGCGTGAAGACGGCATCACCGTCACGGCGAACAACACCACCAGCCCGAACCTAGTCTTCACGCCGGAGAATTTCAGCCCCAGCGGGGATTCTCCCGTCTGGACCATTGGCACACCAACCCGCTCCTCCAACAAATTCCTGCACGGCACCAACAACTACGGCGGCCCGGAAGCCTGCTCGGGATGCGACGACCGGGAGTATTGGGGCAACTGGAACTACTGGAGCGACTTTTCCGCCAACTCCGGCTCGGTGGTCTACTACGCAACCGCTGTAGGCTCGACCCCCGCAACCAACAACCTCCTGAAATGGAATTACACGCAGTGGGAGGAATTCGATCCCGGCCTGTACGACTCCAGCAACGACACAACTGACAACTATACCAAAACCATTCCCGCATACGTGAAGAGCCTCTCCGGCGAAAGTGGGACCAATGGCGTCACAACGAAGGTTCCGCCGTGGTATGTCTACTTCACAACAACAGCCGCGCAGGTGGCGCAGGGCGATTACGTCGATATTTCGATTGGCTTGCCTTGCGTGGAATCGAGCCTGACCGCCTCGCTGAACGGGCACGCGCTGACCTGGACCGCCATCAACCCCAGCGATTGCTCCGTACGCAGCGGCTTCTCCGGCTACTACCAGTGGGTGGTTTTTGAATGGCCTACTTCAGACCTGGTTGCCTCGGGCAGCCAGGACACTCTGGAGCTCACGGTCAGCGGGAGCGTGCAGGGTGTCGAGTACGATGCATTGCGCATGGAGATATCCAGCAAGGGCGCCAATCCATCCAACACCGGCTGGCATGACTACGAGTACGTCACCTCCGGCACCTACGTTGCGGCCAACGATGCCGTATCGAGCAACTACTAGGGCCTGAAACCGGAAACAAAACAAAGCGAGGAAGAACCTGCGTGTCGAGCTACAGGCGGGTTCTTCCTCGCAATTTTATTGCGGCACATCACGGAGCGCAGACGAAACAGTGAGGCGTACGGCTATGCCGGCCCCCGCGGGGATGGGGGTTTGATTTCCGGTTGTTTCCGCGCAGCCCTATCCGGCTCATCCCACGCCGCCAAAGTCGAATCGACTCCCGTGGCTTTGAGATGCGCCACGAATTCCTTATCGGAGCTTTCCATGTGCGTGAAGAGCCATTCCTTGAGCTGATCCAAGACTTCGAGATAGCCGGCTGATTCTTTTGCGCCGATGAAGCGCGCCTGCAAAATCAGAATCTGCTCGATCTTCTGTACATGCTCCTGCTTGTGCTCCGCGGCGCCGTTGTAACCGGCTTCGTCAAGGAAACGCTCTTCATTGGAAAAGTGGAGACGGGTGCAGGCAACAAGCTCAGCAAAGATGCGTTCGAGCTCCTTGCTGTCACGACCCGCCATCAGTCCCTCGTGCAGGTCGTTGATCAGGATAGCCAGCCTTTTATGATCGTTATCCAGCATCTTAACGTCCACGCTCAATTCACTAGTCCAGACTATAAAAGGCATTCTCGATGGGTCCTTTCCTGATAGATTCTCCTGCCCCCTGGGTTGCGTCCGGAGTATCTTCTCGTTTCGTACAGGCATCTGCAAGCTGATACATGTATTAGAAAGATCAAGCAGGCAATTGGCAAGGGCGGCAGACAAGGGGGAATCAAAGTTGCAAGCTGCCGACAGGGAATGGTATATGCCCGCCGGAGCGAATCAGCGCAGCAGGTCTTCCAGCGCGGTGCTCAGGTCGGTCTTGTCGTCGCGATACTTTACGATCACCGGGGCGTAGAGGCTCAGTCCCCACTCCTGGCTCCGTTCATGGCCTTTTCCCTTGCTGACGGCGCGGGAGCCGGAAACGACCACCGCGTTCGGGGGGATGATAAGCGGCAGTTCTTCGCCGGCGCGCAGGGTTTCGCCATGGACAAGATCGAAGACCGGGGTTCCGCGGGTAAGGATGACGCCGGCGGCCAGCACCGCGCCCTGGCGAACGATGGTCCCCTCGTAAACGCCGGAGTTGCCGCCCACTAAAACATCGTCCTCGATAATGACAGGATTGGCGTTGACCGGCTCCAGCACGCCGCCGATCTGCGCGGCGGCGCTCAGATGGACGCGCTTGCCGATCTGCGCGCAGGAGCCGACCAGGGCGTGCGAATCCACCATTGTGCCTTCGTCCACCCAGGCCCCGGCGTTAATGTACATGGGCGGCATGCAAACCACGCTGCGGGCCACGTAAGCACCTGAGCGCACCGCGGAGCCGCCGGGAACCACGCGCACGCCGTCTGCCGAACCAAAATGGCGCACCGGAAATGTGCTTTTGTCCACGAACGAGAAACCCGCGGCGGGAAACTCGGTCAGCACTCCCAGGCGAAAACCCAGCAGAATGCCCTGCTTGACCCAGGCGTTCACGCGCCAGCCGGAGGGCGCGTCCTTGTCGGGCGAGGCAGCGCGCACCTCACCGCTTTCCAGAGCCGCCCGCAACACCAGAAACACCCTCATGGCGGATTCCTCCCCGATGGCAGCGGGGCCCGCAACAAAGTGGCGCTCAATCGCTTTTTGCAGTTGGGACAGGGTCATTGCATTTCGAGTCTATCAAGAGACAGAGACCAGGGGTTTGGGATTAGGTCCCTGCCTCTCAAATCCTTACCAGCTCACGCTGAATTTTTCCCGTGACCCAGGCTTTTCCGGGCGCGGTCAGCATATCGATCTCGCTACGCACGCCGAACTCCGGCAGGTAGATGCCCGGCTCGACGGAGAAGCAGGTATTGGGCAGCAGCAGCCGCACATCGTGGGTCTCCAGATTGTCCAGATTGGCGCCCACGCCATGCACCTCCTGGCCGATATTGTGGCCGGTGCGATGCGTAAAGAACTCGCCGAATCCGGCCGCATGGATCACCGCACGGGCCGCATCGTCGGCTTCAAAGCCGCAAATGGGCCGGCCTGCCGCAAAAGCCTGCTCGACCACGCGGATGGCTGCGTCGCGAGCTTTTACTACGATCTCGAAGACCTTTTGTTCGTGTTCCGCCGGCTCGCGGCCCACCACCCCGGTCCAGGTGATGTCGTAGTAGACGCTGTCCGGCGTGTTCAGCCGCGCCCAGATGTCGATGAGTAGAAAATCGCCTTCCCGGATGGCAGCGCAGCGCTCGGCGGTCGGCTCATAGTGCGAGTCGGAGCAGTTGGCATTGACACTGACGTTGGGGCCGTCTGCCCAGACCAGCCCCTCGCGGCGCATGGCCTCGCTGAGCCACTGCACATGGTCAAATTCGGAGAGTCCGCCCGTGCGGCCGGCACCTGGGCGCAGACGGCGGCCAATCTCGCGCCAGCCCTCGGCCAGAATCGCGTCGATGGCACGCTGCGCCACGCTGTGGCTGGCGATCTGCTCCTCGTTGAGTACCGCCTCAAATTGGCTGACCAAATCGGCGGAGCTGACAATCTGCTTGCCCAGGCTGCGCAGAAACTCCACTGTGCCCGCATCGGCCATAGAGACGGTCATGATGGCGTTGTTGGGCGAGTACTGCATGGCCACGGTGCGCGCGCCAGCCAGCAGCGCCTCCAGTCCCGTGGCCAACTCCTGCCAGCTTGAATACAAAGCCTTTGCGCCAGGCAGCGCGTCCAGCCGGGCCTGCTCAATGCGATGCACCAGCTTGCGGGGGTCACCCTTGGCGGGCACAAAGTAGTACCAGCGCCGCGTGACGTGCAGTTTGGGGTCCATGCCCAGGATGCGCTCGCCGATGGGGTCGCGATGATGATGGTCGTAAAACAGCCAGCCATCAAAGCCGGCCTCCTGGATGGCAGCTTGAATCGCGTCGAGTTTCGCTTTGGGGCTCATACCGGCCATGATACGCGAGCCGGGCGCGCGAGGTTACATTTAGTGGTGTTGGAAGCACACTTTATTGGCATTTTCAGGGCTTCAAAACGCTGAAAAAGTGTGCTTCTACATACACCTCTATCTGGCTAAATCGGGTACAAAGAGATTGGTGGGTTTATGGGGAAGAAGAGGCGAAAGTCGCCTGCAGCGGGGTATGGAAATCCGGGCCATGGAAACACGGCTCCAGGAGGCTATCGCGGTTGCAATGGTTATCTTGATATGATAACCTTCTCATATCATGCAGAAGCGTGATCCTGCTTTCGACACACTGCTTGATTTGGATGGACTCACGTTCGTTATGGACCCGGAGGGCGGGTACTGGGTTCGGTTTGTTGTCACGCAGGTTCCTCCCACGCCGAGCAAGCCGCACGGGCTGGACTATTCGCTCACATTGCACGGACGGAACGGGGAGCGACTGGTGGGATTCGACAATGCTCATCCCGTGGGGAAGCAAGAGCACGGCAATCCGCAGGATCATCGCCATCGCATTAGGACGGTCAAGCCTTATGACTACAGCGAAGCGGCTACACTGCTTGCCGATTTCTGGATGGAAGTGGACGCGGTGCTGAAGGAGAGAGGAGTACGCATATGAGCACGCTGAAGGTAGGAATCGCCAGCTACGAGGAGATGAAGGCGCTGACCCTGGCCATCGCTCGCGGCCAGCGCAAGCTCTCGCCTGAGGAACCGCGAGTCTGGTTTCCTTCAACGGAGTCCTTCGCCAAAATACTCTCCGCCGGCAACCGCGACCTGCTCCGCGTCCTGGTCGAAGATGCGCCCGGCTCGCTCGAAGAACTGGCGCAACTCACCGGGCGGAAGAAGTCCAATCTCTCCCGCACCCTCAAGACCATGAGCAACTACGGCCTTGTGCGGTTGGAGCGCGGCACGCGCGGACGCATTGCCGCCAAAGTCATTCACGACCGCATCGAACTGGAATTGCCGCTGGCACGGAAGGATCGAGCGGCTTGAGGTGCAACAGGCTGGCCCAGGGCTCCGTGGAGTGCTTTGCTCGGCACGCGCCGCAGATCGTGTTTCTTGACTAGCCGGGCGGAATCCCAAGTCCGAAGAGCCGAACCTGGGGCGACCGGTTATTTATCACTTGCGCAGCACTTTTTGGTACCACTTGCGGAAGTAATCCTTGTCCGAAGTGCACATCCACCCGAAGTAGCATTGAGAGCCGTCACGTCCCCAGTTGTAGGTATCGTTCCAGTGACATTCGAGGGGATGCGGAAGAAGCAGATTGTCGTAGTCGAGACAGGTTTTGAGTAACAGATTTTGTTTGCGGCGGACGCCGCGGTGGGCCATCTGCTTGTCCCATTTTGCGCTAGACAAGCCCGTGATCGCCGCATAGGGGCGGCGGGTTGAACGGCTCATGACGAACTCCTGGTCGCAGTTGCGTACCTATGTCATGGCGCGATCCCCCTGGATTTCAGTTTACATCGATTTCATAGTGCGCTTCCACCCGGCTGGGCCAAGCCAAACAGATTCGAGAAATCGGTTGCTTATTATATCGAACTGGATATAATTGGATTATGAAGCTGCTCGAGTTTCTTGGCGATTCCTTTAAGGCGCTCAGCGAGTTCCCCAAGGATGCCCGACAGGCCGCTGGTTATCAGCTAAGAAGAGTGCAGGACGGTATCCCGCCTGAAGATTTCAAGCCGATGCCGGATATCGGTAAGGGCGTGGAGGAGATTCGCATCTGGGCTGGTTCGGGAACGTACCGCGTTCTCTACACTGCGCGGCTCAAGGATAAGGTCTACGTCCTGCATGCATTTCAGAAGAAGACGCAGGAGACTTCAGACAAAGATAAAGAAATCGCCAAAAGGCGATTCAAGCAACTCATGCGAGGTGTTCTATGAAGAATGAGAAAAGACAGGTATTCGCCAATGTCTGGGACGCAATCGCCGATTCGCCGGCAGAGGCCGCAAACCTTGAACTGCGTTTTGAACTCATGGAAAGAATCTCCGGAATTGTCAAGCAGAACGGCTGGACTCAGGCAGAAGCCGCGAAGAGTTGCGGAGTGACGCAACCACGTATCAACGATCTGCTGCGCGGGAGGATTGCACGCTTTTCACTCGATGCGCTGGTGAATATTGCGTCAGCGCTGGGGCGCAAGGTCAGGGTCAGGCTTGATAATGCGGCGTGAGGTGGAAGCTTTCGCTCATTTAGAATCGGTTCGGTGTAGAATCAGCTAATTAGGGACCGGAAATTCGCATGACTCTGAATCTTGACATACCGGAATCCATCACTAGCAGCTTGCGGCTGCCGGAGCCGGAGATGGAACCGCGCCTGCGGGCTGAGCTCGCCATCGCTCTCTATGCTCAAGGCATCCTGCCTTTTGGGAAGGCGTCTGAACTGGCCGGAATCTCCCGGCATGGGTTCGCGGAGCTTTTGGGACAGCGCGGGATAGCGCGCCACTACACGGAGCAGGAACTAGCTCAAGACCTCGAATATGCTCGCGGTTAGCAATACCTCTCCCATCTCGAATCTGGCCTCGATTGGCCGGCTCGAACTCTTAAAATCCCAGTTTCCCGAGCTTTGGATACCGGATGCCGTGGCTGAAGAACTCGCAGCCCATCCTGACTCCGTTGCGCAGGCGATGATCCTGAACGCCATCCGAACCCAGTGGATCCAGATTCGTACGCCGCGAGACTCAAGCCTGCTCCGTCTTCTTTTGCTTCAACTCCATCGCGGAGAGGCCGAGACGATTGCCCTGGCGACGGACCTCAATGCGGCTTTCGTCCTCATCGACGAACAGGAGGGGCGTCAGTTGGCTTCCAAGACCGGCCTCGCTGTCACAGGCGTTTTGGGAATCCTGATTCGAGCCAAGCGCACAGGCGAGATTCCCGCCATCAAACCCGAGATGGCTCTCCTTCGACGCAACGCTCACTTCTTCGTTTCGGCGGCGTTGGAGGCAAAGATTCTGAGCGCGGCTGGCGAATAGCGGAGGCGGCAAGCGCCGCAGATTGCGTTCCTCGATTAACCCGGAGGTAACCCAGGTCCGCGAATCCGGACCTGGGGTACCCGGCTTCATTGTATTAAGCCCTGGACATCAGTGTTCGCAAGCGATTCATCACCAAAATAGGCCGCCATCATGCATTGAACTGTGACGAGCCACGGAATTGCGTTTGCGCACAGTTCATCGCATAGGTCCGGACGGTCTATTATTTTTGACACCGCGTGCCCCAGTCCGTTCTCACCGAGCGAGATAATGTTCCAGGGGGCGGAATCGGGCCTTGCATGTAGCAAGCTGTTCATTGGTGCTGTTAAATCGCTCCCTCGGATTGGAGAGCCCGGCTTCTGCTTAGCCCGAATCTTTTCAAACATTTTTGCGAGGCTGGGTGCTTCATTGTGTTCCCAACCACGCTTCCACTTATCAATTTCTGCTGGATAGAGGTGGATATAGAGCAAAATTGCCGCTCGCTCAGCTAACGCTCGAAGAAGAAGATGTCCGCCAAAAAGATACCCCTGCCGAATGAGTTCACGAATCGAAAAAGCAACGCTGATTGACTGCGCTATGACCTGGCAAGCCATTTTTTGGTGATCGGTAAGAACTCGCCGGTGCGAGATTGGAGCGAGAGAGGCATTTGCCTCCATGACAGAACAAATGAGTTGATCGAAATGGAAGAGAAGTTTGCGACCGAGATATGGTTCGTTATCGGGAGTAAATACTACAGGAATTTCCTTCGCGTCCATTTTTCACTCCTTCTATCTTCCCGTACCCCCCACGGTCATCTTGTCCAGCTTGATGGTCGGCATGCCCACGCCCACGGGCACGCTCTGGCCGTCTTTGCCGCAGGTGCCGATGCCTTCGTCGAGCTTGAGGTCGTGGCCGACCATGGAGACATGCTTCAGCGCCTCGGGGCCGTTGCCGATCAGCGTCGCGTCGCGCACCGGGGCGGTCACCTTGCCGTCTTCGATCAGGTAAGCCTCCGATGCCGAAAAGACAAACTTGCCGTTGGTGATGTCCACCTGCCCGCCGCCGAAGTTGACCGCGTAGAGGCCGCGCTTGACCGAGCGCAGAATATCCTCAGGCGCGTCGTCGCCGGCCAGCATGTAAGTGTTGGTCATGCGCGGCATGGGAATGGATTGATAGCTCTCGCGGCGACCGGAGCCGGTGTTGGCGGAGTTCATCAGGCGGGCAGAGAGCTTGTCGCTGAGGTAGCCGCGCAGGATGCCGCCCTCGATGAGTACAGTCTCTTGCGTCGCCGTGCCCTCGTCGTCCACGTTGAGCGAGCCGCGGCGGCCGGCAATGGTCCCGTTGTCCACCACGGTAACCTTAGAGCTAGCCACCTTCTGGCCGATGAGCCCGGTAAATGCCGAAGTCTTTTTGCGGTTGAAGTCGGCCTCCAGGCCGTGGCCGACAGCTTCGTGGAGTAGAATTCCCGGCCAGCCGGGGCCGAGGACGACCTCCATCTCGCCGGCCGGAGCAGCCACCGCGCCGAGTTGCAGAATCGCTCCTCGCGCCGCCTCGCGCGCCAGGGCCTCCGGGCTTTTGGAGCCGATGAATTGTTCGACTCCGGCGCGCCCGCCGCCGCCTGCCGTGCCTTTGGTGGTGGTTTCGCCGTCCTTGGCGATGACGAAGACATTAAGCCGGCAGAGGGGCTGGGTGTCGCTGGCAAAAGCGCCGTCGCTAGCGGCGATGAGGATGCGGCGCAGTTCCTCTGAATAGCTGGCGCGGACCTGCACGATGCGCGGGTCATAAGCGCGCGCGGCGCGGTCGGCTCTCAGGATCAGCTCCAAGCGCGCGGCCAGATCCAGATCGTAGCCGCCCAGCGGAACCGGGTAAAGGTCGGCGGCAGTGGGCTCAGTGAAGCCCTGCACGGGCTGGGTGGCCGGCCCGGAGGCGATCAGCGCCGCGGTGCGCGCGGCGTGCAGCAGGCGCTCGGGGTTGAGGTTGTCTGTGTAGGCGTAGCCGGTGCGCTCGCCGCTGAGGACGCGGATGCCGCAACCGGCGCTGACGCCTTGAGAGGCCGATTTAACGATCTGCTCATCCACACCAAGAGAGGTGGCCGAGACCGACTCGAAGTAGAGGTCGGCGTAGTCGCCGCCAGCGGAGAGAGCCTCGCCGAGGCAGCGCTCCAGCAGCCGCTCGGTGATGCCGAATTTCTCAAAAAAGTAGCGTTTGTGGCTTGGGGGCGGGGAAGCAGCCGGTACATTCATCGTAATTTTGAGTTTACCCTGCCAGCGTCAGGCCAGGGTACCCGTTCCTCTCTTGATACGGGGCCATTCGGGCTCTTCCGCCAGCGCCGGGATCGTGTTACATTTTTGGCATGAAGAAAATAATTGCCGCCGTACTGCTGCTGATGGCGTTTGCCAGCCCGGCGTTTGCAGCCTCCTGGCATCATCACCACCATAACCATCATCACCATCATCACCACCATCCTCATCACGCCTAGAACGGCTCCCGGCCTCAGAGCGGCTCCACAGCAGGGGCCGGTGTACTCAACGCGGTTTCGCCCCCGTACGCAAATGTGGTAAGTTCGTGCCATGACAGAACTGGACGAACTTCGTTATCCGATTGGCCATTTTGCCCCACCGGCCACCAGCCTGCCCGGCATCCGCACGGCGCATATGCAGACGCTGCGCCTGCTGCCCGAGCGCCTGCGGGCCGCTGTTGCCGGATTGAATGACACCCAGCTCAACACGCCCTACCGCGAAGGCGGCTGGACGGTGCGCCAGGTGGTGCATCATCTCGCTGACAGCCACGCGCAGGCGTACATCCGCTGCAAGACGGCGCTGACCGAAGATTGGCCGACCGTAAAGGTCTATGACGAGGCCGCCTGGGCCAAACTGCCAGACAGCCGGCTGCCGATTGACGGCTCTCTGGCGTTGATCACGGCGCTGCATGGCCGCTGGGTGGCGCTGCTGGAAGCGTTGACCAACGAGGACTTCCGCAAGGGTTTCAACCACCCGGAACGCGGCCGCGTTGACCTGGCCGCGGCGTTGGCCATGTACGAATGGCACTCGCGCCATCACACCGCGCACATCACCGCCCTGCGCGCGCGCATGGGCTGGTAGAGGCTGCATGGCCGCCGGCGCTCCACCCCAGCGACGAGGACCTGTCGCTGGGGACCCCGGCGCTGAAGCTGCGTCTCCCGAGCGGCTGGCCCAGGCAATCGAAGAGTACCTCGCCGATCATCCCGCGGCCGCGGTGCTGGAGGATGGCCGTGTGCTCTTCGACATGCGTTCTGCCCGCTATGCGGTAAGCGAACAGCATGGCCGCTGCCTGCTACAACTGTGGAGCGAGGAGCGCAACCTGATGCGCACCGTGGTCGAAGTGCAGGAGCGCGCGCAATGCCTGCGCCTGGCCACACGCCGCATGGGCGCGGCCAAGCCGCAGACCCTGGAGCTGGTTCCCACCAGCGACCGCCGCACGCCCACCGCGCGCGAGGCCGCGCGCCGCAACTATCAGCGGCTGCTGGAACGCGTGCTGACCCGCCATTTTATAGGTTCCAAGGTGGACGGCCTGCGTTCGGCGATGGACCTGGAACACAGCTTCGGTCCCGCCTATGTGCGTGGGCGGCTGCTCAAGGGCACGGCTGCCGAGGCGGTGATTGGCGTCAGCGAGGCCGAGTCGGCGACGATGGTGGATGGCGTTCTGACGCTGGGAATACTCTGGCTGGATCATTGCCGCCAGCACGGCGACGGACGGCGGCATTTTGGCGGGCTCAAAGTGGTGGTGCCTGCCGGAGCGTGGCGGACTACGGCGGAAAGAATGGCCTGGCTGAACCACGCCGCTGCTGACTTTCAGCTTTTTACCCTCGACGAGCGCAGCGAAGAACTTACCGCGGTGGACTTTCGCGATACCGGCAACCTGGACTCGCGGCTGGTGCATGCTTTTTCTGTCGAAGGCGCCATCGAGCGCTGCCGGGAGGGAATCGACCGATTGCTCGCGCTGGTCCCGCCCGCTGCCAGGGAGCGCATTGAGATTCGCCCCAGCTCGGCAACAGAAGTTGGCTTGCTGCTGCATGGACTGGAATTTGCGCGCGTGCGCCACGGCATTGCCGCCAACACATTTGCGCGCGAAAACGAGGTCAGCTTTGGCGCGGGAGCCAATGAGACGCCGCTCACGGAGGAGAACGAGCCGCTCTGCCGCGACCTGTTTTCGCGGTTGTTTTTGAGCCGCCACGGCGACGGCGCGCACACCGACCCGCTCTTTCGCCTGCAACCGGAGCGCTGGTTGGAGGCCCGCTTGCGCGCTGAAATCGTCGAGCTGCTGCCCGGACTGCGCGGCGACATGCTTTACTCGCAGGTGCCCGCGCTCTCCACTGGCGACCGGGGCTTGCTGGACCTGTTGACGCTGGACCGCAACGGGCGGCTGACGGTGATCGAGCTGAAGGCCGACGAGGACCTGCACCTGCCCTTGCAGGCGCTGGACTACTGGATTCGCGTCCGCGCGCTCAACAACGACCGGCAACCCGCCGCGGGCAATGAGGGCGGAAGGCCTCTGACGGCCTTCGAGCGCCAGGGCTACTTTGCCGGAGCCGAAGTTTCGCCGCTTGAGCCGCGCCTGTTGCTGGCCGGCCCGGCCCTGCGCATCCATCCCGCCAACGAGCCGGTGCTGCGCTACTTTTCTCCGCAGGTGGAGTGGGAGCTGATCGCGCTCACCGAGCATTGGCGGCGCGAGCTGAAGGTGGTCTTCCGCAAGCGGAGCAGCGACGCGCGCAGCTAAGGAACCTCTGATCAAGTTGACGTTTTGAAAGAGCACGACTTTACAGGTTGCGGAAAAAAGCTTGTTTCCAAGTGAATCACACGAAAAGCAGAACGCAGGGGCTAAAGCCCAACATTTGTTTTGTTGCGTTTACGGCACGACTGAAGTCGTGCCCTGACGCTTCGTGCTCCACCATTTGCATTTTTCCGCAAGCTGTAAAGCCGTGCCCTGACGCTTCGTGCTCCACCATTTGCATTTTTCCGCAAGCTGTAAAGTCGTGCCCTGACGCTTCGTGCTCCACCATTTGCATTTTTCCGCAAGCTGTTTAGTCGTGCCGGAAATGCCGCAATATCAGCCGGGCTTTAGCCTCTGAGGTGTGCTCATTAGTGCATTATTTATGTTGCCTCGATCTTCTTACAATAGAAACAGCGTCCGAGTTCATCTCGAACATCGACCACACTATCTGAGCGGACACGAATCAGGAGATTTTTCCTCCACACGTCATCCCACGAGATGCGTTTACCTCCCAATCTAAGCCTTGCTGCGAGCTTAGGCAAAACTCGCTCCTGTATGGCTGCTTGATTTGGGATAATGACCAGACCATATAAATCATGGCAGTCTTTTCGCTTTGTCTTTGCGAGTAATTTCCTCATCTCTGCTTCAAAATGTGGACCATTAGCAGTAACAATGATGCAGCTTAAGTTGTAGGCTGTTACCACTACATCAGCATCCGATGCACTCGGTTCCAGTCCGGCTTGATGAAGCGTGACAACACGTCCTTTTGGAAAGAAGCTAGCAGATGCGGAACAGTCGTTATCAATCAGGAACCTATAATGAGACATTTACTCCTCGCCCGACTTAGGTTGCATGAAGTCGCCGTACGGTTTATGCCTTATCCAACTCCGTAAACATCTCACTCAAGCCCTCGGTAGCTCGTCTCCCGGCATCGGAGGGTTTTCCGGAATGAGGTCGAGGTAGGAACGCAGCCCCCTGCCGGCGCCCGCGGACCTGCGCCGGAAGAACTCCGCGGCATTCTCCACCACGCCGATCTTCTGCGCCACTACGGAGGTGATCCAAATGTCCAGCGACACGCCATCCTCGCGCGCCAGTTCCTCAGCCCGCTTCAACAACGATTCTGGAAGATCCAACACTATGCGCATTCTTCGATCCGAATCTTCATTCTACGCCCGGTCCAACTCCGCAAACAGCTCCTCACGATAATTCGATTCCGGCGATCTCCACTTCCAGGCCGCCGTACTCGGGGTGCTCGTTTTCGCGAACGCGGTAAGCGAGATCAATGAGGCTTCCCTGCGTGAGGCCAAGCGAGGCGGCGCGGGCAGCCAGGTGCCAGCCGACAGCGCGCATAGCACCGCTGGAGCCGGGCAGGGGCGGCGGCTGAACAGAATCCTGCGCCAGCTCCAGCCTCAGATGGCGCTCTTTCATGATGCGCGGCGGGGCGAGCAGGCGCACCCCGCGGGTGACGAAGACCGGTTCGGGGTTGCCGTGACCGAAGGGCTCCAGTTTGCGCAGCCAGCCAACCAAGACATTCGAGATGCGGTCCAGGGGCAGCTCGGCGTGAATGCGCAGCAGTTGCTCCGGCTCGCGGGCGGCCAGGTGTTGCTCGGCGTAAAGGCGCAGGCGGCGCTTCAACTCCGGCAAGTCGTCGGCTGGCAGGGCAAAGCCCACGGCAAAGGCATGGCCGCCAAAGCGCGTATAGAGATCGGCGCAGCTTTCGATGGCGTTGAGCAACTGGAAGCCGTCCACCGAACGTCCGGAGCCGTAGGCCACGCCCTCCTCGACGCTGACCACGATGGCGGGCTTCGCGGTGCGCTCCACCACGCGTGAGGCGAGAATGCCGATGACGCCGCGGTGCCAGCCGTCGCCGTCGATGACCAGCAGGCGTTCGGCAGCCAGTTCGTTGTCGCCGGCAAGGCGCTTCTCGATGGCTGTGAGAGCCGCAACCTCGGTCTCGCGGCGCTCGCGGTTGAGCCGTTCCAGCTTGGCGGCCAGTTCGGCGGCGCGAGCCGCATCGCGCGTGGTGAACAGCTCGACGACATCGGAGGCCACGTCCATGCGTCCGGCGGCGTTGATGCGCGGAGCCAGTCGGAAGGCCACGTCGTAGCCGGTGAGCGCTTTGGCGGCCGGGTCGAGAGCCGCCGCGGCAAAGAGCGCGCGCAGGCCAACTCCGGCCGGGTGGCGCAGTTCGCGCAATCCCAAAGCCGCGATGGTGCGATTCTCGCCTTTCAGCGGCACGGCGTCGGCGATGGTGGCGATAGCCGCCATCTTCAAAAAACTGGGCAAAGTTTTCTCGCGAGTGATGGCTTGATCGCGGCGCTCAAGAATTGCCTGCGCCAATTTCAGCGCGATGGCCGCGCCGCAGAGAAATTTTTCCGGATAAGCGCAGCCGGGCTGGTTGGGGTTGAGTATGGCCAGAGCGTGAGGAACGGCGTCGCCGGCTTCCAGCAGATGATGGTCGGTGATAATCAGGTCCAGGCCAAGGCGCCGCGCGGTTTCAGCCTCGGCAAAGGCCCTCATCCCGGTGTCCACGGTGATTACCAGCCGCGCGCCCTCGGCGTAAGCTTCTTCCAGCACGCTCGATTGCAGGCCGTAACCCTCGCGCAGCCGGTGAGGCACGTGAAAGCGCGCCACTCCGCCCAGCATCTCGATGGCTGTCTTGAGCAGGACGACGGCGGTCGTGCCGTCCACGTCATAGTCGCCGTAGAGCAGTACCGGCTCGCGAGTTGCAATGGCGTGCTCCAGCCTTTCGACGGCGGCGTTCATGCCCAGCATCAGGTAAGAATCATGGAGGTGGGCAATTTCAGGGTTGAGGAAGGCGAAAGCTTCAGCCGGTTGGGTGATGCCGCGGGCCACCAGCAACTCGGCCAGCACCTGCGGCAGGCGTGCGGTTTTGGCCAGTTCGGCGGCCTCGGCTGGATGCGGCTCCGCGAAGCTCCAACGCTGGCGGAGAGGCTTCCGGCCTTCTCCCTGTCTCGAAACAGGTTGCCGGGATTGCGTGGCTGACCGAGGAATTTCCCCGTTGCCTTCAGCGCCCACCGAGCTTACTCGTCCTCGTCGTTGTGTTGGTGCTCGTGGTCGCCGATGACGATGTCCTGGAAGGTTTCGATGTCTTCCAGCAGCGCCTGGAAGCGCTCATACCACTCGGTGGTGGTTTCGTGCAAAAAGGCCACTCCCTGGTAGACAAAGCCCAGTTGGATGTAGCCGAGGTTGCCGGCGTATTTGCGCAGCCACTGCGCCTCCACCAATTCCGAGGACTCTTCGTCGGGGAAGTTCATCTCCCCGGCTTCGTCGATCAGCGCGTCCAATTCCTCGCGCTCCAGCGTCATCTCGCTGAATGTGACAAAGGGAGCGCCGGCGTGCTTGGCCATCTCCACAAAATCTTTCCATGCATCGGGGTTGCCCTGGTCCTCCCAGACAATGGATGGAATGTCGTCGGTGACGTAGCCGGGAAGGCGTTTGAGGCCGTGGCCCTCGATAAAGGCCACCATGTCGTCTTTCAGCGGGAGAAGGTTGTCGATGTTCATAGTCAAACTCTATTTTCGCAGACGCGGGTGGGTTGGCGGGTTGCGACTGTGGAAACTTCATAGAAGTAGGGAACAGGGAACAGGGACTAGGGAATAGGGACTAGGGACTAGGGACTAGGGAATAGGGAATAGGGAATAGGGAATAGGAAGCGTCGTTTAGTCTGGAATGGTATTGATCAAGGAGGAACCTAGCTTGCCTGCATTTGAGCGCCACGTCTTTGTTTGCAGCAACACGCGTCCCGAGGGCGCGCCGCGTCCCTCCTGCGCCCGCGACGGAAACAGCGCCCTGCACGCCGAACTGAAGAAACGGGCCAATGCGGCAGGCCTAGGCGCGCGCGTGCGCATCAACAAAGCCGGCTGCCTGGACCAGTGCGAGCACGGGCCGATGGTGGTGGTTTACCCCGAGGCAGTCTGGTACGGCAACGTCCAACCCGAAGACGCGGCGGAGATTGTCGCCGAGCACCTGGTTGCCGGACGGCCCGTCGAGCGGTTGCGCGTCGCCGATGAGTGCCTGAACACCCCAACCTGCGCGCACTGGCCCGCGGTATACACCGGCCCGCCTGATGCGGTATCCTGAACCTTAGCCCATGATCTTTTCACGCGATTATATCGGGTATCTGGCTCGCCGCACCGTCAAACACCTCATCGACGCCAAGATGATTACCACCAGCGACTTGAAGGCGACAGAGGCGCGCGTCAACGAGGCCATGGTGGAGGAATTGTCCCTCGAAGACCGCATCAACGAGGAGGTGCGCGTAATTCTTGACACTTATTCCGAGGAGATGCGCAAGACCGGCGCGCAATACGCCGAGATGTTCAAAAAGGTGAAAACCGAGCTGACCAAAAAGTACAAGGCGGTGCTATGAGGATCAGCCCCGACAAGCTCAACAAGCTGGCCCACACCGTGGCCGACACCCTGGCCGAGATCGACGAGGTCGGCTTCATGGAGGACCGCAACACCATCCGCCAGGAGGCGCGCAAGGCGCTCACTGTTCTGCTCACCCAGGAGGCGGCAATCGACACCGCGGCCCGGACCAAGATCGCCTCGCAGCGCAAGGTCATCCTCGAAGGCTCCCAGGAGTGGGAAATTCTCTACCGCAAGTATTACAACGACGAAGTGCGCAAGCTGGGGATCTGAGAGTGGACGGCGCTGGTTATCTCATAAAGTGGTAAACTAAGTTGTTGGTCCATCCAGACGGAAAGGGAGGACGGTTCAATGGCTGCATCCAGAATCCAAAACATCATGACTGATTCCTTCCTCGATGGAATCACCGGGGCGGCCCTTTTCGGGAAGCTGCGGATTCCCGGCGCGCCGACTGTGCTCGTGGATGAAGGCTCCCCTGTGGAGGCGTATCCCGAGTACGACGCTTTGCTGAACGCGACGAACCTTCTCGGCGTCAGACCGCTGCGCGCCCACGACAATAAGTATGACCAGGATGCGGAGAAAGCCCGCATGGCCAAGCTGTATAGAGAACATATCCTGGGCAGCAAGCCGATCGAAGGGGTTCTGGACGAGATACAAGTTGAAAAGAGGGGGGCCGAAGCACTGCATGGCCAAACAGCAAGTTTCTCTCGTTCCAAGTCCTGAACAACTCCAGCGATACCAAGCAATCAATCCAGCGCTGCCAGCTTTGTTGTTTCAGGCGCGTGATCGTCAGCTTCATCGTGAGTTTGTTTACGCGGCGATTGCGCTGGGAATTGCGGCATTGGCACTGATCTTGGTGTTGGGTGGGTTTGTCTATCTTGTGATGCAGGGCCATCCGACGGAAGCCAAAATTTTGCTTGGAGCTGGAGTTCTAGGATTGATTGCAAGCTTCATTCGTGCACGCTTGCGCTCGCAGGAATGAACGGAGTGCTTATCCTGCTCTCGTAATGCAACTATTATGCATACTGGCAGGACGGTCGTGCCCTTTTGGCAGCAATCCGGATTCACCTTTGGTATTGTTCGTCGCTGACGTGCTCCAGCCAATCCACAACCTTGCCGTTGAATCGCTCCTGAATTGCGATGTGAGTCATGGCCGTGGCCGGTGTAGCCCCGTGCCAATGTTTCTCTCCCGGAGAGAACCAAACCACATCGCCGGGGTGAATTTCCTCGATTGCGCCGCCTTCCCGCTGAACCCATCCGCACCCCGCCGTGACAATCAATGTCTGTCCGAGGGGATGCGTATGCCAGGCGGTACGCGCTCCCGCCTCAAAGGTGACGCTGGCGCTGGAAACAAGCGCTGGGTCAGGTGCTTGAAAAAGCGGGTCAATGCGGACAGTGCCGGTAAACCACTCTGCCGGACCTTTGCCGGAGGGCTGCGAGCCAATGTGTTTGATTTCCATTATCACCTTCGTATTGGACAATGAGATTGGACCGCGAATCCGGCCCACTGCATGCTTTAGATTCCTTTGGCAGGTTGCCGGATTCTTGTTAAACTAAACAAGTGGCCCGCGACGGCCGTTCCCTGCAAATGTGGCGCTATCGTCTAGGGGTTAGGACGTGAGATTCTCAATCTTAAAACCCGGGTTCGATTCCCGGTAGCGCTACCAAAATCCTTCTCTTTCTCATCAATTCCCTCTTATTTTTTGATTCCATATGCGCCTTCGGTGTACTCTTGCTGCCATGAACTGGCGGCGGGGATTGTTGTTGGCGGGAATCCAATGCCGCGGCTAGAAGACACGTCAACACTCCGCGCTTTGCCTCGTCTAATCGAATGAAAGTGTGTATACCTTGCCCACTATGAAAATCCGACTCGTTATTTGCCTATCCATATTGATTCTGGCGCTGGTCTGCCTGCCCGCGCCTAAATCCGCCCAGCAGCCCGCCTCCAGCCAGCCAGTCTTGGTTTTGAAGGCCCAGGCCCCGGCCACGGGCATAGCCCACGATGTCGTGCTGCCCGTTACGGTGCGCGACAAGAAGGGGCTGGTCTCCAGCGTCAAAGTCAGCGACTTCACCCTGACCGAAGACAGCCGTCCGCAGAAAATCAAGAGCTTTACCCGCGAAACCGGCCTGCCCTTCCGGCTGGGCCTGCTGGTGGATACCAGCCGCAGCATGACCGGGGCAATGGACAGCGAGCGCAAGGCGACGGGCAAGTTTGTGGATACCATGCTGCCTGAAAAGCCCAGCGACAAGCCCAGCGCAAGCCTGAACCAGGCCTTTCTCATTCACTTCGACCGCGAGGTCGAGCTGCTGTATGACTTCACCACCTCGCGCGACAAGCTGCATCACGAACTGGACGAGATGGGGCCCAGCCGCGCCGCGCAGAACGAGTCTCGGAACTCCGATAGCGGCGGGAACAACAACGGCGGTAATGGCGGCTATGGCGGCGGCCGGGGCCGGGGTCAGGGTCAAGGCCAACAGGGCCAGGCGCGTGGCAGGCGAAGCACTACGCAGCTCTACGACGCGATTTATCTTGCCTCAGATGAGGTGATGAAGAATCAGCAAGGCCGCAAGGCCCTGGTGGTCTTTTCCGATGGCGTGGACCGGGGCAGCAAGATGACGCTGAATGACGCCGTGGACGCGGCTGACAAAGCCGGCCTGGCCGTTTACACCATCTATCTCAAAGGCGAGGAGGAGCGCCCCGTTGGCGCCGGAATTCCCGGCATGGGCGGCGGACGCCATGGCGGCATGGGCGGGGGCGGAATTCCCGGTATGGGCGGCGGTCGTGGCGGTGGTGGCGGTGGTGGGCAACGTGAGCAGGAAGTGGACGGCAAGAAGATCATGGAGAAGATTGCCACGCGCACCGGAGGCCACTACTACGAGGCCAAGAAGAAGGACAACCTCGATGAAATCTACGGCCAGATTGCCGAGGAACTGCGCGGCCAGTTCCTGCTGACCTACACGCCGGACCAGGTGGACAAGGAAGGCGGCTTCCACAAGATCGTTCTCAAGTCCAACAAGGAAGACCTGACCGTGATCACGCGCGAAGGGTATTACGCTCCGCCGGAAAAGTAACACTTTCCCGGCGACGGATGGAACGCTGCCAGATGCAGCGAGGGCGCAGCCAATCGGTTGCGCCCTCGCTGTCTATAGCATTATCACAGTTCCTTTAGGGTGGGTTTAGTGGTTTCCCACCCATTTCACAAAGAACGTGAAATGGATGGGGCACGGAGCGTCCTTACACTATCAGTAAAAATGCTCTGAGCCGGTTGTATAGACGAGCAGGGGTTGTGCGCAAAACCGATTTGCTTAGCCCTCATCGCCACTTCCCAGACCAAAAGTGGTCAATATTGACCACAATGAATTTCATTAACTTCTTTATTATCAATGATTATAAAATCAGACAAAAATAATCCATTTTCCTCTTGTCCGGCCCATATTTCCTTGCTACGCTTCAAGTACCCCTTTCCCCCGGAACGGGTGCAGTCAAGTTCGTCGTGAGTCCTGCTCTGGCATTTCCCCCAGGCAATTGACTTGAACGGATCATAGAGTTGTTATGACTGTACCCGGTCCGGCTACTCGAACTTTGCGGCTTCCCACCAGACGCGCCAAGGGCGCAGCCAATCGGCTGCGCCCTGGTTGTTTGAGCCGGTCGTACTGACTAGCTGGTGGAGTGGGCAGGGCCGGTCTGCTTCTCCTCAAGGGCCGCTTGCGCGGCGGCCAGCCTGGCCGTCAGCAGACGGAAGGGCGAGCAGGAGACGTAGTTGAGGCCGATCCTATGGCAGAACTTGACGGACTCCGGATCGCCGCCATGCTCGCCGCAGATGCCCACCTTGAGGGTGGGGCGGGTGGCGCGGCCCTTGGTGGTGGCCATCTTCACCAGTTGCCCAACGCCCGCCTGGTCCAGGGTGGCGAAGGGATCCTGCTTGAAGATGCCCGCCTTCATGTAGGCCGGGAGGAACTGGTTGATGTCGTCGCGGCTGATGCCGTAGGTGGTCTGCGTCAGGTCGTTGGTGCCGAAGCTGAAGAACTCGGCCTCTTCGGCGATCTGGTCGGCGGTGAGGGCCGCGCGCGGCAACTCGATCATGGTGCCCACCATGTAATCGACCTTTAAGCCCTTTTCCTTGAAGACTTCCTCTGCAACGCGGCGCACGACGGTGGCCTGGTTGCGCATCTCTTCGATGGAGCTGACGAGCGGGATCATGATTTCGGGATGCGGATCGCCGCCCTTGCTCTTGGCTATGGCAGCAGCCTCGATGATGGCGCGAACCTGCATCTCGGTGATCTCCGGGAAGGCGATGCCCAGGCGGCAGCCGCGCAATCCGAGCATGGGATTCTGCTCGTGCAACTCCTCGACCCGCGCCAGCAGCGCGCGCAGTTCCTTGAGCTTGGGCGAGCGGGGCTTGGTGTCGACCAGGTGCTGAATCTCCACCATCAGATCCTCGCGCTTGGGCAGGAACTCGTGCAGCGGCGGATCGATGGTGCGGATGGTGACGGGCAGCGACTCCATGGCCTTGAAGAGGCCGACAAAGTCGGCGCGCTGCATGGGCAGCAGCTTTTTGAGGGCGGCGCGGCGGTCCTTCTCGTTGTCTGCCAGAATCATGGTGCGCATGTGTTCGATACGGTCTTCGGCAAAGAACATGTGCTCAGTGCGGCACAGGCCGATGCCCTCAGCCCCGAAGAGGCGAGCCTGCTTGGCGTCGCGGGGGATGTCGGCGTTGGCGCGAATGCGCAGGCGGCGAACCGGATCGACCCAAGCCATGAAGGTGACCAGATCGGGATCGTCGGGCTGCGCGTCCAGCGTTTTCAGCTTGCCGGCAATCACGCGGCCGGTGGTGCCGTCGAGCGAGATCCAATCGCCGTGCTTGAAGGTTTTACCCTTCACACGCAGTTCCTTCTTGGCTTCGTCCACGATGCAATCGCCCGCGCCAGCCACGCAGCACTTGCCCATGCCGCGGGTGACGACAGCAGCGTGCGAGGTCATGCCGCCGCGCGAGGTCAAGATTCCGGCAGCCACTTCCATGCCCGCAATGTCCTCAGGCGTGGTTTCGCCGCGCACCAGGATGATGGTCTTGAAGGCGCCGCTCTGGTGTTGCTTGACGGCGTCCTCGGCGGTGAAGACGATCTGCCCCACAGCCGCGCCCGGCGAGGCCGGCAGGCCGGTGGCCAGCACTTCGATCTTCTCGCCCTTTTCGACGAGGCGGGGAACCAGGAAGTCGTACAGCTGGTTTGGCTCGACGCGATGGATGGCCTCTTCCTGGGTGATGAGCTTTTCCTTGACCATGTCGATGGCCACGCGAACCGCGGCCAGGCCGGTGCGCTTGCCGTTGCGGGTTTGGAGCATGTAGAGCTTGCCATCCTGGATGGTGAACTCAAAGTCCTGCATGTCGCGATAGTGCTTTTCCATCTTGCCGGTGATGGTTTTCAGTTGCTGGTAGCAGTCGGGCATGACGCGCTCCAACTCTGAAATCGGCAGCGGCGTTCGGACGCCGGAAACCACGTCCTCGCCCTGCGCGTTCATCAGGTACTCGCCGAAAAATATCTTTTCGCCGGTAGCCGGGTTGCGCGTGAAGCCGACGCCGGTGCCGGAGCTCTCGCCCAGGTTGCCGAATACCATGGCTTGCACATTGACCGCTGTGCCCAGCCAGTCATCAATCCGGTTAATGCGGCGATAGGTCTTGGCGCGTTCGTTCATCCAGCTCCTGAAGACGGCGTCGCGGGCCTGCACCAGTTGATCCAGAGGGGCCTGCGGAAACTCCTTGCCGGTCTCCTTCTTCACCAGCTTCTTATATTCGGCAATGATCTCTTTGAGGGCTTCGGGCTTGAGCTCGTAGTCGAACTTTACCTTGACGCGCTTCTTGACGCTGTCAAAAATGTGCTCGAAGTGCTTTTTGGGAACATCCAGCACCACGTCGCCGAACATCTGGATCAGGCGGCGATAGGAATCGTAGGCAAAACGGGGATTGTTGCTGCGCTTGGCCAGCGCTTCGACGGCCTGATCGTTGAGGCCCAGGTTCAAAATCGTGTCCATCATGCCGGGCATGGAGAACTTGGCGCCGGAGCGCACGCTGACCAGCAGTGGATTGTCGCCCGAGCCCAGCTTCTGGCCTTGCAGCTTCTCCAGCCGCTCCAGGGCGGCGTACATCTCGGTGTTGACCGCGGGCGATAGCGCGCCGCGCATGTATTCGCGGCAAGCCTCGGTCTGGATGGTGAATCCGGGGGGAACCGGCAATCCGGCGTTGGTCATCTCGGCCAGGCCGGCGCCCTTGCCGCCCAGCACATCCTTCATGGTTCCGTTGCCTTCGGCCTTGCCGCCGCCGAAGAAAAACACGTGTTGAGTTGTAGTCTTGCCTGCCGGTCCGGCAGACGCCTGATCCAGAACGCCCTGCGTCATGGGGTGAAGCCTCCCTATCTAAGATTTTGCACCCCAGCGACGAAGACCTGTCACTGGGGGCCCCGCAATTTGCACCCCAGCGACGAAGACCTGTCGCTGGGGGCCCCGCAATTCCGCGTGGGGCGGTCCACTGGACAGGGTGGCGTAACGGAGGCTCAGGCTCAAAAGAAGTGAGGTTTTCAGGCTGAGCGCGTACGGGTCATCCGGACTTAGGAGAGCGCTGCGCGGCATTGATTCGTCGTACTTACGAATATCGTCTCTAGTATACAGTTGCCTGTGTTCAAGGTCACATCCGATGCGCGCGGAACTGGAGCCGCGCACCATTTCGGCACTAAATTAAGTGCATTTTGAGACGAGAATCCAACCCTGGAATGAGGATTTGTTTGACTTTTCTCTATTGTGGGCGCCCCATCCTTCCGCTGCTTTATCGCGGAAGGGTGGGAAGCAACGCTTTCACGCGGCAGTCTGCTCCAGGCGCAAGCCCGAAGGGCTTTTCCAGGCCGCGCGACGCACTGAGAGAATCCGCTCCAGCCCCACCAGCCTTAGCACTTCTGCCACGCGCGGCGAGAGATTCGAGACGCTGAAGCGGTGGCCGGTCTGCCGGGCGCTCGCGTAAAGCGAAACTAGTATGGAGATGCCGGCCGCATCGATGCGCTGTACCCGGCCCAGATCAAGCGTCACGCTTTGCCGGCGCACCAGAGGCGTAAGCCAGGCCAGCAATTCCTTTTCGCGGCCCAGAACCAATTCAATCTCTTCGGCAGGTTTGCCGGCTGAAGCCACGTTGCTTAAATCTACAGTTGTCATCAAATACCTCCAGGGAAAACCGCAGGGGAAGTAATATGCTGAATCTCTATACGCAAACAGGAGTGCCGCCGGTTCCGTGTCCAGCGCTTTTCCCAACCCGAAATCTGACGCCGGCCAGGCGCCCGGCTTCCTGACCAGGGAGCTAGTGCTGGCATTGGCGCTGGAGGCCGGATTCGCGGAGGCCGGGCTGGTCGCGCTTCCCCACGCGAACCAAGAACGGGACGCGGCGCTCTTTGAGGAGTGGGTGCGAGCGGGAAGGGCCGGCACGATGCGCTACCTGGAGCGAACGGATGAAAGCGGGCGGCTGCTGCGGGCGCAAGTGCGGATACCGTTTCCCTGGGCGCGCTCGGCGGTGGTTTGCTTTGCGAATTACAACAGCCCGCATCCGCGCTCGATTGAGCCTGCCGCCGAGGGCGCGGGATGGATTGCACGCTACTCCTGGTCGAGCAAGGTGGATGCGGACGGTAACCGGCGGCCTACCGACTATCACAAGGTACTGCTCAAGCGAATGAAAACACTGGAGTTGCGCCTGCACGAGCCATTTGGCGCGTTTGAGGCGCGCAGCTTCGTAGACACCGGGCCGGTGGTAGAGCGGGCGCTGGCCACGGCGGCCGGATTGGGCTGGACCGGGAAAAACACCTGCCTGATTCATCCAAAGCTGGGGTCGTTTGGGTTTCTGGCTGTTCTCTTGACTTCTCTCGAGATCGTAGAGGAAAAAGCGCACACGGCGCTGGTACCCGACCGCTGCGGAAGCTGTCGCCGCTGCCTGGAGGCTTGCCCGACCGGCGCTCTGATTGCTCCTTACCAAATGGATGCGGCCAAATGCATCTCTTACCTGACCATCGAGCATCGCGGCGCGATCACGCCGGAGTTGATGAAAGACATGGGCAGGCAGGTCTTCGGCTGCGACATCTGCCAGGAGGTTTGCCCCTGGAACCGGAAGGCGCCGGTGACTGCGGACCCGGAACTTGAGGCGCGCCCGGAGCTGGTGAACCCGGCGCTCGATTGGTTGGCGGCCATGGACGAGGCGGAGTTCGAGAAAAATTTCAAAGGCTCGCCAGTGCGCCGGGCGGGATTTCTGGGACTCAGGCGCAATGTGGCCATCGCCATGGGAAACAGCGGGCTGGGCCGGTTTGCGCCGCTGCTCAAAACATGGGCCGAAGCCGCCGACGAAGGTCTGCGGAGTGCGGCACGTTGGGCCATTAATAAGCTGAAGGCGTCCCGATGAATGCCGGTTGAGATTCGTGCTATCCCACCCCTTTCGCATAAAACGCGAAAAGGATGGGGCACCCAATTTCAGAGGCTATCCTTAAAGAAACAACCCTCCGGCAATTTTGCTTCGCGCGCAATTTGACCGCGAAGAGTTTTTCTCCAGAAAGGAAACAATCGTGGCTGAAGACCTGAATTCTGACGTGCAATCCGATGCGGCAGTCGAGGCTCCCCGAGCCGCCGATGTGGAGCTACCGGCTAAGAAGTCCAAGTGGTATCGCTGGCGCAAGGATGGTACCGCGCTGATTCACTACCTGTTGGACAGCGAGGTGCACACCTTCGCCTTCAGCGTGGCGGCCAACGCGATTCTCTCCTTCATTCCCTTCATCGTGCTGCTCTACGCGCTGGCAGATACGGTCTTCCACCGCTCGAAGATTATGAAGGAAGTTATCGACGCCATGGTCGTTTACTTCCTGCCCTCGAACCAGGATTTTATTGCTAAGAACCTGGATGCCGTGGCTCTAGCGGCCTCACGGCATGGCATTCAGGTTCTTTCGTTGGTCATGATTCTGGTGGCCTGCACAGGCATCTTTCTACCCCTGGAGGTGGCTCTGAACCAGGCCTGGGGCGTGACAAAAAGCCGCAACTACCTGCACAACCAGGTCATCGCCTTTGGACTCGCCATCCTCATGGTGGTGCTGGGCATGGGCAGTGTCCTGCTGAACGCGGGCGCGCGCGAAGTGCTGAAGCTTCTCTTCGAGCATCATACAGATATAAAAATCCTCCAATCTATTCTCGACTTCACTCTTAGTGGATCCGAACTCGTAGTGCTGGCCGCAACCACCGGCGCGGCCTCGATCGCGTTTTTCTTTTCCATCTACTGGCTGTTGCCCAACCGCAAGGTTCCCTGGCGGCATGTGCTCAGCACCTCGATCTATACCGGCGTCATCTGGCTGGTGTCCAAATATATCTTTGTACTCCTGCTTCCGCATATGCACTTGGAAGATCTCTACGGCAGGTTCTTTGTCTCGGTGGGCCTCTTGTTCTGGGCCTATGTTTCCGGGCTGATTTTGTTTGCCGGAGCGCAATTCAGTGTGGCGCGATTGGGGGACAAGAAAGCTTAAGCACAGAAGCTACCTGACAAGCTTTTCCTCCGATCGCGAATCGACTGACGGGAAAGGATGCTCACCACCATGCGAAGGTTTTATCTTTCAGCCATCATTTTCGGTCTTCTGCTTGCGGTCATCGGCGCTCAACCGCTATCCGCCAACTGGGGCGGAGAAGCCGGGGGCAGCGTCGCCGCTGGCGCCTTCAAGCCAATCGGCGCAGGCCAGGTGGAGATGCTCAAGGAAGACCTGCATATACGCCTCTACCGCGACCGCGCCAAGGTCGAAGTCGATTATGTATTGCACAACACGGGCGAGGAGCTTCCCTAGAAGTTCTGAAGAAGCAAAATTCCGGGACCTCGACGAACCGGCTTTATCCGCCCCAGGTTCGGCTATCGGAACCAAAGCCGGGGAAGCATTCGGTTTAGCCTATTCCCCGTTGTTCCATAAAAAAAACACTTCGATGATAAACCCTAAGCAGATTCATCGTTACCCTGTTAACCAACCGCCCTCCTCGTCCGTTATATCGGTAGAAGGCGCTCGTCAGCGCGCTTCGAGTGAGGGAAATACAAATGAATCGTCAGAATCGCATCCTGCACTGGGTTCTTCGTTTCGTCGCCGTGCCGGCCCTGTTGCTTGCCGCTCTTGCCGCTGCTGAAACCCGGCCCGCGGCGCCCGTTAAGCCTGCGGCCCCGGCCGCTGCTCCAATTCCCACCGAAAAGGATTTCGCCGCCACCCAGGAACAGCTCATCAAACTGCTCCGTCTCAGTCCTACGCTGACCTCTGTCGTCGCCCACGACCCGTCGCTGCTCGCCAACCAGGAGTATGTGAACCGCAACAATCCGCAATTGGCGCAGTTTCTCGCCAAGCATCCTGAGATTGTCCGCAACCCGGATTTTTATCTCTTTAGCAATCTCGATTCCAAGGGCGGCCGCCGCGACCAAGCCTTGAAGCGGGCTGTGTGGCCCGAATTGGTGTCGCCACAGCAGAACGATACGCAGCAAATGTATGCGGCTTACCGGTACAGCGAAGCGGGCCGGTGGCAAGAAATCGCGGAGTATATTCTGTTGTCGTTCATTTTTCTATGCCTACTTGCCTTGTTCCTCTGGCTGATCCGCCAACTCATGGAGAACCGCCGCTGGAGCCGCATCTTCAAGCTGCAAAGCGAGGTCCACGGCAAGCTGATTGACAAATTCGGCTCCAGTCAGGAGTTGGCGGCCTACATGGAAACCGAGGCCGGCAAGCGCTTCCTGGAAGCGGCGCCCATCCCGGTCGGCTTTGAGAAGGAGCAGCGCGTACCCAACGCTTTGGCCCGCGTTCTCACCCCGCTGCAGATCGGCATCGTGCTGGTCCTGCTCGGCGTGGGCTGCTTTCTTCTTCGTTCCGCCAGCACGGATACGAATATCCCCATGCTGGTTCTTGGAACGCTCGTCCTGATGCCCGGTCTGGGATTTATCATCTCCGCAGGCGTGACCTGGGTGCTGGCCGGCCGTCTCGGCCTCATGCCAAAGAACCCAAATGCCCCCGTCGACTCAAAGGAACAGTAGTGAGCCGGAGGGCTGGCCATTCCGATGAAAGAGCCTCTGCCGATGCACAGGGAATCCGTTCTTCCGAACGTATTAGCCGGCGACGCGCCGCGGGCAGCAGAATCGCCTATGGATAGCGACGCGTTTGCCGGTTTCTACGAGCGTTCGGCGCGGCCTCTCTGGGCTTACCTGGCGAGGGTCTCGGGAGATAGCTCGCTGGCCGACGACCTGATGCAGGAGAGCTTCGTCCGCTTCCTCTGCGCATCGCAGCCTGAAGAAGGCGAGGTCGCCGGCCGCCGCTATCTTTTTCGCATCGCCACCAACCTGCTCCGCGACCACTGGCGGCATCCTCGCCAGGCCTCTATCGAGGAGATTCCCGAGGAGTTCTTCGCCGTCACCACCAGCTCTGGCGAAGCCGATATTCTTGGTCCCGCGCTTGCCCGCATGAGTCCCCGTGAACGGCAACTGCTCTGGCTGGCACATGCCGAGGGCTATACTCACCGCGAAATCGCCGCGATTACCGGTCTGGCCGCTGCCAGCATTCGCCTCCTGCTCTTTCGCGCAAGGCGCAAGATCGCCAGCTTGCTCCGCCAGCAGAGTTCCACCATTCGGAGGCAGCCATGATTATGAGTCCTTGTTCCCATGAAATAGAAGTGGCTGAACTGCTCCGGCGCGGTCAGTGGCCGGCATCCTGTTCGCCCGAGCTGCGTGCCCACGTGAACGCCTGCCGCGCCTGCGGCGACCTCGTGCTGGTGACCGAAACCTTCCTGCACGCGCGATCCGAGACGGCCGGCGCGGCTCGCATCACCACTCCCGGAGCGCTCTGGTGGCGCGCTCAACTCCGCCGCCGAAACGCGGCAGTCGAGCGCATTGGCAAGCCCATCCTTGGCGCGCAGATCTTTGCCCTGGCCATCAATCTCTTCATGGTGGTGGCTTTTCTGGCCTACCAGGCGCGCAATGGCCTGGGATGGCTCTCCTGGCTGGAACAGCTCCCCGATGCGTACAACCTTCATTTCAATAATTTAAGCCAGTCTGCGCTTCTCAATCCCGGCTGGAGTCTCATAGTGCTTGTTCCCGCCCTGGCCACTCTGGCGCTGCTCGGCGCAGTGGTAGTCTACCTGGCCTCTGAAAAGCAATAAACACAAAAACGGCATACCCAGCTCTCACCTTCGAGACCTGGCGCCCCCGCCTCACGCTTTCATGGGACGAATTGCAAGCGCTCTGGCGGTCCGCGCAGCCGCGGCGTCCAGGGCGTCCAGGGCGTCGCGCACCGATGCCGCCAGCCGTGGCCTTGCCATCTCTTTCTTCACGCTGGAGAGAATCTCTCGATCCATCTCCTTCTGGCTCTTCATTTTCATGGTTTCCACGCTCTTTCAGCGATGAGTTAGTCAGTTGCTTGCTGATTCCAATCCCGGCTCCGGTCCCAGCCTAAGCTCCACCAGAACCTCCAGCAGCGAGGCCGAGTTGCGCACGTTTCCCGAGAGAACGGTGAGCGCTTCCGCCAGGGGAGCATGTTGCGTCGCCAGCACATCGAGGCTGTCGCTTACTCTGCGGAGTTTTTTGGCTTCTAGCAGAATTTCGTGGGCGGGCATAAGCTGCGCGGCCTTCTAAGAGCCTTCAAGGAAGCTGGACCGGCCTTTATCAATGTCGTATCTCACCTTCGCTCGAATCATACTAACAGCATGTGTGCTCGGAGTCTGTATATATTAGACCGCTGCAAGCAGGGCGCTTATAACTTGCTCCCGAAAGGGGAATAGGCGCGAGATAGTTCATCCCGTGCCTATCCTTTCAATACGATGCGCCCGCCGCTTCGGAGCGCACAGGTTGTCCAGCGGCGTTTCAACCGCTCATGGGGTCGCATCTGCGCCCGTTACTGCACCAGGCGGGGGTGGTGATGATGATGATGGTGATGATGATGGTGGCCTACAACCACCACTACCTGCGCCTGCGACGCGATAGGTGCCGCGAAGCAGAAGACGAGCATAAATCCTAGTATTAGCTTTTTCATATGGTTTTAGAGGTATATCCTTTCCCCGAGGTCACTTGTATCTCAGTGATTTCTTCCTGGTGCAATCCTGATCTGTCAGCACTTACTCATATATATGCCAAACTATCTTCGGTGTAAGTACCGCTTTATACAGACTGACTCTTTAAGTTGCCTGCAACCCTCTGGACGATCATGATCCTAGAGATCATCTCATAAACACCATTGAGTCCGTGCAAAGCATCCCGCAGGGGCTAAAGCCCGCAATTTTACTGGACATTTTGCGGCACGGCTAAAGCCGTGCCCTTTCAAAGTCTGTTTATGAGATAGCTTCTAACCGCCCGCCACCACCGCATCCATTGGTTGCCCCACCCTCGCCGCGTTCTTGTTTTTGCGGCTAGGGTGGGAATCGACGTTTCTCAATCGTGCAAACAGCCGCCCGCCACCACCGCATCCGCAATGCGCGCCGCTTCCACCGCCCGCCGAACCGCATGAACCCGCACTATCGACGCCCCATGCAGGATGGCCGCGGTCATCGCCGCCACACTGGCTGTCTCACGAGCCTCAACCGGCGCGTCGCTCCCGCCATGCAACGGCGCCAGCGTCCGTCCCAAAAACGATTTCCGGCTGACCCCAGCCAGCAGCGGTCTTCCCAGCGCCAGCAACTCCGCCTGCCGCGCCAGCAGAAAATAATTCTCCTCGAAACGCTTGCCGAATCCGTAGCCGGGGTCGAGCACAATGCACTCCAACGGAATCCCTGCCAACACAGCCTTTTCCAGACTCGCTGCAAGCCCCGCGCGCGCCGCGTCTAGCAACTCATCCGGCCCCAGTTGCGGCTGAGCGCTCCACTCCTCGGGCCGTCCCCGCGTATGCATCAGCACAACGCCACAGCCAGCCTCCGCGCACGCCCGCGCCATCTCCCTGTCCCACGTAAAGCCGCTCACGTCGTTCACAATTTCCGCGCCCGCCCTCAGCGCCGCCCGAGCCGTCGCAGCCTTGTACGTGTCCACCGAAACCGCCGCCCCAGGCCGCGCGCGCAGAATTCCCTCCAGAACCGGCAGCAGCCGCGCCTGCTCCTCCTCCGCGCTCACCGCTGGTCCAATTGAGCTGCCCGCCCGCGACCCAGGCCGCGTACTCTCCGCGCCCAGGTCAAGCAGGTCCGCTCCCTCGTCCAGCAATCGCAGCCCGTGCGCAACCGCCTCCTCCGCATCGAGAAACAGCCCCCCGTCGCTAAACGAGTCCGGCGTAATGTTGACAATGCCCATTACCAGCGTCCGCCCGAGTTCCAGCACGCGGCCGCGCAGTCGCCATTGCGTCTCTGTTCTGATGTTCATTCCTCTTTGCAGCCCTCGATGAGTCGCAGAACACGCTCTTCATCCAAGCGCCGCGACCCATAAAACAACTTTCACCTATAGATGGTACGCCGCGGACTCTTTCCCTCCTGCTAAACTCCCCCCATGACGCTCTTTCGCCAATCTCCGGCGCTTTTGCTGGCTTTCGTATTGTTTTCTTCCGCCCTTCTGACAGCCCAGCCTCCGGCCCAACCCGCCGCGCAGGCCTTTCCGTCCACGGGGCCTCTGGCTGACCGCATCAACGCCATTCTGGCCGAGCCCGCCTTGAGTCACGCCCAATTCGGCATCAGCGTGACCTCGCTCGACGGCCAGCCGCTCTTTGGACTGAATGAGACCCGCCTCTTCACTCCGGCGTCAAACACCAAGCTCGTCACCACTGCCGCGGCCTTCGCCCTGTTGCCCGTGGAAACCCTCACCTGGACCACCAACGTAGTCGTTGATGGCGAACTCGACAGCGATGGCGTCCTGCACGGAGATTTGATTCTGCTCGGCGCGGGCGATCCCACGTTGAACGCCCGCAATTACCCCTCTCGCGCATCCGCCCAGCCCGCATCCGCAAAATTGCCGCCGCTCGAGCAGTTGGCCCTGCAGATCGAACGCGCCGGCGTGCGCTCCATCGAAGGCCGCATCGTGGGGGACGATAGCTTCTTTCCTCAAGAGCCTTACGGCGCGGACTGGGCCTGGGACGATCTGCAATGGGACTACGGCGCGCCCATCTCCGCCCTCACCTTCAACGAAAACACCGTGCAGTTGACGCTGAAAGCCGATCCGGACAACCCGGCTGCCGCGGTGGCTCTCTGGACTCCGAATCTGGACTACTACACTTTCGACAGCTCCGTGACGCCCGCCACCCAGGGAGCGGCAGCACAACCGCCCGCTCACCCCGGCCTCTTCCGCCATCCTGGCAGCCGCAGCTTTCGCGCCTGGGGCACGCTTCCGCCCGAGGGCTTTCATGCCGATCTGGCCATCGAAGACCCCGCCGAATTCACCGCCATAGCCTTCCGCGACGCGCTCCGCAACCGCAGCATCACGGTCTGGGGCAGCGCCGTCTCCCGCCATCGGCTCTTCAATGCCACCGGCCAATTTGCCGAGGAACGCGCCCAGCCGCTCCAGCTCACCCGTTCCACGCTCTCCACGGTGGCCGTGCCGCTCGATGGCCGCGGAGTTCTCGCCACGCACGTCTCCGCTCCCGTCAGCCAGGACATCACGCTCATCAATAAGGTGAGCCAGAATCTCCACGCCGAGCTGCTGCTGCGCCTGCTAGGAAAGATTCACGGCACGGATGGCAGTTTTGCCGAGGGCGCGCGCGTAGTTCGCCAGTTCCTCATCGACGCCGGAGTGGACGACAACGATTTTTTCTTCTATGACGGCTCCGGCATGAGTCCTGACGACCGCATCGCTCCCCGCGCTTTGACGCAATTGCTGGTCTTCACCGCGCGCCAGCCCTGGGGCCCAGCCTGGCGCGCCTCGCTGCCCGTTGCCGGGGTGGACGGCACCCTCTCCGACCGCTTCCAGAACTCGCCCCTGCGCGGCCAGCTTTGGGCCAAAACCGGCACACACAACGAAGCCAACGCCCTCTCCGGCTACCTGACCGCCTCGAGCGGCAGAACCATCGTCTTCTCCATCCTCGTCAACGGACACCGCCCCGGCAGCAATGCCGAGCTGCAAGCCATCGATCGCATCGCCGAAGTCATCGCCGCCGTCGAATAGAAACATTCCGCGTGCCCCACCCTCGCGACGTACTTGTTTTTGTCGCTAGGGTGGGAAGCGGAAAATGTCAATCGGAATACAGTTCAAAATGAGCCACACAAACAATATGAACCCCGCCCAACCACCGCGACGCAATCGGCTCCCGCTTCCCGGACTGGCCGCCATCAGCCTCTACCTGCTGCTGCTCTCCGGCGTCATCATCGTGGGTGTGGTCTCAGGCCGCTACTATCCGCCGCTCTTTCTCGTCTTTGCCGCCGGCTTCATCACCGCCGCCGCCGGTCTGTTGCTGCTCTTCCGCTGGGCATGGGCCATGGCTCTCGGCGCGGTCTTCCTGCTGGTCGTCTACGATCTCTGGATCTTCTCCATCCAGCGCGAGCCCCCCGCCCTCGTCCAGGGCCTGCTCAATCTCGTCTTTTTCCTCTATTTGATCCGCACCGAAGTCCGCGCCAAGCTGCGCTAGGCGAATCGCTCACGCCTCATCCACGCCTGGTTTCCGGACTGCCGACGCGAATGCATGGTATTCGCACAGGTGGCAGTGGAGACTCCTGCGAAATGACTTCATAACCACCAGATTCAAGCAGAAATAGAGATTTGCCTCGCTTCGTAAGGAGTACCGACTCTCCAGATGCAGCTATTTCATTGAAAATAGCCACGAAATGTGCTCGGAACACACTTACGGTCACGGTCCGCATGGCAATTGACCTCTCGCGTTTTCATCGGCGCAGAGGTGCATTTCCTTCATGGTCATCTGACCATGGTCAAATGTGCGTCGCCGCCTCCCGCTACAATAAACACGTGACTGAACTGGTCCAAATCTCCCCCGCCCGCGCAACACCCGCGCCCAAGCCCGCATGGCTCAAGGCTCGTGCGCCGGTCGGCGAGAACTACCATTCCCTCAAGCAGCTCGCCCGCTCCCTCCAGCTCAATACCGTCTGCGAAAGCGCCCACTGCCCCAACATCGGCGAGTGCTGGCATCACAAAACCGCCACCTTCATGATGCTGGGCAATCTCTGCACCCGCCGCTGCGGCTTCTGCGCCGTGCCCAAGGGCCGCCCCGGCCCCATCGACTTCGATGAGCCCCGGAGGGTTGCGGAGGCAGTGGCTAAGTTAGGGCTGCTCCACGCAGTGGTCACCAGCGTCAATCGCGACGACGATCTCCTCGGCGGCGCGCGCGCCTTTGCCCTGGTCATCGAAGAGATTCGCCGCCAGGCTCCCAACTGCCGCGTTGAAGTCCTCATCCCCGATTTTCAGGGCAACCCCGAAGCCATCCGCACCGTTGTCGATGCCTGCCCCGACGTCCTCAACCACAACATCGAGTCGGTCCCCCGCCTCTATCGCTCCGTCCGCTCCGGCGCGCGCTACGAGCGTTCCCTCGAACTCCTGCGATCCTCCAAAACTCTAAACCCCGAGGGCCTCACGAAATCCGGCGTCATGGTGGGACTCGGCGAAGAAACCGCCGAACTACTCTCCGTCTTCCGCGACTTGGCCGCTAGCGGCTGCGACATCCTTACCATCGGCCAATATCTGCGCCCCTCCCGCGATCATTTGCCCATGGCCCGCCTCTACACCCCGCGCGAGTTTGCCGAGCTAAAGTCCGCAGCCCTCAAGCTCGGCTTCCGCCACGTCGAATCCGGCCCGCTGGTCCGCTCCAGCTACCACGCCCACGAGCAGGCTTCATCGATCCAGGCCGGAGGGAACAGGGGGATTTATCCCCCCTGAAGGAGCGACGACATGTGTATGGCCTTCACCCGGGCCTTTATTCCCTCGATTCCCACGCAAAATCCCTTCCCACAGCCCCGATTCGCTAATATAGTCTGTTGGATGTAAGCGAGGACTCTCTCTATGGCACTTTCCATCATGGCCGGTATTCCGGCGCTCAAGGAACTCAACGCCGACCTCAAGCGGCGCATGGACCAGTCCGTGGCCACCTTCCAGGCCAGCCTGGCCGCCACCCGCACCGGCCGGGCCAGCGTCCACATGCTCGACCAGGTCAAGGTGGACTACTACGGCACCAGCACCCCCCTCAACCAGCTCGCCCAGCTCTCCGCCCCCGAGCCGCAACTCATCGTCATCTCTCCCTATGACCCCACCATCCTCAAGGAGATCGAGAAATCTATCCGCGTCGCCGATCTTGGCTTCAACCCCATCTCCGACGGCAAGGTGCTGCGCGTCCCCGTTCCCCCCATGACCGAGGAGCGCCGCCGCGAGGTCTGCAAACACATCAACCGCGACCTCGAGGAGCATCGCACCGCCGTTCGAAACGTTCGCCGCGACGGCAACGAAGCCCTCAAGAAGATGGCCAAGGAAAAGAAGATCAGCGAGGACGAGGAGAAGCGCGCCCTCGAAGAGGTTCAGAAGATGACCGACGAGGAGATCCGCCGCATGGAAGAGCTCTCCCACAGAAAAGAAGCCGAAGTCATGCAGGTGTGAGTACGATAATTTCACTCTCGGTTGTTTTTCGCCTAATCCATAAAACAAGGTGTCCCACAGTCAATA
>Ga0326728_10004766_pt1 | contig 39478 bp, 36 predicted proteins | sample MB3enrmetagenome_FD_207602 | JGI IMG/M metagenome (GOLD analysis project Ga0326728, IMG submission 207602) | Lab enriched peat soil microbial communities from McLean, Ithaca, NY, United States - MB31MN | ecosystem: Environmental > Terrestrial > Soil > Wetlands > Peat | place: USA: New York... | reverse complement strand
TCCTCCAGAGACACGTAGCTGAACATTCCGGACTGCATTTGGTCGTCATTGCCGCGCATGCTGTAGAGACGATCAGAACATCCGGAAGGTGTCTTGTTTCAGACGGTTTTTCAACAAGCTCTTAGAAGGGGGAGGATGAAAAGTGTACAACCGACGCATCCTTGCAGAAATGCAGGACGAGATTGCGGAACAGATCCAGGCTATGCCGAACAACTACACCAGCTTGGACTTTTATACCGCCCTCAGGATAAATCATCCTCACAAGTACGAAGCTTTCATCCTCAGTTACATGCGGAGAGGGCACGACCGGCCGCACGCGATTCAAATATTTCACAGCCAACTCATGCACACAGTCAGCCACAGTTTTAGCCGACTCACTCGCAAAGTGGCAACGATTGGCAATCCTAAGGGTGGGGAGATGAGCCAATGGGTCGGGGTCTAGGCGGGTCAAGGTGCCCCGGTAATCACCCTTTTGGGGACGCCGGCGTCGTCCACTTGGCCGCATCAGGCCCTACTCGGATGCCGACCACCGCTGATTCCACCGCGCCAGCGCCCCGCGCACCTTTTCGATCTTCAGCAGCGCGGCAGCCAAGACCAGATGCCGTGGCCTGATCGGAGGGCGGGAAAGGCGGCGCAGGCGACGCGGACGCTATCTGTGACTCCGCAGCCAGCGCTTCGCCTCGATGTGGCCCGACCGCTCGCCGAGCTTGACAAGCGACACTTGTCACCTTACAATGAGTTGTGATCCGGAGTTTTCGGCATCGCGGGCTCAGACGCTTCTACGAAGATGACGATGCGAGCCGGATCGACGCGGCGCTGCGCAGCAAAGTGCAACGCGTTCTCTCCGCGCTGGACGCCGCCGCTTCGCCTCAAGCGCTGGACGTTCCAGGTTTTCGGCTGCACCCGCTCAAAGGCGAGTGGGCGGGCTTCTGGTCCGTGACCGTCAGCGGGAATTGGCGAGTCGTTTTCCGCTTCGAGGAGGGCGACACCTTCGACGTCGATCTCCTCGATTACCACTAAGGGAGCGCAATTATGCCCATGAAGAATCCGTCCCATCCCGGCGCAATCGTCCGCTACGACTGCCTGGAGCCGCTCGGCCTCTCGGTGACGGAAGCCGCCAGGGTGCTCGGCGTCACCCGGCAGACGCTGAACAACCTGGTCAACGGGAAGGCCGGCGTCTCGGCCGAGATGTCCGTGCGGCTTTCGAAAGCCTTCGGCAGCGAGCCGGAATTCTGGCTGCGCTTGCAGATGAACTATGACCTGGCCGCTGTCCGCCGCCGCGAGGCCGAGATCGACGTGAAACGCTTCAAGAAGGCCTCGTAGCGCTATTTGATCCACCGCGCCAGCGCGCCGCGCACTTCCTCGATCTTCAGCAGCGCGGCGGCGGCGAAGTACACGGCCGCGTACGGGCCCAGGATGAGCGCGGCGGCCAGGACCGGATGCCGCGGCCCGATCACCAGCTTCATCGCCCACCCGGCGGCGGCGGCGGCGCCCGCGGCGAGCCACAGCCTGGCGACGAACCCCAGCGGCAGGCCAGTCGCGCCGATACGCCGGTTGAGCGTGCGGCGCAGCAGCGTGAATTCGACCCAGCCGGCGATTCCAGCCGAGGCGGTCAGTCCGGCCACGCCCCAGCGCTGTTCAATACCCAGCATGCCGGGCAGCGGGAGGGCGCAGAAGTAGCCCAGGCCGCTGGTCAGGGCCACTCTCACCAGCGCATAGCGCAGCGGCGTGCGCGTATCGATGAGCGCGTAGTAGGTCGAGGAATAGAGGCGGCCCAGCGTGGTGGCCAGCAGGCCCACCGTCGAGCCGGCCAGTATCCCCCAGACGTAAATCGCGTCGGCGTGGCGGAATAGGCCGGTCTGGAATAGCGCCGCGGCGATGACGTCGCCCAGCGCGAGGAACGCCATGGCGGCAGGCACGATGAAGAACGCGATGCGGCGCAGGCCCGCGTTGAGCCGTGCGCGAAGATCGCCGGCCACATCCGGGTGGCTGGCCACGGCGCCCGACATGGCGGGCAGCTCCGCCGCCGACACCGACATCCCGAACAGGCTCACGGGCAGCGTATAGAGGAGTTGCGCGTTGGAGAGCGCGGCTACGGCGCCGGTGGGCAGCAGGCTGGCCAGCAGCGTATCCACGTACGCGCTGATCTGCACCACGCCACGGCTGATGAAGACCGGCACAAAGCTGCGCAGCACCGTACGGACGCCGGGCGAGCGCAGGCTGAGCGAGGGACGCAACCGCCGGACCAGACGGAATACCCAGGGAAGCTGCACGGCGAATTGCAGCGCACTGCCCAGCACCGATCCCCAGGCCAGGGCCATCGCTAACGGGAACTGTCCCACGCGCCCGCCGAAGCTCACCAGAGTCCCGATCATGGCCAGGTTCCAGATCACCGGCGCGGTGTAAGAAAGGAAGAATCGGCGGTGGCTGTTGAGGATGCCCAAGCACCACGCCGACAGCACCAGCAGCCCCGCGCCGGGGAACAGAATGCGCACCAGGCGAATCGTCAGTTCCCGCTTGGCGCCGCTGAATCCGGGCGCGATACCGTCGATCAGGTAAGGCGTCGCCAGCACCCCGGCCGCGACCAGCACCGAGGAGATCAGCGCCAGAATCGAGGCCACGGCGCCCGCCACATGGCCCGCCTCTTCGTCGTCCTCGCGCGCCAGCAGGCCCGCGTAGACCGGGATGAACGACGCCGAGAGCACTCCCTCGCCGAACAGATTCTGCAAAAAGTTGGGAATGCGAAAGGCGGCGTTGAAGGCGTCGGCGGCGTCCGAGACCTGGCCGAAGTAGTGCGAGAAGACGCGCTGGCGGACCAGCCCGACCAGACGGCTGAGCAAAATGCCAGCGGCCACCAGGAACGCCAGGCGCCCGGTGCCGGGTTGCGAACGGGTCCGCATCTTCGAAGGATAACCCGGCAGGCCGGTGTCGATGTACAATAGACGCTTCAACTCAAGGAGAAATTCGTGCCCAACACCCTGAAGTATGTGCTTCCCGACAAACAGATCCCGGCGTCCTGGGTCAATGTTCTGCCCCACCTGAAGGCGCCGCTCGATCCACCACTCAACCCAGCCACGCGCCAGCCCATCGGGCCCGAGGCGCTGGCGCCGATTTTCCCCATGGCGCTCATCGAGCAGGAATTCTCTCCCCTGCCCGAGATCGACATTCCGGGCGAGGTGCTGGACATCTACCGGCTGTGGCGGCCGACGCCGCTGTATCGCGCGCGCCGGCTCGAGAAAGCGCTGGATACGCCGGCCAAGATTTACTACAAGTACGAGGGCGTGAGCCCGGCGGGCAGCCACAAGCCGAACACGGCGGTCGCGCAGGCCTATTACAACAAGCAGGCGGGCGTCAAGCGGCTGGCCACGGAAACTGGCGCGGGGCAGTGGGGCAGCGCCCTGTCGCTGGCCGCAAAGATGTTCGGCCTCGAATGCACGGTGTACATGGTGCGGGTCAGCTACGATCAGAAGCCCTACCGCCGCATGATGATGAACGCCTGGGGCGGAGAGGTCTTCCCGAGCCCCAGCCCGCACACGCAGTCGGGCCGGGCGGTTCTGGCGGCGCATCCGGATTCTCCGGGCAGCCTGGGCATTGCTATTAGCGAAGCGGTCGAGGATGCCGCCACGCACGACGATACCAACTATTCGCTGGGCAGCGTGCTGAACCACGTGCTGCTGCATCAGACGGTGATCGGGCAGGAGGCCAAGCTGCAAATGGCGCTGGCCGGCGACGCGCCCGACGTGGTGATCGGCTGCTTCGGCGGCGGCAGCAATTTCGGCGGCATCGCGCTGCCCTACGTGCCGGACAAGCTGAACGGATCGCCGGTGCGGCTGCTGGCCGTCGAGCCTTCGGCCTGCCCCAGCCTGACCCGGGGCGCCTACGCTTACGATTTCGGGGACCTGGCCAAGCTGACTCCGCTGCTCAAGATGTACACGCTGGGCCACGATTTCGTGCCGCCCGGAATACACGCCGGCGGATTGCGCTATCACGGGGCATCTCCGCTAGCCAGCAACCTGCTCAAGAACCGGATCATCGAGGCCAAGGCTTACAAGCAGACCCCGGTGTTCGAGGCGGCGGTGCAATTCGCGCGGGTCGAGGGAATCCTGCCCGCGCCGGAAGCCGCGCACGCCATTCGGGCCGCCATCGACGAAGCCATTGCGGCGCGCGAGGAAGATCGCCCGCGCACCATCCTGTTCTGCCTGAGCGGCCACGGCCACTTCGACCTCTCCGCTTACGACGCCTATCTCTCCGGCAAGTTGCAGGATTACGAGCATCCCGGCGCGGAGATCGCCGAAGCGATGGAGTCGCTGCCGTAGCTTTACGTGGCCGAGCTGCTTCAGGAATCGGTCGCTCTGTGGCGGGAGAGCCCGGTCTCGCTGCCCGCCTTTGAGCGAACCTTCCAGCCCGAGGAGCAAGCCCGCCGGGAAGCGCAGCTCGAGCGGTTTCTGGACGCCTTGCAGGCCGAGTTGCGCAATTTGCCGCGCACGCGTGCCGAGCGGGAGGAAGCGCGAGAGCGCATTACCGCAGCCTTCGTGCACCTGGGCCGGACCGCTCTGGATCTCTACGATAGGCACCTCGACCTGCTGCTGAACGGCGGCTTTTCGGCCATTGGCACCCAGTTGGCCCGCCGCGCGCGGCGCTTCGACCCGGCGGTCAGCACCGCAGACATTCTGCAAGCCACCCGGAATGCCTGGACGGCCTGCGGCCTTCAGATGCTGCTGGGCCGGCAGCCGCGCGTGACACCGGCCATCTTCGCCTACAGCATGTTGTATCCCTACACCGACAACTACCTCGACCATCCCTCCATCTCCCGCGAGGCCAAACTCGGTTTCAACGGCCGCTTCGGGCGGCGGCTGGCGGGGGAGGCGGTCGAGGCGGCGAACGATCGCGAAGAGGCCATCTGGCGGCTGATCGGCCTGATCGAAGAGCAGTACGCCCGCGCCGAGTGGCCGCGGGTCTACGACAGTTTGCTCGCGATTCATCACGCACAGGAGAACAGCCTCCGCCTGCTGCGTCGCGGTCTGGACCGCCCGGGAATCGACGTGCTGACGCTCAGCTTCGATAAGGGCGGCGCCTCGGTGCTCGCGGATGGCTATCTGGCGGCCGGATCGCTATCTCCCGAGCAGGCCCGATTCGTCTTCGGCTGGGGAGTGCTCTTGCAGTTGGCCGACGATTTGCAAGACGTTCGCCAAGATCGCCGCGACGGCATGCTCACCGTCTTCACCGAGCGCGCCGCAGCCCAGCCGCTGGACGAGGTGACCAACCGCACGCTGCATTTCGGCCAGCGCGTGATGCAGTGGATGGAGGGGCTCGGCGGCCCGGAGTGTCGGGCGCTCAAGGAGCTGATCCAGCGCAGCAGCCGGTCCATGCTGATCCGCAGCGCGGGCGAGGCACCCGAGCTGTATTCGACGGAGTACCTGGCTGAGCTGGAGACCCACTCGCCGTTCCGATTCGCTTCCCTGAACAGCCAGCGCCGGCAGCTCGTGAAGCGCCGCGGCCTCCTGATTCAACTCTTCGAAGTGTTCCTGGAGGGCGAAGAGGACGAACCCGCCTTCCCGATGCTCCCTGGTTCCCTGATGCCGCGGTTCTAGGCGCTGCGCTCACGGAGCGCCTGGGCGCAGAGATTCCCCCATCGCCCTGTGGGATCCACATCGCGGCCGCGCCCGAAGTGCTCGTTCGCTGCGGAGCAGTTTCCCAGCGCTTTCATCGCCATACCGGCGTTATAGCGCACATGAGCCAGCGCCGGCCGCGATTTCCTCGCGGGCCCCTTCAGCGCCTCTGCAATCGCCTCCAGGGCCTCGGCCGAGCGCGCCCGCAGCACCAGCGCCCAGGCTCTCGTAGCCAGGATTTCGCCGATGCGTTCCCGGGAGCCGACGCGCTCGTGCCCGCTGCGGCGGTACAGCTTCAGAGAGCGGTCCGCCAGTTCGAGCGCTTTCTCCGCATCGAGGCCCTGCCGGAGCAACAACTCGGCCATGCAGCGGTCGGCCACACTCCGCTTCGGCATTAGTTCGCGGGCGCCCTCGAAGCACCGCTGCGCCTCGCCGTACCGCCCCGTCTCCATCAGCGCTTCTCCAAGGTCCTCAAGCATCAACGAGCGCCCCTCAGGCCTTCGTTCCGCGTCGATTCCCTGGCGCAGCGCCGCCTCGGCCTCGGCGTAGCGACCCGCCTTCAGCAGTACGTCGCCGCGCACGTACAGCGCCCCAGCCCTCAACCAGAAGAGGAAGCGGCCAAGCCGCAGCGCCCCATCGTAGTCGGCCCGCGCTACGGTGCGGTCAGTGAGCCAGCCACAGAGAATAAACCCCACGAACAGCCCAACCGGCAGGATCAGCAGCAGGCCCCACCACCCCCTCAGCCTCCCAAGCAGCCAGTCGAAGCGCATGAACGCGAACAGTGCGATTGCCAACAAGACCGGCTGGACGGACTTCGCCAGGTCGTACTTGGGCGGCCCTCCCGGCCCGATCGGGTCGGATGGTTTCACCTCGCGCCGCTGGATGGCGCGAAGCACGCCGCTGAAGAACTCGTAGGCGATGAATACAGTTACCACCGAGGATCCCACTCCTTGGGGCCAGACGCGCCCGAGAGCAAACACTGCGGCCAGAGCGAGAGCCAGCGCCAGGATGTGTTCCGCCCAGCCTTTGCGCCGGTCCTCCGCGGGCGCCACGAGGTCCCCCGGTAGCTGCCCGGTCGCATGCCCGACTGCAGTCCACATCTGCTCCCGGTGCAGCCTGAGCTGGTACCTCATCGCCCGCAGAGGCCACGCCACCGTGGCGAGCATGCCTACGATTGCGATCCAATACCCGATCCGTAGGATCGCCATCATTCTGGGCTGTCTGTCTCCGCCAGTCGCCCAAACAGTTCCATCCGGGGCCGCGGCTACGCTCGTAAGGGTCACTCCCGGCGGCGGCGCGATCAGGCGCCAGCGAGTGCCTTCCAGTGCCGCCAGCCCGGCGCTCGTCGCAAACCAGACCGGGCCATCGCCGTTTACGCCTTTCACCCATGCATCGGCGGGCAGCCCCATGTCGCTCATGGGATAGCGTGCCCAGCTCCGCCCGTCCTGCGAGACCGAGAAAACATCCCGCCCTTCGCTGAGCCAGACGCGATCCCCCGCGACGCCCAGCAACACAGGTTTCTTCAGCGGCCGTTCCGGATTGGCTACCGGTGCCCAGCCCGATCCGTCGAACCGCCAAATCCCGCCCCGGACCAACCACAGCGAGCCATTCGCCGTCCGTGCCAGCGCCGGATACCACTGCGTGGCCTTGTCGCCCGTAGGCATCTGCGGCAACGCCGGCTTGGAGATGCTCCAAGCGCCGCGAGCGTGATGCGAGAGGTTGCCGGTCTCGTCGATGACCCAGGCCTCCCCGCCGCCGACAGCGATGCTCGATGCGTCCTTGCCCGCCAGCGCGTTTCGCCAGCACTTCCAATTCCGGCCGTCGAAGTGGACCACTCCCTCAGGCGTGGCGCTCCAAACCTCTTCGCCGTCCAGCTTGAACCAAACCGACAGATAATCGGTCCGCGTGCCGAAATCCGAGCCGCTGTAACGCTTCCAGGAGTTTCCTTCCAGGCGGTTGAGACCCGGCTTGAACGCGGTCTGCACCCACACGGTCCCGCCGCGGGTCACCCGAACCCGCTCGGCTGTTCCCAACGGCCGGGCCACCCGCACCCAACCTGCCGTTGTGTGCCGCAGAAGGACCGTCAGGTTTCCCGAATACACCAGCTTCCGCGTGAAGAACAAGAAAAGGTAGCCCAGCGCCCCGAGAACGAGCAAGGCGGCCAATACCCACCGCATCTTCGCCCACCAGGGAATCTCGACCGCCGGAGCGATGCCACTACCGGTGTTCATGGCAGCAGCCATCATATACCAGATCGCCGCGGCCTGTCCTACTCCGATTTGCGCAATTCCGCCAGAATGCGCGACGCCGCTTCTTTCCCCCGCTCGCCGATTTCGCCCACCGGGCCGACGCAGCTTGGACAGCCGGATTCGCACGGGCAGGCGGCCAGCAGCGCGGCTAGCCGAACCCGATGCGGTGCTTCGGAGGATGCGGAGGGGGTGCCAGCAGCTTCTTGATCGCCTCGAAAATCGCCTCGATCTCCCGATCGTGGTCTGTGTACTTCCGCTCCAACGCCTCGATCTTCCGCGCCAGGTCCTTATGGGTAGCCATGGCCTCCCGGAGCTTCACGAATGCGCGGATGATGAGGATGTTCACCTGGACGGCCCGTTCGCTATTGAGCACCGAAGACAGCATGGCCACGCCATGCTCGGTAAAGGCGTAAGGCAGGTGGCGACGCCCACCGCGGCCCGGCTTTGAGATCGCAATTTGCGATGTCAAAGACTCGGCCTCCTCTTTCGCGAGCTGAAACATGAAGTCCTCCGGAAAGCGGCCACGGTTTCGCTTGACCGCTTCGTTGAGGCGCGATGTGGGCACTTCGTACAACTCCGCGAGGTCGCTCGCGAGCATCACCTTCTGGCCCCGGATGAGGTAGATCCTCCGCGCGATCAGCTCCGCCGGTAGCGGAGGCTGGCACGAAAGGGAGAGCGGTGGCTTTTCCGGCATAGGCGAATGGGCGCCCTCGACACTCTCAATGTACTACTCCGACGAGGGCGGCGCTGTCCGCAATTCCGCCAGAATGCGCGAGGCCGCCTCTTTTCCGCGCTCGCCGATTTCGCCCACCGGGCCGACGCAGCTTGGACAGCCGGATTCGCACGGGCAGGCGGCCAGCAGCGCGGCGGCGTGCTCCAGCAGTTTCGCGGACATCTGGTAGAGCGGGGCGCTTTGACCCACGCCGCCGGGGTAGTTGTCGTAGAGGAACAGATCCGGCTCGTAGGTCTTCAGGCCCTGCGAGATGTCCTCGCCGAAGGCCACGCCCAGGTCGCGCGGGTCGCACATCAGCAGGAACGTGGCTACGGTCCGCAGCACGTTGCCCAGGCCGGCGAGGCCGTTCTGCTTCTCGGTTGGCGAGAGGTCCTGGAAACGGGCCAGGAAGGTCTCCGGGAAATGCAGCCAGAAGGCCGTCGAGTGCATCTCCTGCTCGGGCATCGAGAGGTTGCCCGCGCCCACGTTTTCCATGGTGTAGAACTTCACCTTCTTGAAGCCCACCACTTGCCGGTTCACTCGCACCTCGCCATGCACGCCGCGCGCGCCCGCGATTGGCGCCGATTCGAACTCCTCGAGCACTTTCACCTGCGTGTAGTCGATCGCGTCGGTGAAATAGTCGCACTCCACCTGGCGGACGTAAGCCTTGCGGCCCTCGTAATCGAAGCGCTCCACCTGGTACTGGCGCGCTTCATGCAGGTAAATGGCCTTCTCGTGCAGCGTGGTCAGCGCGGAGGGGAAATCCACCTCGGCGATCACCTTCGGCTCGCCGGTCTCGTCCACCACCACGAAGTTGTCGCTGGTGATCGAGCGCAGACTGATGGCATCGGCCGGATAGGTGTCCGAAGTCCAGTGCCAGGCCCCGGCCGAGTGGTGCAGGAGCTTCAACTCCTCGAGGAAGTGGCACAGTTCCGCGCTATCGTGCGGCCCGAATTTCTCTCCGTCGCGAATGGGCAGCTCGAAGGCCGCGCACTTGACGTGATTGAGCAGGATCTCCAGGTTGTTCGGATTGATGTGCGCGTGCTCCGGCGATTGGCCGAAGAAGTAGTCCGGATGCTCGATGACGTACTGATCGAGCGGCGCACTCGATGCCACCAGCACCGCGGCCGAGGTGGATTGCCGCCGCCCGGAGCGGCCCGCCCGCTGCCAGGTCGAAGCGATAGTGCCCGCGTAGCCGGCCATCACCACCGCGTCCAGCGACCCGATGTCGATGCCCAATTCCAGCGCGTTGGTGGCCACCACGCAGCGAATGTCAGCCTCGCGCAGTTTGCGTTCAATCTCGCGCCGCTCCCGCGGCAGATACCCGCCCCGGTATCCGCGCACCGCCTCCTGCCCCATCGGCCGCCGCGAGCAGGCGTCCTTAAGGTACGTGATGAGCACCTCGGTGGCCAGGCGGCTGTTGGCGAAGACCAGCGTTTGCAGGCGCCGCTCCAAAAACTCCAGGGCCACTCTCTTGGACTCCTGAAGATAGCTGCGCCGGATTCCGAGCTGCCGGTTCACGAAGGGCGGGTTGTAGAAGATGAAATACTTCTCGCCCACCGGCGCGCCGCTCTCGCCGATCAACTCGAAGCGCTCTTCGGTGAGCGCCTCGGCCAATTCGCGCGGGTTGGCAATGGTCGCCGAACAGCAGATGAATTGCGGCGAGGAGCCGTAGAACGCGCAGACCCGCTTCAGCCGCCGGATGACGTTGGCCAGGTGGCTGCCGTAAACGCCGCGGCAGTAGTGCAGCTCGTCGATCACGAAATAGCGCAGCCGCTCAAACAGCTTGGCCCAGCGCGTGTGGTGCGGCAGGATGCCCGCGTGCAGCATGTCCGGGTTGGTCAGAACGATGTTGGCGCGCTCCCGGATGGCCTTGCGCGCGTCTTGCGGCGTGTCGCCGTCGTAGGTGAACGCCCGGATGCCCGCGCCCATCCGGTCCACCGCCGCCTGCAGTTCGTGGAGTTGGTCCTCGGCCAGCGCCTTGGTGGGGAACAGGTACATGGCGCGGGCGTCGGGCTCTCCGATCAGGCGGTTGAGCACCGGCAGGTTGTAGCACAGCGTCTTGCCGCTGGCCGTGGGCGTTACCACCACTACGTTCCGGCCCGCAGCGAGCGCGTCGAAGGCCTTCGCCTGGTGGCTGTACAGCCGCGCGATGCCCTGCCCCTCAAGAGCCTCCCTCAAAATGGGATGGACCGCCACGGGGAGGTCCGCGAACTCCCCCGCGCTGGCGGGCTGATGATGGATCGCCCGGATCACCGAGCCGGGTTCGCATTTGAGCACCCGGAAGCGCGTGAGAGCGGCCTCCAGACCCGCCGGGCGGCTCAGCCCTAACGGCTCCGGCGCCGGGAAATCGAGAGATAGATTCTCGCCCATATCTTCGCCTTTTCTTTGCTCAGTATAGCAGCCTCGCCGGGGCCTGTCTGATATACTCGTTTTCGGCGGAGACTATGCAAATGTGGCGACTTCTACCCTTCGTGCTGCCGGCCCTGGCGGCTTGGGGAGCGGACGAGGCCTACCCGACGCTCGCCCTCGGCTCCCCGGCCCCGGATTTCGCGCTTCCGGGAATCGACGGACAGGTGCACAAGCTCGGTGACTACTCGGGCAGCCGGCTGCTGGCGATTGTCTTTACCTGCAATCACTGCCCCACGGCGCAGCTCTACGAGAACCGGATCAAGAAGCTGGCGGAAGACTATCGGGGCAAGGGCGTGGCCCTGGTGGCTATCCAGCCCAACGACCCCGACGCCGTGCGGCTCGATGAGATGGGCTGGACCGACGTGGGCGACAGCCTGGAGGACATGCAGATCCGCGCCGAATATCGCCACTTCAATTTCCCGTATCTCTACGACGGGGAGACCCAGGCCGTCGCGCGGGCCTACGGGCCGAAGGCGACTCCGCACGTCTTCGTGTTCGACCAGCAGCGGAAGCTGCGCTACGAGGGCCGCCTGGACAACAGCCAGCGGGAGTCGCTGGTGAAGGCCCAGGAGGCGCGCAACGCGATCGAGGCGCTGCTGGCCGGCCAGCCCGTTCCCGTGCCGCATACCGCTGTTTTCGGCTGCTCCACGAAATGGAAATCCAAGCGCGCCGGCCGGATCGAGGAATTGAAGAAGATCGAAGCCGAGCCGGTGACGCTCGACCTGGTCTCGGCCGCGGAACTGGCCAAGCTACGAGCGAACCCGACCGGCAAGGTACTGCTCATGAACTTCTGGGCGACCTGGTGCGGGCCCTGCCTGACCGAGTTCCCCGATCTGGAAACCACGTACCGGATGTACCGTCACCGGGACTTCGAGATGATCACGGTGTCGGCCAACCTGCCGGACGAAAAGCCCGGCGTGCTCAAGGCGCTCGAAAAAATGCATGCCTCCGGCCGCAATTTGCAGTTCGGCTCGGAGGAAACGTACGCGATGCAGGCCGCCTTCGATCCGGAGTGGGAATCCGGCGTGCCCTTCACGCTTCTGATCGCGCCGGATGGCCAGGTGATTTATCGGAAGGAGGGCGAAGTCGATATCCTCGAATTGCGCCGCGCGATCTTAGCGAATCTTCCGGATTCCGACTACCTGGGCCACCGCGCACACTGGGCTACCCGGTAAACCGGCGTCGGCGGAGCTAGTTCCGCACGAACTCGTAGCGCTCGAGTGTGGCGGCCACTTCGAACGGAAGACCCTGATCCGACCAGTCCGGCGCCGGGGAGTCCAGACGAGTCACTTTGCCGAGACAATGCAGGTTGACGGGCTTCGACGCATCGTTATCGGCGGACAGCGTAATCACGTACTCGATGGGTTCTCCGACCTCGATCTTGGTGTCGGAAGCGAACAAAACACCCGACGAACTGAGGTTCCGCGTGTGCCCGGCACCGGCAATTGCCTTGACGCCGTTTCGCACCACCCTGAGGGGCAGCGCGATCTCGAATCTCTTGGATTTACGTTGTTCTACCACGAAACTCCTTCTAATCTAGTTGCATGCGCGTCCAAGGTCAATAGCAAAACCAGGAATTGAAGTGGGTACCAGTCCTGGTACTTCACATTACTTTAGGTTGGTTAGTTCCAGCCAGTACCCTCACATTGGCGCACGCAAGGCCGGTTCCAGCCGGGCTGTGAAGGCCCGGTACGCGGGGTTGTTTGACCCTCTCCGCCGCGCGGCGGGAAAATAGGACACTGGCGGTTTGCCGCCACCTATCGGCATGCTGGACCGTATCACGGTACACGGGGCGAGGCAACACAACCTCAAGAATATAGATGTCGAGATCCCTCGCAACACGTTCACGGTGATCACCGGCCTGAGCGGGAGCGGGAAGTCGTCGCTGGCCTTCGACACCATCTATGCCGAGGGGCAGCGCCGTTACGTCGAGACTCTTTCCCCCTACGCCCGCCAGTTCCTGGACCAGATGGAACGGCCCGAGGTGGATTCCATCGACGGGCTCAGCCCGGCCATCTCGATCGAGCAGAAGACCACCAACCGCAGCCCGCGCTCCACCGTCGGCACCATCACCGAGATCTACGACTACCTCCGGCTGCTCTATTCCTCTATCGGGACGCCGCACTGCCCGGAGTGCGGCCGGGAGATCTCCAAGCAGACCACCGAGCAGATCGTTCAGCAGATCCTGGCCCTGAAGCAGGACGAGCGGGTGATGATCCTGGCGCCCATCGTGCGCGGCCGCAAGGGCGAATACAGGAAGGATCTGGAGAAACTGGGCCGGCAAGGGTTTCTCCGGGCACGCATCGACGGCGTGCTGCGCCCGCTCGACGAGCCGGTCGCTCTGGACCGGCGGCGCAACCACACCATCGAGGTTTTGGTGGACCGCCTGCTCGTGAAGCCGGGGATCGCCAAGCGGCTGGAGGCCTCCATCGCCACCGCCACCCGGCTGACGGACGGGCTGGTGGTGGTTGCGGTGGTGAACGGCGAGGAGCGGCTCTATTCCCAGAAACTGGCCTGCCCGGATTGCGGCGCCAGCGTCCCGGCGTTCGAGCCCAGATCGTTTTCCTTCAACAGCCCTTACGGCGCCTGCGAGACCTGTACCGGCCTGGGCAGCAAGTGGACCTTCGACCCGGGAAAGCTGATCGCGGATTATTCCAAGCCGCTGCTCGACGGCGGGCTGGTTCCGGCGGCCTCCTCGCCCCACCTGGCGCGCGCGGTGGCGGAGGCGGCGCGGCGGCAGCGGATCGACCTCTCCCGGCCGTTCGAAGAATTGCCGCTAAAAGCGCAGGAGTTGGTGATGCTGGGCGGCAACGGCTCCCCGGGGATTCTCCGCATGATGGAAGAGAAGTTCGAGAGCGCCACCGATACTTATCGCGATTGGCTCACGGACTACATGTCCCCCATCCAGTGCCCCGCCTGCAAGGGAAAGCGGCTCAAGCCCAGCAGTTTGGCGGTGCAAGTCAAGGGGCTGTCCATAGCCCAGTTCACGGCCCTGCCCTTGGCGCGCGCCCTGCCCACGGCGGCCAGTTGGGAGTTCACCGCTCGGGAGACGCTGATCGCCGGCCGCATCGCCGGCGAGATTCGCGCCCGGCTCGAGTTTCTCTCCGCCGTGGGCCTGGACTACTTGAGCCTGGATCGCCCGGCCACCACCTTGTCGGGCGGGGAGGCGCAACGGATTCGGCTGGCCACGCAGATCGGCTCCAAGTTGCGCGGCGTCCTCTATGTCCTCGACGAGCCCTCCATCGGCCTGCACCCGCGCGACAACCAGCGCCTGCTGGACACGCTGGTCCGGCTGCGCGACATGGGCAACACGGTGCTGGTAGTCGAGCACGACGCCGAGACCATCCTGCGCGCCGATTACGTGGTCGATCTCGGTCCCGGCGCGGGCCGCCTCGGGGGACGCCTGGTAGCCAGCGGGACGCCCGCCCAGATCGCCGCCAATCCCGCTTCGCTCACCGGATTGTACCTGTCGGGTGCGCGGGAAATTCCGCCGCCGCCGCGCCGCCGCGCCGGAAGCGGGAAGCAACTCGTCGTTCGCGGCGCCCGCGAGCACAACCTCAAGAACATCGACATCGCGTTCCCGCTGGGGACGCTCATTGCGATCACCGGCGTTTCGGGCAGCGGCAAATCGACGCTGGTCCACGATCTGGTCTATCGGGCGCTGATGCGCGCGCTTCACCACTCGCGCGAAGAGCCCGGAGCGCACAGCGCCATCGAGGGCCTCGAGCATATCGACAAGGTCATCCAGATCGATCAGTCGCCCATCGGCCGCACGCCGCGCTCCAACCCGGCCACCTACACCGGCGTTTTCACGCCCATTCGGGATCTGTTCGCCATGCTGCCCGAATCGCGCCAGCGCGGTTACAAGCCCGGCCGCTTCAGTTTCAACGTGAAAGGCGGGCGTTGCGAGGCCTGCGAAGGCGACGGCCTAAAGCGCATCGAGATGAATTTCCTGCCGGACGTCTACGTCACCTGCGACGTCTGCCGGGCGCGCCGCTACAATTACGAAACGCTCCAGGTAAAGTACAAAGGCCACTCGATCGCCGACATCCTGGAGGCCGCCGTCGAGGAAGCGGTGGTCGTGCTCGAGAACATCCCGCTGATTCAGTCCAAGCTGCGCACGCTGGTGGACGTGGGGCTGGGCTATATTCACCTGGGCCAGAGTTCCACCACGCTCTCCGGCGGCGAGGCGCAGCGCATCAAGCTGGCCCGCGAGCTGAGCAAGCGCCAGACCGGTCGGACGTTTTACATTCTCGACGAGCCGACCACCGGCTTGCATTTCGACGACATCAAACGGCTGCTGGACGTGCTGCAACGGCTGGTGGACCTGGGCAACACGGTCGTGGTGATCGAGCATCAGCTCGACGTGGTCAAATCCGCCGACTGGATTATCGACCTGGGGCCGGAGGGCGGCGAGGCCGGCGGACACATCGTGGCCGCGGGCACGCCGGAACAACTGCTGCGCAGCCGCAAGAGTTACACTGGACAGGCGCTGGCCAAGGTCATGCGCCACAATGGAGGCCCTGCGTGAGCCGCTACCACAAGCAACCACTCGATTTCACCGCGCTCAAGACCATCCCCATCCGGGAGCGCGGCGGCAAGGTCCGCGTCGAGGACTTCGCCCGGGCGTATGAGAAAGGCGCCGGCCTGAGCGGCTGGCTGGACCGGCTGCCGCACATCCTGGCCGGCGATTCGTTCCGCGCGGTGGTCGAGGCGGTGGCGGCGGCGCGGACCAAGGGCAAGCCGATCCTGTGGGGCCTGGGCGGGCACGTCGTCAAGTGCGGTCTCGCGCCGGTGCTCATCGATTTGATGCGCCGCGGTTACGCCACCGCATTCGCCATGAACGGCTCGACCGCCATCCACGATTTCGAGATCGCCATCGCCGGCTCGACCAGCGAGGACGTCGAGGCCGTGCTTCCCGACGGCCGCTTTGGGACCGCCGAGGAGACCGGGCGGGAGATGAACCAGGCCATTGCCGAGGGCGACCGCGACTCGCTGGGCATCGGCGAAGCGCTGGGGCGGCGCCTGGAGGCCATCGCCGATCCGCGATTCGCCGCCTCGAGCCTGCTCGCCGCTGCCTACCGCGCCTCGGTTCCAGTCACCGTGCATGTGGCCTTCGGCACCGATACGCCGCACACCCATCCGGCCGCCGACCCGGGAGCCATCGGCCGGGCAACTCACCGCGACTTCCGCCTCTTCTGCCGCCTGGTCTCCGAGCTGCACGAGGGCGGCGTCTATCTCAACCTGGGTTCCGCGGTAGTGCTGCCGGAGGTGTTTCTCAAAGGCGTTTCGGTGGTGCGCAATCTGGGTTGCCCGCACGAAAACTTCACCACCGTGAATCTGGATTTCCTTCAGCATTACCGCCCTCGGGTCAACGTGGTGGAGCGTCCGCACGCGCGCTCGGGGGGGCGTGGCATCGCGCTCACCGGCCATCACGAGCTGCTGCTCCCGCTGCTCGCGGCCTCGCTCATCGAGCGTGAATCATGACCGATCCCCAGCCCCTCGAACCGCGGTCCGAACCATACCCGTTCTGGGACTGGCTGGATGCAGCCGTGATGTTCGCGCTGGCGCTGCCGCTGATCGTGCTCATGCTGGCGGGGGGCGGAGGCGCGCACCAACCGCCGAAGCCCATTTCGCGGCACGGCGCGGTAATCGCGATCGCTTTGACCTTTTCGTTCTACGGCCTATGGTTTCTGGCGCTCCGCCTGCTGCTCCGGTTGCGCTACGACCGGCCCTTCTGGCGCTCGCTGGCCTGCGTTTGGCCTCCCCCCGGCTTTTGGTCCAGCGCCACCTCCGGACTTCTGCTCGCCATGGCGTCGCTTATGCTGGGCATGGCTCTGCGGATTCCGGAAACCAAGACGCCGCTCGAGGAACTGCTGAAAGACCGCGCCTCGATTCTGCTGATCGGCGTTTTCGGCGTGACCATTGGCCCGCTGTGCGAGGAGCTGATTTTCCGCGGATTCCTGATGCCGCTGCTCACGCGCTCGTTTGGCGCCCTGGCCGGCGTGCTGCTGGCCGCCGTCCCGTTCGCGCTGCTGCACGGGCAGGAGTACGCCTGGGGCTGGCAACAACTCGTAATCATTTTCCTGGCGGGCGCGGCCTTCGGATGGATGCGCCACAACTCCGGTTCCACCGCCGCGGCCGCCGTCATGCATGGGGCGTACAACCTGGTGTTCTTCGTGATTCTGGCTGCCTGGAAGCCGGCCTTGGCGGGCTAGCGCGGTCCGCAACCCGGCGGCGCGGTTGTCTGCGACACTGGGACATTACTATGCTGGAGACAATTCAATGGACCGATGAGGGCGTGGTCATGATCGACCAGACCCGCCTGCCGCGCGAGGAAGTCTACGTCACTTGCCGCGACTACCGCCAGGTGGCCGAAGCCATTCGCGCGATGGTGATCCGCGGGGCGCCCGCCATTGGCGTCGCGGCGGCCATGGGCGTGGCCTTGGGCGCGCTGCGCGCGGAAGACCTTGAGGCGGAGTTCGAGACGATTTGCGAAACGCTCGCTCAAACGCGCCCCACCGCGGTCAACCTCTTCTGGGCCATCCAGCGGATGAGGCGGCTATACCAGTCGCTCGCCGGAGCGCCCGTTGAGGAGATCCGCCGGCGGCTGGTCGAGGAGGCGATCGAGGTCCGGCGCGAGGACATCGCCATCAACCAGGCGCTCGGCCGCTTTGGCGCGCCGCTGGTTCCCGACGGCAAGACCGTTCTCACCCACTGCAACGCCGGCGCGCTCGCCACCGCCGGTTACGGCACCGCGCTGGGCGTGATCCGCGCGGCCGTCGCCATGGGCAAGCGGATCGACGTCTTCGCCGACGAGACCCGCCCCTTCCTGCAAGGCGCGCGGCTCACGGTGTGGGAACTGATGCACGACGGCATCCCCGCCACGCTCATCACCGATAACATGGCCGGGCACTTCCTGAAATCCGGCCGGATCGGCTGCGTGATTGTGGGAGCCGACCGGATCGCCGCCAACGGAGACGTCGCCAATAAAATTGGCACTTACTCGGTCGCCGTGCTGGCGCACGAGAACCAGATTCCATTCTATGTAGCCGCGCCGGTCTCGACGCTCGATCTCTCGCTCGACTCCGGCGACCAGATCCCCATCGAGGAGCGCCCCGCTCGGGAGGTGACGCACGTCTGCGGAGTCGCCGTGGCGCCGGAGGGCGCGGCGGCGGCTAACCCCGCCTTCGACGTCACACCCCATCGTTACGTCACAGCCATCGTTACCGAGCGCGGTGTGGCTCGCCCGCCCTTCACCGAATCGCTGCGCCGGATTGAGGCGGATTCGAAACCCGCCGGAGCACGCTAAGAGGGCCGGCTCAAGGGGGCCGATTCCCGCTCCAACGCAGTTTTTACACGCCTCGGAAGCCGGGGCAAATGGAAAGAGTACCAGGTCGCCGTACTGGTACCCACCGGACGATTCCGGCCCTCCGCCGTCTGCGCAACCAGGGTTGCCGACCAGTCCGGCAGGATGCCGCATGGCTGGACCCCCAGGGGAAACCCGAACCGGCCACCCCGTTGCGCGCAATGCCAACGCCAGAAACCGTTTACATGCAACGGCGCGATACAGGATGGGCCTCGCCATACGTCCCGCGCTCCTGAAGTTCCGGGGGAACGCGCGGCCAACCTGGGGGGTATCGGCCAGCGCATTGCGGGGGCGCTACCGCCAAGTTACCACTTCATTACTGGCTATAGTTAACATTCCCAGGTTGCGGAGTGATAATTACTTTCTTGCTAGTGCTAGGGGTTTCGTAACCCGTTGCAACGCGCAACGGCTTCCATCCAAACGTCTTGGGAGGCACGAAAACGCCGCTTAGGCTGTAGTAAATGGGATCGTTTTCAGGTAAAATCGGGACCGACACATACCCAAGGATCTGTGTTGGGGAGGAGTCCAAATGACGAATTCGACGATCCCGGCCGAGGCGGTTGGTTCTCCGTCGCCCGTGACGGCCTCATTCCGTTGGGAGGTACCCAATAAGGCGATTAGCATTCAGATCAGCCTGGACCTGATCGACCGCCTCGAGCGCGAGGTGATCGAGAGCTTCAAGGCCGTCACCAAGCGCGGTTCGGAGATTGGGGGCGTCCTGCTGGGGCGGATCGCCCATGGGGACAAGCGCACCGTGTTTGTCGAGAACTGCGAGCCCGTCGCCTGCGATTACAGCCGCGGGCCTTTGTATCTTCTTTCGGATCCGGACAAGGATCAGCTCCGCCAAGCCATGCAGCGGCTCAAGAGCGGCCCCTTGTCCGTTGTGGGCTTTTTCCGCAGCAACACGCGTAAGGATCTGGTCATAGACCAGGACGAGGACTTCGCGCTCGGTCAGGAGTTCTTTCCCGACGCGAACCAAGTGTTCTTGCTGGTCAAACCGTTTGCCATGAAGCCTAGCGCGGCCGGTTTCTTCCTCTGGGAAGAGGGGCATATCCAAGCCGAAAGCGCCCTTCAGTTCCCCTTCCGGCGCTCGGAGCTGATGAAGCTCTTTCCCGAGTCAATCGTGCAGCCTGGCGCCGAGAAGGCCTCCGCGGCGACAGCCCCGGCGACCGTGGCGCGAGAAGAGCGCAGTGGGCCGGTAATCGTCCCCAAGCGCGAGGAGAGGCCGCCCGTTGCTCCGCCGCCCATCCTCCGTCAGGAGCCCGCCAAACCCGGGCCGGTAGCGGTGCCCCCCAAGCGCGAGGAATCGTCCGCGCCACCTCCGCCGCTGAGCTTCAAGCGAGAGGAGCGCCCGGTTATCGTGACCCCTCCGCCGAAGCGCGAAGAGCCCTCCGCGCCGCTTCCGCCGCTGAGCTTCAAGCGAGAGGAGCGCCCGCCGGTGGCCCCGCCGCTCAAACCCGAGCAGCCGCCCGCCCCGGCGCCGCCGCTAAGTTTCAAGCGCGAGGAGCGCCCGCCGGTGGCCCCGCCCTTGCCCAAACGCGACCAAGCCGCCTCGCCGGTGAGCTTCAAGCGCGAGGAACGCGCCGCCGCACCACCCATGGCCCAGAAGCGCGAAGAGCGGCCGGCTCCCCCGCCCCTGAGCTTCCGGCGCGAGGAGCGTTCTACGGGCGCCGTCCCGGTGCAGAAGCGTGAAGAACCGCCTCAGCCGGCGGTGACTGCTAAGCGCGAAGAACCGCTCGCTCCGCCGGTGGTTGTCAAGCGCGAGGAACCGGCCCCTCCGCCGGTAGTTGCCAAGCGCGAGGAACCGGCTCCGCCGCCGGTAGTTCCCAAGCGCGAGGAACCGGCTCCGCCGCCAGTAGTTGCCAAGCGCGAGGAACCGGCCCCTCCGCCAGTAGTTGCCAAGCGCGAGGAGCGCCCCGCGGTATTCCCGAAGCCGGAGGAGCGGCCGGCGCCCGCCCCCACCGTCGCCGCGCCGGCGCCGCCTGTCGCGCCGAAGCTGGAGGAGCCCCCCAAGCGCGAGGAACGGCCGGCAGTTCAGCCCATCGTGGTGAAGCGGGAGGAGCCCGCTTTCGTTCCGCCCGCACAGAAGAAGGAGGAGCGCAAAGAGGAACGCGTAGCCGTAGCCCCCGCTCCCCCAAAGCCGGCATCGGTTCCGGCCGCGATTCCCGTGAGAGCGCCAGAGCCGTTGGTGGCTGTGGCCGCCGCCGAACCCGCCAAGCGCGGAAAGCCCTGGATAGGGATTGGCGCTGTGGCCGCGGTGGTGCTGCTAGTCGGCGGCTGGTACGTCATGCACTCCCGTTCCACGCCCACCGGAGCTGTGCCGGTCGATAGTTCGCTCGGCCTGAAGGTCGAGCGCAATGCCAGCGGGTTGGTGCTGAGCTGGAACCGAAACGCCGACATCGTCAAGACCGCGCAGAAAGCCACCCTAACCATCACCGATGGCGCCAGCACCGAAGATGACGACATCGACCTGGGCACCCTCCGCGCTGGCAGCATTCTGTATTCCCCGCTCACCAACGATGTGGGCTTCAAGCTCGAAGTCAGCGACCTGAAGACTCGTAAGAGCCTCAGCGAGTCCATTCGCGCGTTGAGCGGACACCTGACCGCCGCGGTGCAGCCGCCGGTTCCCTTGCCCAAACCGGCCAACCCAACTCCTCCGGTCGCCAACCCGACTGGAACCACGCCTGTGACGCCACGCCCGGCCACCCCTGCACCCCCAACCGTCACCGTTACTCCTCCGGCGCCCGGCAGTCTGGGTACCAGGCTGTCAGCGCTGCCACCGCCGACGCCGACGCCGGCTGCGACGCAGGCCCCCGCTGAACCGCCGCCGACCAGCAACGCTTCGATCCCGTCGAACCCGGCCCCGGTCGCGCCGGTTAAGGTGGCCCCGCCGCCTGATATGAGGCCCGAGCCTCCGGCTGCTCCGAGGGTCGTCACGCCGGTCCAACAGCCGCCCGCCCCGATCCAGCCAGTAGTGGTACAACAGAAGCCCGCACCCCTCCCCGGCGGCAACATTGTTCCGCCCCGGGTGACCAGTAAGGTTGCACCCGTCTATCCAGCGCCGGCAAGGGCGATGGGTATTTCCGGAGATGTCAGGGTGGAAGCGATCGTCGGCAAAGACGGCAAGGTCAAGAGCGCCAGGGCGGTCAGCGGCCCGCAGGTATTGAGAGCGGAGGCCGAGAAAGCGGTACGGCAGTGGAAGTACACTCCCGGCACGCTGAACGGCGAGCCTGTCGAAGTCCCCGTCAACGTCGACGTCGGCTTCCAGCGGCGCTAGGCCGGGACGCCAGGCACGGGGGTGTTAAAGTAGAGTAGTTCGCTCACCTCCGTGCCTCTTTCCGTCTTTGGACCGCTCCTCGCGACCTTGATCGGCGTTGCCGCCGGAGCGCTGGGCGTGTACGCGCGGATCGGGCCGGTCCGCAGGATCGTGCCCTTCAGCGGCGGCCTGCTGATGGGGATTTCCGTTTTCGGCGTGCTGCCCGAGCTGGCCCAGATGCAAGGCTGGGCCGCCGGCGGAGCTTTTCTGGCGGCTGGCGTGGCGCTGCTCTGGGCCGTGAGCCGCTATGTGTATCCAGTTTGCCCATCCTGCTCCCACACGCACGAGCATGAGCGCTGCGCTACGGTCCTGCACGGATTCGCCTTCCCGCTGGTGGCCGCTGCCTCCCTGCATTGCCTCATGGATGGCTTGGGAATTGTCGCCTCGCAGCAAGGGAGTGCGCAGGGCCTGGCCGCCACCGTCGTGGCGGGCGTGACCCTGCACAAGATCCCGGAAGGTATCGCCTTGGGGATCATGCTGCGCGCCGCGGTCGGCTCGCGCTTCGCCGCGTTCGCCTGGTGTGTCGCCGCGGAGGGGGCCACCATCCTTGGCGCCGTCCTGGAATTGGCGCTCTCCGACCGGTTGGGTCTGCACTGGGTCGCCTACCCACTGGCGCTGGCGGGCGGGAGCTTCCTCTTTCTTGGGTTTCATGCGGTGCATGGGGAGTGGCGGAGTGGTGCGCCCGCTATCGTGCCCGCGCTGACCGGCGCGGTCGGCGCCGCCGCCCTCCAGCAAGGTGCGCGGGTTTTCTTCCCCTAGGCGGCGGAGGGCCGGGATCTGCTATCTTGTTGGCGTGCGCATCGCACTGATTGCCGGAATCGCGGTGGCGGCGCTGATTGCGCTCTGGGTTCACGCTCCGATTCTGCAAACGCCTGGGTATCACAATTTCGCGGATCAGCGGACCATTTGGGGCTTGCACAACTTCTGGAACGTGGTATCCAATGTGCCGTTTCTTTTGGTCGCGCTGTGGGGAGTTCGAGCGCTGCGCTCGGAGGCGGCCTTTCTGCAGACCTGGGAGCGCACGGCGTACTGCGTTCTGCTGAGCGGCGTGGCGCTGGTGGCCATCGGAAGCGGCTATTACCATCTGCGGCCCAACGACGGAACGCTCGTCTGGGACCGGCTCCCCATGACCGTCGTCTTTATGTCGCTGCTCGCCACCACCATTGGCGAGCGGATCAGCCTGAACGGCGGAAGGCTGCTGATCGTCCCATTGCTCGCTTTGGGCGTAGCCTCGGTAGTCTACTGGAGGTTTTCGGGCGACCTGCGCCTGTATGCCTTGGTCGAGTATTACCCCCTGCTGGCCTTGCCGCTCATGATCCTTCTGTTTCCGCCGCGCTACTCCGGCGGGGCCGGCCTGCTGGGGATGGCCGGGTTCTACGCGCTGGCCAAGGCCTTCGAGTTGCTGGACCATCGGATCGCCGCGCTGGCGGCGACGGGGGGCCATCCCTGGAAGCACGCCTTCGCGGCGCTGGCCATGCTGTGCTACGTGAACATGGTGGCGCACCGCCGCCCGGCGCGATTGTGATATGTCTTAAGACAGAGGCCTGGGATGAAGCGATTCAACCGCATGGAGGGCGCTCCCATCGTGCTGATCCGGCTGCTGGTGGGCGCGGTTTTCCTCTCGGAAGGCATACAGAAGTTCCTGTTCCCCGCCAGCCTGGGCGTGGGGCGCTTCGCGAAGATCGGCATCCCGTATCCGAAACTCAGCGGGCCATTTGTGGGCGTGGTGGAGATCGTTTGCGGCGCCTTGATCGTCGCCGGCTGGCTCACCTGGCTGGCGGTGGTCCCTCTGCTCATCGACATCTCGGTAGCCATCGCCACGACCAAGATCCCCATGCTGCGCCATCAGGGGTTCTGGGCCATGGCGCACGAGGCGCGCACCGATTACTGCATGCTGCTGGGGCTGCTGTTCCTGCTGATGACCGAGCGCCGCCGGGGAGTCAGGGGAGCGAGTCCAGACGGGTGACGTCCAGGGGGACGATGTCGCCTTCCACGCCGTCGATGAAGTGGGCGGTGTGACGGTAGGCCAGGGGGTCGCCGGTGACGTAGTGGGTCACGCAGCCGGCGCCGGCTCCCGAGGGCTCCCAGGCTGCGCTTACCACCTCGGCGGTCACCACCGCGCTGGAAACCAGGCAGATCGAGGGGCCAACCACGCGCTGGATCACTGGGCCAAGCACCGGGTAGTGTGTGCAGCCCAGGATGAGCGTGTCGATATCGGGGCGGGCGGAGAGGTAGTGTTGAGCCAGCGCCTGGGCGTCGCTCGAGCCGGCCAGGCCCTCCTCAACCACGTGCACCAACAGCGGGCATGCCTGCGCCCACACCCACAAGCCCAGCGCCTCCAGTTTGCGCTGGTAGACGCCGCTGGAGATGGTCCCCAGCGTGCCGATCACGCCCACCCGGCCGGTGCGCGTCTGGCGGCGGGCGGCCTCCACCCCCGGATCGATCACGCCCCACACCGGGACCGGCGTGCTCGCGGCCAGCTCTGGCAAAGCCGCCGCCGAGGCCGTGTTGCAAGCGATCACGATGCCGCCCACCTGCATGCGCAGGAGAAAGGAGACGATCTGGCGGGCGAAGCCGCAAACCATCTCTTTGGGCTTGCGGCCGTAAGGGACCCGGGCCGTGTCGCTGAAGTAGAGGAAATCCTGGTTCGGCAGTCGGCTGCGCAGCTCCTTGAGCACCGTGAGGCCGCCCACCCCGGAATCGAAAACCCCGATCGGACGGCTGCGCGTGGAGGGCTGGGTCACCCCTCTATGGTCGATGGAGCGGAGAGAGTTTGCAAGTGCTGTGGCGGGGTAATTGGCCGGTAGCATTATCCTCGCGTGGTAAAATGCCGATAGTAGACGAGGTTGGCCAAACCGCATGTACAACGCGTTTTTCGGTTTTAAGGAGAGTCCTTTCAGCCTGACTCCCGATCCGGCTTTCCTGTACCGCAGCGCGCAGCATGAAGAGGCGCTGGCGAACTTGATCTATGGGGTGCAGAGCCGCAAGGGCTTAATGGTGCTGACTGGCGAAGTGGGAACGGGAAAGACCACCATGCTGGAGTGCCTGCAGGATTACTTGGCGGCCCAGCGCGTCGATTACGCCTTCCTGTTCAATTCGCGGCTTACGGTCGAGCAGTTCTTCGAGATGATCTGCTACGACCTGGACCTGCGCTGCGCGAAGACTTCCAAGACGGAGGTCTTGATCGCGCTGAATCAGCGGCTGGTACAGAATGCCGGCGAGGGCCGCACTACGGCGCTCATCCTGGACGAGGCGCATAACCTGGAGTGGGACGTGCTCGAAGAGGTGCGGCTGCTGGGCAACCTGGATAGCCGGCGCGAGAAACTGCTCCAGATCGTGCTGGCGGGACAACCCGAGTTCGACCGCAAGCTGGATGCGCCCAGCCTGCGCCAGTTGAAACAGCGTACCGCGCTGCGCTGCACGCTGCAGCCGTTCCGCGAGGCCGAGACCAGCCAGTACATCGCCACGCGGATGAGCAAGGCCGGGCTCCCGGAGCAGACCATCTTCTCGCCGGCGCTGATCGCGGAGATCCATCTGCGTTCGCAGGGGATTCCGCGATTGATCAACGCGATTTGCGACAACCTGCTGCTCACCGCGTTCGCCATGGAGAGCAAACAGGCCGGGCTCGAGATGCTCGAAGAGGTCACCGGCGACCTGCGCCTGGAGTGGCCCGGGCGGCGGCTCTCCAGGTCGCCCGAGCGTTACTCCAGCGAGTTGCGCGAACCCACCATGTGAACCGGCCCGCCTCCCGGAGGGCCTACAATGGGCAGTAGCACTATGTCGAATACCTCGGAGTTCAATCGGCGGGATTTCATGCTGGGCGCGACGGCATTGAGCGTGGCGGGGCGGGCGCTCGGCAACGCGGCCCAGCCCTCCGGCGGCCGGACCATCGGACCCAACGACCGCATCCAGGTGGGCGTGATTGGAGTCGGCGGGCGCGGAGCCTACGTCGGGCAGCGGTTCGCCAAAGTCGGCAAGGAAGACGGTTCCTGCCAGATTGTAGCGGTCTGCGACGTCTACCGGAAGCGCGTCGGCATGAACCAGGCCTACTACGCGGAAAACTACGCGCCGGTGGCCGGCGTTTTGGACTACCGCGAAGTTCTGAACCGTCCGGACATTGACGCCGTCATTGTCGCGACGCCCGACCACTGGCACGCCCCGGCCGCCCTGGCGGCCATGGACGCGGCCAAGGACGTGTACCTCGAGAAGCCCATGGTGCACTCCATCGAGGAGGCGCGCCAGATCGTCACCGCGGTGAAGCGGACCCAGCGGGTGGTGCAGGTGGGTTCGCAGACCACTTCCGCCGAGCAGTGGTGGAAGGCCAAGCAGGCCATCGCCGACGGCGCCATCGGCCAGATGATCATGAGCCAGGGCTCCTACCATCGGAACTCCAAGGCCGGCGAGTGGAACTGGTATATCGACCCCCACGCCGGGCCGGACAAGAAGGGCGACGATTACGTGGATTGGAATACCTGGCTCGGCCCGGCCCCCAAACGGGCCTGGGACCCCGACCGGTTCTTCCGCTTCCGCAAATACTGGGACTACTCGGGCGGCATCGCCACCGACCTGTTCTTCCACGTGGCGGCGCCGCTGAACATCTGCTGGCCCCAGCCGCAGTTCCCGTACAAGGTGATGGCGGGCGGCGGCATCTACGTGTTCAAAGACGAGCGCGAGGTGCCGGACACCTTTCATTTGGTAGCGGAGTACGCGCGCGGGCACTCGGTGGTGCTGACCTCCTCGATGGCCAACGGGCAGCACATCCCGGGCCTGATCCGCGGCCACCTGGGCACCATCATTATGGTGGAACACGGCATGTTCGAGGAGCCCACCGATCACATCACGCTGCGGCCCGAGCCGAAGGCCATCGACGAAGCCTACATCGCGAAGTTCGGCAAGGACGATTGCCAGATCCCCGTCGGGCAGGAAGATTCGTTGGACAAGCACATCCGGAACTTCCTCCAGTGCGTGCGCACGCGCGAGAAACCGACCCTGGACGTGGAGACGGCGGCCTGCGCGCAGGTGCTGATCTCGATGGCGGTGGAGAGCTATCGGCAAGGCCGCGTAATGTTCTTCGACGAGAAGAGCTGGAAAGCCGCCGCCACGCCGCCCCGGGCCTGAATCGTCTTCGAGTTCGCCGCCGCCCTGCGAAGCAGGTGCGTTCTGTGATAACATCCCCCCGAGTACCGGAGGAATCATGAGAATCGGCGCGCTCGCCGCGGCATTCCTGCTGGCCATGGGAATCGCCTCCGCCCAGCGGCACAAGATCGACATCAATGGCAACACGCCGGAAGGCAACCTGCTTCAGCAGATCGAGAACGAACCCGACGATTCCAAGAAGCTCTCCCTGCTCGAGCAGTTCGCCGCCCAATACCCCACGCACGCCGGTGCGGCCTCGGTCTACGAGCAACTGGTGGGCATCTATGCCAAAGCCAACCAGACCGACAAGCTCCTGGATACGGGTGAGAAACTCCTGGCCCTCGACCCCGCCGACGTCGAGGACTTCCATCCCTGCCTCAAGGCCGCCCTGGAAGTCAAGCGCGATCCCGACCTGGTCCTCAAGTGGGCCGTCATCACCTCCGATGCCGCCCGCAAGGTCGCCCAATCCCCCAAGCCCTCCGACGAGGACGAGGTCGGCGACTGGACCAAGCGGGTGGATTTCGCCAAACAGGTGGACATCTACACCGAGTACGCCATCTATGCCATGGTCCTGCAGACCCCCGACCCGAAGCAGAAGATCCTGCTAGGCGAGGCCCTCCAGCAGCGCAATCCGCAGAGCCAGTATCTTCCCCAGGTTGCCCAGCAGCTCTTCAGCGCCTACGCGCGGACCGGCGACAACGCCAAGGCCCTGGCGCTCGCCGAAAAGACGCTCGAGACGGACCAGAGCAACGCCGAGATGCTGCTGCTCGTGGCCGACAGCTACAGCGCCAAGAAGCAGGCCGACAAGGTCGCCGACCTGACTGGCAAGGCCCTCCAACTCGCCGCTTCCAAGCCCAAGCCCGAGGGCGTCTCCGACGCCGATTGGGCCACCTGGCGGACTCAGGTCGCCGGCCGCGCCAATTACCTCATGGGTCTGACCTACGCCGCTCTCGATAAGTGGGCGCCGGCCGACCGCGCTCTCCGCGCCGCCCTCCCCGGCATCGGCTCCAGCCCCGATATGAAGGCCGAAGCCCTCTTCTATCTGGGACTGGCCAATTATAATCTCGCCGAGGCGGGCGATACCGAGCGGGCCCGCGACGCCCTGCGCTTCTCCGACCAGTGCGCCGCCATTGCCAGCCCCTTCCAGGCTCGCGCGCGCGCCAACGCCAAAGCCATCCGCGGCCGGTACCACGTGCAATGAACATTCTGGTCCCCAATCTCGGCTCCACTTCCTTGAAGTACCAGGTTCTGGAGATGCCCTCCGAGCGCGTGCTCGCCCGCGGCCGCTTCGAGCGCGTCGCCAACTATCGCGACGCCATCTCCCAGATCAACTCCGGCGAAGTCCCCATCCACGCGGTGGCTTTCAAGGCCGTGCATGCGGGCAAGAATTACCGGGGCACGTTTCTGATCGATGCCGGCGTCGTGGCGGCCATGCAGGAGTTCCTCCCCGCCGCCCCGGCCCACAACGCCATCTATCTCACCGCCATCCAGGCCTTTCGCGAAGCCATGCCCGGCGTCCCCCTTGTGGCCGCCTTCGAAACCGAGTTCCACGCCGGCATGCCCGAACACGCCGCCCGCTATGGCGTACCCGCCGAGTGGCGCGAGCAGTACGGCGTCCGCCGCTACGGTTTCCACGGCGCCTCGCACCAGTACATCGGCGAGCGTGTCGCCGCCTTCCTCGCCCGGCCCATCGACGACCTCCGCACCGTGAGCTGCCACCTGGGCGGCAGTAGCTCCATCTGCGCCATTCAGGGTGGCCGCTCCATCGATACCACCATGGGTTTTTCGCCCCAATCCGGCCTGGAGAACGCCACCCGCCACGGCGATCTGGACGTCTTCGCCGTCCTGTACATGATGGAGCGCCGCGGCTGGGATGCCGCCGAAGTCGGCCGCCAGTTGACCCGCGAAGGAGGACTGGCCGGCTTGTCGGGAATCCCCGGCGGTGACGTGCGCGACCTCGAAGCGGCCGCCGAGGCTGGCAACGCCGACGCCGCTCTGGCTCTGGGCGTCTTCGCCTACCAGGTCCGCAAAACCATCGGAGCCTACGCCGCTGCCATGGCCGGCCTGGACGCCGTGGCCTTCACCGGAGGCATCGGCGAGAACTCCGCCCGCCTCCGCTCCCTCTGCTGCGCCGGCCTCGATTTCCTCGGCCTCCGCCTCGACCCCGCCCTCAACGACACCGGCGCCGGCGACCGCCTGCTTTCCCCACCCGATTCCCCCGTCGCCGTCCTGGCCCTGGCCACCAACGAAGAACTCATCGTCGCCCGCCGCGCCTTCGCCATCCTCGCGGACAGGACGTGAGCCGAAGGTTGCCCCTCACGCCGCCCGGTGCGGCCTGATCCGGTCGGCGATTTCGGGACCTCGCGCGTCCTGAGCCAGATCCAGATCGTAGTTCGCCTGCAGGTTCATCCAGAATTGGGGCGTGGTTCCGAAGTACCTCGCCAGACGGAGAGCGGTGTCCGCGGTGATGGCCCGCTTGCCGCGAGCGATGTCGTTCACCCGGGTCACCGGCACCAGTAACTCCATCGCGAGCCGATTGGCTGTCAGGCCAAGCGGTTTCAGAAAGTCCTCCCGCAGTGTTTCCCCCGGATGGATCGGAGGCACGGTCTTGGTCATTCTCGGCATAATCCCCGTTCCTTAATGGTAGTCCACGATCTCAACGTCGAAAGCATCCGGTTCAACCCAACGGAAGCAAATCCGCCACTGATCGTTCAGCCGGATGCTGTACTGCCCCAAGCGGTCGCCGGCGAGGGGCTCCAGACGATTCCCTGGGATCGCTCCAAGATCGAAAATCACCGCCGCCGCATGAAGCTGGTCCAGCTTTCGCTTTCCGATACGCGCGATACCCTGAAATCTGCGGCTGAACTCGCGCCGAAAGATCTTCTCGGTATCGTCGTCCCGGAACGACCGGATCACAACACCAGAATACTACCGTCCCTCGTTTAACGCAATGCGGTAAACGCCCGGCGCCCAACCCGCCCTCGCCCAGACCTAGGAGATCGGCGGAGCGACCGGCAGCGCTGGCCCGCCTCCACCTCTGCGAGCCGGCCTCGATTCACCCAATTGACATCTCTGGCTGCGGTCGTCCACTATGATGGAGTGTCAATCCTGAGGCTCTGCGCCTTTGTCTACGCATTGACGCCGACCCTGCTGAGCGCACAGGCGCTTGGTGGTTCGGACGAGGTCATGAGAGTCGGCCCCGGTGTGAGGCCGCCGCGTGTCCTACGCAAGATGGAGCCCAAGTATTCTCCCAGTGCCCGCGCCGACCATGTGCAGGGAACAGTCGTCTTCCAGATGGTTGTCAATGAAAAAGGCCGACCAACCGATATTGCGGTGATAAGCCCCTTGGGCTTCGGGTTGGACGAACAGGCGCAAGCGGCGATCGAGACGTGGGAGTTTGCGCCCGGCACGAAGGACGGCCGGCCAGTGAAGATCCTGGCAACCGTTGAGGTGAACTTCAGGTTTCCAGATCTCTGGTTCGATGAAAAGGCGGAACACCGGCGGACCTCATTCAACGTTGACCTTGAGACGCTCAAGAAGCCCCGTGCCAGTGCGGCGGCTGTCGATCGCGCAGTGAAGTCAATGCAGGATCTTTGCCAGCAGAGATTCCCACCGGCGATGTATGTGGTCGGTATCTGGGAGATAAGCGGGGACTACGTCACAAAAGATCCTGAAGATGGCCTAGCGCTGATCGAAAAAGCTGCGGCCAAGAACTACGGACCCGCCCTCTACGAGATCGGCCTTCGCCAGATCCAAGGCCAGGACCTGCCAAAGGACATCGAGAAGGGCCTGCAGCAGATGCGTGAAGCTGCGGTTTTGGGCAGCACACCAGCCCAGCTCTATCTGGGTAGTCGATACGCGAAAGGTGACGGGGTCCCACCGGATGAGAACCGGGCGCGCCGGTACTATCGCTTGTGTGCGGCTCAAGGCGTTCCGACGTGCCAGTATAGGTTGGGAAGGATATTGTTTGACGAGCCGGGCAGGCCGGAGCGCGATTACATCCAAGCCGTCGCCTGGATTGAGCTCGCCAGCAAGCAGGGCCTTCAGGAGGCGAAGGACTTCGCGGCAAAGGAGTGCGCAAGCTTGACGGAGAGCCAGGTGAAATGGGTGAATGACCTCAAGCCGCAACTTGTCCGCAGGTAATGCCCGCTTGCCCACTCACACCCTATCCCTCCGCCGCCCCTCGCGCCCCGCCACCCCCGTCTCACCTACCCCACTTCCAAAGCCACCCACCCGGGCAGCGTGGCCGGCTGATTCTCCAGGAACACGATACGCCGCGTCTTCGGAAATGGCAGCCCGGTGCTCAGCGCGCGGCTGTACAGCGGCACTTGCTGCAAAGCCTTGCGGTACGCCTCGTTCTCGGTCTCCAGCCAGCCGGTCTTGGCGAGCAGGCCGCTGCCCCACCCCAGCGATAGCAGGCACGCGTTGCCATTCCCCTGCACGTGCGCCAGCCAGGTTTCCAGATGCTCCACGCTCTGCTGCAACAGCGGCAGCCCCGCCCACACCGCGTACTGCTTCTGGATGGCCAGCATCCGCCCGGCGAAGCGATTGGCCGCGGCCAGGATGCGCGCCCCCGTCACCGGCTCTTTCCAACGCAGCGCCCGCGCGATTTCCGGCTGCGCCAGGAACGCATTCTCGCGCCACACACCCTCGAACACCGTGCCCGGCTCGGCCATCTCGGCGAACAGCGGCGTACTCTCGCCCACCTGTTTCGCGGCCACCGACCCGCGCGGCGCTTGCTTCCAACCCAGCTCGAAACGGCCCGGCCCGCGGGCCACCAGCGTCGAGACCCGCAGCAGGTACAGCTTCAGCGCGGCCACGGGAATCGGCTGGGAATCCCCCACCGCAACGGCTCGCATGTAGTTGGTCGACCCCGATCCCAGCGCCTGTTCCTCCGCCGCCTCGCCCGGCCTGTTCCAGTTCCGATCGTCCATCTGCGGCGGCTCGCCGTCGCCCCAGCACGCGAACAGAACGCCGGTGCGCAACGCGCCCTTGATCGCGCTGCCCGGCAGGTACGGCCCGTCCAGGCCGGAAAGAAACGTCGGAATGGACAGGCTCTCGCGCGGCGCCTTGTCCCAATACGCCGCCGCCGAGGGATGTTCGAACGGCACCCGCCTGTCGGCGAAATTCTGCGCGAACCCGCCCCAACTCGCGAAATCCAGCTTGTCGGCCCGCTTGAGTTGCGTGAGGTAGCCTTCCAGCCGCGGCCCCTTCGAGAGCAGCCGGAAGATGCGCCGCTGATCCAGCACGTTCACCTGGTCTTTCCAGACCATGTAGTCGATCGGCGAAAGCTTGTGGCCGTCGCCCACCAGCAGCGGAGTCAGACAGGTCAGGCGGTATCTCATGCGGCACCTGGCGCGCGCTCGGCCGGGCGCAGCGGAACCGGGATGGCCACCGCGAATCCGGCCCGGTACACCGGATGCGGGAAACCGTCTGGAGCGACGTTGGGCGCGGCGCCCTGCGGTGGCGCCTCGGCCACCAGCACCGATCCTTCTTCCACCATGCGCAGCAGTTTCTTGGCTTCGCCCGAGCGCGCCGGGCTCTCGATCCGGCCCCCGCGCGTGGCCATCGAATAGCAACCGCGCTGCCAATCCACCGCGTCGCCGCCGCCCGGGCTGAACATCGAAAGCAGCCAGTAGCCCATCTCCGCGGGGGCTTTCGGCACGGCCTCCGCACCCTCCGGCGTTTCCACCGGCGGCGCAACCGGCCTAGCAGGCAGAATCGTCTCCGGCAGAGCGCACTCCAAGAATTCCGGCTCCGCCGAGTGCCCCCAGCCCATCGACCGTCCGCCGCCCAGCCCGCTATCCGCCAGCAGCCGCATCGCCGCGCGGACCGCCTCTTTCCAGCGCGACTCCGCTTCCTGATCCGCGAACGACGCGATGGCCCACACTCCGCCGCCCGGCGCAAACTCCAGGCAAGCCCTGTCGTGAGCCGCCACCGCCGCGCCGCTCTTCCGGTCCACCCCCGCGTAGGAGCGCACCACCGGACGGAACGGCCCGTCGTGGAACGGCGCATTGGCCGGCAGCAGGCATTCGCTCGCTCCGTCCAGCCGCCAGGCGCCATCCTTCAACGGACGCTCGTTGGCCAGCGCCTCCACCACCGGCAGCGGCACGAATCGCGCATTCCCCCAGCGTACCTTCGCCGAGGGCGGTGGCGGCCACAGATTGCGCGGAGGAACCACGAAGTGCAGGTCCTCCAGGAACGGGAAACACGAGCTGAACCGCACCGCCGCGCCTTGCGGATTCTCGGCCGTCGCCGCCAGCCACTCCTCCAGCCGCCCCAATCGCCCCAGCGCGTGCGTCACCGCCGAAAACAGCGAGTCGCTGTGATAGATGCGGTCCACGCGATTGCGGGCGCCCGAGTCCGGTCCCATGCGCCACGGTCCGGCCGGCCGAAAGCGAACCACCAAGGCTGGATTCATTCTCGCTACTCGGTGAGTTTCCCGCCCAACTCCGCGCCGCAGGCCAGCGCTTGCAGGCCGTCGAGATCCGCGCCCAAGAGAAGTTGCTGCTCCGCCGCGCCGCTCGCATAGAATCCGCAGCCGCGCCACTTCAAGTTCAGGTTCGCGAAGCGCACCCGTCCGCTGCCGCGCGAGCCGCCGCCGCCCAGCGCGTCGTCCTCCAGCAGCCGCAGCGCCTCGACAAAACGCGCCACCAGCGCTTTGTCCTCCTCGCACAGCACGTCCAGCACGAAGCGCACCTTGAACCGCGCCCCGGCCGGAACCCGCTCCAGCGTCCGCGGATTGGCCTGCGAAGTGATCCGGTCGATGGCGTTCTCACTCTTCACTTCGGTCAGCTCGTCGTCCAGGTTCTCTCTCATCTGCGGCGTGATGCTGTCCGTTTCCAGCGGCGCGTCGTACACCGTCAGTCGCGCCGGGCTGGATACCGTGGTGTCGAACGATTCGCCCGTCACCCGCTCCATGCGCCCCGGGTTGCGCCCGAACAGCAGGCAGATCTCGTCGCCCGGCCGGTCGCTCTGGTGGATGCGGACCTCCTGCCCCTTGCGTTTCGACAGGTACACCAGCTCGCTCGGCACCGCCAGGCCCGACGACTGCTCCAGCAGCGCCCGCAGTTTCCCGCGCATCGAGCTGCCCGGTATGTAGGGCCGCCCGAAGGCGTCCTTCACCACCGGATTGTCCGCGCCTCCGATCTCCAGCGATCCTTTGCCCGCCCCGATGTGCAGGCCCGTCTCGCAGCGCAGTTCTCCCTCCAGTATCAGCTTGCCAATCAGTCTCAATTCCGTTTCGGCTGTGTGGGCGCTCATGCTTCCTCGCTATTCGTTGTAGGCCACGATGGCCTCGAAAAGATCCCGGAACCGCTCGTATCCGCGCGCATCGTTCTTGCGCGTCACCGCCAGCAGCAGCTTTTCCAGCATGTCCAGGCTGCGCAGCGAGTGCCGGGCGATGGTATACGCCAGCCGCGCGCGCAGCATCACGAACTGCTGTTGCCGCTCGTTTTCCGGAGCGCGGCACGCCCGCCGCACCGCGTTGTACAGCCGCCGCAACTGGCTCTTGGTCCCCGAATCCATGTCTCGCATCCGGCTCACCACGCCGTGCGCCTGGTTGTCCAGGTACAGCGGGTCGCTGATCAACTTCTCCAGATCGATCTCCGGCGGTCCCTCGCTACGGCCCCGGTCGCCGCCGCGGTCGCCCCGGCGGTCGTCGCGGCGATCGTCTCCGCGCCCGCCGAACTCCCGCGCGCCGCCTTCCCTGGGTGGCCGCCCTTCCCGCGGTGGCCGCCGTTCGCGGTCTTTTGTCTCCTGCTGTGCTTCCGCCATGCTGTTACACCTCAGTCGTCAATCTCGCCCACTCCAGCGCCACCAGCCCCGCCGGCCGCAGCTTCACCTGCGCGGCGCCTCTGCCCATCATCTCATTCGCCAGGTGCGCGCGCAGCTTCTGCACCTCGCGATCCTTGGCCCCCACCAGCACCCGGTTCAGCCGCCGCTGGAATCGCCACGGCCGGTCGAAGCGCTGCTCGGTCCCGTGCGACCAGGTCTGGCCGCCCTTCCGGTAGAATCCGCTCAGCTCGCTCAGAAGCTGGCTGGTAGGCCCGAAATCGGCCACCATCCGCGCCAGTGTTTCCTTAAGCTCCGCGGCGTCCGCCAGGTATCTCCACTCCAGGACCCGGCCCAGCACCGAAATGCAGTCCTTGTCCAGGTCCTTGGCCCGCTCCAGGCGCGTCCCCGCGTCCTCGTACACCCAGGCCAGCGTCGCGCTCGTATCCGCCGCCAGCGCCACCGCCATCGAAATGGTCTTGCCCTCCGGCCCCGGCAGCTCCTTCAGATTCTCTTCCGTGAACCGGTGGAACAGCCGCTGCATCTCCCGCGCCAGCGGGATCAACGCGTCCCACGCGCCGCATACCGCGAAGTCGTCGCCGCCCGAGTAGAGGATGGTTACCTTGCGCCAGAACTCCGGCTGCGAGCACAGCACTTCCAATTCTCCGGCGAAGAACTGCTTGTAAAGCATCGAGACGCGAACGTGCTCCTCGATGGTCTCGGCGCGCCGTAGCCGTATGCGAAAACTGTCCGCGTCGCCCCGCAGCACGCCCCAGGCCTTCCGGCCTTCCGACCGCCGGCCCATCGCCGCCAGTTTCGCCGGCGCCGCTCCGTCCTCCGAGGGCGCCGCGTGCCGAGCCAGCGGCAGATCGTCCCGCAGGCTCCAGGTGTGTTTGCCCGCGCCCAGCACGATGCGCGCCGGCGACTCCGGGTTCCAGCCCACGCTTTCCGCCTGCCACAACCCCGCCGCCAGTTCCCGGAAATACTCGCTCCCATCGGCCTGCCTCGGCGCAATGTGCGGCTGGAAGGCCTCCATTTGCCAACCCGCCGCCTCCGCCCCCACCTTCCGCTTAAGGGCTTCCGTCAGGCGTTTCCGAACCACGCTCCATTCCCCGAGGTTCTCCGTCGCCGCCCAAACCAGCTTCAGCCGCCCGCCGCCGATCTCGTCCATCTCGCGCCCGGCCGCCGCCAGAAACTCTTCCGCCGACGCCTTGGCCTCGCCGGGCAGCACCAGCAGAAACTGCCCGCCCCCGCTCGATCCCAGCAGAATCCGCGCCAGCCCAAACTCCGCCAGCAGCGCCCGCGGCAGCACCTCGCCCAGCAGGGTGATCCACTGCGCCCGCCCCACCAGCACGCGCGCCTCCTCGGCCGACAACACGAACTCTTCTATACCCAACAGCTTCCCGGACAGGAGGATCTGAACAGACATGCGGTCAAAGACACCCTTCGGAAGGGCTTAGTCTACCACAAACGAAGGGACCGGCTCCATTTTACCGCCATCGGCTGGGTGTGACGTTGACCGTCGTTTTCGTCCTTGAACAATGCTGGCTATTGCCGAGACCGCTCCTGGGCGGGAGTGCCTTGATGTCCCGGCGGGGTCAGGCGTTCTCGCTGGACCGCTCCGCCGGCCGGGAGGAGGGCTGGCGATGGAGTGACCGGCGGGGCGGGTGTCTCGCGATGCATTGTCTGTGTGATAAGTGTTAAGCTATAGGCTACAGTCCACCGATGACGATACGGAACTTCGCCCATAAGGGTCTGAAGCGGCTCTACACCCAGGACAGCGTGAGAGGCGTGCCGCCCGATACCGTGGACAAGCTGCGAAAGATGCTCGCATATCTCGACAACATGGAAGACCCTGAGGAATTGCGAGCGCTCACGGCGTGGAAGGCGCACCCGCTCACTGGCGACCGTACCGGGGCATGGAGTCTGAGCGTCACCCGGAACCGCCGTCTGACGTTTCGTATCGATGTCGCCGAGCGCGAAGTTTGCGATGTGAATTTGGAAGACTACCACTAGAGCACAGGAGCGAATGCCAATGCCCATGAAGAACCCGCCTCATCCCGGAGGTTTCATCCGGACGGAGATCGTGGAACCCGCGGGCCTGTCCGTGACGGCAGCCGCCTTCGCGCTTCAGGTTTCCCGCCCGGCTCTGTCCAGCTTGCTCAACGGCAGGGCCGACCTGTCCGGCGACATGGCCCTTCGAATCGAGAAAGCTTTCGGCGTCAAGATGGACACGCTCATGCGGATGCAAGCATCATACAACATCGCGCAAACCCGCAAGCGCGAAAGGGAAATCCGCGTGCGGCGGTTTTGTCCCCGTGCCGAGGTCCGCCCGCAGGCCCGCCGTGTGTTTCACAAAGGGTAGGATTCGGGACGGCGCGCTCGCGCCCATGTCTTCCCTTTCCGCGTGACGCCGGAAGAGGGCGCGCCGAAGGCACTTTGGCCCCTCGGCTTGCCGTCAGCGACGCTTCTTGGCTGCCCCGCTTCCGCTGGGGCACCGGCACATCGCCACCCTCCCAAATCCACGACAAGCGCAGCCGGACTGCAGCCGAAAGCGCCAGCCACTTGCTGACGATTGAAAGTTGACGGGCTGAGCATGCCGGCGGGCCTTCGGAGCGGTATGATCATAGAGAGTAGAGGATATGTTTCGATTTTCCGGGGAGCACCGCCTAGTCCAAGCAATCCGTGACGGTGTCGCGGAAATGCACCGGCTCTATGCCCGTCGGGGATGGTACGACGGCCACGATCTCGTCAATTGGATGAACGGCAATAGGAACGCAGAATTCAACGACATCATTGACTACTACCGTCCTGGGGATGACCCGGTCCATGCCGCGACTATCCAGATCGGCAGGTTCCTGAAGAAGTACCTTGGGCAGCAGAAGATAAGGGACCAAGAGTCCCCGCGGCGAATCACGCTGCGGACTGGAGGGCACCGCGATGGTTACTGCAATGTGTCAGTTTGGCGGATCCCGTAAGGTATGGCTCTCGGCAATTGCGGGATCAAGGCCGCCCGCCACCACTGACGATCAGAAGGCCCTCCATGTACTGTAGCGGGTGCGGCGCTCCTTTGGGCGATGCCCCCAACAGTTTCTGCCCTGCCTGTGGAAAGCCCCTGATCGTCCGGGCGGAATCTGCTAACGCAAGCGCGATGCGCCCGCCGAATACTGGGGGCCGCGGCTTGGGCTGGAACGTTATTGCGCTGACCTTCGTCGTTCTCGTCGTTGCGGCTCTTGTTGCCGTTGTCAACAAATGGCAGAGCACTCCTGCAGCGGAATTGCAGCCACAGCCCCGCGTTGAGATGCCGGCGCCGGAACCGACCCCGAAGGAGCTTGAACAGGCTCGATTGGCCAAAGTGCGGCTATCCATAGCAGTGCAGTTGCGTCAGACTCTCAATGACGCTGGCTACGACATTACTGTAGGTGAGGTAGGTCCAACGCTACTACTGCACGGCGACGTTTACAAAGACACGACAACTCGCGTGGAAAGCTTGGAAATGCTTCGATCCATAGCCAATGATCGGCTTTGCCCTTGGGGTTTTCGACAAGTGAATATAGGTGCTGGTCTGTTTTCCGGCTCGGATTATACCTATCCTCTTCACTGCGCCGGACAAGAATAAAAGCACCTGGAAGAGGCGGCTTTCTCAGAGCCGTCTTCCTGAACGCTCCGAGCGCAGGAACGAGGTGAAGCATCTACCGGCACCGTCTCCCGAAATGGGTGAGTTCCGGAACGACTGCGGAAGACCCTGAAATCCGCGACGCAGGGAATCCCAAATCGCCGAGCAAAACAGTCCACCACGAACGGTTGAACTACGCCTGGGCTGGGTGTGACGTTACCGCCAGCGGAACAGCCTCAGCGCCGCGAAAAAGCTGACCGCGATCCAGGCCGTCAGGATCGCCACTTCCCCGCCGTACTGGCTCACTCCGGCGCCTTCCAGCATGTTCGCCCGCAGCGCGTTGATGGCCGCCGTCAGCGGCAGCGCCTGGATGAACGGCTGCAGCGCCGCCGGAAACCGGTTGGCCGAGAAGAATACGCCCGAGAACACCCACATGGGCATCATGATGAAGTTCATCAGTCCCGAGACGGCCTCGATCGTCTGCGCCCGGCTCGCCACCAGCAGCCCCAGCGCGCTGAAGGCCAGCGCGGTCGCCACGCACACCAGTGCCAGTTGCCACAGCGGCCCTCGCAGCGGCACGCCGAAAACCAGCGCCCCGAAACCCAGCAGCGCCCCCACCTCGGCAATCAGCAGCGTCAGCCGCGCCAGCAAGAACGACAGCAGGTATTCCGCTCTCGACATCGGCGAAGCCACCAGCCGCTTCAGCAGCTTCTGCTTGCGCGCGTAAACGATGGCGAACCCCAGGCTCCACATTCCGCTGCCCATCAGGTTCATGCCCAGCAATCCGGGCAGCAGGAAGTCGATGTAGCGCGACCCCGGCTCACGCACCAGGTCGTCGGATTCCGCCACCCCCGCCCGCACCCCCGCCGCGCGCTGGATCGCTTGCTCCGCCAGCAATCTCGCCGTCCGACCGTCCGGGTTGGTGTCGTCGTAGCGATAGATCACGCCCCCCTCCGGCCTGGCCAGCGCCAGCAGCACGATGGCGCCCGTGCGCATCTCCCGCTCCCCCTCCGCGCGGTCCAGCAGCTTGACGTTCAGCGATTTCCCCTTGCCCAGCGCGCAGGCCAGCTCTTTCCCGGTCGCGCCAATCTTCAGCACCTCCGGAGCGCGGTTGCGGAACGCGATCCCCAGCCCCGCCGCCAGCAGGATCGGGAACACGAACACCCAGAACACCGCTTCCCGCTCCCGCCAGAACTCGCGGAACCGCACCAGCGTGAGTTGCACGAGCGACCGCTCCTGCCACCTAATCTCCATCGCGCAGATGCCTCCCGGTCAGCGACACGAAC
>Ga0326728_10004764_pt1 | contig 39504 bp, 39 predicted proteins | sample MB3enrmetagenome_FD_207602 | JGI IMG/M metagenome (GOLD analysis project Ga0326728, IMG submission 207602) | Lab enriched peat soil microbial communities from McLean, Ithaca, NY, United States - MB31MN | ecosystem: Environmental > Terrestrial > Soil > Wetlands > Peat | place: USA: New York... | reverse complement strand
GGGGAGCCTCGTCAGGGTGGTTCACGACAGGCGCGTCGTCGCCTTCTCGCTGATAAGTGGAGTGGCGTGGTTCGTCATCTTCGCCACGGTCTTCTCCTTCTCGACGAGCACGGCGAAGACCCTGGGCGCGAGCGGGCCGCAGTTGGGCGTCTTCTCCGTCCTCTACAGCGTCGGCACCATTGCCGGGGCCTGGTTCATCTCCACGCGCGCCGGGCACGCGATGGGCGAGAGGACGCCTCTGGTTGCGGGCTTCCTGATCCTGGCGCTCTACTGCGTCGGGATCGGCTATACGCGCGATCTGCGGCTGTTCTACTCGGCGCAACTGGTGTGCGGATTCGGCAAGGGGTTGCTGATGGCCTGCGGCATGGCCTTCGCCATCAAGCGCGTCGACCCGGAGAAGCGGAGCACCGCCATGGGGTGCTACCAGTCCATCTACTGCATAGGCATCACCGGGGGGCCGATCGTTATGGGAGTGCTGATGGACCACGTGAGCAGGCAGGCGGCGTTCAGCGCGGTGGGCGCGGTTGCGGTGGTGTGCGCCTTGACAGTGGCGGCGCTCTACCGGACGGGGTATCTGGCGGCGGAGCCGGGCGGGGTGGGGTAGGGATGAGGGCAAAGAATACCACAATGTGGTAAATTTTGCGATCTCTGCATTTTTTGCATTTACAAGTGCAATCAAATGAAGCACTTGTGATTTTCGCGCTCACAAGTGTATGAATCTAAAGGACTGCATTTACATGTGCTTCAATCGAAAGACTTTGCAGTCCAAGCGATCTGACCCGGTCTTGGCGCCAGCTTAGGACGGGGCCGCAATTTTCTGCGCGGCGGGCGAGCACCATTTCCGCCTAAGAACAGGATATGCCGAGGGCGCGAAATTATCGGCAACCGCGGCGAACGAAAATGACGGCTACGGCCTTTAAACCAAGGGACTATTCCGGTTCGGTGCTGGCACAAACGGTTCACGGCGGATGGGGACGCATGGGCAGCACGCACATCCGCCTGGCCGTTGCCGATGAGGACTCGCTGCGCGGCGCGCTGCACACCGCATGGAAGTTGCGCGTGGAAAAGAACGGAAAGGCGCGCAGTCCGTCGAGCAGGAAGGGCGGGAAACGAGCATAATGGGGAGGCTGAGCAGCGCGAGAGATCGCCGCCGCCATGCTTGTTGAGAGCACTCCTGCTGCCTGCGGATTGGAAGGCTTTCCATGCGCTTCGTGTCCGGTGTGCTTCTCGCCGTTCTCTCGGGTTGTTGCGCGCTTCAAGCGCAGCCATCTCCCTCAACTCCCAGCGATCAGGCGCAAGCCGTAGGCGGCAGTAATGCTTTTGCCGCCGATCTCTACGGACATTTGCGCTCGCAGCCCGGCAACCTGTTCTTCTCCCCGCAGAGCATCTCCGCCGCGTTTGCCATGGCTTACGCCGGAGCGCGCGGCCAAACCGCCAGCCAGATGGCGCAGGTCTTCCACTTCACGCTGGCAGGGGAGCGCCTGCATCCCGCCATGGGCGCACTGCTCGCCGCAATGAACGCTGCCCACAGGGAGTACGAGCTGCACGCAGCCGACGCGCTATGGGCCGAACAGGACGTGCAGTTCCTCGATTCCTACCTGAATTTGACGAAGACGAATTATGGCGCGGGATTTCACCCGGTAGATTTCAAGCACTCGCCCGACGCCGTTCGCAACACCATCAACCAGTGGGCGGAGCAGCAGACCAGCGGCAAGATCACGAACCTGATGGGGCCCGGTACGGTAACGCAGGCAACGCGGCTGGTGCTCACCAATGCCATCTACTTCAAAGGCACCTGGCAGAATCCCTTCAAGGTAGACCTGACCGACGACGAGGACTTCCACCTCACCGATCGCCAGACAGTCAAGACGCCGATGATGAACCGTAACGGCGGCTATCGCTACTACGACGGCGGCTCCTTCCAGGAGCTGGAGATGCCCTACAAGGGCGGCGAGCTGGCGATGGTGGTATTGCTGCCGAAGAAGATCGACGGCCTGGCGGCACTGGAGAAGTCCTTCACCGCGGCGGCGATGAGCAAATGGATCGAGAAACTAGCGCCGGTGAACAAGGTCGTTCTCACACTGCCGCGGTTCAAAGTCACCGAGCAGTTTGAGCTGAGCGGAACCCTCTCCGCGATGGGCATGGAGCAAGCATTCACGGGCGCGGCGGACTTCTCCGGCATGACCGGGAGGCCGGAGTTCTCCATCTCGGCGGCGATCCACAAGGCGTACATCGACGTGAACGAGCAGGGCACCGAGGCAGCGGCTGCTACCGCGATCGCCATAGTGGGCATGGCGATGCAGCGCCCCAACAATGAGCCTCCCCCGATCGTCTTCGATGCCGATCATCCCTTCCTGTTCCTCATCCGCGATCAGGAAACGGGCGCGATTCTGTTTCTGGGGCGGGTGACGGATCCGACCAAGTAGCGAGCCTGGGAGTTTGAGGCCTTAGGTGTCGCCTTGCCGAAGCCGCCAGACCCGCTATTCTGGTTCCGGAATGAAAAAGACATCGGACTTCGAAGGCAAATGGGCGCTGGTCACCGGCGCAAGCTCCGGCATCGGCGCTGAAATGGCGCGGGAGCTGGCACGGCGCGGCGCAAAGCTGATCCTTACCGGGCGGCGGCGGGGCAGGCTGGAGGCGCTCGCGGCCGAACTGGGCGCGCAGGGATCCGAGACCCGCATCCTCGCCGAAGACCTCAACGACCCCGAGGCGCCCGGACGCATCTTCGCCGCAACCGCTGACGCGGGGATCGCGGTAGATATCCTCATCAACAACGCGGGCCTGGGCCGCTACGGCGAGTTCCGCAGCAATCCCATCGAGCAGGAGCTGAGCCAGGTGCGCGTGAACTGCGAGGCCATGGTGCACATGGCGCGGCTCTTCCTGCCCGCAATGGTCGAGCGGCGGCGGGGGTGGATGCTGATTACGGCTTCGACGGCGAGCTTTCAGCCGGTGCCGTATCTGGCCACCTATGCGGCCACCAAGGTCTTCGACCGCTTCTTCGCGCAGGCTATCGCGGAGGAGGTGGCGCGGTTCGGGGTGAAGGTCACCGCGCTTTGCCCGGGGCCTACGGAGAGCGAGTTCTTTGAGATCGCAAACGCCCACACCTTCAAGCGCAAGGTGCAGCCGACGGCCGAGGTGGCGCGGAAGGCGATCGACGCCCTGGAGCGGGGACGGCGTACCATTCTGCCCAAGCGCGACGGGCGGTTCACGGCTTTTGCGGTGCGCTTTCTGCCCGTGGAGTGGATTACCTGGTACGTGGACAGGAAGGGGCGGCCGAAGGGGTGATTCGCGCCTCGTGCGTCTACTTCGCCTTTGCGCCCACCAGCTTGAAGGAATCGAAGAAGTGGACCACGTCGGATTCCCGGCGGGCGCTTGAGCCGTTGAAAGCGGCCATCAGGAAGTAGAGCCGGCGTCCGGTGAGAATGAGGCGGCCGTTGAAGATTCCGCCGCTCTGGTTGCGGCCGGCGAAGTCGTGGATCGTCAGTCCATCCCGGGTGTTCTCAACCTCCGAGACCAGCACGGTCTGGGTCCGGGAGAGGGCGCCGTCGCGGGCGCTTGCGAGTGTCTTCTGGATGTTCTGGCCGGAGGCGCGCATCACCGGAGGCTCGTCGGCCCAGGCAATTGAGAACGATGTTGTCGAATCCGGGTAGGAGTAGATCATCTCCACCTGGTCTGCCCCGCCCTTTTCGCCGTATGCGGGAACGGTAATTTCTTTGGTTCCGGTAGGCATTTCGACCGTGAAGCCGTCCGGGGAGCGGTCCACCGAGGTCCAACTGATCGAGGCTGGAGTGGGCGCGGTTGTGGCGTCGGCCTGCGAGGCGCTGTAGTCGGGATTCGGGCTGACAAGGCCCAAGTCCTGCCGGTGCATATAGATGTAGACAGCACCCAGGATCAGGATGCCGCCCAGCACGATATAGTACCAACGCTTCACACATTTGAGTGTCTACCCATAACCCTTCTGGATGCAACAGGAAACGCGGATTCCCGAAACGGAGGGGTGCCTGATGGGTAAAAAAAACGGGACGGGCGTCGTCCCGCATTCTGGACCATGCCATATCTTTTTCCGATCCTTACGCGGAATCGTGCATCCTATACCTAACATGCAGAGGCTTCCCCGATGAACTTCCTTCCTCGAAAGGCAACATCTCCCTTTTGAAGGCCCGCAAGGGTCTCTCCCCAAATCTGTCCCCCCTGGAATTCCCACCTAAATTGCCTCTCAAGCGGGCCTGCCGGAAGGCAGGCCCATCTGCTTTGTGCCTGTCTCTGCTCCTCCCTGCCGAACCCCTACAATCTAAAGTGTGATGCGGCCCGCCATAACGAAAAGCCCCCGAAAGTCTGCTCCAGCTATTCCGGCGTCGCCCGCGGAACGCGATCTTCCGGTTATTGACGCGCTCTACGCCGTGGGCGGGCTGACGCGGACGGGACGGGTTACGGGCCGAGGCCGCCGGAAGCGGGCCGCTGGAGCCTCGGCAGAGGAGTTGCGCCGCCGCTCCGCCGCTCCGTGTACGGCTGTGAATGGCGTGGCGTGGCTGCCGGTTCCGGGCTGGCGGTTTCCATGGCTGCGGGCCGGCTTCAGCACCCGGATTGGCGGCGTCAGCCGGGCCTACTGCGCGGACGACGCGCCGGGCGAGCTGAACCTTGGGTTTACGGCCGAGGACGATCGCGCGGCGGTTGAGAGAAACCGGCGTCTGCTGGCCGAAGCTGTGACTGGCTCGCCGGAGGTGCCGATCTCCGTGGTTCGGCAGTTCCACTCAGGCCTGGTGGTTGTGGCAGGCCGCGACGAGGCCCTTCGCGAGCGGCCGCGCAAGGCCGACGGCATACTCGCCACGGAATCAGGGTTGCTGATCGGGATTCAGGTGGCCGACTGCATCCCGGTTCTGGTGGCGGACAAGCGAAAGAAGATCGTCGCCGCCTTCCATGCCGGCTGGCGGGGAACTGTCAAACGGATCGTGGAGACGGGAGTGGGGCGGATGCGGATGGAGTTCGGCTCTGAGCCCCGGGACCTGATCGCGGCTATCGGGCCCGGGATCGGCCCCTGCTGCTACGCAGTGGGCGAAGAGGTGGTCTCGGAGGTCGAGTCGCAGTTCGCCTACTCGACCGAGCTGTTTCACGAGGTCTACGACGAGGAGCCGGTGCGGCTGAAGTACCCGATGCTGTTTTTGACTCAGCGCGCGCCGGGCCACTCGCCCATCGGGCCGCAGATTCATCTGGATCTGGTGGAGGCCAACCGCAGGCAACTGCTGGCCGCCGGAGTAAGGGCGAAGGCGATCGAGATCGTGGGCGGCTGCACCAGCTGCCAGCCGGAGCTGTTCTTCTCGCATCGCGGCTCACGGGGACACGCGGGCAGGATGATGGCGGTGGTCGGGATCAGAGGGGAAAGGAAGAAGAGCTAGTCGCCCGCTTCGGCTTTCTGCGGAAGCACTTGCCTGAGGCCGACCGTCAGCGCGGCGGTCATGAACGCGCCCACCGGCACTGCCACCAGCAGCCAGCCCAGAAGCGCCTCACCTGCCAGTCCGCCCATGCGGAGGGCCAGGTCCGACATCGACGCATGGATTAACGCGCTGGGGGCGATGGATGGGGTTCCGGCGGCGGTGGCTTTTGCGCCCAGCTTCACAAACGGCACGATCAAAGCCAGTTGGAAGGGCATGGCGACGTAATTGGCGGCCTGAATCGCGGGGAGGTTCAGCCCCAGCCCCAGGGCCAGTCCGGCGCAGAGTAGAGTTGGAGCGCCGACTACGGGCAGGCAGCCAATGGTGAACCCCAGCGCAAGCGTCACGGCCAGCCGGCGGGGAGAGATCCCCTGCCTCAGCCAGCCCACGACCTTTCGCTTCAGTTCCCGGCCCGCCATTCTCCATCTCCTGCCTAACTTTAGCATCGGCTATTTAGATGACATCTTGATGAAGAGGGTTGCAAATGTGCGCGAACGAACCACCGCGGCCAACTCCGCGGCCTTGTTCTGGCGAGCGCGCCCTGCGATACACTGACAGTCGGCATGAGGATATTCGGCATCGATTGCGGCACGGAAACGACCGGCTTCGGCGTGGTGGAGACGGTCGAGTCGGCGCGCGAATTGCGGCTTGTCTGCCGCGGCTTCGGCGGCATCCGCATGGCGAAGATCGAGACGACGGCCGAGCGTCTCAACCATGTCTTCAGCCAGCTTACGGAAGAGATTGAACGCTGGCAGCCGGACGCGGTCGCGATCGAAGAGGTCTTCTACTCGGTGAACGCGAAGTCGGCGCTGAAACTGGGGCAGGTGCGCGGCGTGGCGCTGCTGGCCGCCTCGCGGCTTGGCCTCCCGGTGGCCGAGTACGCTCCGCTCAAGATCAAGTCCAGCGTCGTCGGCTACGGGCTGGCCAAGAAGGAGCAGGTACAGTTCATGGTCGCCCGGTTGCTGAACCTCGACGCGCTGCCCGAACCCGCCGATGCGGCCGATGCGCTGGCCATCGCCATCTGCCACATCCATACGGCTCAGACCATGGCCGCGCAGGGGGCAGGACGATGAGGCAGCGGTTTGCTTGCATTCTGCTGGCGTTGGCGCTGCCGGTCCTTGGTTACGGCCAATCCGTTGCGGCTGCGGCTTCGACGCCTGTGATCGTTGTGGAGTTCAGCAATCCTGCCCTGTCGCCTTCGCACTGGGTTCTGACGCTTCACCCCGGCGGCAAGGCGCACTTCCGCTCGGAGGCAGGAAGAATCGATCCGGCCGAGGCCGGCAAGATCCACACCTCGGGGATCGACCGCGATATCGAGCTCAGCGCCGCCTTTGCCGCGTCGGTGTTTGAGACAGCCGGCCGGCACTCGTACTTCAACGAGAGCTGCGAGAGCCACCTGAAGGTCGCCTTTCAGGGCACCAAGACGTTGAGCTACGCGGGTCCGGCGGGCAAGGGCTCGTGCAGCTTCAACTACTCGCGCGACCGTGAGATTCAGGCATTGGGAGACAGCTTTCTGGGTGTAGCGGAGACGGTGATCGAAGGCGGCCGGCTGGAGACGCTTCTGCAGCACGATCCGCTGGGCCTGGACAAGGAGATGGCCGCGCTTTCCGATGCCGCCGAGAGCGGCCGCGCGCTGCAGCTGTGCGCGATCCGGCCGATTCTGGACCGGCTGGCGCAGGACGAGCGGGTTCTGGACATTGTGCGCAAGCGTGCCCGCGCGCTGCTCGCCCAGGCCGGCATATAGGCGCACGGACCGCTAGGCGCACGGACCGCCAAGCCGCGGTACGGGTCAGCGAGATCAAACGAAGACAGATCGAACGAAGACAGATCGAACGAAGATCAGTGGGTAAGGAAAGACTCGTTGCCGAGGATGCGGTAGAGCGTGGAGCGCGAGATCTGGAGCTGGCGGGCGGCGCGCAGCTTGTTGCCCCGGTTCAGATCGAGCACGTACTGCACGTGCTGGCGGATGACGGCATCGAGTGAGAGATCGGCCGAGCGCGCCGCCGAGGCGGCGGGCGTAAAGGCAGCGGACACTGGGGGGCCGTAGTCGGCCGGCATTGGCTCGGACAGGGCCAGATCGGCAGGGCGGATGATTCCGTTGGCAGCCTCGAGCAGAGCAGCCTCCAACACGCTCGCCAGCTCGCGCACGTTGCCCGGCCAGTTGTGCTGCAACAGCCGCGCCAGCGCGCCCGGGCCAAGAGACACCGGCCGCTGCTGGTAGCGCTGACAGAGCCGGTCAAGCAGAAACTGGGCAAGTGGCGAGATATCTTCGCGGCGCTGACGCAGCGGGGGAATTGCGAAACGAATTGCGGTGAGCCGGAAGGCAAGATCGGGCAGCAGCAGTCCCTGGCCGGCCAACTGGCGCAGAGATGTCTGCGAAGAGGCCAGAACCACGGCGCGGCCCGCCGGCCGGTCCTGCAGAGCCTTCAACACCCCCAGCAACAGTCCCTGCCCCGGAGGCGCTAGAAGGTCCACGCGGTCAAGATACGTGAAACCGGCAAGACCGGCGGGGTCGGCGTCCGTGGCAAGCCACTCCCGCGCATCCCGGCGCTGAAACATCGAGCTGGCGAGAGAAGAGCGCGAGTAAAGGTACCGGGCCAGCGTCTGCTTGCCCACTCCCGATTCCCCTTCGATCGCCGCAATATGCAGGTGCGGCCCGGCCATGTCGGCCTGCATCAACAGCTTCCGCCACGCCGCGCTTACTCCTACCGCCTCCTGCGGCGCAAGATCCACTAGAGACAGTCCCGCTCCCGGCGTCGTGACGGGGTACCTGGAGGAGAATTGGGCGGCGTTCGGCATGGATCCAAATACCCTCGTCTCGAGCCTGTTACTCACACCCCAGTCTTACCGGGGCTTACGGTTGCTTCATCGGCGCACCTCGGAAAAACATGAACCTGTTGAATCGACTGGTACTTCGAGCTGCAATTTGGTCAGTGCCACTCTACTCCGGTCTCATCAGAAAGAGTGATATGGATCACATTTCGGATCCCCTCCACCGGGATAATCTCAACTCAATCGGTCCCTCGGGAACCCTCCATCCCCTTTGCGGAGCTGCTCAAAATGCCTTTCGTTGTTACAGACAAGTGTCAGAAGGACTTTCGCTGCGTCGACGAGTGCGGCATCGGCGCCATCTCGCCCCGGTCCGGCGATCCCGCCGCACAAGAGGTTTCCCAAGTCTTCATCGATCCGGAGTACTGCCTGGAATGCGGCGCCTGCGCGGGGGCCTGCGAGTTTGACGCCATCAAGCGCGACGCCGATCTCACGCCCGAAGAGGCGCACTTCGCCGAGAAGAACGCGGAGCACTTCCGGCAGTAGTTTTCCGCCGCATCCGGCTGGCAATATTGCCGGAAAATTTATACGGACGCCACGGACGTCCTGCTAGGTTGGGATCATCGGCGGTGCTGGGGAAGCCCTGTGCGGCCAGCTCAATCCCATAGGACTCGATTTGAAGCAAGCGCTCAAGGCTTCTGTAGTGGTGTGGCTGGCGGCGGTGGCCGGCTTTGTGCTGCTGCACGCCTGGCATCTGAGCGCGGATTTTCCAAACCAGTCTGTGTGGCGTCCCGACTGGGCCAAGTACACCGACGAGGGCTGGTGGGGCGATGCCGCGGTCCGCGCCCATCTGTTTGGCCACTGGTACCTGCCCGGCGACTTCAATCCCGCCGTCGGGGCTCCCTTGATGCCCGCGCTGGAGTGGGTGGTCTTTGCCTTTACCGGCGTCAGCATCGAAGCCGCCCGCGCCCTCGCCGTCCTGCTCTTTTTCGCCAACTTGCTGCTGAGCTACATGCTGGTGAGGTCCAAGTGGCCGCGCTGGGCTGGGCTGCTCGCGGTAACGCTCATGGCGGTGAGCCCGTTTCTCTACTGCTTCAGCCGCCTGGCCATCCTTGAGCCAGCGCTGATGGCTTGTATGCTGGCGTGTCTCAACATCGGCGTGCGCGCCGGCCGGTGGAGAAGACCGGCGGCGGCAGGGGCGCTCGCCGGCCTCTTCTTCGCGCTGATGATGCTGACCAAGACCACGGCCATCTTCCTTTTGCCGGCCGTCTCCTGGGGGCTGGTGACGGGGCTCAGGCGCGGCGGGCTCCCCTGGCCCAAAATGCTGCGTTCCGCGGCGGCGGCGGCGGTTGTGGCCGGGGTTGTCTATGGCGGCTGGCTCCTGCTTCTGGTCCGCGCCGGCCTCATGGCCGACTACCGCTATCTCTTCTTCGTCAACGACTATGCCAAGCCTCCCAACCGCCTTTGGCCGCTGTTTTCGCTCTACTGGTCTTTTCACGGCGCGCTCTGGATCAACCGGGTCGTTGTTCCGCTGGCGGGCATTGCCATCGTGGCGGCCGCCGCCCGGCGCATGGCGGCATGGTCCCGCGAACTGCTGCGCGATCCCGTCTTCGGCGCCTCCTTCTGGGCCATCGCCGGCTACATCCTGTTCATGACGGTGCAGAACCATCCCCAGCCGCGTTACTTCGTGGTGGTCGCCTTCTTCACCTTTATTCTCGTAGGGATCTCGACGGCGGCCATGGCCCGGGGCAACAACAGCCGGCGGCTGGCCTTGGCCCTGATCGCGGTGGCGGCCATTGCAACTGTCTCAAACGCGAAGCGGACACTCGACCTTGCCCTCCATCCCCAGTACACCTGGATCGACGCAGCCCGCGCGCTCACCAGCTACATCGACGCCCACCCCAACGGCAACCGGCTGCTGGTGTCGATCAGCGGCGACCAGATCACGATGATGACCCACCTGCCGGCGATGTGCGACGACTTCGGCACGGTGGACTTGCAGACCAGGATCGCCCAGTACCAGCCCGGCTGGTACGCCGCCTGGAACGACCTCGATCCGGGAACCCTGCAGGATCTGCACACGCTCTACTCGCTGGAGCAGGTGGCCAGCTTTCCCGCGCTCGACGATCCGGAGCGCAACGTCCTTGTGCTTTTCAAGCTCCACCCCCTGCCCGGCGGTCTGGTAAGGCCGAACACGCTCGAACTGGCCCAGCCCCTGCCGGGCGACAAAATCGCCGTGAGCATCGAGTAGCAAGAGAGACCGCCGGGTACTCTACTACACTCATCGAGAGACCCCTCTCGCGAGGCATCCGTTTTGAAATTGCACCTCCGCCGTCCGATTTTCTTCGCCGCCTTCTTCGTCTTCGCCATTGCGCCCGCGCTCGACGCCCAGAGCCTGCAGGCAAATTCAGCGCCGGCCGGATTGCCCGCCGTTCCGGTAACGCTAGAAGACCGCCGCGCGGCCCTGGCCGAGGTGGAGAGAGACTACTGGGACAACTTGCTCCGGCACTCGCCCGAGCTCGCCTCTCTGGTTGGCGACGGCCGCTTCAACGACCAGGTCACGACCTTCACGGCCGCGGCCTACAATGACGCTCTGGGCCGCGAGCAGGGCTATTTGATGCAGTTGGCGGTTATCGATCCCACAGGGTTCACACCCCAGCAGAACGCCACCCTCGACGCCCTGACGGCGCGCTTCGAGCAGGATCAGCGCGACGCCGACCAGAAGCCCTGGGAGACGCCGATTACGGCATCCACGAGCTTTGCCGGCATCTATCCCCGCCTGGCCGGCATTCTGCCCTTCGCCGCGGCCAAGGATTACGAGGACTGGACCGCACGGCTGTACGCGCTTCCCGAGGCCATTGCCCAGGCCACTGAGGAGATGTCGATCGGTATCGACGATGGCCGCGTGCCGCCCCGGGAGGTCGTCCAAAAAGCCCTTGCCGAAGTCACCGCTATGGCCCGCCAGAAGCCCGAGGAATCGCCGCTGGCGACGCCGCTCAAGGTGTTTCCGCCGAATGTGAGCGCCGCCGAGAGGGATCGCCTCCGCGAAGAGATGCTGGCGGCGATTGAGAAGCAGGTGGAGCCCGCGCTTCTGCGCCTGGAGCATTTTCTTGAGGTCAGCTATCTTCCCGCCGCGGGAAAGGGCCAGGTTTCAGCCGGCACGCGCGAGGCCCAACTGCTCTCGGCCGTGCTCGATCTGCGCGTCCGGGCCGAAGAGTCGCTGGGCCCCAAGTTCAGCGCCACGGCATTCCATGATGAAATTCTGAAAGAGGGCCTGCTTCCCGTCGACACGATCCGCCAGCATGTTGCCGCCTGGATTGAGGTCCAGGCCGGAGTTCGTTAGCGGATCTGAGATCGCCCCCGGATGCCCCGGATGCGACGGCGGCCACTGCCCCCGCGCGCCAATCCTGTTATCCTTTCAACGATCAGGAAAATTCCGCCCACGTGAGCCGTTTGAGATCTTCCGCGGCCCGGCGCTGGGGTCAGGCTGGAGCTATCGAATGAAACGTCTGCTTGGATTCGCCGCGATTGTGGCGCTTGCCGCTGGCAGCCTGCACGCGCAGGCAGTCAATGCCACGGTCTGCGATGTGTTGAAGAACCCCGCCGCCTTTGACGGCAAGACGGTGACTATCAAGGGCACCGTGGTGGCTGGTTTCGACCAGTTTGTCATCAGCGACGGCAACTGCGCCCAGGATGTGAACGGCATCTGGCTCGACTATCCCCAGGGATCGAAGGCCAAGGCCGGCCCGATCAAGGTCGTCGATCTGGCTCCGGCAAAGAACTTTGCCGGCACGGTTGCCCCCCCCAACCGCGCGCCCGTGACGCTGCTCAAGGACAAGGCCTTCAAGCAGTTCGACTCGGCCCTCTCTACCGCTCACCCGAACACCGGCGTACTCTGCCTGGGATGCGCCCGGTACACGGTCGAGGCTACGCTCACCGGCCGGCTCGACGGTGTCAAAGACGCGATCATCGCGCGCAAGGACGGCAAGATCGTCGGCCTCGGCGGCTTCGGCAATTTCCATGCTTATCCCGCCCGCCTGGTGATTGCCTCGATCGCCGACGTTACGCAGAAGGAAATCAGTTATGCGGCAACTGAAGCCGCGGTAAAAGCCAGTCAGCCGAAGGAATCGGACCAGGGCGGCCGCGGCGCACAGCCCGGTCCCCAGGCCCAGCAGGAATCGCCCGCGCTGAGCTTTGCCGACGCGTACACCTCCGCCACCAAGCTGGTTGCGGTGATGGCCCCCAGCACGCTCACGACGCAACTGCAGAAGGATCTTGCCGTGCTGCCCAAGCCCAAGGAGCAGACCAGCGTCTCGATCGTAAGCGGCACTGCGAACGAAGTTTCGGCCGGCGAGGGCGCCCCAGGCGCCATCGACTCGCCCGACGGCCTGCTCTACACCATCACCATCAATCGCGACCGGCTCCCCGGTCCGGGCGTGGCGCTCGCGATGGTGCACGGCGCCCAGCACGTAGCCGACGTCCGGTCCCCGATTCCAGGAAACGAGCAGGCGCCGACCATTCTCTACGAGAACAACGCATGGGCGGTTACGGTGACACTGGCCATCTTCTCGGGCGAGAAGACCGTGACTCTGCCGGGCGGCAACCTGGTGTGGAACTCTGCCTGGCCGGCCGCGAGCCAGGTCAGCCAGATGCAGTCGACGCTTACCGACTTCCTCACCAAGGAAGAGATGTTCAACAAGTAATAAGTTCGTCCTGAACGGCGCGGCTCCAGACCGGGAGTCGCGCCGTTCGTCTTTTGGGCGCTACTTCTTCGCGGGCGCCGGTGTTGGCTGGGCGTAGGGGTCGGCAACCGGCGTGGCGCTGTCTATCCATGCGGTGTAGATCATGTCGCGCAGCATGGAGGCGCCGGCGGCCAGCCGCTCGGCCGTGAAGGCCCGCGTCTCGGCCGTGCCCGCGCCCTCAAAGCCGCCGCCCTTTTCAAGCTGGTAGAGCTTTTCGACGTTGCTGAACGTGGTGCGCAGATAAGCCACGTAGGCCGGGAACATCTCGCCCTTAATGACTTTGGCAGCCGTCATGTGGGCCTGTATGTCGGCCGGGTGGATGTTGGCGGCCACAAAGACGCCCTCAAACACGTGATGGATCTGGCGGCTGGTGGTGTAGCCGTTGGGATTGGGGCCGGTCCAGCCGTTGTACTGCACGGTGGTGTGCAGGGGCTGAGAGGCGTCTGCGACATAGTGCCCCAGCCAGCCGGCGTAGAAAATGATTGCCTGCTCGACCGGTTTGGTGTCCTTGTGAGTGGCCCGCAGAGTGCGATACTCGCGCATGGCGGCCTTCAGCCGCTCCCAGACCTCGTCGGCCTCCCAGGGTTGCAGTCCGATCTTCTCAGGCCGCTGGTTGGCGGCGAATACCTTGGCTTCAAAGTCCAGGCGGCGGGCCGGCAGCGGACCCAGCGCATCTGCTGGTTCGAGGTCGATAAAATGCTCGGGAGCCTGGGCGGCGCTCAGCTCAGGCTCGGCGGGCGAGCGCCAGCGGTCCGGCTCCGGACCCAGGTACTCGATCTCGTCGATTGCGGCCGACGTGGTGAGAAAGGCCGGGACGTCGGCGGGCAGGTTTGTGGCGGCCAGGCGGTTGATCATGCGGTGGCCCTCGTTCTCCCAGGCGCGGGCGTAAGGTGCAAAAGCGGCCACGGCCACCAGCGCGGCGGCGGGCAGAATAGAGCGGTAGAAAACAGATGTGCGCGGCATGGGGTGAGTATACGGCAGCAATGGCGGCCCGCAGGGATGGAGCCGAACCGGAGGACCGTACTGGCGCAAGCGTAACTGATTGGTTTCAAAACAGGCTGGCCCTTTCGAAAGCCGTTCATTGGCTGGAAGTCTGCGCTTATACTTTGAGCTGATTGATTGCTCTCTGGTTTTTCGCTGCTGGTGGATTAGAGTCGGCGAAAGCTTGAGGCAGGGCAATACCTCGAAAGCGCAGGAGCGGCATGGGAGTGGGGGAGCGGCAGAAGGGCGTGACCCGGCACGAGCTGGGCGCAAAGATTGCCCGTAGCCGAATGACGGCCTTGGTGTGCGCCTTCGCGCTGGCGCTCTCTGCCTGTGCGCTGGCCGCGGCCGCCTTTGGCCTGTCCTGGTCAACCAGGGCGCTGGTCGCCTCGGCGGTCCTCTCGGTGCTGGCCCTTGCCGTGGTGCTGGCGCGGATCCCGGCCCGGGAGCGTCTGGAAGAGCTAAGCCTCCGGCAGCAGATTCTGCTCGAAGCGGTTACCGAAGGCGCATGCAGTGTAGACGCGCAGGGGCGAGTCCTCTTCGCCAGTCCCGGCGCGGCACGGCTGCTCAGGCTGGCGCCCGCGGAGATAACCGGCAGGCAAGTGCACGACCTTCTCCACGGCGCCGCGCCGGAAGAGGCGCGCTGCGGCGAGGACTGCGCCCTGAAGCAGGCCTTGGAAGGCTGCGAAGCAGCCGGCGAGGCAGTGGTGTTTCGCGCCGATGGAACTTCTTTTGCCGCGGAGTATTCCATCCTGCCGATTGAGGATGCGGGCGGCCCTTTCTGCTCGGTGCTCAGCTTCCGCGATGTAAGCCAGCGCTCAGCCGTAGACCGGGCCAAGGACGAGTTCATCTCCACGGTAAGCCACGAGCTGCGCACGCCCCTTACCTCGATCCGCGGCGCGCTGGGGCTGCTCTCCTCGGGGATCATGGGCCAGCTCAGCGACAAGGGCGCAAACCTGCTCCGCATCGCGCTCACCAACAGCGACCGGCTGGTGCGCCTGATCAACGACATCCTCGATCTTGAGAAGATCCAGAGTGGCCGCGAGCCGCTCGCCTTTCAACCCGTGCAACTGGGCGAGATTGTGCAGCAGGCCATCGAAGGCATGCAGCCGGTGGCCGACGGCGCTGGCGTACTGCTGGCCCACGACGGAGTTCAGGTCGAGATTCAGGCCGACGCGGACCGCCTTCTCCAGGTGCTAACCAACCTGCTCTCCAACGCCATCAAGTTCTCCCCGGCCGGCTCGACCGTGAGTGTCTCGCTGTCAAACCATATTGACGGGGTCGTGCTCTCGGTGACGGACCAGGGACGGGGAATCCCGGAAGAAAAACTGGAGGCGATCTTCGGGCGTTTTCAGCAGGTGGATGCCAGCGACTCCCGTGAAAAGGGAGGCAGCGGCCTGGGGCTGGCCATCTGCCGTACCATCGTGCTGCAGCACTCAGGCCGCATCTGGGCGGAGCGAAATCCTGCCCGGGGAGCCACCATCAGGGTCTACCTGCCCGCCAGGCCCGATCCGATTGACGAAGTTGCCGCGTGGCCGGATCCCGGGCTGCCGAACACCGGCACTTAGGAATGCAGCGCACAACAGCCGAAGCCAAAAGGCCCAGATTCCCCTTCCAGCTTCAGTTGCAAAGTGCTATTTTTTGACACTGCTTATTTTGAAGGCGCAAGAGGAGCTGTTTGTGGCGCACAAGGTTTTGATCATCGATGACGAGGACGACATTCGCGAAGTTGCGGCGTTGAGCCTGGAGAGCGTGGCCGGCTGGGATGTCCTGACCGCCAGCTCCGGCGCGCAGGGTCTGGCGATGGCCGCCAGAGAAAAGCCCGACGCCATCCTGCTCGACGTGATGATGCCGGGAATGGACGGGCCGACCACCGTTCGCGAGCTCAAAAAGAACCCGGCCACGGCGCGGATCCCCGTGGTGCTGCTGACGGCCAAGGTACAGGCTAGCGACAAGAAACGGTTTGCCGATCTGGGTGTGGAGGCGGTGCTTCCCAAGCCCTTTGATCCGATGAAGCTTTCAGACCAGATCGCCGGCATCCTGGGCTGGTAGAGGGCCCGGGCAGGCGATCGGCGGAATGCGCGCCCCGCGGGGCGATGGAAGATGACACTTATGACTCCTCCTGAATCCGGCAATGCCAAGGCGAACGCGATGGCCAAGGCCCTCGATACGTTGTGGGCGCGTTTTCTGCCTGAGATAGAAGACCGCGTGCACGTTCTCGATGAGGCCGCCGCAGCCGTTGCGGCGGGCAAGCGGAGCGAAAAGCTGCGCGCCTCAGCCCACTCCGCCGCGCACAAGCTGGCCGGAACGCTGGGCACCTTCGGCCTCGACCACGGTACCGACCTGGCCCGCGAGGCTGAGATCCTGTATACCCGCGACGAGATCGGCCGCGAGGATGCGGCCCGCCTCAAGTCGATTGCCACCTCGCTTCGAACCATCGTCGACGCACGAAAGTAACCGCTTTACGGGTTGCCATCGGGCCTTAATGCAGGACGGAGCCCGGTCAGGCCTTCCCCTTCGGAATTAAACTCAATTCAGATGCCCTTTCGGGATCCATTCGAGCCCCAGCTCGACCTGAGCTTCGACGAGCCGCGTACCCGGCGCAGGATCGTGGCAGTGCGCGACCTGGTGGCACAGGTGCGCGAGCTGGTCGAAACCGAGTACGGCGACGTCTGGGTCGAGGGAGAGATCTCGAACTTCCGCCCCGCTCCCTCCGGCCACGTCTACTTCACGCTTAAGGATGCCGAGGCCCAGCTCCCCGTGGTCCTTTTCCGCCGCCAGGCCATGCTGCTGCGCTTCCGGCCCGAGGACGGCCTTCACGTTCTGGTGCGCGGCAGAGTCAGCGTCTACGAGCAGCGCGGCCAGATGCAGCTGGTCGCCGAGGCCATGGAGCCGGTGGGCGCGGGATCTCTGCAACTGGCCTTCGAGCAGCTCAAGGAGCGGCTCAAGGCGGAGGGGCTCTTCGACGCCGATCGCAAAAAGGCCCTGCCGGCCTTCCCCCGCGCCGTCGGCATTGTCACTTCGCCCACCGGCGCAGTGATCCGCGACTTTTTGAACGTTGCCGGCCGCCGCCACTCGGGCCTCAATGTGTTGCTTTATCCGGTGAGCGTGCAGGGCGACCTTGCTCCCGCCGAGATTGAAGCCGCGATCAAGGATCTCAATGCCGCCGATGGCCTGGTGGACTTGATCGTGGTCGCTCGCGGCGGCGGCTCGCTCGAAGATCTGGCCGCCTTCAACTCCGAGCGCGTGGCCCGCGCCATTGCAGCGAGCAGAATTCCCGTCGTCTCCGCGGTGGGCCATGAGACCGACTTCACCATCGCCGACTTTGTGGCCGATCTGCGCGCGCCGACCCCCTCGGCCGCCGCCGAACTGGTCACCGAGGCCCAGCACAAGATCGCCGAGCGGGTCAGCGAGCAGTCGCGGCGGCTGGAACGCGCCGCGCGATTCCAGATTCTCCAGGCCCGCCAGCGTTACAGCCGCCTGCCGGTGAGCCGGGCCGAAACGCGGGTGACGGCGATTGTTCATAAGCTGGCCCAGCGCGTGGACGACATGACCTTTCGCGCCGAGTCGGCCTTGCGCGCCCAGTTGCGCGAGACCGGCAGCCGCGCCGCGGAGTTGACCGCCGCCGTGCTCCGGCACGATCCCCGGCAGAGGCTGGCCCATGCGCAGGGCCACCTTGCGGATTTTCGCGCCCGCATCGACCGGACCGTCGAGCGGACTCTCGTTGGCGCCCGCTCCCAGCACGGGGCGCTCGATGCGCGCCTCCATTCTCTCTCCCCTCTCGCCGTGCTCGATCGCGGGTACGCGCTGGTGCTCGCCGCCGATGGCAGCGTAGTGCGCAGCGCCGCCCAGGTGAATAGCGGCGACCTTGTAACCACGCGTGTGGCAAAAGGCGTCTTTACCAGCGTGGTGGAAGAAACAAAAACAGCCGATCCGGGTTTGAATGAACGGAAGGCAAGACGAAAGACGAAGATCTAACAAAATGCCAGAAGAAGATCAGCGGCAATTGTTCGGGACAGACGGAATTCGCGCGGTGGCCGGTGAGCCGCCGCTGGACGCAAAGACGATCTACGCGGTGGGGCTGGCGCTGGGCCACTCGCTGCGCGGGAAGAGCGCGACGCCAAAGGTAATTCTCGGCCGCGATACACGCGAGTCCGGCCCCTGGATCGCAGCTACCCTCTCCGCTGGACTCCGCGAGGCCGGCGCCGCGGTTGAGAGCGCGGGCGTGGTTCCGACACCCGCCGTGGCGTTCCTTGCCTGCAAGCACGGCTTTGACGCCGGCGTCGTCATCTCCGCTTCCCACAATCCCTGGCGCGACAACGGCATCAAGCTCTTTGGTGGCGACGGCTACAAGCTGGCCGACGACGTCGAACTCGCCATGGAGGAAGAGATACTCCATCACGCCGGACAAATCGAAACGCCCGATCCGGACAAACTGCCTCAAGTCGAAGACAATGCAAAGCTGGCCGAAGACTACATCCAGTTCCTCATCGACTGCGTCCCCGGCCTCTCGCTTGCCGGCCTCAAGATCGTGGCCGACTGCGCTAACGGCGCGGCTGCTGCCGTAGCACCGGAACTCTTTCGCAGGCTCGGCGGAGAAGTCCAACTCACGCATGTCGCGCCCGATGGCCGCAACATCAACCTGGACTGCGGCGCTCTGCATCCTGAAGTCGTTGCCAAAGAAGTTGTCGCGCGCGGCGCGATGCTCGGCCTTACCTTCGACGGCGATGCAGACCGCTGCATGTTATCCGGCTCCAAAAACAACGTCGTCAACGGCGACGCAATTCTGCTGATGGCCGGGCGCGATCTGAAGGCCCAGGGCAAACTCACCGGCGATATCGTCGTGGCCACCACCATGTCCAACATGGGCCTCGAAGCCGCGCTCAAGCGCAGCGGCATCAAAATGCTGCGCGCCGGAGTGGGCGACCGCTACGTTCTCGAGATGATGCAGAAAGAAGATGCGGCCCTCGGGGGAGAGCAGTCCGGCCACATCCTTTTTCCGCATCTGGCTACCACCGGCGACGGAATTCTGACCGCGCTCGTGGTTCTCGACCTCGTTGCGCGCTCGGGCAAAAGCATCGAAGCGCTGACCGCCGACCTCAAGGTCTTCCCGCAGGTCATCGTGAACGTTCGAGTCGAGGAGAAGAAGCCCTTCGATGGCTTCCCGTCGATCGTCTCCGCCATCCGGGCCGCGGAGGAAGAGCTCAAGGACTCGGGCCGCGTCGTCATTCGTTATTCGGGAACCGAACTGCTGGCCCGGGTCATGATCGAGGCCGAGAGCGAAGAGGCCATGAAGCGCCACGCCGAAGGGATCGCGGCGGAGATTCGCGCCGAGCTGGGGGCCTAGGTGATGCCAAATAAAGGACATTGCCCCCTTTTGGGCCGCAGGCGCCGATTTATAGGCTGAAAACTGGCCGGGTGGTAAAATTAAGGGGATGGCTACGCCCCTGAAAACCCTCCTGCTGAATCCCCCTTCGTTTGAGAACTTCGACGGCGGCGCAAGCTCCCGCTGGCCCGCAACCCGGGAAATCGAGTCCTACTGGTATCCGGTCTGGCTCACCTACCCGGCCGGAATGCTCGAGGGCTCGCGCGTCCTCGATGCATCCCCGCATCACGTCTCGGCCGATGAGACCATCAAGATCCTCGCCGACTACGAGTTCCTGGTGCTCTTCACCTCCACCATGGGCTGGGCCGGCGATCAGCGGCTGGCCGAGAAGATCAAGAGCACCTACCCCTCGATCAAGATCTGTTTCGTCGGGCCGCCGGTGACCACGGACCCCGACCGCGCTTTGAACGAGTGCTGGGCGCTGGACTTCATCTGCCGCCGCGAGTTCGACTACTCGGTCGTCGAGTTCGCCAACGGCAAGCCTCTCAACGAGATCCTCGGCATCAGCTACAAGAAGGACGGCCAGATCGTCCATAACCCCGACCGCCCGCAGATCGAAGATCTGGATGCGATGCCGTGGGCCACGAAGATATACAAGCGCGACCTCGACGTGACGCGCTACAACGTGCCCTTCCTCCTGCATCCCTACATCGCGCTCTACTCTTCGCGCGGCTGCCCGGCGCAGTGCACCTTCTGCCTGTGGCCCCAGACGCTGAGCGGTCACGCCTGGCGCAAGCGGTCTACGGACGATGTTGCCGCGGAGATGAAGTGGGCCAAGGAGAACTTCCCCCAGGTCAAAGAGTTCTTCTTTGACGACGACACCTTCAACATCCAGAGAGTGCGCACCATCGAGCTCTGCGAGAAACTCAAGCCGCTGGGCCTTACCTGGAGCTGCACTTCGCGTGTTACCACGGACTACGAGACGCTCAAGGCCATGAAGGAAGCCGGCTGCCGGCTGCTGATCGTGGGCTTTGAGTCCGGCGACCCGCAGATCCTCAAGAACATCAAGAAGGGCGCAACCGTGGAGCGCGCCCGCCAGTTCGCCAAGGACTGCCACGACCTCGGCCTTGTGGTTCATGCCGACTTCATCCTCGGACTGCCCGGCGAAACGAAAGAGTCCATCCGCAACACCATCAACTTTGCCAAGACGCTGGACTGCGAAACCATCCAGGTGTCGATCGCTCATGCCTACCCGGGCACCGAGTTCTACGAGTTCGCCGAGAAGGGCGGCTTTATTACCAACCAGACCATGCAGGACTCGGGCGGCCACCAGATGGCGCACATCGAATATCCCGGCCTGCCCACCGACTACGTCATGGAGATGGTGCACCGCTTCTACGACGAGTACTACTTCCGGCCCAAGGCGGCATTCCGCGTGGTCTGGAAGGCGATCGTCAACCGCGACGTGCCCCGGCTTTACGTGGAAGCCAAGTCGTTCCTGAAGCTGCGCGCGCAGCGCAACAAGCAGGTGAAGGAAACCCGCAAGCTGCAGGCCGCAGCCAAGGCGTAAGCCACAGGGATCATCTGCGAGGGCGGCCGGTTGTGCCGCCCTCGTTTTCTTTGGCAATCGATCTACCGCAACGAAAGCCGGCTATGGGCAAGCACACACTCACAGCACGCCAATATGGAATCCTCGCGCTCGTCTCGCTCTGCGCGCCGCTCGGAGACACTTGCCTTTCACGCGGCATGACCCGGATGCCCGCCATGACGCTCGACCATCCACTCACGCTTGTCTCGGTCGTCTTCACGCCGTGGATCGCCGCGGGCATCGCGCTGCTCATCGGCTTCTTCGCCAGCTACCTCACAGCTCTCTCCTGGGCCGACCTCACCTTCGTCCTCCCGGCCACGGCCTTCGGAAACGTCATCGTGGCGCTGCTCGCGCGCGTGTGGCTGCACGAGCAGATCAGTATGATGCGCTGGGCCGGAATCGCGCTCATCACCGTGGGCGTGGGCTTCGTAGCCCAGGGCCCCTCGCGCACCGAGCGGCCTGAAGAGATTGCCGCACGCCAGGAATCGGAAACGCGGGAGGCAGCGCTATGACCAGCCTGTGGGCGGCAGTAGCAATGATCGCGTCCGTAGTCTTGACGTCAACCGCCGGCGAAGTACTGACGGCAGCGGCCATGAAGTCCATCGGCGACCTCGACCTGATCCGCGAGAAGTCTGGCATGAAGGGCGCGATAAAAGCGGTCGTTACCTGCCCGCTCTTCTTCGCCGGCGTCTTCTTTCTCGCCGTGGCCTTCTTCGCGCTGCTGTTCGCGTTGAATCACCTCAACCTGAGCCTGGTAGCCCCCGCCTCGGCCTCGCTTACGCTGGTGACGAACGCTATAGCGGGCAAGATATTCTTGAAAGAAAACGTGGATCGCAGAAGGTGGGCGGCGGCGGTGCTGGTCTGTATCGGCGTGTATCTGCTGGCGCACTAACAGACAGCAAGCAGGAAGATTGGCGAGCCGGCAAGTCAGCCGATAAACCGCATCAGCCCGCGTGGCTTCAGGTCGGCAGCAAGAAACCTCTGCGGTGAGTCAGCCTCCGCGCATAACGCCTCCGCTGCCAGATGCCCGCTGCGCGCCGCGCTCTCCATCGTCGAGGGCCATCCCGTCGCGGTCCAGTCCCCGGCCAGAAAACTGTTCGGCCACGGACTTTGCGCAGCCAAAGGCCGGCTCGCATCGATCCCCGGCGGCACGCCAAATGTTGCCCGAACCTCCTTCACCAGCGCCGCCTTCTCGATCTTCGCTTCTTTGACGGCAGGGAAGAACTCTGCCAGTTCCGCGACAGATTGTTCGATGGCTTGGTTGCGTTCAAGCGCCGCAAACGCTCGTGTAGCGCTGACGACAAGCTCCACATAGCTGCCCCGCGTGTTGCGCCACGGCTGCAAGCGGCTCTTGTTATACATCCAGTGAATTTCGCGGTCGAGCAGTACGGCGTGTTCGAGCTCCGTGATCTCGCGATCGAACCACAGATGCACGCTGCAGATGGGCCAGTGAACATGCTGGCCGATCTTCGCCAGCAGCGCGTCAGCGCCATCGGCAGGCGGCAGCCCGGGGATGAGCTTTGCCGCGGCCTCAAACGGCAGCGCCAGGATCAGGTAGTCCGTGATGAGCGGCCCCGTCTGCGTGTGAAGCGCCCACTCCGAGACCTCCTCATCCCACTCCGCGCTTTCAATGTTTGTATTGAGATGAACCTCCGCGCCATGCTCGTTTAAAAATCCTGCCGAGCCCGCATAGAGATCGCTCAACGGAACCGTGCTCATGCCCATCGCGCCCGCCTCGGATGAGTTCATGAACAGCTCGCGGACCACCTTGGCCGCATAAGGAACGGCAATCTGGTCGAGATCGGCATTGAGCGCGCTGGCGATGACAAGCCGCCAGAACCGACTCACAGCGCCAGCCGTTTGCCCATGCCGCTCAAGCCACGCGCTCAGGGGTTCCTTCGAATTTGCATCGACCGGCCGCATCATCGCCGCGAACGCCCGCGCCAGCGACAGCTTGTCGCCCAGCGTGAACGCATGCGCCGATAGCAGCTTCGGCAACCCATGCAGCGGAGCAGGCAGTGGCGACGGCCCTAGCGCTGAGCGTCGGCCGCCCGGCTCGATCATCGTCATCCCGCTCGTCCAGTGGATCTTCCCGGCGACGCCGATGCGTTCATAGAAGGCGATCAGATTCGTGCAGCAGCCGAACAACACATGCTGGCAGTTGTCGATAACCTCGTTGACGCCCGGGTGCATGTAGGAGCTGGCCCGTCCGCCCAGATAGCCGCGCCGTTCCAGAAGATGCACCTTGAAGCCGCACTCAGCGAGCGCGCAAGCGGCCGAAAGCCCGGCAACACCGCCGCCGACGATGGCGACACTTTTCTGCTCGTTACGGATTGGATCGGTGTCGGAGATGCTGTCCCCTCTGCGGCTTGAAGTCCAGATCATTGTAGCGAGCAGATGCGGCGCAAACGAAATCACCCTCAACCGAATAGGCGAGCCCAGGCCATCTTTGCAAGCCCGGCCAGCAGGATTGCAACCTTGTGCGTCGTTGGGACTGAGGCGCGGCGTGAGAACACATCGTAATCCGCTCGCTCGATGCGCTTGAGCAGTCCGTGATAAATCGTCACAAGCACCCAGAGCGCGGGCCGGCTCTCGCGGTCAATCAGCGGAAGCAGTTTTTTCGATGACAGGTAGTAATCTTCAGCGCGTTCGGCGTAGTCCTCCAGCAGCTTGCGCTCGCGCTCCGTCGGCGGAGCCCCGGGCGCGCGGTGCAGAAGCGAATCCGCCTCAATGCCATGCGCGGCCAGATCCTCAAGCGCAAGATAAACACGGCCGCGCGATCCATCCTCGGCCACGTCGCGCAGAATGTTGGTGAGCTGGAAGGCGATTCCGGTCTCTTCGGCCAGTTTCTCGGCCGCCGGGTCCGTATAGCCGAAGATGCGGATGCACACCAGGCCCACCACCGATGCGACCAGATAGCAGTAGCGATAAAGATCGTTGAAGGTCGCGTAGGTATCGGCCCCGCCGCCGTCCGCACCGTCCAGATCCATCGCCACGCCTGCTACCAGCTCGTCGAGGAGCGAGACAGGAATGTGGAAGCGCGCGGCGGCGTCGTGCGTGGCCACGAACGCGGGATTGGCGGAACTCCCTCCGGCGCAGACCGAGTGCCACTCGGCCAGCCACGTGTCAAGATTCCGTCGCCGCTCGGCGCGCGAGATCGACTCGTCGTCGGAGATGTCGTCGGCCTGGCGCATGAACGCATAAACCGCGCAGATGGCGTTGCGGCGCTCAGCGGTAAGCGCGATGAACGAGTAGTAAAAATTCTTGGCTTCTCGGCGCGCAATCGCACGACAGGCTGTGTAGGCCTGGGCGAGGTCGCGGGCTGGGGAGGCTTTGGTCATGATTGGAATGAACCAGCGGTCGTGCGGCAAGTCTCGAACGTATCTAACGCGATTCTATCGCGCGCCGCTACCTGCCGAGGCGCAGGAACGGCAGCATCTTCCCGGCCAGTGCGCGCAACGCAAGCGCTAGCTTGGTGGGCTTTGAGATTGCCGGACGTGCCGAAAGCACGTCGTAGTCCCGGCGTTCAATAGCGCGAAGAATCTCCAGGCCTCCGCGGCTGAACAGATCGAGATCGAGCGCCAAGTCCCAGCCCACGCGGCCGATCAGCGGCAGCCCGGCAAGAAAGAGGTTGCGCGCGTAATCGACCTCATGCTGCATTAACTCGCGAAACTCGGGCGTAGCTTTGCCCGCTGCAATCGTCTCATCGGTCACGCCGTTTGCGCGCATGTCTGCCTGCGGAATGTAGACGCGGTCCTTGGTCCAGTCCACGCTCACGTCCTGCCAGAAGTTGGCGAGCTGCAGAGCCGTGCAGGTCGCGTCGGAGAGCCGGAAGTTTTCTTCTTGCGTTTCGGGGCGCACCGCGTCACCCGCCTCGCCGCAGGCGTAGAGGACCAGACGGCCCACGGGATTCGCGGAGTAGCGGCAGTAGTCAAGGACCTCGTCCATCGTCTCGTAGCGCTTCACCGTCTGGTCCTGGCGGAAGGCGACGAGCAGATCGGCGAAGGGCTCTTTGGGAATGCCGCAGGCGCGTATGGTCTCGCCGAGCGCGACGAACACAGGATGCCGTGCGCGGCCCTCGTAGCAGGCGTCCAGCTCGCGGCCCCAAAAATCAAGAAGCGCCAGAGCCGCATCGCGATCGTGAACCTCGTCTCCGAGATCGTCCGAGATGCGGCAGTAGGCATAGATCGAGTGGAAATGCGGCCGCAAGGCCTTGGGCAGGAACCACGTTGCAACGTGGAAGTTCTCGTAATGCGTCTCAGCCAGATGACGGCAGTACGCAAGCGCCTCGGCGAGCGTCGGCGTCTGGTCGGGAATTCGATACGATGCGGGCAGTGCGGCCCAGCCGCGATCGAGAAGTTCGGATTGGGAAGAGGCAACTGTCATGGCACGATTGCTGTTTTGATCTCCGCGTTGCGGTTCATTAGTTTCGCGAACACGCCATTCAATTCGTAAAGATGGGCGCGTCCGGTGATGAAGGCAGAGGCCTGAAACCTGCCGCCGGCAATCAAATCGAGAGCGCGGCGGCAGATGGCCGGAGTGTGGTGAAAGGTGGCGCGCAGCGTGATGTCATTGTAGTGAAGCCGATTCGTATCGATCGAAACATGCGTGCCGGTGGCGCAGCCGCCGAAGAAGTTTACCGCGCCGCCCTTGCGCACCAGCTCGACGGCTTCCTGCCATGCCTCGGGAACGCCCACGGCCTCAATGGCAACATCGGCGCCGCGGCCGCCCGGCGTGAGCGCGCGCATCTGCTCGATGGCCTTGCGAATGCTCGAGCCCTGCACGATGTGTGTAGCTCCAAGCTGCCGGGCCGCCTCGGCCTGTCCGTCATGGCGCACCAGCGCGATGGTCTCATAGCCGCTGATGGCGGCCACGTGCAGAATCATCAGGCCCAGCGGCCCGCCTCCGATGACGGCCACGATATCGCCCTTGCGCGGGTGCGAGTCCTCAAGGCCGTGAACGGCACAGGCCAGCGGCTCAGTCAGCGCCGCGTGCTCCAGCGGCACATGTTCTGGAATGCACAGTGTGTTTTTGGCAACGATGCGCGCCGGAATGCGGATGAACTCGGCGTAAGCGCCGTTGTTGAACAGCAGATCGTCGCAGAGATTCTCCTGGTCGCGCTTGCAGAAGTAGCACTCGCCGCAGGGCGCGGAGTTGAGCGCCACCACGCGGTCGCCCGGCGCAAAGTTCTCGACGCCTTCGCCGATCTCGACAATGGTTCCGGCCATCTCGTGGCCGAAGAGCGCCGGCGGCGTAATCATCTTTGCGTGGTAGCCGCGGCGAAAGACCTTGAGATCGGTGCCGCAGGTCAGCGCCGCTCCAACCTGAACCACGATCTCTCCAACATCGGCGCGAGGGACCGGCACGCTCTCGATGCGGATATCTTCGCGCCCGTGGAGCACCGCGGCCTGCATGGTGGTGCGGCGCATGTTGAGCGCGGACTCCACGCGGTCGCGGCCCTCGAGCAGCACGTCCTCAACCGTGTCGAAGCCGTGATGGATGACGCCTTCAACAGTCGAGCGTCCCTGGTGGAGCACATCTTCGACAGTGTCGAGGCCCTGGTGAATCACCTCTTCCACGGTCTTGCGGCCGCGAAGGATCGCATCCTTGACTGTCTTTGGCATCGATCCCTCCTACAGGGCTCCGGCTCCGGGTACAGGCTCAATCATAATCTTCATCGAGTCGGGTTTGGGGTGAGATGCCACATCGATAGCTTCCACCGCCTGCTCAAGCGAGAAGCGGTGACTGATCAGCCGCGTCAGATCAAAGCCGTTGCGGTAGCCGTCAAACACCAGCCCGGTGACCTCGTCGAGAATGTCGAACGACGACGAGTACGACCCCAGCAGAGTCTTCTCGTCGACGCAGACCGCGCCTGGATCGAAGATCGCCTCGCCGTGCTGGGTCTGGGCAAAGAGCATCACCTTGCCGCCGGGCCGCGCTGCATCCATCGCGGTCTTTATCAGCGCGTTGCCGCCCACGGCTAGAATTACGGCGTCTGCTCCCCGGCCGTCGGTATCTGCCATCACGCGCTCGATTACGTTTTCCTTGTCCGCATGAATTGGGTTGTTGAGGCCGTAGCTGGCGGCGATGGCGTGGCGCTCGGCAAACAGATCGCTGGTCAGCACGCGTGCGCCGGTCTTCTGGGCGAGAGCCGCGTGCATCAGACCGATCGGTCCCTGGCCGATTACCAGAACCGTGTCGTCTGGCTCAAGGTTAAGCATCTTCACTCCCTTGAGCACGGTGTTGAGCGGCTCGATGAAAGAAGCTTGCTCAAACGGGATGCCATTCGGGATGCGCACCACGCCGCGATTCTTCACGATGAATTCCATCACCCGGATGTAGTGCGAGAAGCCGCCGCCGGAGGGCTCGAAGCCGGCCGTGACTCCCGTCTTTTTGTAGAGCGGACACTGCGCGGGCGTTCCCTTGCGGCAGTAGTAGCAGTTGCCGCAGGGCACATGATGAAAGACCATGACGCGGTCGCCCACCGAGTAGCCGGCAACTCCGGCGCCGGTCTCAAGGACGATGCCGGCCATCTCGTGGCCGAAGATGCGCGGGGCCGAGTGCGAGCCCATGTGGATCTTTTTCAGATCCGTGCCGCAGACGCCGCAAGTGGCGATCTTTACCAGCAGCTCGCCCGCGCCGATCTTCGGCGCCGGAATGGTTTCAAGGCGCATGTCGTTGATGCCGCGGTAGACGGCGGCGCGCATGGTGTCAGGCAGTGTGGAATCGATCTCGAAGGCAGAGCTGGTGTGGGTAGCCATCCGGTTCCGTTTTGACCTCATCTAAAGGAGCAGCGAGCGCAATCCTTCCGCGATCGCCTGGGAAGCCCTCTTACTATTTTCGCCCATCCGGACCAGCGCGGGCCAATACATGGGACGCAGCGCTGCATGAAACGCAAACCGCGCGGTGTGGAACTTGCCCGTAGAGTCGATGAAGGGGTTGAAGTCCGGCAGCCGGTCGTGGAGCGCGTCGCTGATGCCCTTGATGGCGTAGAAGGGAATCTCGCGCATGGCGGCGAGGCGGGCAACGGCAGCGGCCTCCATATCGACGAGCGATGCCGAGTAGGCCGAAGCCAGGCGAAGCTTCTCGGCCTCGTCGGCCACGCGCGGGCTGGTGGTAAGCCAAAGGTTGCCGCAGCCGGCGTCGCAGTTGAATCGCTCGCCGGTGCGCGCGTCGATCACTCCGGCCAGGTTGTGCGCTGCGCCGACGGCGAGATCGGCCCTGAGCGCTCCGGCCCAGCCAACCGATATGGCGAGCGAGATGGGTCCGCCATCCTCAATGGCGGCAAAGGCGCGGGTGGCGGCAGCCTGCCCGGCCCCGGCGCAGGCCGCGATCCACTCCTCGTCCCACGCTTCTTCTTTGCCGCGCTGCGCCCAGAAGCGGATGCCATTGCGGGTGCTTGTGGGCCAACCGTGTACAAACGGAGAGAGCTCTCCGGGCATTGCGGCGATGATGGCGACTCGGGTCATGACGTTGGCGCGTACCCATGCGCTCGAAACCACTCGATGGACGCCCGCATGGCCGGATACACCTGCGCGACGCGGAAGCCTAGTTCGCGCTCGGCCCGCGCGCTCGATGCGTACATCTTCTTGCGCCCCATCCGCACCTCTTCAAGAGTCGCCCGAGGTTCCTTGCCGCGGATTCGCCCCGTGATCCACTCCTCGAAGAACGCGTAGGTGGCCGCAACCGCAAACGGAATCTCGACCGTGGGCGAGGGGATGCCGGTGATCGCCGACATCTTGTCGAGAATCTGTTTGAGCGTCAGGTTCTCGCCGCCCAGGATGTAGCGCCGCCCCGGCGTCCCTTTGGTCAGCGCCAGCACGTGCGCCCGCGCCACCTCGCCCACATCCACCAGGTTCAGGCCGGTATCGACGTAGGCCGGGAACTTGCGATTGAGAAAATCGACAAAGATGCGCCCCGTGGGCGTAGGTTTCACGTCGCGCGGCCCGATCGGTGTAGTCGGATTCAGGATCATCACCTGCTGCCCGGCCTCGGCCGCTTGGATGGCTTCCTGCTCGGCCAGAAACTTCGAACGCTTGTAGTGGCCCACCATGTCGGCCAGCGACACCGGTGTGTCTTCGTCCGAGATCATGCCGTTGGTAAAGAAGTGCATCGTCGCCACCGACGACGTGCACACCACGCGCGAGACGTTGGCCTCGCGCGCCAGCCTCAGTAACTCCCGCGTCCCGTCCGCGTTGGCGCGGTACATGGCATCGGGATCGGGAATCCACAGCCGGTAATCTGCGGCCACGTGAACCACTGCATCGACGCCTTCGAGCGCAGGCCGGATCGATGCGGGATCGCTGAGGTCGCCCACATGCGTCTCGCCCGCGATGCCTTCAATATTGGCCAGGTTACTCGACCTGCGCACCAGCAGGCGCAACGCAGCGCCCTCCTCCGCAAGTGCGCGGGCAACGTGGTAGCCGACAAATCCGGTAGCGCCGGTTAGGAAAATCTTCATAGTGCAGCAAGACATCGAGATGCAAACTAGCCAGCAAAACCCGCTTGGGCGTTGGCCCTATTGTAAGCGCGTGGCGTGAGTTCGGTGTGATGATCGCTCGACTACTACTTCACGCAGGCAAAGCTCGCCGCCAGATTCGCATCCCCCGTTCTCACATACTTCGGCCACAGCGGATACTCGCACAGCGGCCGGGTTCTGCCGTTGCCGGTTTGCGTGCCGTCGCGCACCGTCTGAGCAGCGGGAGGCTTCCCAGCCTCCACCCACTCATCGAGCGTGGTCAGAGAGTCCCACTGCACCTGGAAGGCTCCATCCCCGTGCCCAAATCCGGGTGCCATGTAGAAGCGCGCAAACGAGGGCAGCGCCGTTCCGTAGCGCGTCTGCAGGCTGCTCCAATATGCGACCGTGTTGCCGGGCGGAATCGCCATATCCACCGTGCCGTGCATCAGCAGCAGCTTGCCGCCGTGCTTGCGGAAGGCATCGAGATCCGCGCTGTTGGCGTCGAGAATCGTAGCGGCCCTGCGCAATGCGTCGAGGTGCTCGGCGGTCTTGAAGGTGAGCGACTTGAAGTTCGGATCCTTCAGCACAAAGTAACGGACGCCCTGGTCGCCCATCAAATATCCGAATGCATCCCGCATCATCGCCGGCGGGTTGCCGGGGGGATTTCTCATGCCCAGGCCAAAGCGGGTGCCCGCTCCGAACGCGCCATCCAGAACCGGCCAGCCCGGGAAGACCTTCACGCCATCGATCTCCGCGCCGAAGTCTACGGGCTTTGCCAGTGTTTCGAGCGCGGTGAGCTGCGCATCGGACAGGCAGGTGTTGCCGGTGTCTTTGCCGTCCGGGCAGCGCAGGGTCTTCGGGTCAAAGGTCTTGCGGCAGGCAGCCACGTTTGAAATCAGCCCATCCGCAACGCCGTCCAGCGCATCGCACTTTGCCAGCACGGCCTTGTTAACCGTGGCGAGCTTGTCCGGGCTGATCCACGCGCCGGCCGGGTTGTAGATGGTCTGGCCCAGGGCCAGGCTGTCGAGCAGCAGTTCGATCAGGTTGTAGGCCGGGTGAATCGCGATCACTCCGTCGTAATCGGCTCCGTAGCGCTCGGCGGCGATCAGACCCTCGTGGCCACCCTGCGAACTGCCGATGAAGTACATCCGCTTCGGCGTCTGCCCGTAGTAGCGCTTGATGAGCGCCAGTACGGCGTCGTGCGTCTTCTTGATCTGCGCTCCGCCATAGTTGGCAAGCGCCTCGGCGTTCAGCGCAAATGACGCATCTCCGCCGTTGCCCGTGTGCCCGGAGTCGCTGCCGAAGGTTACGTAGCCCAGCCGCACCGGCTCGCGCTCGCGCGGCAGAAATGCGGGACTGCGTCCGGTCACAACCGTCCCGTCAAAGCCTCCGCCGCCCGCCTGCAGCGCCTTGCCGTTCCACGCCGTAGGCAGGTTGAGCTGGAAGTTGATCGGCGGCGCACTGGGATCGACGGGCGCAATCGCGCCCTTCACCACGCACACCGGCTCGGTATCGTCCTTCGCCGTTTGCATCTCGGCGGAGAGCACGCGCGCGCCGCCGGTGGGCAGCGCGATGGCGCCCCGCTCGATAGTGATAGTGGCCAGCGAAGCGCAATTCGCCACCGGTGCAACCGGCGCGGAGAATGCAAGCAGAGGAAGCGACGCCGAGAGCAGCGCAAAAGGAGCAAGGAAAGTAGAGGGTTTCATGGTCGAGACCAATATACATTGCCGCAGAGAGCCACGGGGAATCGTGCGAGCACGGCTGACTACCAGAGTTTCTCGCCCTTGTTCACCGTGCATTTGTCCACAGGCGTTGGCCGCCGCTGGTCAAAGTCCGTCTGCCAGCACTCGTCGAGTACCGAGCAGTAGCAGGCGTGCCACGAGAAGTCTCTGTAGGCGGCCTCGAGGTTCGAGAAGATCGCTGCCGGCGCCGGTGGGTTGATGGTGATCGGTGAGATAGCTTCCCGCGCCGGAAGGATCGAGCCCGTCACTCCGAAGGAGTCGATACCGTCAATGCTCTTGCCGGCGGGCACCGTGGAGCCGCAGCAGGCGCGAAGCAGCTCGGTCGGGTTGGGATACGAGACGCCCTTGTAGCGAATCTCAAAGCGGTCGATCAACGCCGGACCCACGCCGGAGTTCTTGACCGTCAAACGGATGTGTTTCTGGTCTTTCACCACGCCCTGCTCGATGGACACCATAAGAATGGGCATGGTCGCGGCAGCCAGAGACCTCTCGTTCTGGTCCACCATCTTCTCCATCGTCCGCCCGTGCTCGATCGACACCACCAGCGACACAACGGAGATGAAGACAGCGCTGACGGCAACAATCATGTCGAGCCAGGGGATACCGCTGCCATGGCCGTGCGGACCATGCGTGTGCTCCGGTGCAGGGATCACGGGTTGCTCCTCAGTGGGTTCGGTCATCGAACAGGGGTCCTTCAAGGGCAGTTTAACCCAAACTGCAACATGGATTTGCGGAATCAGCAGCGATAGTTCCTAAGCCAAAAGCGGCTCTTTGGGGAAGTAATGCAAAAATGCATTATAATTGAAATCCAGGGGTGGCGATCATGGCTATTGTGACCACAACGTCGCGGGGGCAGGTGACGCTGCGCAAGGAGATCTTCCAGCATGTCGGTATCCGGCCCGGCGAAAAGCTGGAGATCGAGTTGCTGCCGGGCGGAGAGTTCCGGGGCCGGGCGGTGCGCAAGAAGGGCAGCATCGACGACTTTGCAGGATGCCTGAAGGGCAAGACCAACGGAGTTCATCTCACCATTGAAGAGATGGACGAGGCCATTGGCGAGGCAATCGTCCAGGAGTTCCTCGAAGGCGTCAAGCGATGAAGATCGTCGTGGACACCAACGTCCTGCTGCGATTCTTCGTCAACGACGATCCAGCGCAATACGAACTCGCGCGCCAGTCGATCGAGCGGGCCGAGGCCGTGGTCGTTACGAATCAGGCTCTCTGCGAGACGATCTGGGTACTGCGCAGCAGATATGGCGTCTCTCGCGCCCAGCTTGAACAAATCATTCACGACCTGCGCGAGAAATCCGATGTTGTGCTGGATGTTGGTGCCATCGATGCCGGGCTGGCAATGCTGAGGTCTGGCGCGGACTTTGCCGACGGCGTCATCGCCTACGAAGGCCGCTGGCTGGGCGGGGAGATGTTCGTGTCGTTCGATAAGAAAGCGGTTGCGGTAATGGTAAAGCAGGGAATGAAGGCTGAACTGCTGGTGTGAATGGAAGCCCGGCCTCCTCATCTGCCTGACTCCAAAAGGGGCGGAACCTGAAGTGTACTCTTACTCCCCTGAGCCTATATCGAGGCTTTCCATCTGGTGGACTGGTATAGGCATGCCGTCCTTTAGCGCCGGTGTACTTCTGAGTGATTGGATCATTTTGGCGGCGATCGGGAGTAACTTAGGATTCGTCGATTTTAGAACCTTCTCGATATGAACGATGCCGTGTTCGTCCAGGAGGAGGCCAAAGGTAAAAAATCCCGACATTCCCTTTGTGTCGAGCATTTTGTGCGCAAGTGACTTGGGTTGGGTGAAGGCTGGTCCGGGGCTTTCCCCGTCGGCCAGCGCATCGGTCGGCATCGGTAGCGGAGCCAGGTTGGCTTCAGCAGGCGCATGACTCCAGTCGCTGAATTTTTCGGTCTTGGGAGTGCGAAGCCTTATCTTCTCCCCTGAGCTGCCGGATTGTTGTTCGATGCAGACCTGGAGATGTATCTCCGCATCGCGGCCGACGGCAACCGGAGATCCATTCAGCATGGCGGCCTGAAACTTGCTGTCCAGCAGGATCTGAAGTGCAATCAGGTCAATCTGGTTAGCAAGAGCCTGCTTGAACATGACATTCCGAGGCTGGCCGTCGTCGTCAACGATGAACGAAAGCGTGACGGAGCCAGAGTCCTTTGTGCCCTTGCATTCACTCGAAAGAGGCGGAGTCTCGCCAGGTATGAGAACCGGCTCAACCAGTCCTGTCGCACCGTTGTAAAGTCGAACGTGCTGCGGCTGGGGAAGATTCGAGACACGCGTCTCTGGATACCTCGGCAGCTTTGGCGATGCTGCCGGTGTCTGTTGCGCACGTGTTGCGGTCCCAACAATGGTTAGCGCAGCAAATGAGCACTTGAGTAGTCTCAAACGTAAGCGCATATCGAGAAGACGAGAATCTGCAACCGATTTTACTCGATCGCGTCCGGCGCCAACCCGATATTCTTCTCGCCCGCCGCCTTGCGCTCGTTGTACGCCTTCACCCAGTCTTCCCAGTGCTTGCCGGCGGCGCGGTCCTTGCCCGTGAAATCCAGGCGCGCGATCTGGTCGTAGGCCACCTTCTGCTTGCTCTCAACATTCGGCGCAAAGTACTGCACCCAGCTCTCTGCAAGCGTGGCTCCGGTGCGGCGGTTGAAGATGTAGGCCTCAATCTTTTCGCCGGACTTGAGAGTAATTGTGACGTCGCCGCGGTAGTCAAAGGCCTTTTCGAGCGCGTCGCGGATCTCGGCTTCCGTGGCCAGCTCCGGAACCCAGCCCTCCAGGTTCTCGTGCTGCGTGCCGGGCGCGAGCTCCAAGGCCTCGATCTGTTCGCGTGTGTACTTCTGCACCTCGGCGGTCATGCGCGGGTCTCCTCAAGCTTTGCTTCCGGCGTCTCGATCTGCACCAGCGGCCCGTGCTGCTCGCTTCGGAACTCGTCGAGCAGCTTGAGCGCGTGCTTGTCCTTGTAGCTGTTGAAGGTCCCCTTGACCATGCCCCAGAAGCCTTTGAGCGTGCCAAAGCCGTCGATCACCGCCGGAGTCTCATAGCCGCAGCTCACCATGCAGTTGGCGCACTTCGGGTTGCCGCTGGGCACGCCGTACTCTTCCCACTTTGTCGTCTCGATCAGTTCCTTGTAGCTCTCCACGTAGCCGTCCTGCAGCAGGTAGCAGGGCCTCTGCCAACCAAAAATATTGAAGGCCGGCATCCCCCACGGCACGCAATCGTAGTTGCGGTCGCCCATCAGGAACTCAAGAAACAACGGCGACATGTTGAACTTCCATGTCTTCTTGCGGTTGGACAGAATCGCGCGGAAGAGTTTGCGCACGCGGGCGCGGCCCATGAAATGGGTCTGGTCAGGCGCCTTGTCGTAGCTGTAGCCGGGCGAGAGCACGATACCCTCCACGCCGATGGCCATCATCTCGTCAAAGTGTTTGCGCACGCTGTTCGGGTCCGTGCCGTCAAAGAAGGTCGAGTTCGGAGTCACGCGGAAGCCGCGCTTCACCGCCTCTTTGATGCCCTCGACGGCGATGTCGTACGTGCCCTCGCGGCACACAGCAAAATCGTGGTGCTCGCGTTCGCCGTCCAGATGCACTGAGAAGGTGAGGTACTTCGACGGCGTGAACTCGTGAATCCTGCGTTTGAGTTCAAGCGCGTTCGTGCACAGGTAGATATACTTCTTGCGCGCGATGAGGCCGTTGACGATCTCGACAATCTTCGGGTGCAGCAGCGGTTCGCCGCCGGGGATCGACACCATGGGCGCGCCGCACTCCTCGATCGCCGCAAAGCACTCCTCGGGCGTCAGCATCCGCTTGAGCACGTGCGGCGGATACTGCACCTTGCCGCAGCCCGCGCAGGCCAGGCTGCAGCGGAACAGCGGCTCGAGCATCAGCACCAGGGGAAAGTGCTTCTCGCCCTTGATGCGCTGCTTGATCACGTAGGACGCAACCGTCCACATCTGAGAGATAGGAACTGCCATCTGCGATCGTCCTCGGGAGCCGTTGCTCCGTCGTGCGTCTGTTGTGGGCCGTGTGGCCCGATCTCATCTTGCGAGTGTTATCAGTTGCCCGCGCCGTTACGCTCCATCGCGCGCTTGTACGCGGTCAGAGCCAGGATCGGGAAGTACTGCCGGTAGAGCGTGTAAGCCAGGTAAAACACCCGCGGAAAGCCGGTGCCCGTAATAATCGCCTGCTTCGTCACGCCCTCGCCTGTTGATTCGTCCCATCCACCGCTGGCCATCTGGCGGCTGAGCAGCCAGCGTACGCCCTTGGCGATCGAGTCCGACCGGTCGTCGCCGGCTGAAAGCAGCGCCAGCATTGCCCATGCTGTCTGCGACGGTGTGCTGGCCCCAATGCCGCGCGTGTCGGGATTGTCATACGTGCCGCAGCTTTCGCCCCATCCGCCGTCCGGGTTCTGCACCATCCGCACCCACTCGGCCGCCTGCTGAATCTGCGGCTCGTTGCGGTCCACGCCGATGGCATCCAGGCCGCGCAGCACCAGGTAGGTCCCGTACAGATAGTTCACGCCCCAGCGCCCAAACCAGCTTCCGTCCGGTTCCTGCATCTTGAAGATGAACTCGATGGCCCGCTGCACACGCTTGTCGTCGCGCGTGTATCCGTAGGCGGCCAGCATCTCCAGAATTCTTCCCGTAATGTCCGCCGTCGGCGGATCGAGCATTGCGTTGTGATCCGCAAACGGGATGAACTGAAAGATCATCTTGGTGTTGTCTTTGTCGAAGGAGCCCCAGCCGCCCTCTTTGCACTGCATGGCCAGCACCCACTCAATGGCGCGCTGGCACACCTGGTGCTGGTAGCGCTCCCGCGGGTTGTCCACCTTGCCCAGAGCCAGCAGCACCTGCGCCGTGTCGTCCGTGTCCGGGTAGAATTCGTTGGCAAACTCAAAGTACCAGCCGCCCGGATCGACGTTCGGAACCTTCACCGCCCAGTCGCCCTTGTGCCGCACCTCGCGGGCCAGGATCCAGTCCGCCGCCTTGATCATGCGCGGATCGTTGCGCGCGATCCCTGCCTCGCCCAGCGCAAACACCGCCTGCGCCGTATCCCACACCGGCGACACGCACGGCGTCATGCGGAAGGTGGGGAAAGGAACTTCGGCGGTCGCTTCCTGCTCGATGCCCAGCTTCTCAAACTCATCGCGCGCGCGGATCACCTGCGGGTCGTCCTCGGAGTAGCCCAGGCAGCGCAGCGCGATAATGGCGTTCAGCATGGCCGGGTAGATGGCGCCCAGGCCGTCTGACAGTTCCAGGCGCTGCAACACCCACTGCTCGGCGCGCTTCAGGGCCAGTTTTCTGAGCGGGCGAATGTGAACCCGTTCAAACATGTGGGTCATCCGGTCAAGAAACAGAAAAAGGTTTCGCCACGAGACGATCTTCTTCGTATCCCAGTGCAGGCGCAGGTTGGAGTTGGCGCGCCCGCCCACGAACAGCTCGTCGATACCCTGCTCGGCCGGAATCTTCTTGTACGGCTTCTTGGCGTAGAGGATCGCCAGCGGAACCAAAATCGAGCGCGACCACGACGAGATCTCGTAAATGTTGAAGTAGAACCACTTCGGAGCCAGAACGATCTCCGGCGGAATCGCCGGCACCGCGTCGTAGTCATACTGGCCCATCGCGCACAGATACATCTTGGTGAACGTATTGCATGCCACCACGCCGCCGTGGGCCAGAATCCAGTGCCGGCAGATCTCCATGCGCTTGTCGGAGCCAGCCACGCCCATCAGCTTGGCGGCAAAGTAGCACTTCACTGAGAGCGAGATATTGCCCGGCCCGCCCGGATAGGTGCTCCAACTACCGTCCTGATTCTGGTAGCGCCACATCTCGGCGTGCGCGCGCTCCAGCCGTCCCGGGTCGCCCGTGTCCAGCAGCTTGTGCAGAAAGATGTAGTCGGCCTCGAGCATCGCGTCGGCCTCAAGCTCACCGGCCCAGTAACCGTCGGGATGCTGAAGGCTGAAAAGATGCTCGGTGGCGCGCCGGATCGAGGCGTCCACATCCGCCATATCGGCGTCGATGCGCCCGAAGCGGGGCGTTGTTGCCACGGATTTTTTCGTAGTTGAGCTCATACGGTCTTTCATAGCCCTCCGGAGTGGCATCCGGCTCTGAAATATGCAATGCCCCGGAGGACCGCGGCGTGCGGCTCGCCCCGGGGCTTCAAAAAAAATATCAGCGAACAGGTACGGGCGCGGAACCCTTGGCGCTCCCGATGGCCTGCACGATCTCTGGCGGCAGCCCGAAACGCACATTCTCGGGCATCACTTCCATCTCTTCGACGTTCGAAAATCCGTTTTGGCGGAGATAGTTCACCACGTCCTCCACCAGGACCTCGGGAGCCGACGCACCGGCCGTTACGGCCACCGTCTTCACGCCTTCCAGCCACTTCGCCGAGATAGCGTTCGAGTCGTCGATCAGGTAGCCGATCGTCCCCAGGTTGCGCGACACCTCGACCAGGCGGTTGGAGTTCGAACTGTTCGTCGAGCCCACCACCAGCACCAGATCGGCCGTGTTGGCCACATTGCGAACCGCCACTTGCCGGTTCTCCGTCGCGTAGCAAATGTCCTGCGAGTGCGGCCCGGCGATATTCGGAAACTTCTCTTTGAGCGCGTGGATAATGTCCCGCGCCTCGTCGAGCGAGAGCGTGGTCTGGGTCAGGTAAGCTACCCGGTTGGGGTCTGGAACCACCAGCTTCTCCACCTCGGCCACGTTTGAAACCACCTGCGTCACCGCCGGCGCCTCGCCCAGCGTGCCTTCAATCTCATCGTGGTCGCGATGCCCAATCAGGACCAGGGAAAAACCCTGCTGGGCGAACTTGACCGCTTCAATGTGAACCTTGGTCACCAGCGGGCAGGTGGCATCGATCACTTTCAGCTTCCGGGCCAGGCTCATCTCGCGCACCGCAGGTGATACGCCATGCGCCGAATAGATCACGCGGTGGCCCTCGGGAACGTCGTCGATCTCGTGCACAAAGATCGCGCCCTTTGCTGCCAACTCATTCACAACATGACGGTTATGGACGATCTCGCGGCGAACGTAGATCGGCGCTCCAAAGGTCTCAAGCGCAATCTTCACCACGTCGATGGCCCTGACAACGCCCGCGCAAAAGCCGCGAGGTTTCAGCAGCAGAACGGTCTTCTGGGCCGGTGAACCGCCTGCGAAGGGGGAAGGAACCTGTGGGTCAAAGGCAGTGTTGGTCACAGTTTAAGTATACCAATGGGTCGGTTGCCAGGATAGCGGCAGGACTCCGGGTTGTGGGATCGTGAACTGCGGGACTCCTGCGCCGGCCGGGCCGGTCCCCAGGGTCAGGCCTGGGCAGAGCGCATTGCTTTCAACAACTTGGCGGTGGTTACAATCTGGCCGGTGTGGCGCTGGGCATGGTCGGCCACGTGGATCATGGCTCCCCCCAGCGAGGTGGGCAATTGCTTACGGCCGATCCCCCGCGGAGTCTCAAGGTCCGCCGCCGCCAGGGCCCGAACCCGTGCAGCCGCGTTCAAAAAAGCCGCCTCAACCATCGCCAGCAGGCCCGCAAGAGTCTCTTCTCCGTGGGCCTCCGCCTTGAGCGCGGCCAGTTGCTCGTGGTTCAGCGGGTGCCCTTCGGCGCTGGTCAGCAGCCGGTCCGTCGAGCCAACCAGGTGCCGAATGTGAAATGCCACCGAAGTCAGCCCAAAGGGCTGTGCGTGGATCTCGGCGTCAGTCAGCCCGGCTGTAAACGAGCGAATATCGTCCAGAGCCAGATCGAGGGCATGAAGAACCGCGCGGCCTGCCGCGGGTACCACGGTATAGGTGCCGCGCAGCCATGGCTCCGTGTAAGGAGCAGGGGAATTGCTCACAAGAGAAACCTCAGTGGGGAAATTGCCGCACAAAATCGACAGGCGACACTATAGAGATGCCCCGCAAGGGATTAAGGATCAAAACATCTCCCGCTGAGCAGCGTGTTTGTATCGAGGACCACTCGTTGGATCGTCGCGCATCAAGCTCCGCACGCGCCTCATGGACCATCCGTTCGCTTTCGTCATCGGTCGGTGCGGCAGCGCCAGGAGTCATGCTCTTAAGAGGCTTCTCTCGCCACGCTTCGAGATCCTCCACCGCCTCCGCACGCCCTTTCTTTTGACGCAGGATCGAATCCATGTCGCGGGGGAATCGATGAAGGCCCGGCGCCCATCACGCGTCATCTCTGCCGCTTCGCGCTAGACGAGGTCGAGCAAATGGCTGATGGCCCCGATCCCGGTCACAGTTCCGCCCCAAAACGAAGGCACCTCCAAGGCCGGGGTCCCTACGAACAGATCCTCGCTCCTGGGGCCGGGGAAACCACCAACGCTCAACCAGCCACGCTCAACCCACCACGGTAGCTGCTAGAAGCTAATAGCTAATAGCCGCTCCAACGCTTCTTCCGGCTCCGGACGCACCCGGAAGTCCGCATGGGCCTCAGCGTAGACAATCCGCCCGTCCCGGCCTACCACGAACGT
>Ga0326728_10004763_pt1 | contig 39506 bp, 37 predicted proteins | sample MB3enrmetagenome_FD_207602 | JGI IMG/M metagenome (GOLD analysis project Ga0326728, IMG submission 207602) | Lab enriched peat soil microbial communities from McLean, Ithaca, NY, United States - MB31MN | ecosystem: Environmental > Terrestrial > Soil > Wetlands > Peat | place: USA: New York... | reverse complement strand
TCCCCGAGCGGTTTGAACTCAATCGCAAATGTAGTGCAGACTCGGCGATTGCCTGAACTGATTTTGAACGACTTAGCTGGTCTTCGGCCTCAGTCGTGACGAACTTCGGCTAGACAGATCGCGTCGACACGCTGTGTGATCATGGAATCGACGATCTGCAACTGGGCGGTGAAGTCAGTTTCGGAGGCGGGACCATTCCACAGGATGTCGACATTGCACTCCCGCGCAGCCGCAACCGCTCCGGCGTGCACGGACTGCCAGAACAGCTGGGCCTGGCCTTTCGGGACGACGGCGATGCGTTTACGCGTGTCGCGATTGCAGGCAGACGACGCCAGCAAACCAGCGACCGAAGCACCCAGGCAAAAGCGCCTGATCACTTCTTCACGAAGCCTTGCACGTAGATGGTGTGAATCCCACGAACAGAAGTTTCCGTGCCGGTGACTTCCATGACGTGGGCGAAGTGGTCCCCGGCGGCCTTGCGGAATTCGGTCAGGCCATCGCGGCGGGGATCGTGCTCCTCATCGATCAGCAGGTAGACGCCGCCATTCTTGGTGAGCAGGCCGATGGGCTGGCCATTGGCGATGCACTTTGTGCCGCAGGCTTTGTGCTTCTCGCCGTGCTTACCGAGCTGAAGGTAGCAGGAGAGGTCGATGATCTCGCCGGTGACGGTGACGATTTTGCCGTCGAGCGGTTTCTTGTCGACGCCGGCGCCGATGGTAGTGTCGGTCCACGGCTGGGCGGGCTTCTCACCGAGCGTTCCCATGGTCAGGTCCCAGCCGCCTTCGGGAGTCATCTGGGGCTGGAGCGGGCCGGCCGTGGAATTCTTGGTGTCGGCTTTCTTCTCGTCGGCCGCGGTGAGGGTTACGGCCACGGCGGCGAGGGTGAGCGAAGCAAGAAGGGTTTTCAGGGACATAGTTCTCCTCATTTCGAAATCAGAAGCAGAAATGGCCATTTTACATGGCAAAAGGCAAAAGGCAAAAGGCAAAAGGCAAGGGGGCACTATTGGCGGTGATATCCTGAACCAATGTCACGGCCGGTGAAGCTACTTCAGGCGCGGCACTATGACGAGTTTCGCTGCGTCGGCGCGGAGTGCGAGGATACGTGCTGCACCGGCTGGGGCATCACGGTGGACCGGGACACCTACGATAAGTATCAGAATTGCACCGATAGGGAGTTACGGTCTCGGTTGCATGGACTCATTACGATCAATGCCGCTGCCACTAGTGACGATGATTACGCTACTATCAATCTCTCCGGGCCCCACTGCCCGTTTCTCGCGCAAGGACTATGTTCCATACAAAGCAGATTGGGCGAGGACTACCTGCCCAATACTTGTGCAACCTACCCTCGCATGATGACTGTGGTTGGTGATGTTCTGGAAAGAGCGCTAGACCTGTCTTGTCCGGAGGCTGCGCGGCTCGTCCTGCTGAGTCCTGGTCCGTTGCGGTTTGAGGAGAAAGACCGTGGCGGCGAACGCTTTCGGACGGGTAATGTGTTCGTGCCAGATACGCCTAACGCAATATATGCAGACCGGCCTTATCCATATTTCGCGGAAGTCCGGGGGCTCGTTGTTACTTTGCTCGAACAGCGGACGTATCCTCTATGGCAGCGTCTGATTATCCTGGCTTACCTTTGCGATAAGTTGAATGAACTGGCGGAACAAGGCAATGACCAGGATGTGCCTAAGATTATTCAGGGATACCGGGATGCCACTCAGAATAGATTATTCGATGATGTTTTGAATAAGCTGACAGCTCGACCGGCGGAACAATTCCAGACCATGCTAGAAGTGATCGTGAACCACATTAGTTCTAATTTTGCGGTCCGCAGGTTTCTTGACTGCTATCAGGAGGTCCTGCTTGGCCTGAATTGGACGAACGAATCCACCATGGCCGGTCTGGTGAATCGCTATCAGGAGGCTAAGTCCACATACTATGCGCCGCTGACGCAACGGCATGAACACGTGATGGAGCGATATTTGCTCAACTATGTCTATCGCAGTGTGTTTCCCCTCGGCCGCCTGGAGGATAACCGGAGAGCCGGAATCCATCATATAAGTAACTCCATCTGTGCGCAGTACAGTTTGATGATTATGTATTACTCCATCATCAAAACCGTATCGATCGGGATGGCTGCCTTTCATAAGTCAGGTTTTGGGCTGGATCACGTCATCAAGGTCATTCAATCCTCCACGAAAACGTTTCAGCACAGCACTTCTTTTCCCATGCGCGCGATTCAGTATCTGAGGGGTAAGGGCATGGATAACGCACTATCGATGGCGGTGCTCATACGGAACTAAGTCAGAGGCAGGGGCTCAACGCGCGAGCGCGCGGGTTTTCCAAGTCATCTTGAGACCGCTGGGGAGGCTGAAGTGGGTACCGCGAACAAAAAACGAACCGACGCCGGGTAAATCCGAGAGGCGGATTTGCTCGTTAGTGACCTTGCTGTGCGAGCTGGTGTAATCGTATTCGTGACCCGAGGCCGGCGAAATGCCCCTCAGGGTCGGTGAACTGGTTGAAACGCTGGTGGAATATGAGAGGAACCGTTCGACTCCGGGCGCCCCATCGATATTCTGCAGATCCGCGTAGAAGCTCAACAACGAGGCGCCGGCCTGAATTTCATTGAACTCGAGGGCCACGATGAAGTAACTTTCCGGCTGCGAATTTCGTTCCAGCCTGCGCACGCGGCCCCGCACCACCGAGCCATCGGGGATGAGTACATGACCCTTGTATTGGACATTGCCGGACACTTTCGCCTCGATCACCTGGCCAATAGCCGCTTGGTCGGTAACTGGAGTGGTGAGGACGAGCGATACCAGGAGACCGCCGGGAACGGATTCCTGGGTCTCCGGAGTGGGGACAGGCTGGGCGGACGAGGCTGCGGGCGTGGGCGAATCTGCGCTGGTGAAACTGATGCTGGAGTCGGTGTTGAAGGACCGGCAGTGAGTAAATTCGACGATATTCCGATTCTCTTCGCCGGAGAATTCAATTAACTGCATCTCGCCGGTTTGGGGCATCAGGACGTCCGCTGTGCCGATTCGCATGCGGGCATAATCGATGGTCGTAATGGCGTCGGCCAGAGGTAGAGTGGGCGGGATTTCATCGGCGTGGATCTCCATACGGATCAAATCGAGCGACTGAGGGTCTGCCCAGATCAAGCCCTTCACGCCCACCGTTCCACTGGCGCCAAGGAGGCTGATCTGATAGCCGCTCGCGCGTGCTGAAATTTGAAAACTGTAACAGGCAGCCGGTCTGCCACCCAAGTCCACTTCCCCGCGATATTGGAAAAGGGTGTCGCCGAGGAACACGCTGCGCAAATGGGAGGCAAAGACTCCGCTGCCGATCATGCCGCCTCCGATGAACGCCGAGGGGTTGTCTTCCTTGAAATTGCGGCCGCCCAGCCAGGAGAATAGCTCGCGGCCACCGATGTGAGCGACCTCGAGCTGTAGCGTATCGAGCGGTTTCATGGTGCCTGTTGGCCCAGAAGCCTTGTGGTAACGCTCCAGGCCTTCGATACAGGTGAAGTTCGGCATCTGGGCGATCTCATGGCGCATGTGAGCTTTGATTCGGGCCAGCATGAGCACTTCGGGCGCCAGGTCCTGGGAGAACGCCGTGGACGGCGCGAGCGCGACGGCGAGGACCACAAGACTCTGGAAGGTCATGTGCGCACCGACAAAGCAGTCTGTACACGCTCAGTATATGCCGCGCACTTATCGTCAACAAGGGTAGGCATTGCGTGTTATGATCTGCGTCCACGACGGGAGGAGGAAAAAGCGTATGAGGCTGGCAAGCCGGTTGTTGGTTCTTGGACTAATCGTCAGCGTCATCTTGCCAGGGCAGGATCAGCCACGCGCGACGCTCTATGAGCGGCTGGGCCGTTACGACGGGATTGCCAGGATCGCAGACGATTACCTCAAAGGGGTGCGAGCGGATCCGCAATTGTCGCGGTTCATCGGGCGTAGCACGGATTCGCTGGTGCGGGCACGGCAGTTGCTGAAGGACCAGTTGTGCGCGCTCACGGGCGGTCCGTGTGCGTATGTTGGAAGGGACATGAAGACGGCGCATGGTGGGTTGGGTATCACGGAGCCGGACTGGGCTCTGAACATGAAGTACATGGCGGCGGCGCTGGACAAGTCGCACATCACGGGCAGTGATAAGGACCAGATGCTCGCGTTGATCGAGGGACTCCGGACGCAAATTGTGGAGAAGGACGCGGGGAAGCAGTAGCTGCGAGCGGAGCGGGGCGGGGCAGCGTGGTATCATCTGCGTCCATGACAATTGATTGGAAAGGTGGATGCGGGTGGTGTACTGCCATCCTATTTTTCGCGATGAATGTTGACGCACAAGACCGGACGCAGGCGCGGTCGATGGTGATTTCGCGCCAGGGGATTGCCGCCACGAGCCAGACGCTGGCATCGCAGGCGGCGGCGCAGATTCTGGCGCGGGGCGGGTCGGCGATGGATGCGGCGATTGCGGCCAATGCAGTGCTGGGCGTGGTGGAGCCGCTGAGTGATGGCATCGGCGGGGACCTGTTCGCGATGTACTGGGACGCGAAGACGGGCAAGCTGACAGGGATCAACGCCAGCGGGTGGGCGCCGAAGGCGCTGAGCATCGAATACCTGCGAGCGAAGGGCATGAGCAGCATGCCGCAGAACGGCATTCAATCGGTAACCGTGCCGGGATGCGTCAACGGTTGGGAGAAACTGCACGGGAAATTCGGGAAGCTGCCGTGGCACGATCTGTTTCAGCCGGCAATTTACTACGCGGAGAACGGATTTCCGGTGACGGAGTGGATTGCGGGCGGGTGGAAAGGCGCGACGGCGACTCTAGAAACGGATGAAAACGGCAAGAGGATTTTTCTGCCGAACGGGAAGGCGCCGGCGGTTGGCGAGGTGTTTCACAATCCGGAAGTGGGACGGGCGCTGGAGTTGATCGCGGATGAGGGTGCGGCAGCTTTCTATCGAGGGGCGATTGCCAAGGCCATGTTGCGGACGTCGGACAGGAAGGGCGGGACGATGGCGGCGGCGGACCTGAGCGAATTCGAATCCGAATGGGTGGAGCCGATTTCGACTGATTACCGGGGCTGGAAGGTCTATGAGCTTCCGCCCAACGGGCAGGGCATGGCGACGCTCGAGATGCTGAACATGATGGAGCGGTTTCCGCTGGCGTCCTACGGGCCGCTGAGCGCGGATGCTTTCCATATCAAGATGGAGGCGCAGAAGCTGGCGTACGCCGATTTGCAGCGGTATCTGGCCGATCCGCGATATGCAGCGGTTCCAGTGGCGGGGATTATATCGAAGAAATACGCAGAGGAGCGCGCGGGACTCATCGATGCGAAACGTGCGCGGTGCGAATCGGTGCCGGGCGACCCGAAACAATATGCGGGCGACACGATTTATCTTTCGGTGGTGGATCGCGAGGGGAATATCGCGTCGCTGATCCAGAGCGTGTATCTTGCGTTCGGATCGGGCGTGGTGGTGGAAGGGTTTGGATTCCACTTACAGAATCGCGGCGGGCTGTTCGAGATGGACGCCACGCATCCGAACGCGCTCGAGGGGCGGAAGCGGCCGTTCCACACCATTATTCCGGCGTTTATGGAGAAGGGGACGGTGCATATCGGGTTCGGCATCATGGGCGGGTTGAACCAGGCGCAGGCGCACGCGCAGTTCGTGTCGTACATGGTGGACCACGAGATGAACATTCAGGCGGCGCTTGAGGCACCGCGATTTACGAAGCTCACTTTTGGCGGATGCGACGTGATGATCGAGGCGCGCGTGCCGGCGGATGTGCGCCGCGAACTGGCGGAGCGGGGGCACAAGCTGGATGTGCAGGGGGATTTTTCTAGTTGGATGGGGGGCGGGCAGGTGGTGGTGCATGATTCGGCTACGGGAGTGAATTATGGGGCTTCGTCGCCGAGAAAAGATGGGGCTGCGGTGCCTGAGGCGCCGGGGTACTTCAAGGACATGAAGGCAAAAGACAAAGGGCAAAGGGCAAAAGGCAAAAGTTAGGCGAGGGCGATCGCTCATGGGCGTGGGAGTTTGCATAAAAGAGTTGAGGAAAGTTTATACTTCGCCGCCGCCGATGGCCGCAGGGCCGGCGGGGTTCGGCACGATGGGGGCGCGCGGGGCGGCGCCGAAACAGAAACAGAAGAAGGCGTTTGAGATTGTGGCGCTGGATGGGATCTCGCTGGAAATCCGGCCGGGAGAGATTTTTGGACTGCTGGGGCCGAATGGGGCGGGGAAATCGACGACCATCGGGATTCTGACGACTCGGGTGCGGCCGACGAGCGGCGAGGCGCGGATTGGGAAGTTCGACGTCTGGCGGCAGCAGGTGGAGACCAAGCGGCTGATTGGCGTGGTGCAGCAGCGGCCGAATCTGGATTTTTCGCTGACGGCGCGGGAGATTCTGCTGTTTCATGGGGCGTACTACGGGATTGCGAAAGGTGAGCGGGCGCGGCGGGCGGAGGAGCTGTTGCAACGGTTCCAACTCGTGACCCGCGCGGACGATATGGTGCGGGGTTTTTCGGGCGGCATGATGCAGCGGCTGTCGATCGCGCGGGCCATGGTGCACGATCCGGAGGTTCTGTTTCTGGATGAGCCGAGCACGGGGCTGGATCCGCAGACGAAGCTGCTTTTGTGGGAGATCATCCGCGAATACAACAAGAATGGAAAGACCATTCTGTTGACGACGCACAACATGGATGAAGCGGATGCGCTGTGCCATCGGATTGCGATTGTGGACCACGGGCACGTGATTGCACAGGGGACGCCGGCAGAACTGAAAGCGGCGATACCGGGCGGGTACCTGGTGCGGGTGCACGTGGGGAAGGGATCGCCGGAATTGGTGGAGCGGCTGCAACTGTTGCCGGGGGTGACGGAAGTGCGCGCGGACGGGAACGCGGTGGATCTGTATGCGGACCGCGGGGGCGCGCTGATTGGGGCGATTGTGGCGGCGGTGGGGGAATCGGGCACGGAGCTGTGCGACGTTCACATTTCGGAGCCGAGCCTGGAGAATCTGTTTTTGCACCATACCGGAAGGAGCCTGCGCGCATGAACGTGAAAACCTTCCTTGCTATGCTGGCGCGTGACGCACACGTGGCGCGGCGGAACATTTGGGCGCTGCTGACGCAGACCATGCTGCAACCGCTGCTGTTCACGTTCGTATTCGGACGCGTGATGACGGGCAGCGGCATGATGCCGGCGAGTTACAAGGGGATGCTGGCGCCGGGGATCATGGGGATGAGCATGGTGATGACGGGCATCCAGGCGGTCTCAATGCCGTTGATCGCGGAGTTTCAATTTACGCGCGAGATCGAAGACCGGCTGCTGGCGCCGATGCGGATTGAATGGCTGGCGGTGGAGAAGATTTTGGCGGGGATGATTCAGGCGCTGGTGGCAGGCACGGTGGTGATGCTGGCGGCGTGGCTGGTGCTGGGCGGCGAGGTGGGGTTGAATTTCCACCGGCCGCTAGTGTTCGCGGCGGTGATGGTGCTGGTGGCGCTGCTTTCGGCGGCAGGCGGGCTGATGCTGGGATGCAGCGTGGGGCAGACGCAGATCGGACTGATGTTCAGCCTAGTGATTGCGCCTATGATTTTTTTCGGGTGCGTGTACTATCCATGGAGCGCGCTGAGGGGTTTTCCCGTGCTACAGAAGCTGGTGCTGCTGAACCCGCTGGTGTATGCGAGCGAAGGGCTGCGGGGCGCGCTTGTGCCGCAGGTTCCACACATTCCGGTTGCGGTTGTGGCGGGTGCGCTGCTGGTGATTGATGCAGGGCTGATTGTGGGGGGACTGAAGAAGTTCTATGGGAAGGCGGTGAGTTAGCGGGCGAGCTGCAAGTCTTCGATCGGCCGGGAACGGCCACCATGGGGATATGCGAAACTTGAGACAAATGTCTGCTCTCATACGTATATCCCCAAGGTTCAGCCCGGTATTGGATCCGGATTTCCTGCCTGCATCGCTGTGGAATAGATGCTTCCGCGCGAGGGTCGAGGATAGCGGCAAGCCAGTTGCGCTGGCAATCGCGTTGGAACGCTCAGACGGATCCGTATCGGTTTTTCGGACCGCCATACTGCCGCACGAGGGCCCCAACATCGCGGCCAATGAGCGGTACGTCGAGCGCTTGCTGAAGTTTCTGCTATGGCAGAAGGGTGGATACAGAGTGGTGATCGGCGGTGACCCGCGGATTGCCCAATTCCTCCAGAGCGTGTATTCTCCCACCGGCCGGCGGGCGTTCGATTATCACTTCATGGGTGAGCGCGCTTACGGCCACCCCATGGTCATCGAGCAGACCGAGTACGATCGCGTACCAGCAGAGCGGGAGACGGTCGCACCTCTAGGCCGCCACACGGAAGGTTGCCGTATCGGCTTCGATCTGGGCGCGAGTGACCGGAAGAGCGCGGCTGTCATCGACGGCGAAGTGGTCTTCAGTGAAGAAGTACCTTGGGACCCGAGCCACCAAGCCGATCCGCAGTACCATTTCGATGGCATTAACGATTCGCTGAAACGCGCTGCGGCGAAGCTGCCACGCGTTGATGCGATCGGCGGCAGTGCGGCCGGTGTTTATGTGAACAATGAGGTCCGCGTCGGTTCGCTGTATCGCGGAGTCCCACAGGACCTGTTCGACCGCCGGGTGCGCCGCCTGTTCTTTGAATTGCAGAAGTCATGGGGCGGAATTCCCTTCGAAGTCGTCAATGACGGTGAGGTCACAGCGCTCGCGGGATCTATGGCGCTCAACGACAACGCGGTTCTAGGCGTCGCGTTCGGCAGCAGCCTGGCTGCGGGCTATGTGACGCCACAAGGCAATATCACCGGTTGGCTGAATGAGCTGGCCTTTGTTCCGGTGGACTACCGCGAGAACGCGCCGGTTGACGAGTGGTCGGGGGATGAAGGTGTCGGCGCCCAGTACTTCTCGCAGCAGGCCGTCGGCCGCCTGCTTCCAGCGGCCCGCATCGAGCTGCCGAACGACATGCCTCTGGCCTCGAAACTCGTGGAAGTTCAGAAACTGATGGCCGCTGGAGACGATCGCGCGCGCAAGATCTATCAAACCATCGGAACTTACCTCGGCTACAGCGTCGCCCACTTCGCTGACTTCTATGAGATCCGGTACCTTCTCGTGTTGGGCCGGGTGATGACGGGTGAAGGAGGCGACGTCATTCTGTCAGTAGCCGGCGAGGTGTTGCAGGAGGAGTTCCCCGCGCTGGCCCGGTCGATTCGCGTGCATATCCCGGGAGAAACAGAGAAGCGGCACGGCCAGGCCGTGGCCGCAGCCAGTCTGCCGAGCTTGAAAAAGTAATTTCAGAAAGAGGAAATAATGAAATTTCATAATCCGCAAGCCGATGTATTTGTTCCAGATGGTGTGGAGCCTGACGCGGCTCTCTCACGGACGACTCACCTTTGCATCACCGCGCACCAGGACGACATTGAGATCATGGCTTACCACGGCATCGCCGAGTGCTTCGGCCGCACGGACCGTTGGTTCACGGGCGTCGTGGTGACGAACGGCGCGGGCAGTCCTCGTGCCGGTATCTACGGGAAATACAACGATGAGGAGATGCAGAAGGTCCGGTTGAAGGAACAGCGCAAGGCGGCTTACGTCGGAGAATATGCGTGCCAGATCCAGCTTGGCTACTCCAGTTCCGACGTCAAGAATCCGAGCCTTACTGGCGTGCGCGACGATCTCACGACAATCTTTCGTGCAGCCAAGCCGCAAGTGGTTTATCTTCACAACCTCGCCGACAAACACGATACACACGTCGGGACAGCGTTGCGGGCGATCCACGTGTTGCGTGCGCTACGCGGCGAGTTTCAGCCCAAGAAGGTGTACGGCTGTGAGGTCTGGCGTGATCTCGACTGGCTGGCAGACGAGCACAAGCAAGCTTTGCCGGTGTCCGCACGTTCCAATATCGCGGCATCGCTGGTGGGGCTATTCGATTCTCAGGTGAGCGGCGGGAAGCGGTACGATCTCGCCACGCAGGGCAGGCGGCTGGCGCATGCCACCTACTTTGCCTCCCATGGCACCGACGTGGAGACCGCCTTGAGTTATGCGATGGACCTCACGCCGCTGATTGAAGACCCCAGGCTGCCGATTCCCGGCTATGTCGTGGGCTTCATCGACCAACTGCGAGCCGACGTCGAGCAGCGCCTCGCCAAGCTGGGCTGAGTGCGCGCTGCCGGGCGGTCACTGCCGGAGGTATGCTGAAGGCATGAAGACGGTGGTTGCAACAAACAGGGACCAGACCCGGCACCACATCGTCCGGGTGAACCTGTTGCGCAGTACTTCGAAAATTGTCGACACGGTGGTGGGAGCCAGAAACGCCGACCGGTTGCTGGAAGTCCACAAGCAGCATCTCACGGCCGCGGAGTTCGCACGGGGAGACTGTTATGTAGTTAAGTCATGTTCCCCGCTCGGTTCACTCAGGCGCTTGGCTTTGAACTGACTCTTTCGAAGTGCGCCGGCACGCGGTCCGGGAGTCAATCTCCCGCAAGCCCCCGTGAGGGGATTCCCGCACGTGGCCGTGTAGCGCGCTACCCGTGGATATGGGTTCCGTCACGTTGTCCGCACGCCGCTTCGCGGTTCCGCGGGATGCTGGCCGACTTAGTGGTCCTAATCCGCGGTTTGGCGTTTACGCGTCAATGTGGTTGATAAATACTACTTAGGCGTGGGGCCGGGTACGGCAAGCTGCTTTGCTGGCGCGAGCGCGATCAAGGCTAAGCCGATGACGATGAGGGCCGCCACACCCAGCATTTCTCCACTTGGCACCATGTTCCGCATCGCCTGAGTGCCCATAACGGCGGCATGAGCGAAGCTCGACCATGCTGTAAACGCGATCAAACTGCGATTCGCCAATGGGTTGCGTATTGCGAGAAGCAAGAAAACGCCGAGCGTGACATAAATGCTGAACATCATCGACAACGAAGGATCTTGCCGCACAAACATGATCAAGGGATACATTAACGCCAGAAAGAGCAAGCCAACCAACGCCAACACAATCTTCAGAGCCACTTCTCGATTCATTTACACCTCCCGTATACTGTGCTATGCGCTCGTGTCCAGTTTTGTTCCGCGACCACTCTTCCGCACCGGGAATTATTAGGCAGTCACAGAATGAGAATGAACCGGCTAGCGCTTGTCCTAGTGCCGCACGCCGTTATCATAATCGCACCGATCACACCGAATCGCCTGACTCTCGCGCGCTTGTACTGACACATTTGACCTATAACGTCCGTTGCTCGCCTGTGGCGCCACGAAGTCGTCTCCAACCTCAGCCACTCCGCGAGCCGATTGATCTTCCCTGGCGCCGTTGCGTTCGGGATGGCTCAGCTTATTTTCGGGCTACGTAAGATCGGAGTTCCACGGCAAGGAGCATGGGGCAGACGCAGATCGTGCTGATGTTCAGTGAAGGCTGAGGCCGGCTCGATTGTGTGCTGCGGATGATCCGCGCAGAACTCGGTCGGCGGCGGCGCGTTCACATCTTCTTGAGCCTCAACGGGCTGACGAGGGGAGCGGAAGTGACACGGTTGCCTCTGGTGTCCTTCCCGGCTGTAAAGATGGACCCCACCAGGTCTGGCCCATCGAGATTGAGTGGTGCTGAAAAGCGATTTCCGTTCCTCAGGGGCGGCGCGCCTACTGTTCCATCAAGCTCACCTCGGATAATGTAGCCGGTGCGCCAGTTGATCACCTGGCCTAACCACGTGCGATTGCGGGTGATGCGTCCGCTGGCGAGAGTGGCATCGCCGATTTTTCCCGACACTGATCCGTCCGCGCTCACGGTGAACAGAATTTCGATTTCGGCTGGACCGGGCCATGCATCCGCTTTTGCCCGCCAGGAACCTGCCAGGGCGAGAGGCTGCAAGGCCGGTGTCATCAACGGGGGGTTGCCGAGAATTTCGTTCGCGGACAGCAGCACGAATGCGGTGAATGTTGCGCCCAGCGCCACAAGTACGGTCTTGTGCGGTCTTAGGAAGCTATTCGGTTCCGCGCCGGTTGTGTTGAGCCTCCACCTTGCCAGCCAGTAGACGCTGAAGCAACCGATGGGTACGAGATTGTACAGCGCGATGACGGGTAACGTGTGGAAGCCGATGGCGGCGAAAAACGCCAACGTCCCGATAACCATCACCACAGCCCCGGGCTGGTCCCATTTGAGCATCATTCCCAATCCCACCAGCAGCATGAGATGAAAAGACTGTTGCCACCAAACCAAGGCAGGGGGGTATCTGCCATCAGCTCGTACGAACCATTCCGTGAGATGCTCCACGAAGAACGTCCCCCAGAAGAGCAACAGTAGCAGCGCCGTCAATCTGCCAGCCCATTTCCCTGCCGCGCCGAACACGTTGAGAATTGCATTCCAGTTCATGATCTGCTCTTTTCTCCGGAACTTGGCCCGCCACATCAACGTCGCCTGTGTCTGAGAAAGAAAAGCAAGATGCCCGCCACAAGCGGCGGCAGCGGCATGATCGTGAACATCAGCACAATCTGCCAGAAGTCGAAGCGGCGGATCCACATGGGCGCCCAAATGCAGATGGACGCGATGCTGGCCAGCATGAGTAAAACGCCGCCTATAGCCGCCCATTTCCATGCGACCGCTACCGTACCGATCACCACCGCCACAAAAATGATGCCTCCAGCGTATTTATGCGACACGACCGCGTCCGCTGTGGCGAAGAACACCCACCAGCCGGTCCACAGCAGCGCCAGGACCAGGGCGGCGCGCCGCATCACCTGCGGCGACGGCATCTGCATCCAATTCATGATCTGCTCCTTTCTGGAACCTGCCGCAATGCGAGTATGGGTCCGGTCACCACCTTCCGACTCGCGCAGACATCATTCAGACGATTTGACTCCACACGATGAGGAGCAAAAACAGAAGGCACGACGAGAGCAGTCCGCCAATTGCAAACCCGAGACTCGCTCGATCGTATTCCACCGCTGTCTTCCTGTATGCTCCGCACCGAAGCAGCTGCACGAGCCGAATGATGCAAAACAGCGACCACGTTGTCTGGAGCACCGTTACGGCGGCCAGTGTGAACCATAACCCAATCCATATGCCTGTCAAAACGGCAAACGCATACCCTGCCAACGAAATGAGTGCGGCTCTCCAAAAACTGGCTACCATAACCTTAGGGCCTTTGGTACTGCTTTTGCCCCGGCGCAGTCACCAGTTACACAGACTGAAGACTTGGCTTAACCACCAGCCTCATTTCTGGAAACCGCCCGCAATGCGAGTATCGGTCCGGACCGGGTAGAAAGGCTTTCGCAATTCCTCCGAAATTCTTGAAGAAACGCTACGTGAGTTCTGAATTGGAGTGGAATCAATGACTTGTGCCGTGTTCGATGCGCGCGCCGATCTGGGCTGTCACTGCCTGTGCCACAGCGGTCTGCACTTGCGCGGCATCGGTCGACGGTTGGTCGTAGGTCTCCGCCCAGATCACCTTGCCGGTGTGGACATCCACGAGGCGCGCCGCGATTCTGCGCCCGTCAGCTATCTGCCCGATGGTACCCTCGACTAGCACGTCCAAGTTGAGCAGCCGGCCCATCAGCCCCATCGACATGCCCGCCCGTTGATGCCGCCGTACCGTGGTTGGCGAGACCACCAGCACTCCACGCAGCTTCGCCAAGTCCGCTACCAGCAGCTCATTCAATCCGCGGGAGAAATCCGCGCAATCCGCTTCGGGCGTCAGACACTCGAAAGGGACCACCGCCAGGCCGGCCAATCCGCTGCCACGCGGCAGATACCGCGAAGGCATGTAGAACTGCCAGTAAATGAATGCACCCAGCGCCAAAAGGAGAACGCCGAAGGCAACCCACCAGGCTGCGCGCGGACGTTTAGTCTCCCGTGAAGGCGCGGCCGCCTGGGGCTCGCCACTTTCCCCTTGCGTCACCTCGACGGCGGCGATGAATCGGTATCCTCGCTTGGGAATTGTTTCAATGAAGGTGCCGCTCTCCGCCTCGTCGCCGAGGGCCTTTCGCAACAGGGAGATATTTCGTGCGAGCCCGACTTCTTCCACTGTGGTGCCGGGCCATACCAGCTTCATGAGCTCGGCTTTGTCCACTACTCGCCCACGATGATCGAGTAAGACCTGGAGTGTGTCGACTGCCTTCGGCACCAGCGGAACGAGCTCACCGTTGCGAAACAGCAGACGCTGCGACGCGTCATAGCGAAACGGGCCGAAGCTGTACACGATTCCACTGGGCTGCTGCATTGTGCCCGCCGGTGTCAATCGTATATCAGATTTCGGTGGAGTTGCTGCGATTCGGCCAGGTGACCGCTACAGCTCGTGCTGCTGAATCCGTGGTGTATGCGAAGGTTTGTGGGAAGGCGCCAGTGGCAAGATTTCATCACGCTGAAATCAGGCGCACTAGAATCGGATTGGTGTAACCGAATTGACACCAATGGCGTGTAAGCTGGAATGGAACGTGGAGGTCCCCACGATGCCCCGAGTTCACGCCTATCATGTCACCCCTAGCGTGCCGGCCCGCCTGCAGTGCCTGCACAAGCTGTCCCTGAATCTGCGATGGTCCTGGCACCACCCGACCATCGAACTGTTCCGCACGATGGATTCCGACCTGTGGGAAGAGACTGGGCACAATCCGCTCCTGATTCTCGGCCGCATCGACCAGAGGCGCCTGGCGGAACTTTGCGACGATGAGGCTTTCCTCGCGCAGATGGACCGGGCGTCCGCCGATCTGGACGAGTACCTTGCCGGCGCTGGCTGGTTCGCCGCAGCGCACCCGGAGGCGATGGGAATACGGATCGCCTATTTTTCCGCGGAGTTCGGATTGACGGAGTGCATTCCGAATTACGCAGGCGGCCTGGGCATCCTTGCCGGGGACCACCTCAAGTCGGCCAGCGACCTGGGCCTGCCTCTGGTCGGCGTCGGCCTGCTCTATCAGGGCGGCTACTTCCATCAGTACCTCAATGCCGATGGATGGCAGCAGGAAACCTATCCTATTAACGACTTCCACAACCTGCCCATCCAACCGGTGGAAGATGGGCTGGGGAGGCCGCTTATGGTGCACATCGACTTGCCCGGACGGCGGCTAGCGGCGCAGATTTGGAAAGCCCAGGTGGGGAGAGTGCCGCTGTATCTGCTCGATACCAACGTCGCGGAGAACACGGCTGACGACCGCCAGGTGACCGGAGCGTTGTACGGAGGCGACCGCGAGCTTCGGATCCAACAGGAGATTGTACTGGGGATCGGTGGCATGCGGGCGCTTCACGCGCTGGGTATACGGCCAACCGTGTGCCACATGAACGAAGGACATTCGGCGTATCTAGGGCCAGAACGAACGAGAATGATCATGGAGGAGCTTGGCTTCTCCTACCACGAGGCGCGCGAGGTGGCTGCTGCCGGCAGCATTTTCACCACCCACACGCCGGTGCCGGCGGGCTTCGACCGATTCGATCCGGGGCTGGTGGATAAATACTTCCGTGAATACTCACGGAGCCTCGGTCTCACGGTCGAGCAGTTCTTGGGGTACGGACGACAGGCCCCAGCGGATCCGGGCGAGCCGTTCAACATGGCGTTCCTGGCCGCGCGTCACAGCTCGTACACTAATGGAGTCGCCAAACTGCACGGGGTGGTGACGCGGAAGATGGCGCAGCCCATGTGGGCCGGCTATCCTCTGGATGAGGTGCCGATCGGCTCGGTGACCAACGGGATCCACACGCGTTCCTGGATTTCGATGGAGATGAGCGCCCTGCTCAACCGCTACCTTGGACCACAATGGGGCGAAAAACCGGCCGATACCGCTCTTTGGCAGCGCATAGACCGCATTCCGGATCAGGAATTGTGGCGGGTACATGAGATCCGCCGGGAGCGGCTGGTGCATTACGCTCGCACACGGCTAGCCGCCCAAGTCCGGCAGAGAGGCGGCACCGATGCGGAGATCACGGTTGCCGGCGGCGTCCTCTCCCCTGACGCTCTGACCATCGGGTTCGCGCGGCGCTTCGCTACCTATAAGCGAGCCACTCTGCTGTTCCGCGATATGGATCGGCTGAAGCGCATACTCACCGACTCGAGACGGCCCGTGCAGGTCCTGCTCGCCGGCAAGGCGCACCCTCACGATACGGAAGGCAAGGAACTGATCCGGCAAATTATCCGATTTGCACGGGCGCCGGAGGTCAGGCGCAATGTCGTATTCCTGGAAGACTACGATATTTCGGTGGCGCGATACCTGGTGCAGGGCGCGGACGTGTGGTTGAATACGCCGCGGCGGCCCAACGAAGCAAGCGGTACCAGCGGCATGAAGCTGCTGGCCAACGGCGGGCTGAACCTGTCGATTCTCGACGGATGGTGGGACGAGGCCTACGACCGGGAGGTAGGTTGGGCAATCGGCAACGGTGAGGAGTACAACAACCCCGAATACCAGGACCAGGTGGAGTCGGAGGCGCTTTACCACATCCTGGAGAACGATGTGGTGCCGCTATTCTACGATCGCGACGCCGCCGGCCTCCCACGCGGATGGCTAGCCAAGATGAAGGCGTCCATGAGGAAGCTTTCGCCGGTCTTCAGCACCAACCGAATGGTCGCCGAATACGCCGAGCGCTTCTACCTCCCTGCTGCCAACCGGTTCATCCGCTTGTTTGGCGACAAGGGCCGGGTGCAGTCCCTGCTGGACTGGCGGAAGCAACTGCAAGTTCATGGACCCGAAGTGAAAGTCACCCATGTGGACGTGGACGGGGACAGCCACGAATTCCTGGTGGGCTCGAAGGTGAAGGTCACCGCGCGAGTCTCGTTGGGCAGCCTCTCACCCAGCTCCGTGCGCGTGCAGGCTTACTACGGCGTCCTGACGGCGGATGGCCAGATCGGAAAGGGCTCGCACGTGGATCTGGAGCTGAGGCAATCCTGGAGCGGCGATCACCTCTACGAGGGAGAGGTCGAGTGCGGGCAGAGCGGGAGCTGCGGCTTTGCGGTCCGCGTGGTGCCGTTCCACGAAGACGCTCTCTTACCATATGAACTGCCCTGGATCCGGTGGGAGGAATAACAAGCGGGCGAGGGCGCCCATGTGGCGGGTTATTCGACGGATCTTTCCCTGACGCCGCTGTGTTCGGGACTGCGCACTTTATTTTCGGTGGGCTAGCTAAAATCGGATTTCCATGACAACGGTCGCGTCGCTGGGATCGGAGTAATAGCGAGGGGTGGTTCGGATGATGCGGAAACCGAATTCTTGATTGAGCACGATCATGGCTGTGTTGCGGCCGCGGGTATTGGTTACGATGCGCTTGAAACTGTAGTGGCGGGCATAACAGATTTGCCAGGATTTCAGGAGGGTGCCGAGGCCTTGGCCTTGATATTTCGGCAGGATGCCAGTCGAGGCGATGTAGAGCGTGTCTTTGAGCGGAGGGTTGACACCGTCGGTGCGGAGGTCATCCTGAAAATCTACGTGCTCTTCGAAGGCGCAACAGCCGGCCTTGACGTCATCGACAATCAGCCAGTACACCACACAGGCTTTCCAGTAATCGGCGTCGAAGAGATCAGATAGTGGAAAAACCTTGCGATCGAAGGCCATGAGGCTTCGGATTTCGGCGGCTGGGTTGGCTTTGCGAAACTCGGTTTTCATTGCCAATCCGCCACAAAAATGTTGAATTCGTAGCGCTCTTTGGCGTTACGGTCGGAGCAGAAGACGAGGCTCTTGCCGTCGGGCGAGATTTCGGGGAACGAGGTGAAACCGCCGAAATCGGTAACCTGCTCGAGGCCAGAGCCATCGAGATTGACGAGGAAGAGCTCGAACTTACGGGTGTCGCAGTCGTTCTTGTTCGAGGCGAACAGGATCTTTTTGCCGTCGGGCGTGAAAGTGGGAGCGAAGCTGGCGCAGCCGTAATTGGTGATGGTGCGGGCGTTCGAGCCGTCGGAATTGGCGACGACAAGCTCCATTTTCATGGGTGCGGTGGTGTTTTCGGCGAGCAGGGATTTATAGCGCTCCAAGGCTTCGGGAGTGGCGGGATAATTGGCGCGCCAGACAAGCTTCGTGCCGTCTCGCGAGAAGACGGCGCCGCCATCGTAGCCGATGGTGGTGGTGAGGCGCTGCTTGTGCGAGCCATCGGGGCGCATGGTCCAGAGATCGAGATCGCCTGAAGCGAGTGAGGTGTAGACGATGCGGTTGGTCTTCCAGTTCACGGTGGCCTCGGCGTCGTAGCCGGGCGCCGTAGTCAGCTTCTTCAGGATCTTACCGGCGTCGGTGGCGAGGTAAATATCGTAGCCCGGGAAGACGCCCCAGACGTAGCCTTTACTACGATCGGGCGGCGTGGGGCAGGCGTCGCCGGCCTCGTGGGTGGACGCGTAGATGATGTGCTTGTTGTCGCGCAGAAAATAGCCGCAGGTGGTGCGCCCTTTGCCGGTGGAGACCAGGTGGAGGCCGGAGCCATCGGCATTCATGAGGAACATCTGGTCGCAGGCGTAGGGCGGGCGCGTGGACTGGAAGATGAGGCGCTTGCCGTCGGGCGACCAGTAGGCCTCGGCATTCTGACCGCCGAAGGTGAGCTGGCGGATGTTGGCGAGGTGCGGGGACTGGGCATGGGCCAGCAGGCAGGCAGCCAGTAAGCTAACCGCGGCCTTCATAGAGATTTCTGCCGGCGACGAGTGAGCGCATTTTGGCATCGGCGATGGTGCGCTGGAGCATCCAGAAGCCGCAATCCGGGTGAACGTAGTGGAGCCGGTCGGGGCCGAGCACTCTAGCGGCGCGCTCGATGCGTTGCGCGATGACGTCGGGAGTCTCGATGGCATTGTCCTTAATGTCGACCACGCCGATGCCGAGACCGATGCGGCGGTCGAGGTCGCGGAAAGCTTCGAGCTCGTCGTAGCCGCGGCGCGCGAACTCGAGCACCAGATGGCTGGCGTGGAGCTGGTTGAAGAAGGGCATGAGATCCCACCAGAAGCCTTTTTGCACACTTTGGCCGGCGTAGTTGCCGAAGCAGACGTGGATGGCGCGCTCGCCGCGGAGGCCTTCGAGCACATGATTGATGGCGACGGCGGCCCAGTCCTGATCTTCCGGGTGACCGCTGATGTTGGCTTCGTCGAGTTGGATCACGTCGGCGTTGATGCGCTCGAGCTGAGAACGCAGCACGCGGGCGAGGGCCATGGCGAGATCGGCGGGATTGCCGTAATGGCGGTCGGTGAGGACTTTGGCCAGCATGTGCGGGCCGGTGGAGGTGAACTTGATGGGGTGCGAGGTGAGCGAGCGGGTGAGCTCGAAATCGCGCGGGAGGTTGAGCGAGCCCTGGCCAATTTCCCCGGTGACGATGCCGGCGGGCTCGGCACGATAAGCGAGACCGGAGTCGGCGCGGAAGCGATCGAGATCACTGATAGAGAAGCGGGTGGCGATGCCATCCATTTGGCTGACGAAATAGTCGATCATGCCGTTGGTTTCGGGATGGCTGGGGTTGAAGCGGTTGAGCTCGCCATCGGCTATGACGTCGATGCCGGCGAGTTCCTGAGTCTTGAGCACGACCATGATGGCGTCGCGCAGCGTGACTCGTGAGTTGTCGCCCAGCAGCCAATGGGGCACGGGGTAACTGCCGACGACTGTGGTCCGGATGGGCATTTAGTCCATTCTATACTGGGGCGTGCGTTATACCGGATTGTTCCTTCTTTGCTGTGCCCTCGATGCGGCGGGGCCTGCGCGGTTTGCGGAGCATACGATTGCCACGGGTCTGAAGGGCGGTTACCAGGTGGTGATCGCGGATTTGAACCATGATGGCAAGCCGGATGTGATTGCGCTCGCCAGCGGGATGCCGGAGCTGGTGTGGTACGAGAACCCGACGTGGGAACGGCATGTGATTGCGGGCGGATTTTCGCAGATGATCAACTGCACGGTTTCGGACGTGGACGGCGACGGCATACCCGTGATCGCGCTGGCGAGCGGGTTCTCAAATGAGGCGAAGAACAGCGACGGGATTGTTTCGGTGCTGCGGCATGATGGCGATCCGCGGCGGCCGTGGAAAGTGACGGAGATCGACCGGCTGACGACGTCCCACCGGTTGCGCTGGGCGGATATCGACGGCAGTGGCAAGAAAGTGCTGATCAATCAGCCGTTAACAGGCGCGCACGCAGAGGCGCCGGATTATCGCGACCACACACCGCTGGTGTTTTACCGGCCGGGCGATTGGAAGCGGGAGCTGATCGGGGATGAGAACGAGGGCGTGGTACACGGAATCTACCCTGTCGATTGGGATGGCGACGGGCGCGATGCGATTCTGACGGCGAGCTTCGTGGGGATTGATCTGTACCGGTTCGGCAAAGACGGGCGCTGGAGCCGGAAGGAGATAGCCAAGGGCGATCCAGCGGCGTGGCCCAAAGGCGGGTCGAGCGACGTGGCGGTGGGGCGAGCGGGCAGCGGGCGCTACCTGGCGGCCATCGAGCCCTGGCACGGAAACCAAGTGGTGGTGTACCGGATGAAGGGACAGGCGTGGGAGCGGAAGGTCATCGACGATTCTCTGGTGGATGGGCACACGATTTGGACGGGGGACCTGAACGGCGACGGCAATGATGAAATCGTGGCCGGATTTCGCGGGGGAAAGCACAGCGTGTTCGTGTACTATGCGGGTGGCGACGGGCACAACGACGTGGCGTGTATCGGGTCGGCAACGGCGAATCTGAAGTGGTACGAGAATCTGGGCGCACGGTAGAGTTCAGAACTTCCAAACCATACCGACGGAGGCGCCCATCAACGTTACTCCCGTCCAGCAATGGGGGTTGGACGCGACGTCCCCGCCCGTTGCCCCGAAGGCATCATGGCAATCAACGGTGATGCCTCGGTAACACGCCGGAGGGTTGGGCCGCCTGCTGCTGTTGCACCTTATCTGCCACTTTCTGGAGCTGTTGCTGCAGAACATTCATCTGCTGCTGCAATGCAGGATTTGGGTTGGCCCGCCGATTTATTGCATGGAGTCGGCAAAGCACACATGACTATCGGAAAGAAGATCTCGTTGTATTCGGGTTTTTCGCTGGCCCTCATGATGGCTACAGCCGGCATCGCCTTTGTCCGGATTCGTCTGCTGGACCAGACGGTTTGCGAGCTGGCGGATCACTCCTTGCCCTCGATTTACTCGAGTGGGAAGATGGCCGGCATTGCGAAGGACATTCGTGGCAACATCCGGGGGCACATCACCGCCAACAGCCTGGAGGAGAAAGCGAAGGCGGAAAAAGACCGGGCGAAGCTCGAGCAGGATCTGACGAGAGAGGTGCGCACCTATGAGAAAAGCATTGTAAGTGCCGAAGAACGCGAGTTGTTCGCGAGGATTCCCGCGGAATTCAACAAGCTTTTACAGACCGCTGTGCCTATTGAGCCGCTAAGCCGGGATTTCAAGAGCCAGGAAGCCATGGGGCTGTTCCGTTCCGCCACGATGCCGGCATTCGTGGAAGTGCGGAAAGCCATCGACGCGGTGATCGCGTGGGAACATCGGCGAGGGAATCAAAATGCGGCCAACGCCGCGGCTTCCGCGCAGAGCAGAGAAACCTGGACGCTAGTATTACTTGTGTTCTCCGCGCTGGGCGGCGGGGCGATGAGCTGGTACATCGTGAGCAGCGTCAATCGTGTGCTTCGCCGGTCGTTGGAAGAACTGGGCGAAGCGTCATCGCAAACGGCGAACTCCGCCCACCAGGTTTCTGCCGCCAGCCAGTCGCTGGCGCAGGGAGCCGCCAAGCAAGCGGCGTCGCTGGAAGAGACCTCGGCATCCACCGAACAGATTAACTCGATGACCCGCAAGAACGCGGCAAACTCCCGGCAGGCCGCCAGCAGCATGGCCGAGCTGGCCGAGCGGGTGAAGGACGCGAACCGCACGCTGGGGCAGATGGTTGCTTCGATGAACGAGATTAATGCTTCGAGCGCAAAGATCTCAAAAATTATCAAGGTGATCGATGAAATCGCGTTCCAAACCAACATCCTAGCCCTGAATGCGGCCGTGGAGGCGGCGCGGGCCGGGGAGGCAGGCATGGGGTTCGCGGTGGTTGCGGAGGAGGTTCGCAATCTGGCGCAACGCTCTGCCCAGGCCGCCCAGGACACGGCAGGCTTAATCGACGAGTCCATCGCCAAGGCGAACGATGGCAAGACCAAGCTGGACGAGGTGGCTGTTGCCATGGGCTCGATCACAGCCAGTGCGGCGAAAGTCAAGGCCCTGGTGGACGACATGAACCACGGGACCGAAGAGCAGGCGCGGGATATCGAGGAGGTAGCCAAGGCCCTTCTCCAGATTGAGCAAGTGACGCAGACGACGGCGTCCAGCGCTCAGCAAGGGGCGGCGGCGGGCCAGCAGTTAAGCGCACAATCGGAGACGTTGCGCGACGTAGTCAGCCAGTTGGGAGCCTTGATCGGCGGAGGCGGAGCCGCCTAGATCCACGAGAAGTCCTTCTTTGGACAACCCACCTCGGTCCTACCCCACTGCGGCATATGCTTGCCCGTGGCGCTAGCAGACTGGATCCCGCCGCGCCGAGTTTTCAGTACCTTGCTAGAATCGAAACTTGCCTGATCCAGTTGCGACCGTAGTGATTCCCACGCTCTCGGCCGACCGAAGGCTGGTGGAGTGTCTCGACGCTCTGGGGAAACAGACGCGGAGCGATTTCGAAGTGGTGATCGTCGACAATAGCGGGCAAGGGTTGGTGCGAGGGGGCGAGGCGGGGAAGCGGGGCGCCCGAGTCATCGAACCAGGACGCAACGTGGGATTTGGCGCAGCGATCAACCTGGGTTTTCGCGTCAGCCGGGCGCCGTATCTTGCCGTGCTCAATGACGACGCGGCACCTCGTGCCGGGTGGATTGAGGCGCTGGCGGCGGCAGCAGAGGCACATCTGGACGCTGGGATGTTTGCGTCGCAGGTGCGTTTTTTTGGTGAGGAGCACCTCGATTCAGCCGGCATGGTCATCGCGCGCGATGGCAGCAGCAAACAGCGGGGGCATTTGTTTCCGGCGGCGGAGTTCGATCACGAAGAGGAAGTGTTGCTGCCGAGCGCGTCGGCGGCGTTGTACCGGCGGGCGATGCTTGAGTGCATCGGACTGTTCGACGAAGATTTTTTTCTGTACTGCGAGGATACTGATATTGGCCTCCGGGCGCGATGGGCCGGCTGGAAGTGCGTTTACGTGCCGGGAGCAGTGGTAGAGCATCACTATTCGCACTCGGCGGGGCGGGCGTCGCGGCTGAAGGCTTACTACGTGGAACGCAACCGGCTGTTTGTGGTCGCGAAGAACTTTCCGGCGCGGATGTTGTGCGCGGTTCCGTGGGCGACACTGGCGCGATACTGGTGGCACACGCGGTCCATGGCTCTGGGCCGTGGGACGGCGGCGCAGTTCCGGCGGGAGGGGAACGGGGCATGGCGCCTGGCGTCAATTGCAATTCGCGCTCACTGGGGGACCCTGCGCCACGCGGGCACGCTGTGGCGGAAGCGTCGTGAGATCCGCGGTAGCGCGAGGCTTTCGGCTGGCGAATTTGGGCGGTTGCTACGGGCGCACTCCATCGGGACGCGGAGGGTGGCAGAGTTGTGAAGCCGGCGGATGGCGACTGCAAGCTCCTGATCCTGATTCCGGCCTTCAACGAGGAGGGCGCGGTGAGCGGTGTGGTGCAAGCCGTCAAAGGGGTGATGCCGGGGGTGCCGATTCTGGTAGTGGATGATTGCTCGGTGGACGCTACCGTGACGGTGGCGCGGGGCGCGGGCGCGGAGGTGCTGACGCTGCCGCACCACCTGGGGTTAGGCGGTTGCGTGCAGGCTGGATACAAGTTGGCGTTCGAACTGGGTTACGACTATGTGATTCGCGTGGATGGCGACGGGCAGCACGATGCACGGGATATCCCACAGGTCTACGAGGCGCTGCGATCGTCGGGCTGCGAAATGGTAATCGGCTCCCGCTACGTGAATGGGAGTGCCGGCGGCACAAGCCTATTGCGAGGAGCGGGAATCCGTTTTTTCCGCGCGGTGCTGCGGCCCATCCTGGGAAGAAGCGTGCATGACCCAACGTCGGGGTTCGTGGGCGTGAACCGGAGCGCGCTGGGAGTCTTTAGCCGCAGCTTTCCCTTGGAGTATCCGGAGATCGAAGCGTTGGTGGTGTTGCAACGGCGGCGGTTCCGTTTTGTTGAGGTGCCGTGTCGCATGCTGCCGCGCCGGACCGGCCGCTCGTCGATCACACCCATCAAATCCATTTACTATATTGTTCATGTGCTGCTTGGTGTGTTCGTGAATGTGTTGAAGTACGAGCGGCGGACTCCAAAGCAGTCCCGGAGGTCATGAATTGGAACGCCTCCTCAACGTGATGACAGGTTTGAGCGTGCTGCTGATTCTGATGGTATTGGTTTCGGTGCGGCGCGCGAGAATACGGGTAGAGTACTCGGTAGCATGGCTGGTAGGCGCGGCGGCGCTGCTGGGGCTTTCGCGCGCGCGCGGACTGCTGCGCTCGATCGCCGACCTGCTGGGAATGACCTATCCACCGCTGGCATTGATGCTATTGGTGGGCTGTGTGTTTCTGCTGATCTTCTACCGATTTTCCCTCATCATTTCCCAATTGAAGGACGATAACATCGCGCTCGCGCAGCGCGTGGCGATATTGGAATATCACCTACAGACCCTAAAAGACCAGGCGGCTGGCTGTTAGTGGAGGCGAAAGAGCTAACAGCCGCGGAATCCGCCACACAAAATGGCGCGGCAGGCTAACCACGAATGAAAGGGAAAAAGCAGCGTATTAAGGAGACCGGGGCAGGGAAGCGGGCGGCGATCGCCGCGCCGCCCCGAAGGGTCCTGTGGCCTTATTTTCTTGGCGGGTTCCTATCCCTGGTAGCGGCTTTCTGGGTGTACGGACCGGCCCTCAATGGACCATTTATTTTTGACGACCGGTATCTGCCGTTCGGAGTCTCGAATTTTCCGGTGGACAACATGATGGCGTGGTTGAGGGGTGTTCGTCCCATACTCATGTGGACCTATTGGGTGAACTACCGGCTCTCCGCGTTCCAGCCTTATTCCTACCACGCCTTCAACGTCGTTTTCCATGCAATGAATTCGGTTCTGCTGTTCTTCATCGTGCGCAAGATTCTGGAACTTGCGGAAGTGGAGCGCACACGGCGCGACGTGCTGGCGGTATTCGCGGGTGGTTTATTTCTGCTTCATCCGGTCAATACGGAGTCCGTCAGCTACGTGGCGAGCCGCTCAGAGAATCTGAGCGTGCTGTTGTTCTTCAGCGCGTTTGCGCTGTTCCTCTACCGTCGCGGCCCGGAAATGACGTGGATACGTTCAGCGATTGTGCTGGCATTGTTCGGTTTGGCGGTGATGTCCAAAGAGCACACGATCGCGCTGCCGGCTCTGCTTCTTCTGACCGATTACTTCTGGAACCGTCCGTTCTCTTTTGAGGGGATTCGCCGCAACTGGAGGCTCTACGTGCCAATCGCTGCGGGCGCCATCTTGGTGGCCGGGTATCTGGCAAAGGGAATGCGCGGGGCCGGCAACGCAGGGTTTGGCCTCAAAGACTTCACCTGGTATCAGTATTTCTTCACCCAGTGCCGGGCGTTTTGGGTCTACATCCGACTGTTTTTGCTGCCGGTAGGCCTGCGGATTGACTACGATTTTCCAATCTCCCGCACGATTCTGGATCACGGCTCGCTGGTGGGATTGGTGGCCATACTGGCAGCGGTGGGAGCGGCGTTTTATTTCCGGAGGCGGTATCCCTTGGCGGCGTACGGCTTGTTCGCTTTTGTCATCCTGATGGCGCCGACCTCCTCTTTCCTGCCGATCAAGGATCCAATCGCCGAGCGCCGGCTCTACCTATCCATGATCGGGTTGCTATTTATCGTGCTGGAATTTCTGCGGCGGGTGGACGTAAGGCAGACCAAGTGGATGGCGGCTTTGGCGGGCATTCTGCTTGTTGCCGCTGTCGGGACTTACCAGCGGAATATCGTTTGGAGCGATCCGGTGATTCTGTGGGAGGACACGGTCGCAAAGTCGCCCAAGCTGGCGCGAGACGAATTTCAGCTCGCCGAAGCGTACCGGGAGGAGGGCCAGTGTGCGAAGGCGCTGCCGCACTATGAGCGGACCGAGCAACTCGATTCGGCCGGCAAACACTCCGACTGGTACGATACGCTGTTTCTCGATTGGGGCCTGGCGTACGGGGATTGTCTCAACCAGCCCGAGCAGGCGCTGGCGAAGTACAAGCAGGCGGCGGCCATCAAGCCGACAGCTCTCGCTTACTCGCAGATCGGGATGATCTACGGCAAGCAGGGCCGGAATGCGGAGGCTCTCGAAGTGCTCCAGAAGGCCGAGCAACTCGATCCCGGCTTTGATCGTACATACGTTTACCTCGGTGGCGTTTACCAAAACATGGGCGATTTCGCCACAGCGGAGGCCAATTTCAAGCACGCGCTCGCGCTCAATCCGGAAGACGAAGCGGCCGCACAATCGCTGGCGAACTTGGCGAATCGCCATTAGAATGCGCCAGCTTCGGATTGGCGTGAATGCGCTGTACCTGATTCCGGGGGCAGTGGGCGGCACCGAAATCTATCTGCGCAATCTGCTACGCACGCTGGGCGAGATTGACCGCACAAACGAATATTTCCTGTTTACGAATTGGGAAACCGGGGCGAGGCTTGGTCCCGAGCAGGCGAACTTTCATGTGGTGGAGCAGACAGTGCGCGCGGCATTCCGGCCCGCGCGGATTGTTTGGGAGCAGACGGCGCTTCCCGTGGCCGTGGCCGCACGGCGGATCGACGTCCTGCTGAACCCTGGGTTCACTGCTCCACTCCTGTGTGGTTGCCCGCAAGTCACCGTATTTCACGACCTGCAACACAAAAGACACCCGGAACATTTTCGCTGGTTTGATCTGCCCTTCTGGAGGTTTCTGCTTTTTTGGTCGGCGCACCTGGCGCGGCTTGTGATCGCGGACTCGGAGGCAACCGCTGCCGATCTCGACCGGTTCTATCGCTTGCCGCCGCGAAAGGTGCGCATCGTGCCGTTGGGCGTGGATCCGAACTTCTTCACGATTACGCGGGCGCACCAGGCTGAGCCGCTGCTGCTGTCGGTCTCGACGCTGCATCCACACAAAAATCTCGACCGCTTGCTCCGGGCCTTTGCCAACTTTCACGGGAAGCGGCCGGAGTTTCGGCTGGTGATCGCCGGACTGCGCGGATTTGACTCGGAAAATCTAGAACGATTGCGCGATGAGTTGGGCCTTGCGGCGGCGGTCGAGTTCACGGGATGGATTCCGCGCGAAGAGCTGTATAGTTTGTACGGCCGGGCGTGCGCGTTTCTGTATCCGTCCACGTTCGAGGGCTTTGGGTTGCCCGTTCTGGAGGCGCTGGCCGCGGGAGTTCCCACGGCCTGCTCAGAGATTGAACCGCTGGCCAGTACGGCGGGGGATGCGGCTCTGCAGTTCGATCCAAACGACGGGGCGGCCATGGCCGGCGCTATGGAACGGCTTGTTTCTGATGAGAATTTGCGCGAAACACTTTCGACGAAAGGTCCAGAACGCGCGGCCCGGTTCTCGTGGTCTACCACAGCGCGCCTGACATTGCAGGCCCTGCGGGACGCCGCGGGCTAACACCGGGCTCCCGTCAGAGGCAATGTTACGCTGAGACTATGGCGTTTCATCTGGCGGTGACGTATCAGCCGCGTGGCGATCAGGAGACCGCCATCGAAGAGCTTTCGCGCGGTGTTGGCGACGGCGAGAAACACCAGGTTCTGCTGGGAGTGACTGGATCCGGCAAGACCTTCACCATGGCGAAAGTCATCGAGCGGCTGGGCCGCCCCGCCCTTGTGCTGGCGCACAACAAGACTCTAGCGGCCCAGCTCTACCACGAGTTTAGGTCGTTCTTTCCCTCGAACGCGGTCGAATATTTCGTCAGTTACTACGACTATTACCAGCCGGAAGCGTACATTCCATCGAGCGACGTTTACATCGAGAAAGAAGCCACGATCAATGACGAGCTGGATAAGCTGCGGCTTTCGGCGACACGGTCGTTGTTCGAACGCCGCGACTGCGTGATCGTCGCCAGCGTGAGCTGCATCTACGGCCTCGGATCGCCCGAAGCTTACTACGGCATGTTGCTCATGCTGGAAAAAGGCCAGAAGATTTCGCGGAACCAGATCGTATCCCGGCTCGTGGACATCCTATACGAGCGGAACGATATTGACTTCCGCCGCGGCACCTTTCGCGTGCGTGGCGACGTGATCGAAGTCTATCCGACTTACGACGACTACGCTTATCGCATCGAGCTTTGGGGCGACCAGATCGAAAGCCTCTCGCAAATCGATCCCCTGCTCGGGCAGGTGCGGCAAACCTACCTCCGGCTGCCGGTTTATCCGAAGACGCACTACGTAATGTCGGATGAGACCAAGGAAACCGCCATGGCAGGCATCCGGGTGGAACTCGAGTGGTGGAAGAAGGAGCTCGAAAAGCAAGGCAAGATGATCGAGGCGCAGCGCCTCTACCAGCGAACCATGTTCGACCTGGAGATGATGCGCGAGATCGGGTACTGCCACGGGATCGAGAACTACTCGCGGCATTTCTCAGGCCGGCTGCCGGGCGAAGCGCCGCCGACGCTGTTGGATTATCTGCCGCAGGACTCGATTATGTTTATCGACGAGAGCCACCAGACCATTCCGCAGTTGCACGGGATGTACCACGGCGATCGCTCGCGCAAGGAAGTACTTGTGGCGCACGGCTTCCGGCTGCCAAGCGCGCTCGATAATCGCCCGCTTACCTTCGAGGAATTTGAGAACCGGGTCAATCAGGTGATTTACGTCTCGGCGACGCCAGGGCCGTATGAGCTGACAAAATCGGCGGGAGTGGTTGTCGAGCAGATCATCCGGCCGACGGGATTGGTTGATCCAGAAGTGGAAGTGCGGCCGGTCAAGGGGCAGGTGGATGACCTGCTTGGTGAGATTCGCAAGCGCGTGAATGCCAACCAGCGCGTGCTGGTGACGACGCTGACCAAGCGAATGGCCGAGGACCTGGCGGAATACTATTCCGAAGCCGGCGTTCGCTGCCGGTACTTGCATTCCGAGGTGGAGACGCTGGACCGCATCAAGATTCTGCGGGATTTGCGGCGCGGCGAGTTCGATGTTTTGATCGGGATCAACCTGCTGCGCGAGGGTCTTGATCTTCCGGAGGTTTCGCTCGTGGCGATTCTCGACGCCGATAAGGAAGGCTTTCTGCGGTCGAGCGGATCGCTAATCCAGACCATGGGCCGGGCGGCGCGCCATTTGGAAGGCCGCGCGGTTTTGTACGCCGACGTGATGACTGACAGCATGCGGCGGGCGATTGACGAGACCACCCGCCGCCGTCGCGTGCAGGTCGAGTACAACGAGCGCAATGGCATCACGCCGCAGTCCATCATCAAGCCGATTGACATGAGCCTGGTGGCTATCGCCGAGGGCGACTATGTGACGGTGCCGGTGGAGGCTGATGAAGACATCGAGCAGATGACACCCGAGCAGCGCCAGCGCTTCCTTACGGACCTCGAAGAGCGCATGCGGGAAGCAGCACAAAAGTTCGAGTTCGAGAAGGCGGCGCAGTTGCGGGACCGGCTCCGGGAACTGCGGACGCGGGAAGTCGTGGCTTCGGCGGGCTAGCTTCGCTGGAACATCGATATGCCGGCGATGCCTGCGGCGCCGGAGTCGATGCACTGCCGGGCATTTTCTGATGTAATCCCGCCCAACGCGAACACCGGTAAGTGCACGGCGCGCGCCGCTTGGCGGAGAAGCTCCACCCCCAGCGGTGGACCGTAAGCAGCCTTTGACGGCGTGAAGAAAACCGGGCCGAAGACCGCGAAATCGGCTCCTTCGGCTTCCGCGCGCGTCACCTCATTGACGGAGTGGCAGGACACGCCGATGAGGAACCCTTCTGGCGTTATCTCGCGCAGCCGGGCGGGTGCGATTGAAGCCGCCGGCAGATGGACACCGTGCGCGCCGTACGCCAAGGCAATATCCAAGCGTTCGTTTACCAGAATCTTGGATTTATATGGGTTCGGCAACTGAAGCACGCGCCGTACGAGCGCCGCCAGTTCCCGCGCCGTAAGATCCTTCTCGCGGATCTGAATTCGCTCTATCCCCGCAGCAAGGGCTCTTGTGATGTTATCGATGAGCGGTTCAATGCCGCCCAGGGGACGGCGATCGGTGATGTAATAGCGAAGCACTACAGTGGCGTGTAGTAACGCTCGCCGGCGCAGGCTTTGCACAGCACGCGGCCGTCACGGACAACTTCGCGCTTGAAATTGATGCCTTCGCCGCACGAGTCGCAGATGCGCCGCTCGCCCTTGTAGCCGGGGAATTCCTCCGCGCCAAGCGCGACTCGCACCCATTGTTCGGCAAACAGTTCCGCATCGGCGAGTTCCCGATACGCGCGCATCTGCTGTTGGTTCTTGTCGGCGATTTCCGGATACAGTTCTTGAGCGCGTTGTTTGGCGGTCTCGCGAGCCACTATGCGCACGGCGCGATCCTCCTTCAGATCGCAGAACGTGGCGGCCACCTTTCCGAAATCGCGGAATTTCAGCGCCCGCTTGCCCAGACGGCAACCGGTGACTATGGGAATCGCGTCGGTAGCGCAACGATCAATCTCAATGAATGTAACCAGGCGTTTACGGTCGCGCCCCGTTGGCTCTTCGATGCCCAGCAGCTTCATCCCGTACATCGCCATGCGCAGGCCTAGGATCTGCCCCGCGCACATATGACCATGTGCTTGGGCCGCCAAATCGACATATTCGTCGAGCGATTTCACGACACCACCCGCAAGGCGCCGGCAGGGAATTCCACCAGCCACTCTTTATTATCTTTCAGCTGCTCGAACTCCTGGCGAGGCAGCTCGACCGAAATGTCGCCCGAGAATTCGAGACGCACGGACCGCGACTTTTCCGACACGCGCAGCAGACTCGCGGCAAGCTGATTAGCCTCCGGCCGCGCGCCATTGTGTGGCACCACGCGGAGATCCTCGGCGCGCACGCACAGCCAAACCCGATCGCCGCGCAGGTGGCCCGGAAAGTACGGGCCGGTCAGCTCCTGGCCGCCAAACCGGACCCGGCTGGTGTTGCGTCCCGGATCGAGGGCCGTGATCTCTGCCTGGAACAGGTTCGAAATTCCGAGTAACCGTGCAACGTCAACGCTCGCTGGCTGCTCCAGGATTTGCCGGGGCCGGCCACTCTGCAAAATGCGACCTTCCCGCAAGATCAGCATTTCGTCTCCGAGCTGGCAACATTCCTCGATGTCCTGGCTCACAAGCAGAACGGGTATCTGGAAATCGGCTCGAATTTCGTGTAACAGGCGGTACACCTCCGAACGCCAGGTCGCATCGAGGCCGCGGGTGGGCTCGTCGAGTAGCACTACCCGCGGAGAACTACTGAGGGCCCGAGCGATGGCACAGCTTTGTTTCTGGCCACGCGATATTTCTTGCGGGCGGCGGGCCGCGATATCGGTGAGGCGGAAGCGCTCGATCATCTCATTGACACGCCGGTGCCGTTCGAGCCCTGGCTGCTGCTGGGCGGCGAAAATCAGATTCTGCCGCACCGTCATGTGCGGGAATAGCGCGTCGTTCCGCAAAACGTAGCCGCAGTTTCGCAGGCGCGGCGGCAGGTTGACGCGCGACGCGGCGTCGAACAGGATCCGGTCATCAAGCAGAATCCGGCCCGCGTCCGGTCTTGCGAATCCGGCTATCACATCGAGCGTGAGCGTTTTGCCGGCGGCGGTTGGCCCGAACAGCGCAGTAATACCAGAGCACACTTGGAACTCAACGTCCAGGGAAAATCCAGCCGAGTCGAGTCGCGGGGCGATGCGTTTCGCAACGCGCGCTTCCATCATTCCGGCACCGAGCTCTCTTCTAGCCGATTGGCGGCGTAAACGAGCGAGATTGTCAGAACGGAAAGCACGAGCACCAGGACGCGGGCGATCAGCGTGTTCCCGCGTTCGACCGCATCGTAGATGGCGATTGAGGCGGTTTGCGTTTTGCCGGGAATGTTTCCGGCGATCATCAGAGTGGCGCCGAAATCCCCCAGAGCACGCGCGAAAGCCACGAGGGTCGCCGCGGCGATCGCGCGGCGTGCCAGCGGTAGAGTTACTCGCCAGAACACACGCCAGTCCGATGCGCCGAGGGTTTGAGCGGCCCTTTCATAGTGCCGGCCTCCGCCTTCGAACGCGGCGCGGGCCGATCTCACGAACAGAGGAATCGCGTGCAAGGTGGATGCCACGACGGCCGCCTGCCACGTGAAAACCAGTTGCACACCGAACAGTGAACTTGATCGGCTGAGCATGACCAACAGATAGTAGCCAAGCACCGGGGCCGGCAGTACCAGTGGCAGCGCAATCAGGGTGTCCAGCACATCTTTCCCGCGGAAGCGTCGATTTGCCAGCAGGTAAGCGAGCCACAGGCCAAGAGCGACTGAAATCATGGTCGCCAGCGCCGCCACGCGCAGGCTGAGCCACAAGGGAAACCAATTAACGGCCATCGCGGAACTCAATTATATCTGCCGAAACGTAGCGCTGAAGTGACGCAGAAACGGCGGCTCGGAATCGATGGCCAAGCCGCGGATGCGCTCGCGGTTTTCGTTGACTTCGAGGATGGCTTCCACCACGTAGTCGATATGGCTCTGCGTATAGACCCGCCGCGGGATGGCGAGCCTGAGTAACTCATGTTTGGCGTTCGCGCCGAACATTACTGAGCCAATCTCGACCGAGCGAATGCCCGCGTGCCGGTACAGTTCGACAGCCAGCGCCTGCGCGGGGAACTGATGCTTGGGAATATGCGGCAGCATGCGCGCGGCGTCAATGTAGATGGCGTGGCCGCCGGGCGGCTCGACAATGGGCACTCCGTGATCGGCGATGTGGCGTCCCAGGTAGCCCGTGGATGCGATGCGATAGCGCAGATAGTCGGGGTGGAGGATCTCTCCGAGACCTACGGCAATGGCTTCGAGATCGCGCCCGGCCAGCCCGCCATACGTCGGGAAGCCTTCGGTCAGGATCAGCAGGTTGGTCTCCATCGCCGCCAGCCGGTCATCATTGGTACACAACAGGCCGCCGATGTTGGCGAATGCGTCTTTCTTCGCGGAGAAGGTGCAACCATCCGCGTAGGAGAACATTTTCTGAGCGATCTGTTTGGGTGTCCACTCGGAATAACCCGCCTCGCGCTGTGCGATGAACCAGGCGTTTTCGGCGAAGCGGCAGGCGTCGAGGTACAGAGGGATCCCGTAGCGTGACGTTACCTGCTTCACTGAGGCGATGTTTTCCATCGAAACCGGCTGCCCGCCGCCGGAATTGTCGGTCACGGTGAGCATCACCAGCGGTATGTTTGCCGCACCCTCCGCCTCGATCAGCCGTTCGAGCGCCGGGACATCCATATTGCCCTTAAAATCGAGCCGCGCCTGCGTGTCCGCCGCCCCGGGCGTAAGGAGATCCACGGCGCGAGCGCCAGTGAACTCGATATTCGCACGCGTGGTGTCAAAATGCGTGTTGTTCGGAATTACCTGGCCCTTCCGGCACAGCACGGTAAACAGGATGCGTTCCGCGGCACGGCCTTGGTGCGTAGGTATGATGTGCCGGAAGCCCGTCAGATCACGCACCACGCGCTCCATCCGGTAGAAGCTTTCGCTTCCGGCGTACGATTCATCGCCGCGCATCATGGCGGCCCACTGCTCGGTGGACATCGCGCTTGTGCCGGAGTCCGTCAGCAAATCGATCAGGATATTCTTTGCATCGATTTGGAACAGGTTGTATCCGGCGGCTCGCAGGAAGCCCTCGCGCTCATCCGGCGTGGTCTGCCGGATTGGCTCCACGCTCTTGATGCGGAAAGGTTCGATGATGGTTTTCACTAAGCCTCCAGCTCCATTTTCTCCGGCGCCGCCTTGCTGCTTTGCCATTTCACCAGCGCGACTCCAGCAAAGATCACGGCCATCGCGGCGGCCTCCCGCAGGCCGAACGCCTCTCGGTAAAACAGCCAGCCGAGAAGCACCGCCACCACGGAATTGACATAAGAATAAATGGAAACAACCGCTACCGGCAGCCGGTCGAGTGCATACGCGTAGGCGCTGTAGCCGACGATGGACCCGAATATCACTAGGTAGAATAACGCCGTAATGCCACGGGCGCTCCATTGGATTTGATGGCTGCTTGCGACTAGCGCGAATGGCAGAGCGGCGAGCCCGGCAGCCACCTGCTGGACCGCGCCCACCACAATGGGGTGCGCGGCCACCTTTCGCTGCCGCTGGTAGATCGACCCGAAGCACCAGGAAATCGTCCCGACTTGCAGGATGAGGAACCCCTCGATCGCTGCGCGGCTGAATTCGCCGCCTCCCAGACCTCCTGATACCAGCAGGGCCACGCCGGCACAACCAATGATCATGCCGAAGATCGTCGGTGGATGCAGCCGCTCACCGGCCGGCATCAACGCTTCGATCCCTACCAGCCAGAAAGGTGACAGCGTCGTGATCAGGCCCGCCAGTCCGCTGGCTACCCGCAGCTCTGCAAACGTTAGGCAGCCGTTCCCGATGGTCAGAATCAAAACTCCGCTTAAGGCGGCGTGCCAGAGTTCTGTTCCGCCCGGCAACTGCGCACCACGCAGGCGCGCTGCCGCCAGGAGGATGGACCCGGAAATCAAGAACCTCGCCGCAATCAGCACCAACGGGGGGAAGGATTCCAGGCTCATGCGAATCCCGAGGTATGTCGTTCCCCAAAAGAAGCACACAGCGGCCAGTGCGAGATACGCCCGGAATGCATGGGAAACAGGCAAATCTCAGGGTAGCATCGCATACTCCGCTAGAATGGGTTCTTGATCGTTACACTGACTCTGAATCCCGCCATCGATCGCACGGTCACCGTGGACCGGCTGGTGTTTGAAGATCGGGCCTACATTACTTCAAGCCGGGAGTCCGCCGGCGGGCGCGGCATCAACGCTGCCTTCGTGATCCATTGCTTCGGTGGCAAGACCATGGCCATCGTGCCGGCAGGCGGTGAATCGGGGACGCACTTTGAGGATCTGGTCAAAGCCAGTGGGTTCGAACTCGTGGTTGTGCCGGTGCGCAGCGGCCTGCGCCACAATCTGATCATCACCGATAAACAGGGCCTCACGATCAAGCTGAACGAGTACGGGGCGGTTCTGGAGAAGCCGGAGCTGGCGCGGATCGAGAAGGAGATTCGCGCCAAGCTGGAGAACGCAAGCTGGCTCATGATCTGCGGCAGCCTGCCTCCGGGAGTGCCCGCACGTTTCTATGCTCAACTCATCACGATGGCACGGAAACGAGGTGTCAAGACGTTGTTGGATGCTGATGGCGACGCGCTAGAGGTTGGCATCGCGGCCAAGCCCACGGTCGTTAAGCCGAACCAGCCCGAAGCGGAGCGGCTACTGAAGACGGCGCTGCTCACACGCACCCACTTCCTCCAGGCTGTGGATCGAATTCAGAAGATGGGGGCGGAATCCGTCATTCTTTCGCTGGGCACTCAAGGCGCAGTAGGTGCGTTTGACCATCAAATGATCGAGGTCATTCCGCCCCGCGTCGACGCGATAGCGCCGATCGGCGCCGGCGATGCGCTGGCGGCAGCGTTTGTATGGGCCATGGAGCGGAACGGCGATTTCCGCGACGCTCTGCGCTGGGGAGTCGCGGCTGGAACCGCTTCGGCCCGGTTGCCGGGTATGCGTTTCGCGAGCCTTGCCGAGACCGAGGAGATCTACGCGCAAGTGGACGTGCGGCAGGTGGAGTGAGGTAGATGCCGCCGGCCGAGCCCGTCTCCAAGTCCGCGGACTCCAAACACGAAAGTCTGGTGCGATCGGCCGGAGTCGTTTCGGCCGCCGTCTTTTTGAGCCGCATTACGGGCCTGGTCCGCGAGATCGCGATGGCGCGGCTGTTCGGCGCCGGCCAGGTCTATGACGCTTTTCTACTCGGCTTCCGTATTCCCAATCTGACGCGCGATCTGTTCGCCGAGGGTGCGCTGTCCTCCGCGTTCGTTCCCATTTTCACGAAGTATCTTTCGACGAAAGGCAAGAAGGAAGCAGCCGAGCTCTCCAATCTGGTGGCGACGGCGCTCCTGGTGGTCGTAGGTGTGCTGTGCGTGCTCGGCATGATATTCAGTCCATTCCTGGTCAAGCTGCTTGCGCCCGGTTACGCGGACGTTCCCGGAAAGTTCGAACTGGCCGTCAAACTTACGCGCATAATGTTCCCATTCCTCCTGTTGGTAGCGTTAGCCGCGCAAGCGATGGGTGTGCTCAACGCCTGCAACCAGTTCGGCGTCCCAGCCACGTCCTCCACTTTTTTCAATATTGGCTCATTGGGATTCGGCCTGGCATTAGGATTCCTTATTGGTCCGCGCATCGGCATCAGCGCCATCGAAGGCATGGCGTACGGCGTGGTTTTCGGCGGCGCTGCGCAGTTGCTCTGGCAGGTTCCGAGCCTGATTCGCGCGGGTTTTGTGTTCCGGCCACGGGTCGACTTCTCTCATCCCGGCCTCCGCAACATTCTGCAACTGATGGGGCCTGCCATCGTGGGGAACGCCTCCGTGCAGGTTAACGTGATGGTGAATACGAACTTCGCTTCCAGCATCACCGATGCTGCGGGCCACGTGATCAACGGTCCGGTGAGCTGGCTGGGGTATGCATTTCGGTTCATGCAGCTGCCGCTGGGCCTGTTCGGTGTGGCTATCGCCTCCGCGACCTTGCCCGCGGTGTCGCGCAGCGCCGCCACTGGCAACATGCAGGAATTTCGGGAAACGCTGACGCGTTCGTTGGGCATGATCTTCCTGCTGACGATCCCATCTTCGGTCGGTTTGGCGGTACTGGGTGATAGCATGATCGCCGCGGTGTACCAGGGGGGAAAATTCCGCGCTTATGATACGCACCAAACCGCCCTGGCCCTCTCGTGTTACGCCATCGGCCTCGCCGGCTACGCCGCTACCAAAGTACTCGCGCCTGCCTTTTACGCACTCAACGATGCGCGCACTCCGATGTTCGTGAGCGTAGCATCCATCCTCGTGAATGTGGCGGCGGCCTCAACTATGGTCAAGCTTGCTGGTTTGGGACATGCTGGATTGGCGCTATCCACGTCTCTGGTCGCGTTGTTCGGTTCGATCGTACTGTTCGAGCTGATTCGGCGACGCGTCGGTCGGCTCGGTGGCCGCCGGCTTTCGGGGGGCTTTGTGAAAATACTCGCTTCCTCTGCGTTGATGGGCGCGGCGTGCGCGCTCACCAGCCGCTCAATCCAACATTGGATGGGCGTCTCCCGCGCGGCGCGGGTTGCCGATCTTGCAGTGTCGGTTCCACTAGGTCTGATTGTTTTTCTCGGAGCTGCGAAGTTGTTTCGTTTGCCTGAGCTAGAGGCCGCCCGGCGCGCGCTGATCGTGCCTCTAACGCGGCGGCTCGGACAAGGCCGTGTTAAAATCTGAGCATAGAATGCTGCCAGACCTTAAGTTGGCGATCCGGTTGCAAGATGTTGACAGCCGGGCCGCTGAGCTGACCAGAGAGATTTCGGCTCTTCCCAAACACATCACGGAAATCGAGAAAAAGTTGGAAGCGCACGAGCGCAAACTGGAGGCGGACCGCGCGGCGGTTGCGGCCAACCAGAAGGATCGCAAGCGCTTTGAAAGTGAAATCCAGACCCAACAGCAAAAAATTTCGAAGCTCAAAGATCAAATGATCGAGGCCAAGACCAACGATCAGTACCGCGCCTTTCAGCATGAGATCGAGTATTGCGAAAAGGAGATTCGCCGCTCCGAAGACGGCATTCTTGAGTTGATGAGCGCCTCCGAACCGCTCGAGCGCAACGTCAAAGCCGCTGAAGCCGCCTTGAAACAGGAGAAGGCGCAAGTGGAGACGGAAAAGCAGCAGGCGCGGGAGCGAACGGCCCGAGACCAGCGGGAATTGGATGAACTGCAAGCCGAACGCCGCAAAATTGCCGGCCAGATAACGCCGAAGGTGCTGGCTGCTTACGAGAGGGTGCGTAAGTCGCGGCGCGGTGTCGCCGTTGCGGAAGCTCTCGATGGACGCTGTTCGCAGTGCCACATGGCGCTGCGTCTGCAGTTTTTCCAGGACCTGAAACGCGGCGAGGAAGTGATGCAATGTGAAAGTTGCAGCCGCATTCTGTACTACAATCCCCCCGAGAGTTTCGAGAATCTCAGCGGCGAAGCGGCGCCCGCAACCCAGGGATAAACATCTACGTCACTTTGCCATCGGCGCTCAAGTAAACCTGCCTGTGCTGATGAAATGCGAGATTCGCCAGGTGCGGCCCGGCCACGGCATTGGCGCCCACCTCAACCGTTGCGTTAGGCTCTTGACGCAATTTCACGCAGTCCAGAAAATTCTGGATGTGTGACTCGATGGGAACCGGTGCATCTAGCTTCTGCACGGGTTCCCGATTTTCCTTCCAGGGCTCATCCCAGATGCGGAACCCAACCTCGTCGATAATCATCGTGCCTTTGTCGCCCTGGAACTGGATAGACCATCCGTTCTCGTACGAATTAGAGTAATTCAGCGTCCAGGTAGCCATGAAGTCTGGATATTCGAAAACCGCGCAGAATACGTCCGGAGTCTCCGAGCCGGTCATTTTCGCCACCTGCCCGTAGGAGATAGCCGAACGCGGCGGCCCGGCATTTGTGAACCACTGCACGACGTCCATCAAGTGGGTGCCCTGGTCGGTCATGTTGCCGCCCGAGTAGTCCCAGAAATACCGCCAGTAGCGGAAGCGCATGGGCTCTATCTCATGATCCCGCGCCGATCCGAGGAAGCGCTGCCAGTCGAGTTTTCCGGGCAGGGGTGAGTTATCTAGTTCTTTGGCGATATTCCAGTTCCACTGCGGCTTGACCAGCGTAATCTTGCCCAAGATCCCGCTGTCCACGAGTTGCTTACCCTTGATGATCAACTCCGCGCTGCGCCGCTGCATCCCCACTTGCACGACCTGCTTCGTGCGGCGCACTGCCTGCACAATCCTCGAGCTCTCTTCGAGCGAATGCGACATCGGCTTTTCGAGATACACGTCCTTCTTGGCGTCCAGTGCCGCCTGCAGGCACGGATAGTGCTGATGGTCTGGCGTGGCGATCACAACGGCGTCTATACCGCTTTGGCGCAGCAACTCATGGTAATCGACGTAACTCTTGGCGTCCGGCGCATCAGCGAGCGCTTTTTCCAGATTGGGTTCGTAGACATCGCACACCGCCACGCATTCGGCGCCCAGCTTCTGAAAATTCTTGCTGAGAAAGCGGCCTCGCCCGCCGGTGCCAATCACGCCGTAAGCCAGCCGGTCGTTTGCGCCCAGCGCCGAGCGTGGCACGAACATTGGTGCAGCCACCAGCGCGAGTGACTGTGTGATGAACTTGCGGCGATCCTGTTCCACGATACGGCTCCTCTCTTTGCGCTCTACTATATCGCAAAGGTGCCGCGCCGATGCGCATCCCTGGCTGTTGGTCAGTTGGCGTGTGGTGGCGCGCTCGGGCTTGGCCCACCAGGGCCTGGCGCGCCGGTCGAGAAGAACTGGTCGTTTTCCAGAGCATTTTCTAATCGAACAATGAGCCTGGAGGAGGAGCGAAGCTCCGCCGCCAGGCCTCCTTTCTGAATTTGGGCCAACCAGAGAAACCGTGGCAGTGGGAAG
>Ga0326728_10004762_pt1 | contig 39512 bp, 32 predicted proteins | sample MB3enrmetagenome_FD_207602 | JGI IMG/M metagenome (GOLD analysis project Ga0326728, IMG submission 207602) | Lab enriched peat soil microbial communities from McLean, Ithaca, NY, United States - MB31MN | ecosystem: Environmental > Terrestrial > Soil > Wetlands > Peat | place: USA: New York... | reverse complement strand
TAGCCGATATCTCGGCGTTGAAGAAAGCGTACCGCCTGCTGTTCCGTTCGGGTTTGAAACTCGAGGAGGCGCTCGCGAGGATCGAATCGGACGGCCCGACCCGGCACACTCGGGAGCTGGTCGCTTTTATCCGCGCCAGCCAGCGCGGCATTTGCCGGCCGCGCGCGGATTATCGAGCGTGACGGAACAGCAGGCTCTCATAAATAGAGGTGCAATACCGGGGCCTGGTTTCAGCGAGAGGGGAAATAGCCACGGAATTAATTGAAAAGCCCTTGACAAACTATATTAGGGGCCTTAAACTATTTTTGAGATCCGAAACTCCAGCGAGGTACAAGGCGTGCGCTATTCGAAAAGCAGTCTGACTGTAGTTCTTCTAGCCGCCGGGCTCACCGTGGCCGCGATTGCCGGTCATCTGGTTTACCGAAGCGCCCAGCGGCATCGTCCCTACGGCTTTCCGGTCATCACGTCCAGCAGCCAGCGGGTTGCGTCGCTGTTCACAGGCATTCCTCCCAACAGCAGATTCCGCTATCTGGCGAACGCGCCTGCGCCACCCCGCGGGCGTTGCGCCGCGAAGAGTTGGCCTCAGCGGGTCGAGTCTTGGTTCTCGATCCTCTGGCCGTCGTCGGTCTACGCGCAGAGCGAGTGCGCGGGCTCCTATTATTCATTAGATCTCTGGGAGTGCAACTCATACTGCAACTATCCTGTTTACGCATGGTACTATGTTGACCCGGACAACTACGACAGGTGTGACGGCTACGAAATTATCCCGGGCGAGGCCTGCGGTGAGTGTGAAAGCGATGCGGAATCCGGTTGCAATTCCTGCGGTGGTGGAGGGGGAGGGGGCGGCGGCGAGTAGTCCATGCCTTTAGGCTTCGCCGTCCTGTGGTCCCGGAAATACCTAGGGAGATGTTTATATGATTCTAAATCGGGTATACCGATGTTTTTCAGCCTTGGTTTTTGTTGCCGCCCTGTCGTTTGGGGAGGAGGCAGCGACCGTAAAACTTTCATCGGCCGAGCACTTTACCGCGTCGAGTGCGCTACTCGCAAGCAAGGCGATGCCCAAGTGGAGCAACGGCTTGTTTGCGATTCGCGATCATGCCGATGTTCCGGTTCCATCCGTGCATTTGATCGACGCAAGCGGTCTGGTGCGGCGGGTGACCGTTCTCCAGCTTCCCGACGCCGCCCGCATGATTGTCACCGACGTAGCCGTTTCCCCTAAGGGTACGCTCGCCGTTGCTGGCACGGCGTTCGCAAATGACGGGAGTACCAGTTCGTACATCCTATGGGTGGATTCGGCGAACAAAATCACGCAGATGGCAAGAACTTCCCCGTACGCGGCCACAAGGATATGTTTTACCGGCGACGAGGTGCTGTGGGCGGCGGGCCGGGAATATACCCCTGACTTCGAAACAAAAGCCGGGTCCGACATCATTCGCAGGTATGCGCCCGACGGGCGTCTGCTCGGGTCGTCACTGCCGCGAAGCGCAGTCCCGACAGGCGGTGTGTCCAATCCAGCGGCCAACGGGTTTTTGGTGGCCAACAATTCCCAGGTTGTATTCTACAGTGCCCGGTGCCGTTTTTGGGTCGCGCTCTCTCTCACCGGCGAACTCATGGGCTCGCCCCACCCGGTCACTCAGGATATTGAAGCGACCGGGCTGGCAATTACCACCTCGGATTCTCTCTATCTGAGCGGCAACACGAAAACAGACCCCAAGAGCTTCCGCCTGTTCCACATGGACGCCAACTCCGGAAAATGGGCCCCCGTTGCAATTGACGGAAAGCAAAACGTAGGCGGCCTTCTCGCCGGGGCGGATGGCGCCGATCTTGTCCTGTACACGTTCCGGGGTACGTTCTTGCGGGTTCCAACCCAGTAGGCGGTCGTTGTGGAATGGAGCCAACCACGCCCGGTGAGGATAGTCCTCGCCGGGCGGGGCGATTGATCCCGCATCCCGTCGGGAGCGCTTGCGGCATTCGGGTGGTGGGGGCCGTGTCTGCCTGGCTGCTCCGGCCACTGGAGAGCCGGAAGGACGGATAACGGAGCCAGCCGGCGGGGCATTTGCCGGCCGGACACAGACCCCGGCCGTGGCGGAACACCAGGTCCAGTCACGCTACGCGGGTCTCATGCCGGCCCGCTAGAACCGGCGTCTCCGTGCGCTACCATTCAAAGGTGGGATCAGACCAGAATTCTCGTTACCCCCAGGTGTCCCGCCGGGACCTTCTGCGCGGAATTGCCGCTGGAACCGGAGCTTCCCTGATCGGCAGCCAGGGCGCAGCCGCCTCGCCGCCCTTGGGAGCGCAACGTTCGGTGATCGGCCTTCCATTCGAAGCGCGCGATACGGTCCGCCTGGGATTGATCGGTTGTGGTGGCCGCGGCTCCGGTATGTTGGCGGAGTTTCTCGGCGTCGAGAACGTGCGGGTGACCGCCGTCTGCGATGTCGTCAAGGAGAGCGCTCTCAAAGCGCGGGCTGGCGTCGAGCGTGTTGGGCAAAAATCACCCGCCGTGTACGCCGGCGGCGACCACGATTTCGAGAACCTTCTCCAGCGCGATGACGTGGATGCCGCCTACATCGCCACACCCTGGGACTGGCACGTTCCCATGGCGCTGGCGGCAATGGAAACCGGGAAGCACGCCTTTGTGGAGGTTCCGGCCGCCACCACGGTCGAAGACTGCTGGAAGCTAGTGGATACTTCCGAAAAAACCCGCCGTCATTGCATGATGATGGAGAACGCCTGCTACGGCGAGACCGAACTGCTGGTGCTGAACCTGGTGCGCGACGGGATCTTCGGCGATCTTCTGTACGGCGAAGGCGCTTACATCCACGACCTTCGCCGCCTGCTCTTCGAGGACGCCGGCGAAGGGCTTTGGCGCAGGGTTCCGCACACGCGCCACAACGGCAATCTCTATCCCACCCACGGGCTGGGGCCAGTCGCGAACTACATGGGTATTCAACGGGGCGATCGCTTCGACTATCTGGTTTCCATGAGCACGCGCGAGCGAGGGCTGGATGCCTGGCGCGAGGCGCACGTGCCCAAGGACAGCCCGAAGTGGAAGGAGAAATATGTCTGCGGCGACATGAACACGTCGCTGATCCGAACCGCGAAGGGTCTGGTGCTGACTCTCCGGCACGATGTCGTCAATGCCAATCCTTATGACCGGGTCAACCAGATCGCGGGAGTGAAAGGCATTTTTCGCGACTACCCTCCGCGCATCTACTTCGATAACCCCGGCGGCCAGGACAGCTACACGCCGATCGATAAGTATAAGGGCCAGTACGAGCATTCGCTATGGAAGCGGCAAGGCGAGCTGGCTCGCAAACTGGGCGGCCACGGCGGCATGGACTTTGTCATGGTCTACCGCCTCGTCGAGTGTATGCGCAAGGGGCTCGCGCCGGACATGGACGTTTACGATGCGGCAGCCTGGAGCGCGCCGGGCCCGCTGAGCGAAGTTTCCGTGGCGAACGGCAGCGCGCCGGTGAAGTTCCCCGATTTCACCCGCGGCCACTGGGAGCAGAAGCGCGGCTGGCTCGCCTGAACCGGGGCGGCTACCCGCGCCGCACGGTGAAACGCGCTAACTGCCCACGTACCGCGCGTACAGGCTGCGGGCCAGGCCGGTGTCCGCCGTGCCCTTGATAATCGCCCGGCCGTCCGGGAAGATCGTCAGCTCGTAGGGAGGGGCGAAGAACCGCAAGGCGAACTCGTTGGCGCGGACCTCGCCGAGCGGCGCTAGGCGGTGCTTCAGATCGTTGAGGTCCAGCGCCTGTTCGCGCTCGTGGATCTGCACCGCGTTCCGGCCACACAGGCTGACCGGCGCCCGCCGTGCCCCCTCCAGGTGAACGAACTCGCGGTTCCCGCAGGCTGGGCAATCGGCGCGGGGCGCGGGCTGCGCGATCTGGCGGACCTCACCCGTCCAGACGTCCACGCTGGTAATCCGTGGCCGAACCTCGTCCGCATGGCCGGCCAGGATTTTTATTGCGTCCGCCACCTGAAAGGACGCAATCGCCGACGTGACGGCGTTCACCACTCCGGCCGTTTCGCAGGTCGGCTGCGCGCCTGCCGGAGGCTCCGGATAGACGCACTTGAGGCAGGCCGTCCGTGCCGGCAGGACGGGCATGGTCAGCCCGTAGCTGCCGAGCGCCGCGCCGTAGATCCACGGTACGCCGCGGCGGATGGCGTAGTCGTTGATCAGATATCGCGTCTCGAAGTTGTCTGTGCCGTCGAGGATCAGGCCAGCCTCCCCAAGCAACTTTTCGATGTTCGCCGCGGTCAGGTCCGACACGAGCGGAATCACTTCGACCCCGCTGTTGATCCTGGCGAGCGCCCGTGCGGCGGCGATCGCCTTGGGCAGGCTTTCCCGCGCGTCACTCTCATCGAACAACCACTGCCGCTGAAGATTGCTCAACTCGACGTAGTCCCGATCGATCAGCAGGATGCGGCCGGCGCCCGCCCGGGCGAGAGCGCCGGCCTGGAAACTGCCCAAGGCGCCGCAACCCACGATGGCTACTGAAGAGGCGAGAAGGCGCTCCTGCCCCTCAGCTCCAATTCCTGGGAAGAGGATCTGGCGCGAATAGCGGTCCCTGTCAGCCGGAGTCACGATCCATTCATCCTCGCACAAGAGCTTGTCATGAAATAACCTATCCACTTTGTTCCACCGCTCCCTCACGGTCGCGGCTCAGTAAGGGCTTTCCGAGCCGCGACTGTGAGGGAGCGGCTGGAGCGGCAATTTCTAGACGGGCGATAAGGGGGCAACCGGACGCTCTTTGCTAAGATTCTCTTAGGTGATTTGGCCTGGAGTGAAGAGATTCGGCTTATTGCTTTCGATTCTCGGGTTTACAGTTGCAGTTGCCGCCGCGGCGCCCGAGGATTATGAGGGCAGGCCAGTCCGGGCAATCGAGTTCGAGCCCGAGCCACAACCTTACAGCCAGGAGTACCTGTTGGAGATCCTGCCGGTGAAGGCTGGCCCGGCGCTCCAGTTGGCGGATGTGCGCGCCTCCATCGAACGTCTCTATCGGACCGGCCGCTACGCCGACATTCGTGCCGACGCGCGCGTGGCCGATGGCGGTGTCGTTCTTCGATTCATCACCCGGGGCAACTACTTCATCGGCCATGTTTCGGTCAGTGGCGTTTCCCAGCCGCCGAATGAGGGTGTCCTGGTCAACGCGACGCACCTCGACCTCGGACACCTGTATACCGAGGCGGCCACCCAGCAGGCCATCAACGACCTCGAGCAGGTCCTGCAGAGCAATGGCTTTTACCAGACCACCATCACGCCGGTGTTCGAGCATGACCCCATCACCGAGCAGGTGAAGATTCGGTTCGTGATCAAAACGGATGAGCGTGCCCGGTACCGGAAGGCGCTAATCACCGGGAACCCGGAGCGGGCACCCGAAGAAATCGTCGAAACGACGCACTGGAAAGGCTGGTTTGGCTGGAAGAAGGTTACGGACGTGCGGACCGAGGACGGAGTGCAGCGGGTCCGCCGCTCCTACGAAAAGCAGGATCGCCTGGAAGCGCGCGTTGGGCTCGAAAAGATGGACTGGGACTCGGACACGAACCGCGTCCAGCCGGCGTTGGACATCGAGGGTGGCCCGAAAATCCGGGTCATCACGGTGGGAGCCAGTATCTCCAAGGGCAAGTTAAGACAACTGGTGCCGGTGTTCGAAGAGCAGTCCGTGGATCGCGACCTGCTTGTAGAAGGAGCCAACAACTTGCGGGAGTATCTCGAGAGCCAAGGCTACTTTCATGCGAAGGTCGATTTCGCGACGAAGTCGATGGATGGAAAGCAGGCGGACGGAGTGCCGGCGGTTGAGACGATCGAGTACCGGATCGAGCGCGGCGGCCGCGACAAGGTCGGTCTGGTTGCGATCCGGGGCAACCGGTATTTCGACACACAGACGATCCGCGAACGTCTGTATGTCCGTGCGGCATCGCTCCTCGAGTTTCGGTACGGACGGTTCAGCGACGCCTTGGTCCGGCAGGATGTGGATGCGATCAGCGCGCTGTATCGCTCGAACGGGTTTCGCGATGTGGAGATCAGCCCGCGCACAGTGTATGGCTACCATGGCAAAGCGAGGGAGATCGCGGTCTACTACGACATCAAGGAGGGCCCGCAATGGCTGGTCGCGAACCTCGATATCCGGGGGGTGTCCGAGGAGAACCGCGAGGCCGTGCTCAACCTCATCCAATCCCAGCAGGGAGAGCCCTTCAGCGACTTGGACACCGCCATTGACCACGACAACGTCCTGGATTATTACTTCAATCACGGTTACTCCGGCGCGGCGTTTTCCTGGAGTTTCACCCCGGCCAAGGAAGCGCACCGCGTGAATCTCGAGTATGCGATCCAGGAAGGTACGCCGATCTTCCTGCGCCAGTTTCTCCTGAGCGGTCTCGAGACAACCAATCCGGAACTGGTGCGCGCGCGCCTGGCGCTCCACGACGGCGACCCGCTTTCGCGCAGCCGCCTGCTCGAGACGCAGCGCCGCCTGTATGACCTTGGAGTTTTCGCGAGTGTGGACGTGGCCCTTCAGGATCCGGAAGGAGAAGAACGCGACAAGTACGTCCTGCTCGATATGGAGGAGGCCCGGGAGTATACCTTCACCTACGGTTTCGGCGCCGAAATCGCGAAGATCGGGGGCTGCGAGTCCTGCCTCGACCAACCCGCCGGAGCGACCGGATTCAGCCCGCGGGCGTCGTTTGGCGTTACCCGGCGCAACTTTCTGGGCGACGCTCACGTCATTTCGTTTCAGAGCCGGGTGTCGGATCTCGAGCAGAGGGCGGTCCTCAGCTATGATATCCCGCAGTTCCGGGGCAGCCCAAAGATCGACCTGCTGTTCAGCGGATTGTTCGACGATTCGCGCGACGTGCGGACGTTTTCGTCCCGGCGGCGCGAGGGATCGGTGCAGGTCGGGCAGAAGCTCTCGAAGGCAAGCACAATGCTTTACCGGTTCGCATTCCGAACCGTCAGCGTGAGCGATCTGAAAGTCAGCCCCGAACTGATTCCGCTGTTTTCTCAGCCCGCGCGGATCGGCATTATGTCCGCCAGCTACGTCCAGGACCGGCGCGACGATCCCAGCGACACGCACCGCGGAATCTTCAACACCCTGGATGCCGGACTGGCCTCGAAGATTTTCGGCTCGCAGTCGGATTTTACGCACTTCCTCGGCCGCAATGCGACCTACTATCCCATCGGCGAAGGCAGCCGCTACGTGCTGGCTCGCTCGCTGACGTTCGGCTGGCTGCAACCGTTTCGGGCCGGCGAGAACATTCCCTTGCCGGAGCGGTTTTTCGGCGGCGGCGCGCAATCGGACCGCGCCTTCCCGGAAGACCAGGCCGGCCCCCGCGATCTCGAGACGGGCTTTCCGCTGGGCGGCAATGCGATCCTCGTGAGTCAGACGGAGCTGCGCTTCCCGCTCATAGGCGAGAATATTACAGGGGCCTGGTTTTGGGACGCGGGCAACGTTTATTCCCGGTTGCAGGATATATCGTTCCGGGTGCGCCAGGACGATCTCGGCGACTTCAACTATATGGTCCATTCCGTCGGCTTCGGCATTCGCTACAAAACGCCCGTGGGGCCGGTACGTCTCGATCTGGCGTACAGCATCAACCCGCCGACGTTTTACGGGTTCCAAGGCACGCTGGACCAGTTAGTGGCCTGTTCGAGTACGGCGCCTCCCGCTACCGGCTGCGTCAAGACCGTGCAACAGATCAGCCATTTCCAGTTTCACTTCTCTTTGGGACAGGCGTTCTGATGCGGAACTGGGCGTTCTTCTGCCTCCTCTGCCCTGGTGCGGTGACTGCTCTGCCGGAGATCATCGACCAGATCGCCGTCACCATGGACAACCAGGTAATCACCGCCAGCCAGATTCGCGATGAAATCCGTGCGACCGCCTTCCTCAACGGCGAGAAGCCCGATTTCAGCCCGGCAAACCGTCGCCGCACGGCGGACCGTCTGATCGAGCAGATGCTCGTGCGCCGCGAAATGGACCTCACCCGCTATCCCCAGCCCTCCGTGTCCGAGATCCAGGACACGATGAAGCAGATCCGGAGCCGCTTCGAAAGCGAGGCCGCTTTCCAGGGCGCCCTGGCCACGGCAAAGATCACCCAGAAGCAGCTCGAAGAAGCGCTCCTGCGGCAGGCCGCTCTGTTGCGGTTCATCGATCTGCGCTTCCGCCCGGAAGTGCAGGTCGAGGAGAGCGACGTGACCCGCTACTGCGAGAACGTGTATCTGCCCGCGCTCCGCAAGAAGGGGGTCACACCCGAACCCACGCTCCAGTCGGTTCGGCCCCAATGCGAGGAGCAGTTTGCCGCGCAGCTTGTAGACAAGCGCGTGGACGCCTGGCTGAAGGAAGCGCGGGACCGTTCGCACATCGTGTACGAGGAGGACGCGTTTCAATGAGGCGAATCGCGAAATTCCTGGCTTACGGTTTGGCCGGCCTCGCGGGCCTGGCCTTGATACTCGCCGTTGCGGGGTTGATGGCCGTCCGGACCTCCTGGTTCCGCGACAAGGTCCGCGACCGGATCGTCTCGGAGATCGAAAAGAGCACCGGTGGCCGGGTCGAGCTGGGCGCCTTCGACTTCAACTGGCACACGCTGACGGCCCGAGTCCGCAATCTCGTGATTCACGGGACCGAAGGGGCCGGCGAAGCGCCTTTGTTCCGTGTCGATTCGGTCGAGGTGGGGCTGAAGATCCTCTCGATTCTGGAAAGGAAGATCGATCTGGAGTCGGTTGTGGTGCGCGCGCCACGGATCAACCTGATCGTTTACGGGGACGGCCGCACGAACCTTCCCACGCCGAAGGTGACGCGAAAGCCGGGCCGCGGCGCGCTTGCAATGGTGCTCGATCTGGCCATCAAGCGGTTCAGCCTGATCGACGGCACGGTCCAGGCCGAGATGCGGACCATGCCGCTGAACCTGCTTGGAGAGAACTTCCGCGCCCAGATTTTCTATGAGCCCAGGCCGGCGCGCTACCGCGGCGGCATTGCCTTTCGCAGCCTGAATGTGCAGGCTGGAGCGGGCCGTCCGGTGTCCATCGCTGTGAATGCGCAGCTCGTCCTCGAGCGCGGCCGGCTGGTGGTCCCGTCCGTTCATCTGGCCGCTAACGGCACGACTCTGGATGTCAGCGGCACGGTCGGGCCGTTCACTTCGCCACGAGCCGATCTGACCTACGCGTTGCGCGCGAACCTCAAGGAGTTGCTGCCCGCGGTCGCGCTCGGACCCATGCTCCACCGCGGTGCGCTGGCGCTTACCGGACGCGCGACCGTCTCCCGCGACGCCGGCTACGCCGTCACGGGCAACCTCGACGCGCGGGACCTCACATTCCGGGAGCGCGGCATCTTCATCGAGAATATTCGCGTGCTGTCCGCTGTTTCGGCGGCGTCCGGGCGAATCGAGTTCAACGACCTCGCGATTTACGCCCTAAACGGGCGTTTCGACGGCCGCGCTGAGGTCGTGAAGCTTCGGGATTTCCGTGCGGATGGCGAGCTTCGCGGCTTCGCGCTGCACGAAATGACGCGGCTCCAGGGCGTTCACCGCATGATCTGGAGTGGAGAAGCTTCCGGGCCGGTGCATCTCGCGGGGGCGGTGGAACGGGGCGCGCTTGCGGCGCTTCACCTACACACGGAAATCGGGATCGCGGCCGTTCCCGGCGAGGATCCGGTCAGCGGCTCGATCAATCTCACCTACGATCAGCCGGCCGCCACGCTCTCGTTCGGCCCATCCGACCTCCGGACGCGGTTCAGCCGGATCGATTTTAGCGGGACGCTGGGCCGGCGGATGAACGCCGAGGTCGAGACCACCAACCTGGACGACGCCAGGCCCGCGATCGCGATGTTTTCGGCGACGCCGCCACCGGAGATTCCCGTCAAACTGCTCAACCACGGCGCCGCCCGATTTCACGGCAGCGTGACAGGTCCGCTCAAAGCCCCGGCCATTGAAGGCCACGCCTCGATCACGAACTTCCTCTGGACAGGGAGGCAGTTCGACCGCGCGGAAGCGGACGTCGTGATCTCAAGCTCGGGGGTGGTGGCGCAGAACGCCACACTGGCGAGACTCGGTGTGCGTGCCGCCGGGGACGTCCGCGTCGGGCTCAATGACTGGAAGGCGCAGCCGGCGGAACCGATCGACGGCAGCTTCACGGTAAAGTCGCCGAGTCTCGCGGAGGTCTTCGCGGCCGCGAATGTGAAGCCGCCGCTTTCCGCTACGGCTGGCGATGTAGCCGCGGAGGTGAAACTGAGCGGCAGCCTCGGAGCGCCCGGGATCGCGGCGCATGTGCAGGCCCGGAAGGTTGTTTTTTATGGCCAGCCGATCGATCGCCTCCAGGCCGATCTGCGGTACACGCCGGAGCAGCTCGATATCACCTCCGCCCAGCTCGACTACGGCGGTAGCCACGCGCAGATCGCGGGGCGCTTCGACCATCCGGAGGATAACTGGTCCGAAGGAAAGGTCAGCTTCCAGGTATCCGGGCACGCCGTCAACCTGGCGCGGTTGAACGCGGTGCGGGACAGGATCCCGGATGTCGCGGGTCATATCGAAATGCAGATGGCGGGTGAATTCAGGATCGGCCCCGGCGGTTTCCGGCCGGGAGCGTTGAATGGCCGGGCCGGGGTTCGGGATGTTGCGGTGAAGGGCCAGCCGCTCGGCTCGCTGGAATTCACTGCCGCTACGAAGGCCGCGGAGGTCGACCTGAGCCTGGACGGCGAGCTGGCCGGCTCGAAGATCAGCGGCACAGCCGGCTGTTCCTTGCGGGGAAACTACCCCGCGCGCGGGCGCCTCGCTTTCACCGAGGTACAGTTCGCCAGCTTGCTCGCCCGCCTGAACGGGGCCGCGCCGGGCGCCAAGCCGCCCTTCAACGGGGTGGCCGGGGGCACGCTCGATTTTTCCGGCAACGTGATCGATCCCCAAAGCTGGAAGGGGACGCTGCAACTACCTGTTTTTGAAGTGCGTCCGATGGCGGAGCTGGCCGGCTTTGGCGGCAGCGAAAGCCTTGTTTTCCGCAACAGCGGCCCGATCCTCGCCGACTTCGATGTCCATGGCGCCAGCGTGCGCCAGGCGCAGTTCCGCGCCAGGGACACGAACCTCAGCCTGAGCGGACGAGTGGGCTTCGGCGTCCGGAACCCCTGGGATATTCGCGCGCAAGGCGTCGTGAATCTGGCGCTGCTGGGCGACTTCACCGAGGTGAGCTACTGCTCGGGCTCGGCGCTGCTGGACATTTCCGTGCGGGGCACCTTGGAACATCCCGAACTTTTCGGGCGCGTGGACCTGCGAAATGCCTCCGTCAATTTCGCGGGTTTGCCGAATGGCATCGACAGCGCCAATGGAGCGGTGTTGCTGTACCGCGACCGCGTGACCATCGAGACACTCACGGCCGGGAGCGGCGGGGGAAAAATCGCGCTAACGGGCTTTATCAGCCTGGCTGGCGAGACGGTGTTTCACCTCCAGGCGAAGGCGGCCGGCGTCCGCGTGCGATATCCCGAAGGCGTGAGTTCGACCAGCGACGCGGCTCTCGCTCTCACCGGCACGGTGGACCACAGCCTGCTCGCTGGAGATGTGACCATCACGCGCGTGGGCTTCAATCCGCGGTCGGACCTGGGGACGATCCTGGCTCGCAGCGCCCTACCCGTCGAGGTTTCCACCCAGCCGAGCCGGTTTCGCCAGGGCCTGCGCTTTGACGTTCGCATCACAACCGCGCCGGAAGTGCGGTTCGAGACGCAGTTCGCCAAAGACATCCTCGCCGACGCGAGCCTGCGGCTTCGCGGTGATAGCGTGCGGCCGGTTCTTCTGGGCCGTGTCCAGATCAGCCAGGGCGAGGTGATGTTCTTCGGAACCAGTTACACCATCAACTCGGGCCAGATCCTGTTTGTAAACGCGTCCAAGATCGAGCCGAACGTGAGTCTGGATCTGGAAACCAGGACGCAAGGTATTGATGTCACGCTGCACGTCTCGGGCCCCGTCAACAAGCTCAATGTCACCTACCGCTCGGACCCGCCCCTTCCGTTCTCCGACATCCTGGCGCTGCTGACCACGGGGCGCGAGCCGGCTACGATGCTGGGCTCCCTGGGCTCTTTGGGGTCGCAATCGCAGGCCGGGCCAAGTTACCAGCAGGGCGGGGCGAACTCTCTTGTGACCGAGGCCATCGCCACCCCGATTACCGGACGCTTGCAGCGATTCTTTGGCGTGAGCCGGCTGAAGATCGACCCGCAGGTCAACGGCCTGACCTTGAGCAATGCCGCGGCGCGTGTCACGCTGGAGCAGAACATCACCAGCAATGTGACTTTTACGTACATCACGGACGTGTCGCGCGCCCAGGCGCAAACCATCCAAATGAAATGGGACCTCACGAGCAATTGGAGCGCCGTGGCGATCCGGGATGAAAACGGGCTGTTCGGAATCGATTTTCTGTACCACAAACAGATCAAATGATTTCACCGGGCTATGGATTTCGAGTTTCAGCGGCGCCTCATGGTAGAACGGCAGTTGCGTGGCCGCGGGATTCGCGACGAGCGCGTATTGGCCGCGATGCTCGCGATCCCGCGGGAAGAGTTCATCCCGGAAGCGAACCGGGCGGCGGCTTATTCCGATGAGCCGGTGCCGATCGGACACGGCCAGACCATCTCTCAACCATACATGACCGCCTTGATGGTCGAGTGCCTCGAATTGACCGGCACGGAAACGGTTTTGGAGGTCGGTGGAGGCTGCGGGTATCACGCCGCGGTACTGGGAGCGGCGGCCTCGCGCGTCATTTCGATCGAGCTGATCCCGGAGTTGGCCGCCATCGCGAGGCGGAATCTCGCGAATACCGGGCGCGGGGGCAACATCCTGGTGGTGGCGGGCGACGGCTCTCTCGGCTACCCGGAAATGGCGCCGTACGATGCGATCTCGGTCGCTGCGGCGGCTCCCGCGGTGCCGGCGGCGCTGCTGGCGCAGATGAAGGACGGCGGCCGCATGGTCATTCCGGTAGGCCCTCCCGGCGAGCAGGAGCTGAGAGTGGTGCGCAAGCGGGGCGACGCGATCGACTGGCGTGTCACCACGTACTGCCGTTTTGTGCCCCTCCTGGAAAAATCCGCAGACCCTCCGCGCTGAGCCGCCCGATCGGGCCATTCAGATCCGGTGGAAGCCTCGCAGGATGTCGCGGAGCGAGTAGCGCAGGGCGATGGGCCGGCCGTGCGGGCAGCTCATGGGGCAGTCGGTCGCAGCGAGCGTTTTCAACAGCCAGTCGATCTTGGCCGCGTCCAGCCGCATGTTGACCTTGATCGCCGCGCGGCAGGCGATCGAGGCGGCAATCGAGCGCCGCACATCGTCGAGCGAAACGCGGCGCAGCTCGCGCTCGGCGATCTCGAGGATTTCGAAGACGCAGCGCTCGATGTCGCCCGGAGAAATCCCAGCCGGGGCGGCCTTGACCGCGATGGTCCGCTGCCCGAACGGCTCGGTGTCGAAGCCGCTGGCTCGTAATTCGTCCGCGATGCGGTCATAGTCGGTCTGCTGCGCGGCCGTGAGCCGCAGGATCAGCGGCATGAGCAGGCGCTGCACCTCGACGCGTCCCGCGGCGCGCTGCTTGAGGACCTTCTCGAAAAGGATGCGCTCGTGCGCGACGTGCTGATCGATAATCCAGAGGCCGTCGCGGCCGGCCGCGACGATGAAGCTCTCGTGGATCTGGCCCAGCGGGCGCAAGTCGGCCAGAGCGGTGAGGCTTTGCGAGAGGTCCGGAACCAGCTCCGGCGGGAACGCTCCGTGCGTATCGGGGATCGCGGCGCCGAGCGGAGCCTCCTCCACCGCGTCCGAAAAATCGAAGCGCGGCTCGGGCGGGCGCGTTCCCCGCAGCGTGAACTCCGGCTGCGGTGGTGCTCCGCCGGTAGGATCCGAAGCCGGCGCCTGCCACGACTGGTCCTCGATCTGTTGCGAGAACTCCGAATACGGAAGCGCCGCGGCGGGCTGGGCGGTTAGGCGCCGCGCCGGGAGCGGAAGCTCCGACACCGGTCTCGATTCCACCAGGGCCTCGCGAACCGCATCGCGCACAAAATCGTGCACGAAGGATTGCGCGCGGAAACGGACCTCTGTTTTCGACGGGTGTACGTTCACGTCCACCTCGCCTGAGTCGCAGTCGAGAAACAGCAGCGCGAACGGAAAGCAGCCGGGCGGAATCAGGTTGTGATACGAGGAAGAGATCGCGTGCAGCAGCAGGCGGTCGCGGATCAGCCGCCCGTTCACGAACAGGAAGATGGAGTTCCGGTTCAGCTTCTGGATCTGCGGCCGGGAGACGAACCCGCTCAGCCGGAACGTCCTGGACTCAACCGGCGCGCCCGGTTCCGCGGGCGGCTGATCGAGGGTCCGCTCGCGCACGCCGAGGTCGATCACTTCCGCAAGCGTATCGCCGCCGAAAACCTGGTAGACGCGATCGCGCAGCCGTTCCACCGGCGTCACGCTCAGCAGTTCCTTCTCCTCGCTCGCGAGCAGGAAGGTCTTCTCCTGGTGGGCCAGGCTGTAATGCGTCACCAGCGAGGCGATGTGCGCCAGCTCGGTCTGGTCCGAGCGCAGGAACTTCTTGCGCGCCGGCACGTTGAAGAAGAGATCGCGCACCGTAATCGCGGTGCCGGGCGCGAGCGCCGCCTCGTCGCTCCGCAGCATCTTTCCGCCGGCGATCTCGACGCGCGTTCCGGTCTGCTCCTCACGAGCCCGCGTTTCGAGCGTCAGCCGCGACACGGAAGCGATCGACGGCAGCGCTTCCCCGCGGAAACCCAGCGTGGCGATGCTGAGCAGGTCGCGCGCGCTGGCCAGCTTGCTGGTGGCATGCCGCTCGAAGGCGAGCATCGCGTCGTCGCGCAGCATGCCGCAGCCGTCGTCGGTGACGCGGATCAGGCGCCGCCCGCCACCCGCCACTTCGACCCGCAGGTGAGTGGCTCCCGCATCGAGCGAATTCTCGAGCAGCTCCTTGACGACGGAGGCCGGCCGCTCCACCACCTCTCCGGCGGCTATCTTGTTCGCAACGTCGTCGGAGAGGATGCGGATACGCCCCATGGAGTAAATTGTAACCGGACGAGAAGACCGCGGCTTCGGCTCTAAGGTGCCGCGGTGTTCAGCTCGTAACCTTTGCCGGCGATGGCGGTCCAGAAAATTTCAGATGCATGCCCGTGAATGGCGAAGACCTGGCGGGCGAGATCGCAGACCTGCTCGTGGCCGCGCTCATAGAAGACCAGGATCGAGGGGCCGGCTCCGCTCAGCACGCAGCCGAGCAGGCCCGGCGCGCGCAGCTTGAGAATATCGGCCAGGCCGGGGACCAGCGGCGCGCGGTAGGCCTGGTGAAAGCGGTCTTCGAGCGCGGTGGGGAACGCCGCGGTCGAACCGGCCGCGAGCGCCGCGACCAGCAGGGCCGCCCGCTGCACATTGAAGATGGCGTCCTCGCGCGAATAGCAGGGCGGCAGGACGGAGCGCGCTTTCGTGGTGGGCAGATCGAAATCCGGAACGATCACCGCGATTCCGAACGCCGGTGGCAGATCCAGCCGCACCGCGCGCGCCGAGCCGCCGGAATCGATCGCGCTCGCTACGATGGAGCCGAGCACGCAGGCCGCGACATTGTCCGGGTGGCCCTCGATGCGCGCCGCCTCGTCCAGAATCCGGAGCGGCCGCCAGCCGAGCCCCAGGAGATGGTCGGCGATCACGACGCCCGCAGTTAGCGCCGCGGCGCTCGAACCGAGTCCCTTGCCGAGCGGAATATCGTTCCGGATCTCGAGCTCGATCGGCGGCAGGATCCCGCCGACATCCGCGGCTACGGCCTCGGCGGTGCGCCAGATCAGATTCGTTTCATCGAGCGGAATGGCGCTGGCGTCTCGTCCGGCTGCGCGGATCACCAGCTCCGGGCTCTGGCGGAAGCGGCATTCGAGGTAAATGTCGAGCGCCAGGCCGAGGCTGTCAAAACCGGGCCCGAGGTTGGCGCTCGAAGCCGGCACGCGTAAACTGAGCCACGTCATGGGGCTGCCTCAGGCGAGCGAAATCTTCGAGCCTTCGCGGCACGAGCGGTACACCGAGAGCACGATTTCGAGGGCCTGGTAGCCCTCCTCGCCCGAAACCAGCGGCTTGCGGCCGTTCTCGATCGCCGCGCCGAGGTCGAGGAACTGGCGTTCGAACGGCTCGAGCGAAATCGCCATCGGATCGGAGGAGCCGGAGGAAACGTCCTTCGCAAGTGGAGCGGGCTCACCGGAATCGTCCTTCACGTCCCAGGTGGTGAGCTTGTCGCCCGAGATGATGGCCGTTCCCTTGACGCCGTGGATTTCGACGCGCTCGGTGTAGCCCGGCCAGAAGGCCGTGGAAGCCTGGAGGACGCCGGTGGCTCCGTTGGCGTATTTCATCACGGCGCAAACCACGTCCTCGGATTCAATCTTCTTGTGGAGCGCGCCGAGCTGCCAGTAGCCGAACAGCTCTTTGACGGGACCGATCATCCAGCGGAGAACGTCCACCTGGTGGATGGCCTGGTTGATCAGCGCCCCGCCGCCCTCCGTGAACCAGCTTGCCTTGATGGGACGCGAGTAATATTCGGGCGAGCGGTACCACTTCACATAGGCGTCGGCTTCGAGGATTTTGCCAAGGCGGCCGTCGGCGATCGCCCGGTTCAAAAACAGGCAGGAGTCGTCGAAGCGGTGCTGGCTGACGACGCCGAGGACGATGCCGGCTTTGCGCGCCGTATCGATCATCTCGCGCGCCGTTTCGAGGCTGGTTGCCATGGGCTTCTGCACCTGGATGTGCTTCCCGGCCTGGGCGCAGATTTTCAGGGGCTGGAGACGAAAATCCGGGAAGGTGCATACATCGACCAGATCGACCCGCGGGTGCCGGCAGAGGTCTTCGTAGTTTGCGACGAACTCGGCGCCCCACGCTCCGGCGAAGCGGCGTCCGGCCGCCTCGCTGATATCCGTGCAGGCGGTTACTTGGTATCCGATGTTGCGATATGCCTGGGCGTGCTTGTACGAAATCGCACCCGTGCCGATGATGCCTACGCGCAAAAGTGGCCTCCTTAACTGAAAGTCGCAGTATAACAGCCGGGGAGCAGGAGGGATGCGGGGCCCGTGCAGGGCGCGGACGGCGGGCTGGCCGGGAGGGCGGAAGATATTGGAGTGGCGGGAGAAAAATAGTTGGGAAGGAGGGGAATGGCAAGCCCCGCCGCAGATTGCAGGCCTCCTTCAGACGGCCGGCGGAGACCTGAAGACGATTACACTAGGGTACGGCGCCATGCCGCGAGACCGCGCATCAGGCAGTCGTCGAGCCACTTCGCATATCTCTTCTGTGCTTCGGCCTGCGGTTCCTGGTAGCTGATCCTGAACACGTCGTCGCAAACGGGAACCGGGGGCTCTTCGCCAATCTGAAAGTATCCGACCGCGACAAGCAGCCCTCTGAATGCCGGTCCAACGCCGTGGAACGAAATTACGATCTTGCCTGCAACGGAGTTGTGCGTGAGACTAAGAAATATGGAACGGTGAAAGTCGTTCGTATTTGGGTCGTACTGCAACTTTTTCGCAATCGTGCTGATATCATTAACCGGCGCGGATCCAAGGTTGGCCGCCTGAAATGAAAAAGCTGAATTGACTCGCGTAATGTCGTTACTCAGCGTCGTGGCGACCGCCTCGAGCCTCTGGAGGGTCTGGTTGACAAGTACCCCTGCGGTTTGTTTGGCTGCGAGGTACTGAGCCGGGATGATCCTGCCTAGGTCCACGAGCATGTCGCGAGTTGCAGCCAGCGCCTCCTCGACAGAGGCGACCGGCTTGACATCTACGGCCTTGCTGATGGCCTTAGTGAGCGCACGCTTTTGAACCTGCGCAAACAGCCGAACCAGATGGGACAGGTCACCCTGGTCAGCAAGCTCCAAGGCGGAGATGTATTTCTCTCGATCGTCCCGAGTGATCACAAGCGGGAAAAAGCCGCGTTTGATAAAAACCAGGCTCGCGAGGGATCTGGCCACGCGTCCGTTGCCGTCCTGAAACGGATGAATCTGGGTGAACGCGTGATGGAGCCAAGCTGCCGCCGAGTCGGGAAGAACGGCATCGTGTTGCTGATGCAATTGAACCAACCGGTCCATCTCGGAGGCCACGTGCTCCGGGGGGCAGTACTCATGCAATGTGCCGTCGGCACGCATGGGGTTGTTCGGCGGTCTCTTATACAGGCCCTTTTCAAGTTTCGTCTCGAATGGCTGACCGAGTTGGTTGAATACGACGACCGTCTCCTGATTGCGTAGAAGGGCCGCGTGAAGCTCCTTGATATACCCCGCGCTTAGCGTGCGCCCGCCGCCGACAAATGCAAAGAGGCCTTCCAAAACGTCGGCGTGAGCCTGTATGATCCGCGCCACCAGCTCGGGATCCCGGTTGCTCGCTTCATGAGGTATGTACGAGGCGTCAATTCCGCGCTCAATCAGAGTCTGTGTGATACCGCGATCGAGCGTATAGACATCCTCGATTATTCCCGTCTCGATTGCCCATTCTCGGGCAAGCTGCGCATTGAAGTTGTGCACCAGGCTCTCGCCGAGCCGGTTTCTCTCCCTCTTCCAGACCTCCGAGAGCGATTCGAGTTCACGGTCTCGAAGCGATTCGACATCTTGCGGAAGATCCGTGATCTCTTTCCACTTGTAGCTGGCAGGATGTGCTGGCAAAACGGGGTCGGGCATTGGGTCGCCTCTCTCCAAGGCTTAGCTACCTCGAAGACGATGCTAGCACTTGGCAATAACAGACCGCTTGCGGCCGAGGCTCCGCGCGGGCTCAAGCCCACGCTCCGCCAAGCCGCGGTGGCACGGCCTGTCGGTTACCCGGCGGCGCGCTGGGTTCGCGTTGCGGCAAAAGCGAGCAGATCCGCGTTGACTTCGTCCTTGCGGGTCGAGCACAGGCCGTGCGGCGCGCCGGGATAGATTTTGAGGGTGGCCCCCTTGATGATCTTGGACGAGAGATGGGCCGAAGCGCCGATCGGCACGATCTGGTCGTCGTCGCCGTGAATGATGAGGGTGGGCACGTCGAACTTCTTGAGATCCTCCGTGAAGTCCGTCTCGGAGAATGCTTTGACGCAGTCGAAAACGGCATTGAAGTCGGCCTGCATACCCTGGAGCCAGAAGGAATCCCGCAGGCCTTCGGAAACCTTGGCATTGGGCCGATTGGCGCCGTGGAACGGCGCGCTGAGATCCTTGAAGAACTGCGACCGGTCGGCGAGGATCTGGGCGCGGAGACCGTCGAACGCCTCCATCGGCATACCGGTGGGGTTGTCCGCAGTCTTTAGCATAAGCGGCACCACCGCGCCGATCAGCACGGCCTTGGCCACGCGTTTGGTGGCGTGGCGGCCGATATAGCGGGCGACCTCGCCGCCGCCGGTGGAGTGGCCGACGTGGATCGCGTTATTCAGGCCCAACGTTTCGACGAGCGCCGCAAGGCCGTCGGCGTAGGTGTCCATATCGTTGCCGGTCCAGGGTTGGCCGGATCGGCCGTGACCGCGACGGTCATGAGCGATCGTGCGGTATCCGTGCGAGGCCAGAAAGATCATCTGGTCCTCCCAGGCATCGGCCGTGAGCGGCCAGCCATGGCTGAAAACTATGGGCTGTCCCTGGCCCCAGTCCTTAGTAAGATCTGGGTGCCGTCTTTGGCGGTGAAGGTCATTTGGATGTTTCCCTTCTTACGGGTCCCGCCGCCCAAGAAGCCGGCGGCTGGCGGCAGCTCCTGCGCGCCATAAAACGCACTGTACCCGATCGGAGCGAAGAAAGCACTGCCAGATATGAGGCTCCTTTAGTGTTGCTGAAGGATACAGGGCGGGATGCTTCTCGTGGTGAAGGGGCTATTGAATCGAGAGGCTCTTGGTCACGATGAAGTAGGGGGCGAAGGTGCCATAGTTGACCTGGCCGCCGGCGACGAGGTTCGGGGTGAGAGTCGTATCTTCGCTCGACTCGGGAGAAAACGCCCCTGTAACCGCTCTGGTTGTGGCGACCGAAAGAGCGCCAACGCCGGTGGTACCGTTCGTTAGAGCGGGTAGATTCGCGAGTGCCGCGGTTGGAACCGAGAACGTGCCCAGGCTTGCAGCGGCAAGGCACGCGATCGCGACAACATGAACGGTCGTCGCGCTCGAGGTTGTGCCGGCCAGGCTGATAAGTACGTTGTCGAATCCGGTGCCGGTCCAGTTGATCGTAAGAGGCGTGGTGCGATTGACTGCGGTGATGGTGTCCCAATTGGTTACCATGAAGCTGTCGGGGAGGGTCCCCTGCACGCTGAAACTCTTAACCTGCGTGCCGCCGGGGCCGGTCAGGGTGTAGGTGCCTTCGCTCGCGAGCGTGCCGGTCGGCAGCAGGAGCGAATAAACGGGACCGTAAACAGTGCTGACAGCCGGCACAGACGTGCCCGCGGCGGGCAGACCGGGTCCGGTCAGAGTTAAATTTGGGCCGGCATCCAGGAAGGAGTCCGGCGAGGCGGGAAATTTTGCTCCTGTGGCATAGGTGGTGCTGTACACGATGCAGGAGCCGTACGTGGGCCCTGCGTAGGGTCCGTTCCACTCCGCGGGTGTGTAGACGCCGAACTGTCCGCCAACAAGTTCCCTGACATCGGTGGCCGTGGTCGGGAAGCCCGAGCTGCCGGTGCTTTTCCCGAAGGTAAAGCCGGCGAAAATGATGTCGCCGGCCGTGCCGGAGCCGCCGCTGGTGGAGATCACTGTCGCTCCCGTTTCGGGATACACTGGCGCGGATGTGAACGCCCCGGTTGGATTCGCTCGCAGCGCGATGATGGACAAGGTTCCGCTGGTAGTGTAAAACTCCGCCAGTCCGCTTTGCCCACTGGTCCCGGGAAATTGCGTCGGCATGACGAAGGCCGTCTGTCCGTTGGCGGGCAGGTTCGGGAGGGAACTCTGAGTGACGGAGCCGTCGGAGGTTTTAAAGGTAACTGAGATCGTCTCGCCGGTTGGGTTCGGGTTCACCACCGCAAGCGCCGTTGCAAGATTTGAAGTGTTGTCGAAGGGTACGAGAACGCGGCTCGTCGGAGCAATCGCCGGCGCGGTAGCATCCTGGGCGCGTCCGGATGTTCGGTAAGTGTAAATCACATAGGCTTCCACCCCCGCGGGGGCGGAGAGTTCAGCCCGGCCTTGGGAAACAGTGGCCGCGGTGCCGGGGGTGTGCAGGAATGTCGTGGAAGCAGCGGGCAACTGCAACGCCGTGATCGAGACGTTCTCGAGGAAGGTCGGGGTCCAGGGCTCAGTCGCACCATCGGTCGTGTCCTTATAAAAAGTAAGGGAAACGGCCGCGCTGCTGGTTGTCGTGTTGGTTAACGCGAGCGTGGACCCCCAGTCTCCCCCATCGGCAATCTGGGAAATGACCAACCCCTGAGCGCTTAGGAAGTTGGCAGCCAAGAAGGGAGCCAGGATCAAGGTACGTAACGCGTGCTTCATCGGGTTGCCTCCTTACTCGATGTAAAGTTTGGTTTTTTGCATCCTGCCGGGCTTTTGGCGCCAAACCGATCCGTTCCGTTGGGGGCTGGCGCGTTCATGCCTTCCACGATTCTGAAGACTCGCGCAGGGCTCCTCTTTTCCCCTTCCGGGTACAAAAGAGTCCGCAGCGGTGTGATTTTTCGAACGGTTCTTCAGCCCCTCTTAAACCCGCGCCCCCGCCGCCCGCAACAGCGCTGACTAGAGAGAGCAGGTGTTCCGCCTGGTTATGCCAACTGCTTCGGAAGTTTGGTTTTCAAGCCCAGTTTGCCTTTAGTATACACCGGGCAAAAGCGGGGAGAGACACGAAGTTTCGCAAAAACGGCGAAATTGAGGGACCGCGCCCTGAACGCCGGGGCTCGGCTAAGAATGCTCGTATCTGGTCCGCAGGTGCGCGGGACAGGATGCTAACGCAGGTTGTACTTTTTCATCTTGTAGCGCAGGGTGTCACGGGTGATGCGCAGAAGGCGCGCGGCCTGCGTCTGGTTCCCGCTGGTTTTTTGAAGCGCCCTGGTAAGAAGCTGGCGCTCGCTGTCCACTAGAGAGAGGCCGTTTTCCGAGGCCTCGGACGCCGATCTGGCCGGGCCGAACTCTTCCGGCACGGAACGGCTGACCGCTATCGGGAGGCTGGCCGGGGTAATCAGCGAGGATTCCTCGAGGATCATCGCGCGCTCGATGGCGTTGCGCAACTCACGAACGTTTCCGGGCCAGTCGTGCGCCAGCAGAAGCTGCTCGGCATCCGGCGTCAGCCCTTCGATGTGCCGCTTGAACTTGCGATTGTAGTGCTGGACGAAGAACGCCGCCAGCGGCGGAATGTCCTCGAGGCGGTCGCGGAGCGCCGGAATCACGATCTGGATGACGTTGAGGCGGAAATAAAGGTCCTGACGGAACGCGCCCTCCTTCACCGCCTCGCGAAGGTTCTTGTTGGTCGCCGCAATGAAACGCACATCCACCTGGATGTCCTTGAGGCCGCCGAGCCGGCGGAAGCTCTGCTCTTCGAGAACGCGCAGGAGCTTGGCCTGGAGGATCAGCGGGATTTCGCCGATCTCGTCGAGGAATAGCGTGCCCCTATCGGCCAGCTCGAACAGGCCGCGCTTCTGGGATCGCGCGTCGGTGAAGGCGCCCTTCTCGTAACCGAACAACTCGCTTTCGAGCAGTGTATCCGGAATGGCGGCGCAGTTGATGGCGATGAAGGGCTCGGCCTGCCGGGGACTTTGATAGTGCAGAGTCTTGGCGACGAGGTCCTTGCCAGTGCCGTTCTCGCCTTCGAGGAGGATGGTGTTTGCCTCGCTGGCGGCCACCTTGCGGACGAAGCCGAGCACTTCGCGCATGGTCGGAGACTCGGCTATGATCTCGCGCTGCATCGGCGCGACGTCGTCGGTGATGTCCTTCACTGTGGCGACCACGCCCTCGACGCCGCCGGTGTCGTTGTGGAGCGGCGTGGTACGGATCAGCACGAGGCGTTCGCGGCCCTCGTCGGTGTGCAAGCGCACGGTGCCGTGGGGAATCGACTGGGGGGAGTTGAGCCCTTCAGCAAAGCCGCAGCTCTGTTCACAAACGCTACAACGAAACACTTCTTCGCAGCTCCGGCCCACCATGTCATCGGCGCTGACGCCGAATAGTCTTTCGGCGGCGCGGTTCATACCCGTGATGGAGCGATCATTGTCGTACATCACCAGGGCGTCGGAAAGCTGGTCGAATACCGCTTCCAAGACGTGCGCCTGCTGCCACTTGGGCAATAGCTTGGACATGAGAATCTGCCTTGACTGTCTTAATTGTACCGCAACGGGTGGGTGATTTAACCCAGCAGAGAGTGTGGGGATGCGGACCGGCCGAGGCGGCCCGAGCTGAGGACTCACTGGGGCAGCTTGCGCACTAACCCCCGGAAACCGCGCACTCGGCAGGGTACGTGAGTGCGGGCTTATCCGCTGAAAATTGATGAACATGCAATAAGACCTGCAGATCTGAAAATCTGGCTAACGGATTGCTACGACAAAGCGCGGAGGATTCATGGTCCGAGTGAAATTCATAGTACCCGCCATCATTCTGGTTGGCGGCCTGATAGTGCCCGCGACGGTCTCGTTCGGGACACCGGCGTACGCCAAGAAAGAGAACAAAGCCTGCACGTACTGCCACACCAAGGGCAAGGAGCTGAATAAGGTCGGCGAGTGCTACAAGACGAAGAACCACTCGCTCGAAGGTTGCGAAGCGAAGTAGAAGCGGAGAGGCTTTCCGGAGCCGGCGATATGGAAACGGTCCAACTCGCGATCACCGATTCCCCGTACGCCTCGGCGTTGCGGGAGCTGCTGGAGCGCAGCGGCGGCGCGGCGGTCCACTGCGTGGAGGTGGCGGACCCTATGCAGGCTGGAGTGATCGTAGTCGATTTGGAGGGATTGGACCGTCTGCCTTCGCCGCTCCCCAATCCCGAGCGGGTGGTCCTGATTGCAAGAAATGAGACCGAGCAGCTATCGCAGGCATGGGATGCGGGCATCCGCTCGGTTGTTTTTAATGAGGATCCATTGAGCACCGCGGTTCTGGCCATCCTGGCCGCCGGATTGCGGGTCCCAAGAAGTGGCTCGCGCGGCCAGGCATTGCGGGGCGGCGAGCGTTCAGCGGGGTCGCCGGGGGCGCGGGCGTGCCGCTCGGAAGCGGCTCAAATTGGGCCCGGGGTTTCGACACTGCGGCCGAGGAGGGACGGCTGAAATGAAACCAAAATTGGAAGAACTGGAAACGATCGTACGTAAGCGCATTTGTTCGATATGTGATATGCGGACCGTCGAAGGCGCCTGCGGTTCGAGCGAGCCTGGGCAATGCTCGCTGCTCAGCCTGTTTCCCCTGGTGGCCGAAGCCGTTATGGCCACGGATGGTAACACCCTGGAGGCTTACGTCGACGCGATCCACGAGAACGTTTGCTCGGTGTGTATCGAACAGCGGCTGGATGGGACCTGCCGACAGCGGGAGGCTCGAAACTGTGCCCTGGATGCCTACATGCCGCAGATCATTGACGCGATAGAGGAGGCATTTGGCCGGCCCCTCCGGCTTGACAGAGCGGACACCGCTCCGGCGCGCTAGCCGGCGCCTTTGGTGGGGTGTTCCTCCGCCTGGCTGGAAGACCGGTCCGGTACCGGAACAACATTTATGATGACGAATCTTCTTCCACACATTGTGATTTGGGCCGTTCTGGCCACAATCGTGGTGATCTTGGCCATCTACCGGCGAAAAATCGGCTCGGAGGCCGACGAGACTCTGCACGTCCTGGATGGCGAGGCTGCAGCCATGTCTGCGCAAGCCGTGGTCGCTAAAAAGCTGGCAGTGATAGACCGGTGGGGCAAAATCCTCACCGTAATTGCGGTAATCTACCTGTTGGCAATCGCTACAATGTATTTTTACGCGGTGTTCCAGGACAAGAGTATCAAGTTGACATAAATTTGTAGGACAATGCGCTCCCCAATCCTGCTTGCGATATTGGGGTGCGCCGTTTGGGGATCGGGTTCCTTCGCTCTCGCGCAGCCCGCGGGAGAGGTATGCGCTTCGTGCCACGGGGATGAGGCCAAAAAGGTTCAGGCTTCGGCCCACGGCGTCGTGGATTGTGCCATCTGCCACGTCCGGCACGAAACGTATCCGCACCCCGCTGGCGTACCCAAACCACAGTGCTCGGAATGCCACGCGGATGTGGCGGGCGAGCACGCGGCCAGCGTTCACGGCCAGGAGTTGAAGCGTGGCAACGCCGCGGCTCCCACCTGTGAGGTGTGCCACGGCGAAGCCCATGAGATGAAGGACACGAAGTCGGAGTCCTTCCATCAGGGCGTGCCGGACACCTGCGGCATGTGCCACGCCGATATCGCCGCCCAGTTTAAGACGAGCGTCCACGGGCTGGCGGTCGCCCGGGGCATCCCGGAAGCTCCCGTGTGCACGAACTGCCACGGGGAGCACCAGATTCTGTCTCCGCAGAATGCGGCCTCCCCGGTCAATGCCAGCCATATCCGTGAGACCTGCGGCCAGTGCCACGGGAACGTGATGCTATCCAAACGCTTTGGATTGCCCGCGGACCGGCTGGTGAGTTTCGACGCGTCGTTCCATGGTCTTGCGGCGAAAACAGGTTCGCAATCGGTGGCGAACTGCGCAAGCTGTCACGGCGTACACAATATCCTGGCGTCCAGCGACCCCCGCTCGACGGTGAACGTGAAGAACCTTCCGCAGACCTGCGGACGTTGCCATCCGGGCGCCGGAACGCGGTTCGCGATCGGTCTGGTACACGAGTTGCCGGGCCGGACGGAGCCCGTGCCGGTGAGGTGGGTGCGGATCACGTACGAATTCCTGATCCCGCTCGCGATCGGGCTCATGATCCTGCACAATCTCGGGGACTGGCTGCGGAAATTGGCCGCGAAACGCTTCCGCCCGGCCGCGGCCCGCGTGAAGGACGTGCTGACGGCGCGCCAGCGGCAGATTCGCATGTATCCGTTCGAGCGGATCGAGCACGCGCTGCTGGTTGTTTCGTTCCTAACTCTGGTGTGGACCGGATTCGCCCTGAAGTATCCGGACCAGTGGTGGGGGCGGGTGCTGGTCCAATGGGAAGGAACCTTCGCGATTCGCGGCATCTTGCACCGCCTGGCGGCGGCCGTGATGATGTCGGTGGCCGTCACGCACGCACTTTCGCTCGCCGCCAGCAAGCGCCTGCGCGATCACTGGAAACAGCTCTGGCCGGTGCGGCGCGACCTTCCGGAAGCGCTGCTCAATTTCAGCTACAACATGTGGTGGCACCAGCGGAGGCCCGTCATCTCCCCGCACAGCTACATCGAGAAGGCCGAGTACTGGGCGGTGGTGTGGGGGACTGTGGTCATGGGTGCGTCCGGGGTCATGCTGTGGGCGAACAGTCTGACGCTGCGCTGGCTGCCCAAGGTGGCTCTGGATTTTGCGACGGCGGTGCATTTCTACGAGGCCGTGCTCGCGACGATGGCAATTTTCGTGTGGCACTTCTACTCGGTGATCTTCGACCCGGATGTGTATCCGCTCGAGACGGCGTTCCTTACGGGCGTCTCCGTGAAGGAAGAAGAGGCCGAAGCGTGGGAAGAGACGCCGGCACCGGACCCGGGCGAGCGGAACGAACAGCAGCCGCAGTAAAGGTCTGTCATGAGATAACCACTCCGACCGCTCCCTGACGGTCGCGGCTCGGAAAGCCGTTGCTGAGCCACGACCGTCAGGGAGCGGTGGAACAAAGTGGACATGTGATTCCGTGACAGGCCCAAACAGGAGGAGCGATGGGCGGGATGTGGGGGCAGGGCTGGCTCGCGCCAGTCGTATATCTGAGCCGGAACTGGATCAGCCGGATCGGTGTGGTGATTGTCACGACGGCCACGGTTTTGTGGCTGTTCCTACTGCCCGCCAGCGTGCGGGGGCAGTTTCAGCACCCGTACCTCGGGATACTGGCTTTCCTGATCCTTCCGGGGGTGTTTTTCCTCGGATTGATTCTGATTCCCGCCGGAATCTTCCTGCACATACGGGGCGAGCGCCGGCTGGGGCGCTATCCGATCACCTACAACCCGCTGACGCTGCGGACGCCGGAGCTGCGGCAACTGGGGATGTTCATAGGGATTACGACGCTGCTCAATATCGCGATCGGCAGCCAGCTCATGTATCGCGCGGTTACCTACATGGACAGCGTGACGTTCTGCGGGCAGACCTGCCACACGGTGATGCAGCCGGAATACACGGCCTACCAGAACTCGCCGCACTCGCGGGTGGAATGCATTGCCTGTCACATCGGCCCGGGCGCGTCCTGGTTCGTCAAGAGCAAGCTCTCCGGGTTGGGACAAGTGTTCGCCGTGACGTTCGACACGTATCCGCGGCCCATCCCGACGCCGGTGCGCAACCTGCGTCCGGCCCGCGAGACCTGCGAAGCCTGCCACTGGCCGCAGAAGTTCGAGGAAGACCGGCTGCGCATCGTCGACCACTACGCCGACGACGAGAACAACACGCTGACGAAAACCGTTCTGCTGATGCGGGTGAGCGGCGGGACGGAGAACCCGGGAATCCACACTGCGCACCTGGGACGGGGGATCAGCATCTTCTACTATCCAGCGGATGAGGGCCGCCAAACGATTCCCCGCGTCGAATACAGCAACACGGCTACCGGCCGCTCGACGGTCTTCACCGCGGCGGATACCAAGCCCGGCGCGCTCGAGGGTCTCGTGGCGCACGAAATGGACTGTATGGATTGCCACAACCGTCCGACCCATACCTTCCAGATGCCGGGATCCGCCGTGGACAGCGCCATGGCGAGCGGAGCGATTCCAGCGTCACTGCCCTTTATCAAGAAGACCGCTGTCGCGCTTCTGGGGAAGGCCTATCAGTCCCGGGAGGCGGCGGCGGCCGCGATTCCGGAAGCGCTCGAGAGATTCTACCAGAGCGGCAACGCGGCGGCCGGCGCGGCGCGGCGCGACGAGATCGCGCGCGCGGCCAAGGCCGTGGTGGCGATCTACCGCCGCAACATTTTTCCGCAGATGCACGTGACCTGGGGGACTTATCCCAACAACCTCGGCCACATGGATTTTCCGGGTTGCTTCCGCTGCCACGACGGCAGCCACGCCACACCCGGCGGCAAAGCCATTCCCAACGATTGCAACACCTGTCACCAGACGCTGGCGATGGACGAGGCTGCGCCGAAGATTTTGACCGAATTAGGCCTCGCCGACGGCGCGGTGGCGCGGTAAAATAGTCTTAACGGAGGTGAAAGTATGTTTCCGCTTGCCAGGATTCTACTGCCTCTCGATTTCTCGGACCGTTGCCTGGGTGCGGCCCGTTACGCCGAAGCGTTGGCCTGTCATTTCCAGTCCGAGATTTCCCTCGTGCACGTGGTCGAGCCGCTACGGTATGATTTCGCCAGTCTCGAAGGCGGCGTAACCTCGTGTGGCGACATCATGGACAACCTCCGGGCCGAGGCCCGGGTGCAGCTTGACACCTTTACCTGCGAGAGGCTGGGGCAGGCACGGGTGAAGCGCGTACTGCTCGAAGGAGATCCCGCGATTTCGATCGTCGGTTACGCGCGCGACGAGCACGTGGACCTCGTCGCCATGCCGACTCACGGCTACGGTCCGTTCCGCCGTTTCATTCTCGGCTCGGTGACCGCGAAGGTGCTGCATGATGCGGATTGCCCCGTGCTCACCGGCGTACACATGGAACAGGCCCCGGCGCTGGAATCGATCGCGTTCCGCAGAGTGGTGTGCGCGGTGGATCTCGGCCCGCAAAGCAGGAAGGCGCTATGCTGGGCCGTTCAGATGGCGAAAGAATTCTCCGCGCGTCTCGCGCTGGTCCACGCCGTGCCCCGCATAGAGTCCCGGCCGGGCGAGTACTTCGACCGGGAGTTGGTGTCCGACCTGTCCAAGAGCGCCCGGCAGGAACTCGAACGACTCAACGAGGATCTGGACGCGGGCGCGGAGATACTGGTCGAAGGCGGAGACCCGCCGAAAGCAGTCTGCCGCACCGCCGAACGGTTCAGTGCGGACTTGCTGGTGATCGCGCGAGGGTCGGCCGCGGGCGTCTCCGGCCGCCTGCGCACGAACGCGTACGCGATCATACGCGGGAGCCCCTGCGCGGTAGTGAGCGTCTGAGGGCGTGGCGCGCGGGTGCGCCGCGGTCAGAACTGAAAATATACGAAGGGGATGGATACGCCGGTTACGCCGAATAACTCGATGGCCAGGAGTCCGCAACCGGCCAGGGCAACCTGAGCCCACATGGGGGCGGCGGCGACGCGGCGGAGCGCGGCGTAGCGCTCCTCAAGCACTGCAAGGACGGCGGTCCCCGCGATCATCCAGAGCAAGGGCGCACTCAGGAGGAATTTGCCGCGAGCCCCGGCGCACATCTCGCGAATCACGAACAGGCTGTCGGTGAGATTCGCCGCCCGGAAGAACACCCAGCCGATACACACGAGCGCGAACGTCAGGCAGATGCCGGGCAATTTCAGAATGCCGGCGGGCGGGTCCGCGGAGCCCTTGATCCCCGCGGTTTTCTCGAGGGACAGCAACGCGCCGTGGTATCCGCCCCAGATGATGAAATTCCAGTTGGCGCCGTGCCACAGACCGCCGAGCAGCATGGTGATCATCAGGTTCCGGTACGTGCGCAGCTTGCCGTGCCGGTTGCCTCCAAGCGGAATGTAGAGGTAGTCGCGCAGCCACTGGGATAGGGAGATGTGCCATTTCTTCCAAAACTCCGTGATGCTGCCCGCAAGATAGGGGCGCCGGAAGTTGGCCGGGAAATGAAACCCGAGGAGCAGGGCGCAACCGATCGCGATATCGCTGTATCCGGAGAAATCGAAGAAGATCTGCATCGCGAATGCGGCGGTCCCGGTCCAGGCCTGAAACATGCCGGGATGCGCGTGAACATCGCCGAAGTAGCGATTCGCGACCAGGGAGAACTGGTCGGCGAAGACGATTTTCTTAATCATTCCGAAGAGGACGGAGAACATGCCTTGCTGGATCTCGGGCGCGGACGGCGGAACCCAGGCGTAGAGGTCGGCGAAGAAAACCCTGGCGCGCACGATGGGCCCCGCTACCAGTTGCGGGAAAAAGCTCACATAGAGGGCGTAGTCCAACGGACTGCCGACCGCCTTCTGCTGGCCGCGATAGACATCAATCACGTAAGACATGCTCTGGAAGGTGTGGAAGCTGATTCCCAGCGGCAAGATAATGTGCATGAAGAACGCGTCCGCGGGGCGTCCCAGGAGCAGCGCGGCATTGCTCGCCAGGAAATTGTAATACTTGAAGAACCCCAGAAATCCCAGGTTGGCGGCCAGGCTGATCACGAGCGCCGTCTTCCGCCTGGCTCCGGAGCTGGCCTCGACCCATAGCGCGGCCCAATAGTCGATGGTTGTCAGGGTCAGCAGCAGCAAAATGAACTTCGGGTTCCAACACATATAGAAGTAGTAACTCGCGATGAGCAGGAGAGCTTTCCGCCAGCGGACAGGGCTCGAGTAGAATACGGTAAGAACGGCGAAAAAAAAGACCACGAACTGGAGCGTGTTGAATAGCATTTACTTTATCCGCCCCGCGATCAATCGTGCGAGCATGACGGAAAAACGAAGCCGCCCCTCATGATTCATGTGGACGCCGTCGAAAAACAATTCGGGTCTTTCGAGCGGGTCGAAGTGGTTTTCTCCGACCATCTGTGCATAGCCTCTCCGGACAAGTCCCTGGATAACGGTGTTATTCGCGAGCGGAGGACTTGCAGGCCGGACGTAAGGGCCTTGCGGGAGGCGGACGAATACGATCCGTGTGGAGGTGGACTGATAGCGTTCCACGATTCTGGTGAGCCATTGACGCCGGTAGCGGGCCGAGTGTCCGCGTTGCGGAGCTTCCGGGAACAGATTGTCCTCAAGCTCGGCTTTCTGGAAACTGGTCAGTTGGTCCGCGTTCCGAAAGGTCTTCTGCTTCCAGTCCACCTCAAGTCCTGCCAGACTCTCGGCGTGCCCTTCGTAACTGTCTTGCAACTCCGCAAACTGGAGCCGGTCCAAGTCTAACTTCGCGAACCGGCGTCGAGGGTGCTCGAGAAAGTCCTCGAAGTCTCGCTTGTAAGTCAGACCCTTCAAGGTGGCTCCCAGGAATGCCTGGAACCGCATTTCGGGGGTGGGGAACGAGGTGGCGAATTCCCAGAGATCTGAAAACTTCAGCCTTCGGATCACGTAGTGGAGGTCGAGCAGGCGGTCCGCCAGGTCCTCCTGACGATCCCGATCCGCGAAATCATCCACGGCGAGAACGATGACCTGATACCGGCTGGCGTCCGGATCGAGGTCCCGCAGGAGGTAGTACCAGACCCGCGGACCGGACCCGCCCATTGCGGCACTCGAGAAATGGAAGCCTGTTCCGCCAGCCACACTGTTCGCAACCCTGGCGGAGAAGCCCTCCGCGGCGCGCGAGTCCCCGACGACGAGAACTTCGTGACGGCTCGTCAGGCGCCGCTCTCGCTCCGAGCGCAGCACGGCCTCGAACCTTCCCGTAGTGGAATCCGGTTCGCACCGGGACGGGTAGAGGCTGGTCCGGAACAGAAGGAACTCGGCCGCGAGGTAGAGGCCCAAAACCATCCCGGCGAAGAGCCAGATTCGTTTCAGGGCAGCTTTTTCTGCCTTGGTATGTTGTGCGGGACACACAGAGGTATCACGACGGCCGGCAGCGCTTCCGGGTGAGCGGCAACGGGCTGCCCTGCGGAACATGATATGCGTACACAGCTTGCGAATGCAACGCAGGGCGGCCCGCAATGGCCGATAAGCATGAATATGGTACGCATCTCGGGATATCTGTTGCTGATTGTCGGGATCACTGTGGGGAGTCTCTTGCTATTAGCGGCGCTGGGAGGAGCCAAGGTTCCCGCCGCCGTGGTCCTGGTGGTGACCGTGCTCCTTGGAGCCGGCTGGCGCATGAAGAATGCAGAGACTGGCGCGGCTCAAAGGACCCTTTCGGCGATCCCTCGCCGTTTCAGGTACCCGAGAGGCCTTACGGTCGTCATCCGGTGGTCATAGCGCGAGGGGCCACGGCGCAATGGTTACGCCCCACCACCCGCCTGTGCCGCAACCAGGACGACCGGGGTAGGACGGGAGGAGACGTGGCTGGTCTCCGCGGTGACTGTCACCACGTGCGGGCCGCTCTTGGGGTTGGTGCGGATCGATTGACCGGGATGGGGCCCCGGGCCGCCAAGCGTCAGATGCGATGCGAACTTCGTACCCTCAATCGTTGTGCTAAAGTCTTCACTGCAGCCATCCTCGTCCGTCTTCACAGTGAATGTGATCTTTCCAGATACTGCAACAATTGTGTTGATATCAGTCGTCATTTCGATAGCCCTTTCTCTGTTACTGAGATGCATCCGATCCGTTTGAATTGCTGGCAGCCGGAGGCGACGACCCGGTCGATTTGCTTGAGGAACTGGCAAAAACCGACTTGAGCCCCGGCAGCGCAGTGATATCGACGGAAGGTCCGATAAACGCCTCGTTCAGCAGGCGGTTACCGGCTGAGTCGCGGTACAGCATGCCTCCAGCCGTCACCCGGAAATACTTATTGAGACGGAATCCCAGCCCGTAGACGAAGGCCTTGTCGCTCTTGACCCTGGACGCCCCATTCGAGCTGAGATCGCCCGTGGACTCCCCTACCGCAATCGACCAATGGTCCCAGAACGGTATGTGCCCGCTGGTATCCAGTTCCACGGGACCTGTCGGGTAGATGTGAACCATGTAATAACCCCGCAGTTCGTTGATCCGAGGAGCATAAAGCGCCCCGGCGTCAAAGCCCGCGTACTTGTTCAAGTCCTGCGTGGTGGACGATTGGCTTAGCACCACCCCCTGGCTTAGCTGCGCGATCACGTCACCGCCGAAGGCCGCAAGCACGGATTGATAAGATTTCTCGAACGCGTCCGCAGCTTGCTGCACGGCCGCAGTCTCGTTATCAGTAAGTGCTTGCCCGCCGCTCTTGGTATAGCCACCCCTCTTTGCTTTAATGAAAGCGTCCAACTGTCCGGCCGTCATCGTTGGATCATAGCCGTCCAACTTGTCCACCTGTTTGCCGACATCGCTTACCCGCCCAGCGAGGCCAAGCAGATCGGTTGAACTATTCACTTGTAAACCCTTGACCGCGGCGGCAGTGACATCGGTTGCGACGGCACAGGATGGCAGCAAGTTTTGGAGGATATTCGTCAGCGGACCGCTCCTGTCGGAGATGCCGTTCAGCATGATTTGGGCGTCCAGATTGAAAACCGCGGAGGATTGTCCGTTGGCATTCTGGAGAAACAGACTGAGACTGCGTTGGAAATAAGCATCCGCGAGGAGATCGTCGATGATCTCGCCCCGCTTGGCCGAGGAGACATTTCCCGTGACCTTCAACTGTAAATTGACGGCCGTGTCCGCCGGCAGAGATCCAAGGGGAGCGGTCCAGCGGCTTCCACTGATGGTAGCTGCGGTGGCCTGCGACGGTTGCCCGAGGTAGGACACGGTGATTGCGGTTATGCTCAGCACGTCAGAGATACGCTTGGTGCCGCACGTTAGATCGCTCAGTTGCCCCGCGAGGGTGACGCTTCTTCCGTAGGGCAGCTTGCCCCCCTTCACCAAGTCGGCCCATTGGACCGTGTTGCTGGAGGATTTTGTCGTGGGTTTCGCCGTTCCCTTCGCTGGCGTGCCCGCCACCGGCGTGCTGGGCTTGGCTGAACCCTGCGCCGAACCCTTGCCGCCTATCGAGCCCGCCCCGGGCTCTTGTGCGGCGACATTTACCGCAAAAAAGGCCAGTATGACGCAAACGGGAAGAACCGCAATCCGGTGACGTTTCATTGGAGTTCTGAGTGTCTTTCTATTATGCCGGGATTTCCGTTTCAGGTGTCCGTTCAATATGTTTCCCCCTCCAGCCGAACCTTGCCCGCGAAATGGCGGTAGATGAACACGGAATATCCGAGAACGAGCAGCATCCCCGGAATCCACCAGAACAGCGCTACCTTGAGGCCGTAGGGAGCGGTCGCGGTGTTCGTAATGGTCAGACCGAGCGCCGGGTTCGCACTGGACGGCAGCACGTAGGGGAACACCCCAAACGCCGCGCTCGTGAGCATCCCTACGATGTAGCAGCAGGATCCCAGGAACGCCTTGAAGTGATCCGCATGGTAGAGGAAAAACGCGACGCCCGACAGGCCGGCGAGGGCCAGGGCAGGGAAGACGCATCCCCAGGGATGATTCACGAGGTTACTCAAGACCTGCGGCTGAATGCGCAGCGTGGCGCCGGTGACGATCAGCGTCAAAACGATCACCGCGAACCAGGCGGCCGAGGCGACCCGCCGGGCCCGGTGCTCGAGAATGTCTTCCGTCTTGAGCGCGATCCATAACGCCCCGTGCTGGGTCAGAGTGGCGAAGGCCAGCAGCCCGACCAGAATCGTGTACCAGTCGAGGATACCGGGCTGGGAGCCCACGCGGAAATCGGTCCACAGGGGCAGAAAGAACTCGCCCGCCGGGTCGAGCGGCACGCCGCGGATCACGTTGCCGAGCGCCGCGCCATAGAAGACCGCCAGAAGCGCGCTCGCGCCCATGAACAGGGCGTCGAAGAACGGCCGCCAGATCGCATTGTCGAGATGGTTCCGGAACTCGATCGCAACACCGCGCAGGATGAGCAGCCACAGCACGATCATCAGCGGCAGGTAAAAGCCGCTGAAGCTCGAGGAGTACAATCCGGGGAACGCGAAGTACAGCGTGCCGCCGCCGGCGATCAGCCAGACCTCGTTGCCGTCCCAGACCGGTCCGATGGCCTTCAGCACGCGCCGCCGCTGCGACTCGGTGCGGCCGACGCAGAAGTGGACAATTCCGGCGCCCAGATCGAAGCCGTCCAGGACGACGTAACCCGCAATCATGATCGCCACCAGGCAGAACCATAGCGTTTCCATATAGGTGTCCCCTTATAGAAGGATCTCCTGCGGAGGGTGAACCCTTGCGGGCACACCCAGCGGGTCAGGCCCTTGCTCGATCTCCCGAAAAGTCAGGAACAGGAACAGGATGCCGAGCAGCGTGTACATCCCCATGAACCCCAGCAGGGTGAAGAGTGTGTTGCCGCTCGAGACCAGCATCGACGGGCCGGCGCTGGTGCGCATGACGCCGTAGATCAGCCATGGCTGCCGGCCCAATTCGGCGGTCATCCAGCCGGCTGTGTTGGCGATGAACGGGAAGGGAAGCATCAGCATGAGCACCCAGAGCCAGGCGCGAGAGGCGTACAACCGGCCCCTCCAGAGTTGCAGGGCGGAGACCAGCGCCACGGCGATAAACATGGTGCCGAGACCGACCATGATGTGATAGCTGTAATACAGCAATGGGACGTTGTCCGGGTGGAGGTCTGATGGGAAAGCGTCCAGGCCCTTCACTTCGGCGGACCAGCGCCGGTAGCTGAGGAAGCTCAGCATGCCCGGGACCGTCGCCGGATTGTCCAGCCGGTTTTTCGCGGTATCCGGTTGGCCCAGGATGACCAACGGCGCCGCCTGCCGGGTCTCGAACAAGCCTTCCATCGCCGCCAGCGTGACAGGTTGATGGCGGGCGAGCATCTTGCCCTGGCCGTCTCCGGTGGGGAAGGCCATCAGGATTGCGGCCATTCCGCCAGCCGCCACGCCCACTTTCACATAGATTCGCCCGTATTCCTCAAGACGCCGCGTCAGCAAATAGAACGCGCCGACCGAAGCCATGACGAAGCCGGCGGTCACGACCGTGCCGATCATGTTGTGCAGGTACATCCACGCGGCCCACGGATTGAGGAGCAGGCCCCAAAAGCTTTGGAGCAGGGCATTGCCGTTCGGCCCCACTGAGTAAGCGACCGGGTGCTGCATCCACGCGTCGGTCACGATGATAAAGAACCCCGAAAGCCATGTGCCGGCGAACAGGAGCAAGGAGGTCAGCCAGTGAGCCTTCGGGCTGAGTCTCTTTTCTCCATACAGGAGCAAGCCGAGGAAACTGGATTCCAGGAAGAACGCGAAGACGCCCTCCATGGCCAGCGTCTGGCCGATCACGCCGCCGGCCGCTTTGGCGAACCGCGACCAGTTGGTGCCGAATTGAAACTCCATGGGCACGCCGGTGACCACGCCCACCGCGAAGCTGATCGCGAAAAACCGGGTCCAGAAGCGCGCGGCGCGGTTGTAGCGGTCGTCGCCTGTTTTGAGAGCGATGCTCTTAAGGACGAAGACCAGGAGCGCCAGGCCCATACTGAGCTGGGCAAAGATGTAGTGGAACGTGACGGTGAAGGCGAAGTGGAAACGGTGCAGCGCCAAAACGGAGTCCATGACCTAAAACCCCCAATAGGATTATGCAAGTTTGGCAGGATGCTGGCAAGTAGCCAGGGGATGCAAAGAAATCAGTGGCGCGAAGGGCGGTCTTGGCCGGACTTCGCTCTTCGGATTGTGCAGCGAGGAAGCCAGGCGATGGCAGACGGAGAGCCAATCAGGTCGAGGGGATCAGCTTGAAAGCGGCGCCTTCTTCCCGCTTGACCGTCCGGTAAAACTCGCAAGTGATGCAGCCCGCTGCCTTTTGCGCGAATGTGCCCTGCGTCTTTCCCCCGCACAGCGTTCCCGCGATCGCCCAGCAAATCCGGCCTCCCTGGGCGCCGCTGTTGAAGCCGCTCATGTCCCGGCAAGCCGCCGGGCAGGCGCCGAATTCGGCCTCCTTCGCTCCCCCAGGCTCGCGGCCGCACTTCTTGACCTCCCAGCAGTTCGCCCTTGTCGCCACGGTCTTTGTCCTTCTTTTCACACTTATCGGCTGGCGGGGTTGGGACCTTCAGTGCTTCGATGTGCGGCTGCGGGAGCGAGCCGCGCAAGCCGCGGAGTCAGGGGGCTCCGCGCGCGAAGGCGCCTGCCACGAACCCTGCGCGGAAGCGTGCGCCGGGGGCGTGTTAGAATGTTGCCCGCATGAAAGCAAGGATCAATCTTCGTTACGTGCTGTTTCTGGCCGCTACGGCGGCGTTGGGCGGGCTGCTGTTCGGCTTCGATATCGCGATCATCACCGGCGCGGGCCCGTTCCTGCTGGAGCATTTCCGGCTCAGCGATCTGAGCCTCGGCTGGGCGTTCAGCTCGCTGCTGTTTGGCTGCGTCATCGGGTCGGCGCTGGCCGGGAGGTGCACGGATTTCTATGGTCGCAAGAAGATCCTGCTGTGGGTCGCGGCACTGTTCGCCGTGACTTCGGCTGGTACCGGAATCGCCACCAGCTTCACGTTTTTCATCCTCGCGCGCTTCATCGGCGGCCTCGCGGTAGGCGGCGCATCCATCCTGTCGCCGATGTATGTTGCCGAGGTCTCGCCGCCTTCCCTCAGGGGACGCTTGACCGCGCTCTACCAGTTGTCCATTGTCACCGGCATCCTGGTGTCGTACTGCATCAACTACCTGCTGCGCGACATCGGGCCGGCGAACTGGCGCTGGATGTTCGCCACGGGCGTGATCCCGGCGGTGTTTTTCTTTGTTCTGCTGCTGCGGGCGCCAGAAACGCCGCGTTTCCTCTCGATGGCAGGCAAACCGCGGGAGGCCTTCGCGATTCTGGAGCGCATCGGCGGCCGCGAGAGCGCGGAGTTCGAGATGTCCGAGATCGAGGCCAGCCTGAGGGAGAAGGGCCACCGCTGGAGCGACCTATTGCAACCGGGCATCCGGCGGGCGGTAGCGGTGGGTTTCTGGCTGGCGATCCTGATCCAAGTGTCCGGGATCAACACGATCATCGACTACGCGCCCACCATTTTCCGGTCGGCGGGCTGGAAGATCGATGCGGCGCTGTTCTCCACCTTCATCGTCGGCCTGACGAACTTCGGTTTCACGCTGATTTCCTTCCGGACCATCGACCGCTACGGGCGCAAGCCGCTTTACATTATCGGTTCGCTCGGCATGGCCGCAACCCTGGCGCTGCTCACCGGGATGGCGCTGGCGGGCCGCTTTCAGGGCGCCATCGTGCTGGTGGTGATCCTGATTTATCTGGCGTTTTTCGCGTCCTGCATCGGGCCGGTCTTCTGGACGCTGGTGCCGGAGATATTCCCGAACCGAATCCGCGGCACCGCGATGACGGTGCCCGTGCTGACCCAGTGGGTGGCGAACGCGGGGGCGGTCCTGTTCTTCCCCCTGGTGTTCAACCAGGCGGGCAAGGCCATTACTTTCGGTTTCCTGTGCGCCATGGCGCTCGCGCAGGCTGTTTTCACGTGGTTCTTCGTGCCGGAAACCAAGAATAAGCCGCTCGAAGAAATTGAGGAATTCTGGAAGGCTCGCGCGGTGGTGGTCGAGACGAACGCACAGCGGCCGTGACCCGGACAAAATGGGGAGAGGCACGAAGTTGCGCAACCACGGCGCAATTCGAACCAGTCCCCATTTTTCCCCACCTTTAGGGGTGTTCGTTTTTGGGATTGGGTTCGTTCGGCAATTTTTCGTTTTCAGGCCGCCCTCTTCCCTGCAACCCACGGAGCGATTCGAGGATGCGGTTCGAATTCTCTCTCGACATTCTCCTGTTGCTCCGCCATTTCGGGGTCGAGCAGCGCGGTTTCCATTGGCGCGAGCAGACGGGATTTTGCGTAGCGAAGACATGCTGCCTCCGTTCGCAGGATAGAGGCCGATTCCGGCGGTAACGAGGCACGAAAAATATAAGTAACTGGAACAAAAGAAGAAAAGGAATGTCTCGGACTGTCATGCGCGAAGGTGGAGATGAGAATGGACGCCTGAACCGAGTGAATTCAGCAAGCTACAACGACCGGACCACCCCGGCCGGCTGGTGTCCGACTGGACGAGCGGCGGCGGCCTCTCCAAGAGCGCCTATGCGGCGGTGTCCAGCTACGCGCCTACGGGAGCGATCCAGCAGATGACACTGGGCAACGGGCTGGTGGAGGCGGGGGCCTACAACGACCGGCTTGCAGCCGGTGAGCATGGGGCTGGGCGTTTCCGCGGCGAATCCGAACGCCTGGAGCGCGGGCTACGGCTATGGCACGCCAAACAACGGCAACATGCAGAGCCAGGCGATCGCGGCGGCGGGCAACACGTTTTCGCAGAGCTACACCTATGACGGCCTGAACCGGCTGAAGACGGCGCGGGAGACCAACGGCTGGAACCAGGTCCTACGTGTACGACATTTTCTGCAGCCGGGCGCTGGATCATGGGCACGAGCTACTATATTCCGGGAGGGACTTGCCCCTTGCCCCACGTCCCATTCCCCGTGGAGCAGCCACGCCTCCGCTTCGCTCCGGAAGAGGAATTCTCTTGCATTTTTCCGATCACCCTTCGGCACAATCAAAAAGCCAGCGTCGCTTCGCTCCGATCGACCTGATCGGCGACAGGAGAACGGTGATCGTTTTCCGGGGAGAATCAGGGATCGATTTCGGGAGAATCCCCAGGATCCCACAAATCCAGGAACTTCTGGGATAAAAGTTCTGGTACTCGGGGATACTCCAGACTAAAGGCATCACGGTACCGTTAATTTGCCGGATTAAGGTATTATTGTGTCTTGACGTCCAGATTGCTCTCTGCTATTATCGCCAACTATGAACGCTCCCTCTCTCAGGCGGACCTCCGTTAAGCTCGATCTGCCCCTCTTTGGAGCTGCACTACTATTCCTTGCGGCCGCATCCAGCGCCGCCGCCTACCAGGTAAGTCCGCCG
>Ga0326728_10004761_pt1 | contig 39522 bp, 36 predicted proteins | sample MB3enrmetagenome_FD_207602 | JGI IMG/M metagenome (GOLD analysis project Ga0326728, IMG submission 207602) | Lab enriched peat soil microbial communities from McLean, Ithaca, NY, United States - MB31MN | ecosystem: Environmental > Terrestrial > Soil > Wetlands > Peat | place: USA: New York... | reverse complement strand
CGGACACGACACCGGGCGCGGTCATTTATTACACCACCGACGGCACGGCGCCGACGACGAACTCGGCCACGTTCAGCGCGAGCGCGCCGATCGCGGTCAGCGCGAGCGAGACGCTCCAAGCGATTGCGGTCGCGAGCGGTTACACGACCAGCGCGGTGGGCTCAGCGGCCTATACGATCACGTCCCCGGCGGCGACCCCGACGTTCTCGCCGGCGGCGGGCACGTACAGCGGTGCGCAGTCGGTCACGATCTCGGACACGACACCGGGCGCGGTCATTTATTACACCACCGACGGCACGGCGCCGACGACGAACTCGGCCACGTTCAGCGCGAGCGCGCCGATCGCGGTCAGCGCGAGCGAGACGCTCCAAGCGATTGCGGCCGCCAGCGGTTACACGACCAGCGCGGTGGGCTCAGCGGCCTATACGATCAGCGGCACTTCCCCGGCGGCGGCGACGCCGACGTTCTCGCCGGCGGCGGGCACGTACAGCGGTGCGCAGTCGGTCACCATCTCGGATACGACACCGGGCGCGGTCATTTATTACACCACCGACGGCACGACGCCGACGACGAACTCGGCCACGTTCAGCGCGAGCGCGCCGATCACAGTCAGCGCGAGCGAGACGCTCCAAGCGATTGCGGTCGCGAGCGGTTACACGACCAGCGCGGTGGGCTCAGCGGCCTATACGATCAGCGCGCTTTAAGGCGCCAGGGTTTTACGTTAGTCCAAATTTCCAATTGAGATGCTTGCATAACCCCTCCAGATCCGGAAAAGGCGTACTTCTTGTGATCCCGTGGCGGTCTCGCCCGCCGCCTTGATGCGCGGGTAATGCTAGGTCAGAATTTGCTCGCGACCTTGCGTGACCGGGAGATTGCCGAAACGGCCGCTCGCATCACCGAGTCAAGAAAAGCCGCCCATTGCGAGCGGCTTGCTCGATAGCTCCACGGCAAAAGAGCGATTTGGAGCCGGCGACGTTCTTAACGTTGACTCAGCAAGGCTTGATCCCTGACCCAAGAATACCTGCCGCAGCGACTATCACGCCGCCGGCGCCCCCCGATTTGGCAGCGGCATCGAGGGTGGCACCGACATTGATGCAGACGGTGCCGATGCCGAGTTCTAGGCCTTCACCGCCGTGCACGGCGCTCATTTCGCTCATGTCCATTTGCTTGTAAACAGTCAGGTCGTTGATGATCATTTCAATTCTCCTAAAGTGAAAAGGTTGAGTTACATTAAAGCTTGCGGATCTGCTCGATGTCTTATGTGCGAGCGTCATGCCAGCCGTTGTCGCGACCGTGCGGAGTTGCAGCAAGTGATTGAAAATAAAATGAAACCAGTCCCCGCTTCGAGTTCGCAGGACGGTGCGACTGGCTCGTGATTGATCGGTATAGGGCAACAATGCCCGAAGAAGAGTTGGTCTACTCACGACACTTGAACCCATTGAAGAGCGCCGCGCCGGCGCGGTTCGATGCGGCCGCCGTTTGGCGAAATACCGCCGGTGGTGACGCCTAGACCTGATGTCCGCCCTGGTTGAAGGGGTGCTTGCGGGTACGCGGCGGGCCGACCGACCAACCCGAAAACGTAGAGGCATGGCGCGATCGAAGACTCCGGTCAAGGCGGAATGCCCGCAAGGGATGACTCCGGAAGGCGTCCTGGAATCTGGTGAGTTGTCAACGGCGTGGGTGCCGTTACAGCTCACTAGGGCGAGTGACTTGAGTGTTCTGGCCGGTCATGACGCCATCGTGGTACGCGGCGTCGGCCAACGACGAACAACTGCGCTTGGGTAGGTTTCAAGCCATTTGAAACCTACCCAAAACCTACCGCGTCACGCGTCACGCGTCCCATTTCTGCTTCAACACTCGTAAGTGGTTGATTAAATGGCGCTCCCTACGAGATTCGAACTCGTGTTCCAGCCTTGAGAGGGCCGTGTCCTAGGCCTCTAGACGAAGGGAGCAGTGACTTTAGATCTTGGGCCGCCTGAACCCAAGAGGGCTGGTAGTATAGCCAGCAATTTTTTGGACTCAAGCGGAACACCTTTTTTTGAATCAACCTTCGACTCAATTCCCGCATCTGGTAATCCCCAGATCCAAGCATTCGATATCGCGCGCGGCGATTTCCCCTAACGCATTGAAAGTGCTCTACCGGCTGAAAGAGGCTGGATATCAAGGCTTTTTAGTTGGCGGCGCGGTGCGCGATCTGTTGTTGGGGATTACGCCCAAAGACTTCGACGTCGCCACCAACGCATTGCCGGACGAGGTGCGTCGTCTGTTTCGCAACTGCCGCCTCATCGGGCGCCGCTTTCGCCTGGCGCATGTGCACTTCGGTCAGGAAATCATCGAGGTGGCTACCTTTCGCGCCGCTGCTGCGCCGGAGCGTGAGGATGCCGAGGACGACGGGGATGAGGAAGCCGCGGCGAGATCTCCGGCGCCCGCGCCGGACGATTCCACGCACCGCGCCTTCGACACCACCGGGCGCATCCTGCGAGACAACATCTATGGGACCATCGAAGAGGATGTGTGGCGGCGCGATTTTACGGCGAACGGGCTCTACTACAACATCGACGACTTTTCGATCTGGGACTTTGTCGACGGGGTGAGCGATGTACGCGAGCGCTGCCTGAAGCTCATCGGCGATCCGGAGACGCGCTACCGCGAAGATCCGGTGCGCATGCTGCGCGCGGTGCGGTTCGCGGCCAAGCTGGATTTCTCCATCGAGCCCGGCACCGAGCAACCGATTCAGCGCCTGGCGTATCTCTTGGACGGCGTGCCGCCTGCGCGTTTGTTCGATGAGTGCCTGAAATTGTTCCTATCGGGATTTGGGCTAAAATCATTCCGGTTGCTCCAGCAATATGGTCTTTTCGAGCATCTGTTCCCCATGTCGGCCGCCGCGATGAAGCTGCCGCCCTATGCCTATGCGCAAGAGATGCTCGAGTTGGGTCTCGCAAACACCGATGCGCGCATTGCCGCGGACAAGCCGGTGACGCCCACGTTCCTATTCGCCATCTTGTTGTGGGGCGCGGTATTGCGCGAGCTCAATGAGCGGGAGGCAGGCCCGGCGCCGGATCTGGCTCAGCTCATGCAAGCCTGCGACACGGTCTTGAGAGCGCAGCAGTCGCGCGTAGCCATTCCGCGGCGCTTCGGTGTTCCCATGCGCGAGCTGCTGATGTTGCAGCCGCGGTTCAGTCGCCGCAGCGGCATCAAATCCTTGAGTCTGTTGCAGCATCCGCGCTTTCGCGCGGCTTACGATTTCCTGCTGCTGCGAGCGCAAGCGGGAGTGGCCGATCCCGAGCTGGCGCAGTGGTGGACCGACGTGCAATTGTTGCCGCAGGAGGAGCGTGTCGCGCTGGTTCAATCCCGTCCCGCGGAGGGCGCGGGCATTGCGGCGTCGGGCTCGGTTGCCACGGCTGAGAACGGTGCGGCGGCGGCGCCGGGCCGTCGTCGGCGGCGGCGGCGGCGCGGCGGAGCGGCACGCAGTTAACTCCATGGGTCCTCTTTGGCGCTCTGCGTATGTCGCGCTGGGCAGCAATCTCAATCAACCGCGTGAGCGGGTCATGGAAGCCTTCGAGCGGCTGTCCATTTTGCGCGAGACGCGGCTCGAGCTGCGGTCGCGGATTTATCTCACGCGGCCCATGGGGCCGCAGGATCAGCCGAATTTCGCCAACGCGGTGGCCGGCGTGTTGACGCACCTCACGGCGCGGGAACTGCTCGACGGGTTGCTCGACATCGAGCGCGCCATGGGGCGAAATCGCCAAGAGCGATGGGGTCCGCGCATCATCGACTTGGATCTCCTCTGGATGACGGGCGCACCGATCGATGAGCCGGGTCTGAAGCTGCCGCACCCCGGAGTGTCTGAGCGCAACTTCGTCCTGTATCCTCTCTGTGACATCGCCCCCACCTTGCTGATTCCGGGACACGGGCGTGTCGCGAATCTGAGGTCGCGTGTGGCCGGCGACGGAATTTCCGTTCTCTAAATCGAGAGTCCTCACAAGTGAGCGCAATTCCGCAGAAGTTCGTCGTCGTTGAAGGTCCCATCGGAGTGGGTAAAACCAGTCTGGCGCGCCGCCTGGCGCAATCCTTGAGCGGGCAGTTGGTCCTGGAACAGGCCGATCAGAATCCGTTCCTGGAGCGGTTCTACAAGAACCCGCGAGCGGCGGCGTTTCAAACACAACTCTTTTTCCTGTTCCAGCGCGCGCGCCAATTGGAAGAAGTACGCCAGGAAGACCTGTTCGGCGCGGTGCGCATCGCGGACTACCTGCTCGACAAGGATCGTTTGTTCGCGCGCGTGACGTTGGATGATGCGGAATACGCCCTCTACGAGCGTGTCTACGAGCGGGTTGTCGTCGATGCGCCGAAGCCCGACCTCGTCGTTTATTTGCAAGCGCCGGTGGATGTGTTGGTCGATCGCATCGCGAAGCGCGGCATCCGTTATGAGCAACATATCGAGCGCAGCTATCTCGAGAAGCTCACGCAGGCCTACGCGCGGTTTTTCCATAGCTACGATGCCGCGCCCTTGCTCATCGTCAACTCGGCGGCCATCGACCCGGTGAATAACGATGTCGATTATCAATTGTTGTTCACGCAGATCACCAAGACACGGCGGGGCCGGCACTTCTTCAATCCCACCGGCAGTAGCTTGTTGCAAGCCACTTGACGGGATTACGCTGGGGGTGCGCTCGCAACCCCGACTGTCGGTCAGGCTGAGCGATCGCCGGAGCCGTGCGCGCGGCGCTCGTGCTCCGTGAGGGCCCATTGCACATGCTCGCGCACCAGCGCGGATGGCTCGTCCGCGCGTGCCCGCAGTGCGCGGATGATGGGTTCGGATGTGGGTGCATTGCCGAGTGCGACCGCGAGGTTGCGCAGCCAACGCTCATACCCGATGCGGCTGATGGCGCTGCCGCGGGTGTATTGCACGAACTGCGCTTCGCTCCAGGCAAACAGCGCCGCGAGTTCCGCGTGATCGAGACCGTGCCGCACGGCGAAACCCGGCTCGCGAGTCGGGCGCGCAAATTTGTTCCACGGGCAGACCAGCTGGCAATCATCGCAGCCAAATATCCGATTGCCGATGGCGCGGCGGAACTCGAGCGGAATCGACCCTTTGAGTTCGATGGTGAGATAGGAAATGCAGCGCCGGGCATCCAGCCGATAGGGCGCCACGATGGCCCCGGTGGGGCAGGCGGGGATGCAGGCACTGCAGCTCCCGCAGTGCGCGGTGCTGGCTTCGTCGGCGGGAAGCGCGAGATCCAGGTAGATCTCGCCGAGAAAAAAATACGAGCCGGCGCTACTGTCGATCAAATTGGTGTGCTTGCCGATCCAACCCAGACCGGCGTTGCGTGCCAGCGCCTTCTCGAGGACCGGGGCGCTGTCCGCGAATGTGCGGTAGCCGAAGGGGCCGACGGCCGCGGCGATGCGATCACAGAGCTTCTGCAGGCGCGCGCGCATGAGTTTGTGGTAGTCGCGGCCCAGAGCATAGCGGGAGACATACGCCAAGGTGCTGCTTGCCAGAATTTGCGCCGGGTCGGCGGCCGCGGCAGGCCAGTAGTCCATCCGTGCGCTCACGCAACTGACCGTTCCCGACACCAGCTCGGCGGGGCGTGACCGTTTGGTGCCGTGGCGGGACATGTACTCCATGTCGCCGTGGAATCCCGCGAGCAGCCAGTTGCGAAAGTGCGCCTCATCGTCGGCGAGATCGATTTGGGCGACGCCCACGCGTGCAAATCCCAAATCGGTGCCCCAGCGTTTGATGTGCGATACCAGAGCGGCTGCGGACGGGGGCGCATCGACGACATCGGGGGTGCTCATCGCGCCAATAATGCGCGATAACGATGCGAATTGGTGCTTGAATACAGCGGCATGTCCGAATCCCGGCTGGAACTCATCTTGGGCGACGCGCACGCGACCGAGGTGCTCGGCGCGGCGCTCGCGCGCGCCTATGGCGGCAGCGCCGCGGGCAGCGCGACCGTGTATCTGCGCGGCGAGTTGGGAGCCGGCAAGACCACCTGCGTGCGCAGCCTGCTCCGCACGCTCGGGGTCGATGGATTGATCCGAAGTCCGACGTACACGCTGGTGGAGGCGTACCAGCCCCGCGGCATCACCTGCGTTCACGTCGATTTGTACCGCCTGCAAGGCCCGGTCGAAGTGGATGAGCTGGGCTTGCGAGACTACTTCGACCGCGAATGCCTGTTGCTGGTGGAGTGGCCGGAGAAGGGCGGATCGGCGCTGCCGCCGGCGGATTTGGAATTGACGCTCACGTACCGAGGAGAGTCGCGGCTGGCGCGGCTCGAGGCACGGACGGCGCGAGGGCGGCAATGGCTTCAGATCCTGTCAGATGACACTAGCTTAACTCCCTATGTGTCTAATTTAACTTGAAAAATAATATTGGGAGGCGTTAACTTAATGCGCCATGGCGATCCGACTCGGTTTCTCATCCCTCCTCGCGCTGCTGGCGGCCGCGCTGGCGTTGCCCGTGCTCGCGTCGCCCGCGCCGGCCGTGGACGTGCGGGACGTGCGATTGACGGCGGGGGCGGAGGGCACGCGGGTGGTTCTCGATCTGTCGGGCAACGCCCAGCACACCTTGGCGGTGCTCAAGAATCCGGATCGGGTGGTGCTCGATGTCGCCGGCGCACGGTTGGCCCGCGGCGCGCTTGCGTCGCCCGTCGCCGCCGGAGCGGTCAAGCAAGTGCGCATCGGCAGACGGCCGTCCGGCGAACTCCGCATCGTGTTCGATCTGTCGCGTCAGATTCGTGCCAAGAGTTTTCTGGCGGAGCCCAATAAGCACTCCGGCTACCGCCTGGTCATCGAGCTCAACGGCGCCGCGTCGGCGGAAACTCCCGTCAAGGTCGAGCACGCGCGGCCGGATGCTCGGAATCTCATCATCGCCATCGACGCCGGCCACGGCGGAGAAGATCCCGGCGCCATCGGTAAGTACGGTACTCAAGAAAAGGACGTGGTCCTCGCCATTGCCCGCGCCGTCGCGCTGCGCGTCAACGACGAGCCTGGCATGAAAGCCGTCCTGACCCGCGATGGCGACTACTTCGTGCCGCTGCGTGACCGTATGCGTCGTGCGCGTGCGCACCAAGCCGACTTGTTCGTGTCGATTCACGCCGATTCCATCCGCGACCGCAGCGTTGACGGTTCGTCCGTCTACATCTTGTCGCAACGTGGAGCCACCGATGAAGCCTCGCGGTGGCTGGCTGAGCGCGAAAACGCATCGGATTTGATCGGCGGCGTGTCGCTCGAAGACAAGGGCAATGTGCTTGCCTCGGTGCTGCTGGATCTGTCCCAGTCAGCATCCTTGAGCGCGAGTCAAGCCGCGGCCGAGCACGTACTGCATCAACTCAACCGAGTCGGTGAGATCCGCAAGCCGCAGGTGCAGCAGGCGCGCTTCGTCGTGCTGAAGTCGCCGGACATGCCGTCGATGCTGGTCGAGACGGCCTACATTTCCAATCCGCAAGAGGAACTGCGTCTGCGCGGTGCGGTGCATCAGGCCAAGCTGGCAGCCGCCATCCATCAAGGCTTGCGCGCCTTTTTTTATGACGACCCGCCGGCGGGTACGCGGGTTGCTGAACTTGCCGGGGCGGGCGCAGGCACCGGACCGGCCGCAAGCGCCGGGCCGGCTCGCCCGGTGCTAGCCACCGCCCAGGCGGATTCGGGCGGCTAGCGAGGGCCGGACGCGGGCCGGTGGTCGCCGCGATGCGGGCGCCTAGCCGTTGTTCACTTCACCGCGGGCGCGCTGTGCGAAAATGGACGATTCGCGAGGTGGCCCCCATTGTCCATTCAAGTCCTATCCGACGAACTCATCAATCAGATCGCAGCCGGCGAGGTCATCGAACGGCCGGCGTCCGTGGTCAAGGAACTGGTCGAGAATTCCCTCGACGCAGCGGCAAAGCGCATCGACGTGGAATTGGAGCGCGGCGGATGCGGTTTGATCCGCGTGCGCGATGATGGCATCGGAATCAGTGCGCGCGACATCGGCATCGCCCTCGCGCGGCATGCGACCAGCAAAATCGCGTCGCTCGATGATCTGGAAAAGATTGCGACATTGGGTTTCAGAGGCGAGGCGCTGCCGAGCATTGCCTCGGTTTCGCGCTTATCGCTGATTTCGCGATGCGCCGAGGCGCAGCACGCCTGGGCGGTGGAGGCCCGCGACGGGGAGTTGAGCGCACCCAAACCGGCCTCTCACCCTCAGGGTACCAGCCTGGAAGTGCGCGATTTGTTCTTCAACGTCCCGGCGCGGCGCAAGTTTCTACGCACCGAAGCCACCGAGTTCCAGCATGCCGTGCGCATGCTGGAACGTTTGGCCCTGTCGCGCTTCGATGTCGGATTCACGCTGTCGCACAACGGCAAAAGGGTTTGGACATTGCCGCCCGCGGATTCGCCGGCCGAGCGGTTGGCGCGCGTGGCGAAAGTCTGCGGCGAGGATTTTGCCTCGCATGTGATTGAATTGCGCCACGATACGGAGAGCCTGCGGTTGCGCGGGTGGCTGGCGCTCCCGACGTTTTCTCGCACGCAATCCGATCTTCAGTTCGCGTTCTTGAATGGCCGGTTCGTGCGCGACAGGTTGGTGGCCGGTGCGGTGCGGCTGGCATACCACGACGTGCTGTTCAACGGCCGATTCCCGGCGTATTTGCTGTACCTTGAGTTGGATCCAACCATGGTGGACGTCAATGCGCACCCACAAAAGTTGGAAGTGCGCTTTCGCGATTCGCGCCGCATCCATGATTTCCTGTTCCGCACGGTCGAGCGCGCACTGGCGGATACCCGGCCCACGACCGAGTCGGCGGGCAGCGCGCCCCTCGATTGGCTCACCGGCAGTGCGAGCTACACCAACCTGGCGCCGCCGACCCAGGCGCGTTTCGTGTTGCCGGAGTCGAAGCCGCGGCCGAGCACCGATGCTTATCGCAGCTTCCTGGAAACCATGCCGCCTCAGGGCCCGGACGCCGCAGTAGGCGATTCTGCGGCCGCCTTGCCGAACGCTGCCCCACCCTCCGCCGCGGCTGCCCCGCTGGGCTACGCCATAGCGCAGCTCCATGGAGTCTATATTTTGGCGCAAACCGCGGAAGGGATGGTTTTGGTCGACATGCACGCTGCGCACGAGCGGGTGATGTACGAAGGCATGAAGAAATTGTTACAGGGGCAGACGGCACAGCAACAGCTGCTGGTTCCCGAAGTTTTGCAGGTGACGCCGGCGCAGGCCGAGGCTGCAGAGGAGCATGCGGCGGAATTCTCTGCCTTGGGATTCGCCGTGACGCGGTTGGCGCCGGATCAGCTCGCATTGCGGGCCGTGCCGAGTTTGCTGTCGGGGCGCGATCCGGCCGGCGTGGTGCGCGACGTGTTGTCGGATCTGGTGGAAACCGGTCATTCGCGGCGCGTAGAAGAGTCGATCAATCACTTGCTCGGCACAATGGCCTGCCATGCTGCGGTGCGCGCGCAGCGCAGTTTGACGCTGCCGGAAATGAACGCCCTGTTGCGGGAAATGGAGCGCACGGACCGAGCCGACCAGTGCAATCATGGGCGCCCGACCTGGGTGCGGTTGTCGCTCGGCGATCTCGATCGGCTGTTCATGCGCGGCCGTTGATGGCGGGCGCGTCGATACGCGAGGCGTTCGCACGCCGCGGTGCGGTGCTCTTGATGGGGCCGACGGGCGCGGGAAAATCGGATCTTGCCGTGCGCCTGGCGCGCGAGTTTCCGCTCGAGATCGTGAGCGTGGATTCGGCGCTGGTTTACCGCGGCATGGACATCGGCACCGCGAAACCGGGTCTCGACTCGCGACGGACCGTGCCCCATCACCTGATCGACATTCGCGATCCGGCCGCGACGTATTCCGCCGGCGATTTCGTGGCGGATGCCGCGGCCGCGATGGAAGACATTTGGCGGCGCGGGCGTCAGCCGTTGTTCGTCGGCGGGACGATGCTGTATTTTCACGCCCTGTCGCACGGAATTGCGGCGTTGCCTGAGGGAAATTCAGGGGTTCGAGCGCAGATCGACGCGCGGGCCGCAACCGCGGGGTGGGCCGAGGTGCATCGGGAACTCGCCCGAGTGGATCCCGAAGCCGCCTCACGGATTCACATCAACGATCCACAACGCATTCAACGTGCCCTCGAAGTGTATCAACTCACGGGGCAACCCATTTCGCGGTTGCAACAATCGCGAGTATCGGTGCTGGCGGGCGTCGACGTGCTCGAAATTGCCTTGGCGCCACTCGATAGAAATATCCTGCACGAGCGCCTTCAGACGCGGTTCGAAACGATGCTGGCGGCGGGATTTCTCGAGGAAGTTCGAACCTTGCGGGAAAGAAGCGATCTAACTGCGGAACATCCGTCGATGCGCGCGGTCGGATATCGCCAGGTATGGCGACATTTGGCAGGAGACTGCACGTTGGACGAGGCGAGTGAACAGGCAATTGTCGCGACGCGACAACTTGCGAAGCGCCAGCTCACATGGCTGCGCGCGCGTCCGCAGGCGCAGTGGTTCGACGCTGCGCATCGCGATATCGCATCGATGGTTTCGAATGCACTGTCAGAGAGCGGAATCTTACAGTGGTATTAGGTTGTTACTCCGCTCGAGGTGGCTGTGCTAGCATGCAATCGGTATGTGCGTTGTGCCACACGGAAGTGACGCGGCAATGCAAATGACACTAAAAACAAGGAGCTCTCCCATGGCCCGTGGCCAGTCCCTCCAGGACCCTTTTTTAAACGCCCTGCGCAAAGAACGCGTGCCTGTCTCAATTTATCTTGTGAACGGCATCAAGCTTCAAGGACAGATCGATTCGTTCGACCAGTTCGTCGTTTTGCTCAGAAACAGTGTGAGCCAAATGGTCTATAAGCACGCCATTTCCACCGTGGTGCCTGCGCGCAATGTGCGCTTGCCCACCGGCGAAGATGGCGAAGTGACGGAACCGGCGATCGTCGAATGAGTGAGCGGCGCTCTGCAATTGTTTGAACGCCCCCGGGGTGGCGAGCGCGCCATTTTGGTGGGCGTCGGAATCGGACACCCGGTAGATCCCTATGATACGTCGGAGTTCAGGGCGCTCGCGGCGTCGGCGGGCGCCGAGGGCGTCGGCTTGGTGTTGGCGACGCGCCCGCGACCGGACCCCAAATACTTCGTCGGGTCCGGTAAGGCGGAGGAGATCAGAGCTTGCGCAGAAGAGCATGCTGCCGATCTGGTGCTGGTCGATCAGACATTGACTCCCAGTCAAGAGCGCAACCTCGAGAAGCTCACCAATCGTCGAGTATTGGATCGTAACGGACTGATTTTGGACATCTTTGCCCAGCGTGCCCGCAGTTTCGAGGGTAAGCTGCAGGTCGAACTCGCCCAGCTATCGCATCTGGCGAGTCGTTTGGTACGCGGTTGGACCCACCTTGAGCGGCAAAAGGGCGGCATCGGCCTGCGCGGTCCCGGCGAGACTCAGCTCGAGACGGATCGGCGCCTCATCGCCAAGCGCATCCGCACGCTGAAGTCCCGCCTCGAGAAATTGGCGCGGCAGCGGGACACGAGCCGGCACGTGCGGCGTGAAGTGCCCGTGCCCACGGTAGCTCTCGTGGGCTACACGAACGCCGGCAAATCGACCTTGTTCAATGCGCTGACCGGTGCGACCACCTATGTCGCCGATCAGCTCTTCGCAACCTTGGATCCGACGGTGCGCCAGGTCAAATTGGCCGGCGTCGGCGAGGTCGTATTGGCGGACACCGTAGGTTTTGTCAGGGCGCTGCCCCATGAGTTGGTGGCCGCTTTTCGATCGACGCTGCAGGAAGCGCGCGATGCCGACCTCCTCTTGCACGTCGTCGATGCGAGTGATCCGCTGCGAAACGAGCGCACCCTGCAGGTTCGCGAGGTCTTGAAGAGCATCGGCGCGGGCGATATCCGGGAGTTGTTGGTCTTCAACAAGGTGGATCTTCTGGGGAGCGAGCCGAAAATCGTCATGGGCGCCGATGGCGTGGCGTCACAGGCCTGGGTGTCTGCGGCGACCGGCGCCGGCCTCGATGACTTGCGCGCGGCGCTCGCACACGCCGTGCGGCCCAATCAAGTGCGCCGCACTTTACACTTGGAATTACCGGCGGCTGCCGTTCGCTCGGATCTCTATCGGCGAAATGCGGTGCGCGCCGAACGTCAGCGCGATGACGGCAGCTGGGAGCTGGACGTCGAACTCGATTTGTCCGAGGTCGCCAAATTGCTGGGCGGTCGCGGAGTCCACTTGGTGGATAATAGTAATACGAGCCGCGCACAGCGCGTGGCATAGCCGGCTTGTGGGAGCCGGGTCGGCTGTTAGAATGCCCGGCTGCTTACGAACGAACAACAGTCCGCAAACCTTATTAGGCATTACGCATGGCTTGGAACGAACCTGGCGGCGAGAAACGCAATCCGTGGAATCGCCCGCAACAATCGCAGAACGATTTGGATGACGTATTGCGCAATTTGCAGCGCCGCCTGGCGGCGCTGTTCGGGCGCGGCGGCGGAGTGGGCGGAGGCCAGAGTTCGGCGAACTTCAATAAGGGGTTGGTCAGCGCCTTGGTCCTGATCGCGGCCCTGTGGATCGGCAGCGGCGTGTACCGCGTCGACGCGCAGGAGCGCGCCGTCATTCTGCGTTTCGGCAAGTACGAGCAGATTACTGGCCCCGGATACAACTGGCATCTGCCCTGGCCGATCGAGCGGCGGATCATCGTCAACGTGTCGCGCCAGTACAGCGTCACGGATGACGCCAGCATGTTGACCGCCGACACCAATCTCGTGGAAGTGAAGTCCGCCGTGCAGTACACGCAGCCGGATCCCATGAAGCTGCTGTTCAAAGTGCGCGACGTGGAGGAGACCTTGAGTCAGGTCAGCGAGAGCGCGATGCGCGAGGCGGTGGGCCAAGCGTCGCTCGACAAGGCGTTGGCGTTCGATCCGTCGATCACGGATCGCGCGCGGACCTTGTTACAGCGCACGCTTGATTCATACGACATGGGAATCCGCATCTTGAGCGTCAACCTCACGGATGTGAACGTTCCCGAGGCAGTTCAGGACGCGCAACGGGATGCGATCAAGGCGGACAAGGACCGCCAGCGCTACCAACAGGAAGCGGAGCTGTATCGCAACGACGTGCTGCCGCGCGCGCGCGGTGAAGCCGCCAAACAAATCCAGGATGCCGAGGCTTATCAGCTGCAAGTGCTTGCGGTAGCGCAAGGCGACACGTCCCGTTTCGACCAGGTGTTGCAACAGTACGAGCGTTCGCCGGCGGTGACGCGTGAACGCATGTATCTCGATACCATGGGCAACGTGTTCAAGAATTCCCGCAAGGTTGTCGTCGACGTCAAGAACGGCAACAACATGATGTACCTGCCGCTGGAAAAGTTGATGATGCCGGGACCGCAGTCGATCGCGATGCCCAACGACACCATGACGGTCGCTCCGGCCCGGATGCCCGAGGTGCAGGTGGCTCCTGTCGAGGATCCGGCGCGCGCGCGCGGAGTGCGATGATGCAAAATAAGGTTTTGTATATTCTGCTGGGCCTCGTGGCGGGCATCCTCGTGATCCGCGCCAGTGTTTTCACGGTCAACGAGGGAAGACTCGCCATCAAGTCCGTCGGCGGCAACATCGTCGATTCGAATATCGCGCCGGGGCTGCACTTTCGAATTCCCCTGGTCGAGGAAGTGGCGCTGTTCGACAAGCGCATCATCACGCAGTTGTATCCGGCCGAACGGTTCCTGACGCGGGAACAGGAACAGCTCAATGTCGATTTTTACGTCAAGTGGCGCATCAACGACCTGCGCCGCTATTACGAGGCGACCGGCGGCACCGAGGAGGTTGCCAACGCTCGCTTGGGTGAAACCATCAAGGACAGCATCAAGAGCGTCGTCACGCAGCGCACGCTGCAGCAAGTGATCACCGCCGAACGCGCGGAGTTCACCGATGCGATGATGAAGAATGCCCGTCCCGCCGCGGAACAGTTGGGCGTGCAACTCGTCGATGTGCGCATCACGAAGATCGATCTACCGCAACAGGTACGGGATTCGGTTTTCGACCGCATGCGTGCGACCTTCAAGGCGCAGGCGGCGAAGCTGCGCGCCGAAGGCATCGAGACGTCGGAACGGACCCGCGCCGAAGCGAACAAGCAGCAAACCGAGATCCTGGCCGACGCCGCGCGCGACGCTGCACAGATCCGCGGGCAGGGCGATGCCTCGGCGAGCGAGGTGTACGCCAGGTCGTATTCGAAAAATGCGGAGTTCTACAGTTTCTACCGCAGCATGCAGTCCTATCGTGACGCCGTCGGCACGCAGAGCGATGTCTTGGTCATCGCACCGGACAACGCCTACTTCAAGTATTTCAAGCAACCGCAGCCGCAGCGCTAACCCGAGCGGACATCACGATGGAAATTGGCTGGAGCGAGTTGGCGCGTTATCTGGGCGGAGCTTTTGCACTGTACTTGGTGCTGGAAGGTATACTGCCCTTCTTGAATCCGGGCGCTGCGCAGCGCCTGATGGCCAAGTTGGCCCAGACCGAAACGCAGCAGCTTCGCTGGGGCGGATTGATCAGCATGGTGGCGGGCCTCGCATTATTGTGGATGGCGCGCAATGGGTAAGAACCTGGTCGTGATCGGATTGCAGTGGGGCGACGAGGGTAAGGGCAAAATCGTCGATTTGCTGACGGATCAGGCGCAGGCGGTGGTACGCTTCCAGGGCGGTCACAATGCCGGACATACCCTCGTGATCGGCGGCAAGAAGACCATTCTGTCGCTTATCCCCTCGGGAATACTGCACCCGCGGGTGCTATGCCTGATCGGCAACGGCGTCGTGTTGTCGCTGGAGGCGCTGTTCAAGGAAGCCGAAACCCTGATCGGTCAGGGAATACCGGTGTTCGAGCGGCTGAAGATCAGCCCGTCATGCCCGTTGGTCCTCGCGTCGCACATCGCGCTCGACCGGGCGCGTGAAAAGTCGCAGGGCGCCAATGCCATCGGCACGACCGGGCGGGGAATCGGTCCCGCGTACGAAGACAAGGTCGCGCGGCGCGCATTGCGAGTGTCCGACCTGTTCCACCGGGAACGCTTCGCCGCCAAGCTGGGCGAGATCCTCGACTACCACAATTTCATTTTGCAGCGGTACTACCAAGCCGCACCCGTCGAATTTCAACAGGTGCTCGAGTCGAATTTGGAACTCGGCGAACGCGTGAAGCCGCTGGTTGCGGACGTCACCGGGATTCTCGAAGAGCTGAGCGTCGACGGCCGCAACGTTCTGTTCGAAGGCGCCCAAGGGGCGATGTTGGATGTCGATCTGGGCACGTACCCGTTCGTGACGTCGTCGACGACCACTGCCGGTGGCGCCGCCGCCGGCACCGGCTTGGGCCCGCGTCGATTGCACGACGTTTTAGGCATCGTCAAGGCGTATGCGACACGGGTCGGCGCGGGACCGTTCCCCACCGAGTTGTTCGATGAATGCGGCGAACACTTGTCGCGGGTCGGCCATGAATTCGGCTCGGTCACCGGCCGCCGGCGCCGCTGCGGCTGGTTCGATGCGGTCGCCCTGCGACGCTCCATCGTGCACAGCAGTTGCTCCTCGTTGTGCGTCACCAAGCTCGACGTGCTCGACGGTTTGGATACGATTCGGGTTTGCGTGGGATATAAGATCGACGGTGAAACCGTGCTCACGCCGCCGCTGCTGTCCGAATGCTCCGGGGAATGCCAAGCGGTGTACGAAGAGCATCCCGGGTGGAAGCAAAGCAGCGTTGGCATCACGCGATATGAGGAGTTGCCGCCCAATGCCCGCACTTATCTCGAGCGTCTGCAGGCATTGGTTGGCATTCCGGTCACCATCATTTCCACCGGTCCCGATCGCGACCAGACCATCATCCGACACAATCCCTTCGCCTGATGCGCGTGCGAAGCGCGGCGCGGCCGGGGGAGAGGCGTACTGTTACACTAAACGCAGATCGTCGATTGCTAGGCTGGTTCGATGAAGAGCATAGACGATGGCAGGCCAAACGCGGCTCGTACCAAGTGCGTATCGGCAAATCCGCAGGCGAATTGTTGATCGGGGGCGACGCGGTCATCGCCGCAATTAACGAGAACTTATGGCATTAGAACCCACGGCTGCAGGGTTGGGGTCCCGGTATGACAGCGCTGACAGGAGCGCTCGCTATTCGAGCGACCTGCAGGCCTTCGTCTTCGCGTTGTTTTTCGCGTTCGGCGGAATCACCAGCTTGAACGACGTCCTCATTCCGAAGTTGAAAGCCTTGTTTACGCTGTCGAACGGCGAGGTCATGCTGGTCCAGTCGGCATTTTTCGGCGCGTATTTCATCATGTCGATACCGGCCGCGGCCTTGGTCCGGCGCATCGGCTACATGCGCTCGGCGGCCGTCGGTCTGCTGACCATGACGGCCGGGTGCGTCTTGTTCGTACCTGGGTCTGAGTACAGTCTGTTCAGCCTGTTTCTGCTCGCTCTGTTCGTGTTGGCGGCCGGCATTACCACGGTCCAAGTCGTGGCCAACCCGCTGATCTCCATGCTGGGCCCTCCGGCCACGGCAAGCAGCCGTTTGACCTTTGCGCAGGCGTTCAATTCCGTGGGCACGACCGTGTTTCCCTACGTGGGCTCGATGTTGATCTTGGGGTCTCTCGCCAAGGTGGACCCGGCAACGCTCTCCGGCGCCGCCCTCGACGCCTTTCGCAGCGTCGAGACCGGCGTGATCGTGCACACCTATCTGGGTTTGGCGGTTGCGCTGACGCTGTTGGCGTTTGTGGTTTGGCTGCGGCGTAACGGGCTGGTCGAGACGGCTCCGGCCGCGACGCCGATCTTGCGCGCCTTCAATCTGCTGCGCCGGCCGCGATTTGCACTCGGCGCGGCGTGCATATTCCTCTACGTCGGCGGCGAAGTTGCGATTGGTTCGTCCATCGTCATCTACCTGATGCAAAATTCGGTGCTCGCAATCGCGGCCGATCAGGCAGGCAAATACTACGTGCCCCTGTACTGGGGCGGCGCCATGGTGGGCCGGTTCATCGGTGGCTTCGTGCTGCGCGCATTCTCGCCCGGAAAGGTGTTGGCGTGCGCCGCCGCCATGGTGATCATGCTGTTGCTGGTTTCGGCGACGACGACGGGCAGCATTTCAGCGTGGTCGCTGCTCGCCATCGGCTTGTTCAACAGCATCATGTTTCCCACGATTTTTTCGTTGGCGTGCGAGGATCTCGGCGCACGCGCGGCCGAGGGGTCCGGGGTCATTTGCATGGCGATTGTCGGCGGCGCCGTCGTGCCCCCCTTGACCGGCCATGCAGCGGACCTATGGGGCTGGAAGGCGGCGCTCATCGTGCCCGCCGTGTGCTATTTCTGCATCTTGCTGTACGGTTGGATGTCGCGTCGGCCATTGCTCGTGGCCGCGCCGTAGCGGGTCAGCCGGCGGCAGACAGCAACGGCCCCGAGGGGGCTCCTAGTGGACGTGCAATGACCCTGGAACGCCGAACAGGCCCATCAGCCCGGTCAGAATCAAATAAATGGCCACGATATAATTCAAGAGCCGCGGCACGATGAGAATGAGAATGCCGGCGATCAAGGCGACCAGCGGTGCGATGCTGAAATTCATGTGCAAATTCATGGGATCTCCAGTGGCGGATCAGCGTTTCAGGGTGACCCAAATTAAATCGATCGGTGCCGTGCCAACGTTTCCGGACTCATGTTGTTCGCTGATATCGATCGTAGGCATCCAACCGACAGCGCCGTCCGGCGACGCGTCGGGGTAGGGATGCGGCGGTTGCCCCTTCGAGCGGGCGGCCCAGCGGCCGCCCTTGACGTGAATGTAGAGCATGTCGGGATGATGCGCATGGACACCTTCCCATTGGCCGGGATTGACGACGAAGCGCTGCACGATGACCCACTGGTTTTCCAGCAGATCCTCGCCCGGTATGTTCGGATAGTTGAGGTATTGATATTTCGGCTTCTCGCCGGGTGTCGTCAGGGTTGCGGCCGGCGCGACCGGCTTGAGGATCACCGAGATCATTTCGATGGGCGCCTTGCCTGAGTTGGTACTGCCGTCGTCGGTTGGTTCGCTGGCGTCATAAAAGACCACTCGGCCGTCTTTCCAAAGCGTGGCTCGGCCCGTCGCGTTCAGCGTCAAGACGCCGCCCTTGATGAACACCAGCAGTTCGTCGCTCGAATGCGCATGCCTGCCGGTCGACTGTCCCGGCTGCACGATGAACTTCTGGACGGACACCCGATCGTTGTCGAGCACGGCCTCGCCTTGCAAATTCGCATACACCGGCGGGTGGGCCTCATGGGCCGGCGCCGCGGCGCAGGGCAACCCAAGTGATGCGATCAAGCTGACACCGATGATTGTCGTCCACAGCTGACGCATGGAGCGATCAACCGAACAGCTTGAGCGCGTTCTGCAGCGTCTTTGAAACGCCCCATAAGAGCGGAATACCGACGACGAGCCACAGGACGATTAGGCGGAATTTCATGGAAGACTCCTATTTCGCCGGCGTCGGTGCGCGGTAATGGTAGCGCTCATCGACGGGACGCATGGCCAGGTTGCACAGGAATCCCACGAAGAGCAGCCCGCACATGATGTACATGGTGATCGAATACGCCTGCGCTTTCGCAACGCCATGATCGATTTGAAACTGACGGATGTAATTCACGAGGACGGGCCCGAGCACGCCCGCCACCGACCAGGCCGTCAACAAGCGTCCGTGAATCGCGCCCACATTCATGGTGCCGAATATGTCGCGCAGGTACGCCGGGATGGTCGCGAACCCGCCGCCATACATGGACAGAATGACGGCGAAGGCGGCGACGAACAACCCGATGTGGCCCAAGTGTCCGAGCGTCGGCACTGCGGAATACAACAGGATTCCAAGCAGGAAAAACACCATGTAGGTGTTGCGTCGCCCCAGGTAGTCCGATATGGTCGCCCAGAAGAATCGGCCGCCCATGTTGAACAGGCTCAACAGACCGACGAAGCCTGCGGCAGCGGTCGGCGTGACCCGGCCGGAAAAGATCTCCTGAATCATGGGCGATGCTTGGCCCAGCACGCCGATCCCGGCGGTCACGTTCATGCATAGCACGCCCCACAGCAGCCAAAATTGCGGGGTGCGCCATGCATTATCCACCGCGACGTTGGCGGTGGTCACCAGCCGCTGCGGTTTCACCGGTGGAACCCAACCGGCTGGTTTCCAATTCGCGGCGGGCACGCGCACCGCGATCACGCCGATCATCATGTACATGAAATAGATCACGCCCATGGTGACGAAGGTTTCGAGCACGCCCGTGGAGGTCGGCGTCTTGAAGTGGTCCATCAGCAGCAGGGACAGCGGCGCCGCAATCAACGCCCCGCCGCCGAAACCCATGATGGCCATGCCCGTGGCCATTCCGGGTCGATCCGGGAACCACTTGATCAGGGTCGAGACCGGCGAGATGTAGCCGATGCCGAGGCCGCAGCCGCCCAAGACTCCATAGCCCAGATAGAGCAGCCAGAGCTGATGGAAGTGAATGCCGACGGCCGCGACGATGAAGCCGCCGCCGAAGCACAACGCCGCGGCGAACATCGACTTGCGCGGCCCGACTCGCTCAACCCAGCGGCCGAAGATAGCAGCGGATAGCCCGAGGATGGCGATGGCAATCGAGAAAGTCCAACCCACGTCCGTCAACTTCCAGTCCGAGGGAGCGGAGTGCGTGATGCCGATCAATTTGGTCAGCGGCAAATTGAACGTCGAAAAGGCATACGCTTGGCCGATCGACAGATGCACCGCGAGGGCGGCGGGAGGCACGAGGAAGCGATTGTAGCCCGCGGGGGCGACAGTGTTTTCCCGATCGAGGAAAGATGATGGCATAGGGTTGTCCGCAGTCTCGGCGTTTATTGATTTGATCGTAAATATGCACTGGTCCCGGCAAAGTTGCTACACCCGGAGGCCGCCGAGCGATTCGAGCGTTACGTCACATTTGCGCTCGCGCGGCAGGCTCGGCTGCGGAAATCGTGACATTCTGAGGCGACGCTGGCGGCGGGGAAGGGCATTTTGATCCCATTACCATGCATACAAAGAATGCTGCCGGGCTGTCGATCTGGCCATTGATCCTGCTGTTTTGTGCTTTACTGCCGTCCCGGTCGTCTGCGTCGTGCATTGCCAATCCCGATCCGGAGGTGCGGCAAATTCAGACGCTGATCGCAAAAAATGCGGTGCAGGCGCTCAAACAGATTCAACGCAGACTCGACGGGATGCGCGATGACGCGCCGGCCGTGGCGCAGAATACCGCCCGCCGTGCGTCGCTATATGCGGCGCGGGCACAAGCATACGAAATTTTGGAGCGCTCGAGTGAGGCACGGGGCTCGGCAGCGGCTGGCCTGAAGCTCGCGACGAACGTGTTCGATCCGGTGCATCTCGAGCTGCTGTCGGCGGACGCGGAGAACGTCGATGACGAGGCGGGCATCGCTGCAGCGGTAAAGGACATCGAGGCTGCACGGACGGCGCAGGCGCCGGATTCTCGCGCAGCAATTTGTCTGCTGATCACCCGCGGTCTTCTGGAACACCGGCAGGATCGAGCCGATCTGGCAATCGTCACGTTGACCCAGGCCTATCGCGCCAGCGCCGGGCCGGCGCTCACCGAGCCGCACGCGCTGTCCGCAGCGGTGCTGTCGGTCGTGATGCGCAGCATGGGAGATTACGCGCAAGCGCTGGCGTTGAACCAAGAGGAAATCGATTGGCAAACATCGCATGGTGCGACGTTGAGTCTGTCCGTCTCGAGGTTCATGCGGGGGCAGATCTTGAAGTTGATGGGAAGCTATCGAGATGCCATCGTGGAGTTCGAGCAGGCGCGCAAGCTCAGTGTCGTTCTCGACGATCAGCAGGGCATCGCATACGACGATCTCAGAATCTGCGAGGCGCATATCGAACTCGGTGAACTCGAGTCTGCGCAGCGCGAGTGCGAAAGTGCGGGCCGCATCTTTGCCGCCTCGAATGCTCCGGATTCGGTTAAGGAGACTCTCGCATTGCAGGCTCGCATAGATCTTGGATGGGGGCGGGCGGACAAGGCGCTCGCGACACTGAACGGGGTCCTCGATCAAAATGGCGCCGATATGCCGCCTCTGTATGTGGCTGCGCTGTACGAATCGCGCGCGCGCGCCAACGCCGCGTTGCACGATTATAGAAATGCGTACGGCGATCTTCGTGAATATACGCAGCGCTACACCGCGGCGAATGAGGCGGAGCGTCACCGCCAGGCCGGCGCGCTGCGTGCCCGGTTCGAAACGGACCACGAAATCGAACGGAACGCGTCGCTAAAGCGTGAACTCGCGCTGTCTCAGGAGCAAGCCAATCGGCAGGCACGGCAATTGCGATGGAATGCGATCGTCGCGGCGACGGGCGTGTGCGTCATCGCGCTCCTGATGTATTTTCTGGTGGCGAATATTCGCTACCGGATGCAGATGGTCCAGTTGGCCAGCCAGGATGGCCTTACCGGCTTGCCGAATCGACGGCGGGTCGCAGAGTTTGCAACCGCGGCCTCACAAACAGCGCGAGCGCTGCGCCGACCGCTGGCGATTGCAATCATCGACCTGGATCATTTTAAAATGATTAACGATTGTTGCGGTCACGCAACAGGAGATGCGGTTCTGAAAGAGTTTGCCCGGGTGAGCGGTGGGGCGTTGCGGCCGGGCGACTTGCTGGGGCGCTGGGGCGGAGAGGAGTTTCTACTGGTCATGCCTGAGTCGACGCTGGAAGTGGCCGCCGCCACCCTCGAGCGGCTGCGCACGCTCATGTTCGGCATTCGCTTGCCCGCATCCGGCGCGGGTCTGCGCGTGTCCTTGAGTGCGGGAATCGCGGCGTTCGATGCGAATGTACGGTCTCTCGACGAGTTGATCGCGCGCGCCGATGCAGCCTTGTACGCGGCAAAAAGCGCTGGGCGAGATTGCGTGCGGATCGCCGATGCGAGTTTAATCACCGGGTCGCATGCCTCGCGCCGGGCGCTACGCCAGTGACCAGCGGCCGGATCACCGCGTGGATCGGAAGCGGCGGCGCAGGGCGGCGGCGTTTCTTCGAGGCTGGCGCGAACCTGGCCGCCCCCAAAAGGTGCCGGGTGCCAGTTGTCGGGAATTATTGGGGGTTTTTCCCCCCTGGCTGACTACGGTTGAGGGGGTGTCTGGTGCCCAGGAGAGGACTCGAACCTCCACGAATTGCTCCACTGGTACCTGAAACCAGCGCGTCTACCAGTTCCGCCACCTGGGCAGGTGGGTCGCCTAGCGCGAGGCGCAGGAATTTACGCACCCATCCAGTGCTTGTCAACCGAAGCGCAGCCGGAGCGTGCCTGGCCATCGGCAAATCGAGGTGCGGGGGCGCGGCAGCCATTTATTGTCCTCGGAGATGATCTTGCCGCCCACCAGGGTCATGACGATGCGCGATCCGTCAACTCGGCTGGCATGGGCGGCGTCCAGCGTGTACGCACGCGGCGGTCACCGTGATGCGCCGCTCTCGCAAGTATGCTCAAGCTTGCATTCACTTGGGCAAATGAACTGCGCATTGGGCTTTTTTGCAAGACGCAGGGCGACGCGGCGCGCGCACCAATTGCGCGCGTCACCGGCCGCCGGAAAACCGCCTTCGTGACCCATCGTCGGCGGAATTCGCCGCCCCGCCGCGCGAAACAATATAAAAAATAGCCTTCGCGCCCATACCGCGCCGCGTGCAGCAGCGGCACCGTCATGGCGCAGGAAAAATGCATTCTTCGCAAAAATGCACCAACGCCGTGCAACGTGAAATTTCACGAAATTTGCTTTTGTTTTTTTGAAGCCGTGTGTCATAAAAGGCCGCTTTACCGACGGCGGAAATGCATGGTTGCATCGCTGCAGCACACGCTTCCACGGTCAGGTTAAGTGGATTAACTCGTGATTACGATGCAAAGACAAAGGGGATCACTAATGGCAAGAGCAATGCGCACCCGAAAACGCTCATCGACGGAGTTGCGGCAACGACGCCGGCAATTCGGAACGGCCACGTCCTTGACTGCCGCGGTGATGACGGCGCTATACGGGGCGCCGGCGGGAGCGGACGAGAACGGCTTGCAAGAGGTAGTCGTGACTGCGACGCGCCGTGCAGTCTCTGCGCAGGATTTGCCCATCAGCATCACCGCCGTCACCGGGGCGGCATTGGACGAGGCCGGGATCGAAGACATCGCCGGTCTCGCGCATTCCATCGCCGGCGTGAACTTCACGGACAAGGGACCGTTCGGCGGCGTCAACGGCAGCACGCTCATCATTCGCGGCTTGAACAGCGAGGGCACAAGCGGTCAGTTGGCACTTGCCTCGCCCGTGGTTCCGCCGGTGGCCACGTATGTCGATGAAACGCCGCTGTTCGTGAATCTGCGCCTGCAGGATATCGATCACGTCGAAGTGCTGCGCGGCCCGCAAGGCACGCTGTACGGGTCAGGGTCGCTCGGCGGCACCGTTCGTTTCGTGTTGAATGCGCCCGACCCGAAGGGCTTCGACGCGAAGATCGAGGCGGGCGCCAGCGACACGGCCCATACTCACGCGATCAACGATGATGTCAACGCCATGGTCAATCTGCCGATCACCGATACGCTTGCGGTTCGCGTCAACGGCAGCCTGACGAATGATGCGGGATTCATCAATCAGCCGAATCTGTACGTTCTGTCGGGCGGCGCGCCGATCACCAATAGTCCGGGCAACCCGCTCACCGAAACCCCGGTGAAGTACAGCGAGGACGGCGTCAATTCGTACCAGTATCGGACGGCGCGGGTGGCCGCGCTGTGGAAGCCGAATGACGATCTCAAGGCCCAGCTCGCGTATTACTACCAGGTCGCCGCCGCCGGCGGGTTCCCGTCCGTGGCGACCAGCTCGCTTGCGTACAATCAGCCCATCAGCCCGAACACTCAGGCCGCCAATACCACGCCGCCGCTGGCCAGCCAGCTGTATACGGCGCCGGTACCCGCGGGCGTGGATCGGCTGTCCTCGGCCACCAACAGCCTCGAAGGCACCAAGGACAAGGTCGACTTGGTTGCGCTGACGGTGGATTACGACCTGGGTTTTGCGACCCTGTCGTCGGCGAGTTCTTATGCGCATCACAACAACCAAACGCACAGCGACCTGACCGCGCTGTACTCGAATTTCTTTTTCTACCAGAACTTCTACGGCCAGAATCCGCGGACGCTCGTCCAAGGGGCCGACCAGCTCGACGACAAAAACTGGTCGCAAGAGTTTCGTCTGGCGTCGAAAACCGGCGGCATGTTCGACTGGGTGGCGGGCCTGTTCTACAAGAATCAGCAGACGTACATCCAGGAGCACGAGTTTTATCCGGGCTACAATTCCTTCTACAACGCCTGCACGGCGGCTGGCGGGACGCTGCCCGATAATTCGGGTACCAATCCGTCGCAGTGCGGCTTCGGCGAATACGGACCGGAAACCGGCGCCACGTCCATCGTCGGCATTCCGTTGGTCTTGGATCAGGCCTACATCGGCGATTTCGAAACCAAGTTCAAGGACTTGGCCGCCTTCGGCGAGCTCACGTATCACGTGACGCCGGACTGGAGCTTCACGGGCGGAACCCGTGTGTTCAAGCAGACTTTGACGCAGGCACAGCAGACCGGCCTGCTGTTCGACGGGCCGGGCTTCGCGGCCAACGCATCGCTGAGCGACGAATGGCGGCGCGCACTCTGGAAGCTCAACACCTCCTACCAGCTCGACAAGTCCAACCTGGTGTATGCGACCTGGTCGCAAGGGTTTCGGCGCGGCGGCGTGAATGCCTTGCCGCCGAGCGAGCTCGGCGGCTCGTATACGACGCCGCCGGCGCTGACGCGACTGCAGCCCGACACCGCCGACAACTACGAAGTGGGCGCGAAGGGGTCCATCTCCAATCGTCTGCAGTACTCGGCGGCGATTTACGACATTCAATGGCACAACATCCAGGAGGGCGTGCAGTTGACGCCGCTGGTGTTGCCGGCCGCGCTCAACATTGGCGCGGCCGTCAGCCGCGGTGTCGAACTCGAACTCGATGCGAGCTTGACCGATCACCTCGTGGCGACCCTGGGCTATACCTACGATCAGACCAAACTGACCTCGCTCAATCCGCTGTTCGTCAGCCCCAATGTGTCGGTCCCGCCGCCGGCGATCGGCACCCCCCTGCCGGGAACCCCGAAGAACAGCGTGGCACTGGGGTTCGAGTACGGCCACGTCCATCTGGCCGGAGGCGAACTACGGTACGCGATCAACGCCCATTATCAGAGCGATGTCATCCCGGCGCTTTCGGCCACCGTGCCCACCGTGGCGGGATTTACCGTCGTGGATACGCAGCTGAGCTTCGCCCAATCCCACTGGATGGGGACGCTGTACGTCCATAATTTGACCAACAACCTCGGCATCACCTCCTATCAGGATCCGGCCATCTTCGGCAACCGCGCTCAGGCGATCGTGTCGCAGCCGCGGACGGTGGGGGTCAGGTTCGGGTATTCGTTCAAAGAGTGGTAAGTTGACGGCAGGCGCCGCCGTTGCTGCGCCTGCCGTTTGCCTCGCTGCCTCTGAAATTCAAAACCAAAAGACTATAATCACTAATTTATTTATGCTGAGGAAACATGATCATGAGGGGTGAGCAGCCGTGGGCAGGAGGTGCTCAACTCGCCGAATCTGGGGTGCTCGCGTCGGTTGCCGGCCGCCCTTGAGTCCGATCGCGCACGAATTTGCCGGCCATTGCCGCGCGTTTTTTGGAGTATCCCATGCACACCCGTCTACGTAAGTTCAATACGCGCGATACCTATCCCGAGCAAAAGCTCGACAATGACTTGTGCCAGGCCGTGGTCGCCCGCGGCCGCACCGTCTTTGTCCGAGGTCAGGTGGGGCAGGACCTCGACACGGCGGTCAACGTCGGGGTTGGCGATGCCGCTGCGCAAGCCGAACAGGCGATGTCGAACATCAAGCAGCTCCTGAGCGAAGCGGGCGCGCAGCTCGAGCACGTCTGCAAGGTCACGATCTATTTGACGGATCCGCGCTACCGTGAGGCCGTTTATAGGACCGTGGGGCGCTGGTTGAAGGGAGTCTATCCGGTGTCGACCGGCATCGTGGTCGCCGGGCTGGCGCGCCCCGAATGGTTGGTCGAAGTGGACGTCATTGCGGTGATTCCCGATGAGAGCTGAACGGGCGGCCATCCGCGGGGCGGCGCCCCGCCAGTGACGTTCTCCATTGTCGCGCGCACGCCCGACGCGCAATTTTTCGGGGTCGCGATCGCATCCTCCTCGCCGGCCGTAGCGGCGCGTTGCGCGCACGCACGCGCCGGCGCCGGCGCCGTCGCCACACAAAACATCACCGACCCGGCCTTGGGTCCGATCATTCTCGAGAGCCTGTCGCAGGGCGGCACCCCGGATGCTGCCCTCGAGGCCGCCCTCGGAGCCACGCCGTTCGCTGCCTATCGCCAAGTGCTCGCCATTGCCGCGCAGGGTCCGCCGGCGATCCACTCCGGTGTCCGCGCGCTGGGACTGGTCGGTTCCGCGGTGGGCGCGCACTGCGCCGCAGCCGGAAACCTGTTGGCGCACCCTGAAGTTCCGAACGCGATGATTGCCGCCTTCGAGGCGGCGGGCGGACATCTGGGAAGCCGTCTGCTGCGCGCGTTGCGGGCCGGTGCGGAGCGGGGCGGAGAGGCGGGACCGATTCATTCCGCCGGTGTGCTGATCGTGCGCGACGTGAGTTGGCCCATCGTCGATCTGCGGGTGGACTGGAGCGATGATCCGGTCGCCGATCTTCAGCGGATCTGGGAAATCTACGCGCCGCAAATCGACGATTACGTGCAGCGCGCGATCGATCCCGGTCGGGCGCCCGGTTTCGGCGTTGCCGGCGATCCGTAAGCGTGCGCGCGCCGGCTCATGAGCAGACGTTAGCGGCATGAAATTCAGTTTCCGGCAGCTGAGGTATTTCATCGCAGCGGGAGAGACCGGCAGCATCACGCTCGCTTCCAAGCGCGCCAATATTTCGCAGCCCGCCATTTCGACTGCGATTTCGCACATCGAGCGTGAACTCGACGTGCAACTGTTCCTGCGTCATCACGCCCAGGGACTTTCGCTGACGCCGGCGGGCCGTGCCTTGTTGCGCGATGCGAAGCAGTTGCTGAAACAAGCGGAGGGTTTGTACTCGGCAGCCGCCGATATCAGCCATCACATGCGCGGCGAGTTGTCGGTGGGATGGTTCTCGACGTTGGCGCCCATCGTCATGCCGGAACTCGTGGGGTCTTTTCTCAAGGCATATCCGGAAACCAAGATTCGCTCCTCGGAAAGTCATCAAGAGGGTCTCTTGAACAGCCTGCGCCGGGCCGAGTCCGAAGTGGCCATTACCTACGACCTACAACTCAGCGGCGATGTCGCCTTTCTGCCGCTCGCGACCTTGTCGCCGCATGCCTTGTTCGGTGCATCCCACCCATTGGCTCGCGAGCGCACGGTCAAGCTGACTCAGCTCGCCTCGTTGCCCATGGTGCTGCTCGACATGCCCATGAGTCGCGAGTATTTTCTGGCGCTCTTCATTCGCGAGCGGTTGGAGCCCAACATCGTTTGGTCGTCGGCACAATTCGACGTGGTCCGCACCATGGTAGCGAACGGCCTGGGTTACACGCTCGCCAACGTGCGGCCGCGCGCCGACGTGGCGCTCGATGGCCGGCGGGTGCATCGGGTCCCCTTGGCCGGCGATTCGCCGCCGTTGCGTATCGGCATCGCCACCTTGAAGGAGTTGAAGAAGACGCGCTTGGTCGACGCGTTCGAACGGCACTGCCAGGAACTCATTTCAGAATCCTACATTCCGGGCATGGCGGCGGCGACCGTGCTGCGCCGCCGAACGCGGACGCTGCGGCGCTGACCATGGCGCCGAAAGAGTCCGCGGCGATCGCGCACCGGGAAGTGCTGCGGCTCATGCAGGCCCGGGACTGGCGCGGCGCCGATGCGGCCTGTCGACGCTTGCACGCCAAGTTTCCGCAATTCGCCGGCGCCTGGTTTGCCGCCAGTCACATTGCCATGGCGCAGGGCGCCGCCGCACCGGCACTCGACGCCATCGATAAGGCGGTGGCATTGGAGCCCGAGAACCCGGCGTTCCGCTTGCATCGCGCTACCTGCCTGCTGGCCTTGCACCGGCGGCGGGAAGCGCTCGATGCCGCGGACGCTGCGCAGGCTTGCGCGCCGGCCGATCCCACCATTCTGGATGCAGTCGGCACGTTGCGCAGCCGCGCGAACGATCAGCCGCGTGCGCTCGCGGCCTACGACCGAGCCGTGGCGCTCGCGCCGCACGATGCGCGGTTCCGCTACAACCGTGCATCGGTGCGCCGGTTTGTCGGGGATCTCGAGGGGGCCGAAGCTGACTACGACCAAGTCATCGCGCTGCAACCGCTGGACTACGAGGCCTACCTCAACCGCTCCGAGCTGCGGGTCCAAACGGCGGCGCGAAATCATGTGTCGCAGCTCGAAGCGCTCGCCGCGCAGCCCATCGCCGATTGGCGCGGCGAGGTGCAGATCCGCTATGCCCTCGCCAAGGAATGCGAAGATCTCGGCCACTACGAGAAGTCCTTCGAGCAGCTGCGTCGCGGCGCCGATAAACGCCGCGAACACATGAACTACGCGGTGGCGAACGACGTCTCGACCGTGGATTGGATCATCGAGGCCTTTCCGCGGATGCCGGGCGCGACCGGCGGTCGGGCCGCAGGCGCAGCGCCCGTCGCCGCCGATTCACCCATCTTTATCGTCGGTCTGCCGCGCAGCGGCACCACGCTGGTCGAGCGCATACTCGACAGTCATTCGTTGATCTCATCCGCCGGGGAGCTGGACTCGTTCGCGTTGGCTCTGGTCGAGGCCGCGCGACGACGCAGTGGGCGAGCGCAGGTTCCGCGCCGCGAACTCGTGGCGCTCTCCGCCACCCTCGATTTTGCCGCCTTTGGCCAGGATTATCTGCGCAGAGCGCGCGGCGCGTTCGGCGGCGGCGGCCGCTTCATCGACAAGATGCCGTTGAACTACTTGTATTGCGGCTTGATTCTGCGCGCGTTGCCGAATGCCAAAATCATTCACGTGACTCGCCACCCGATGGCCGCCGGCTACGCCATGTACAAGACCTTGTTCAAGGACGGCTATCCCTTCTCCTACGATTTGGCGGATATCGGACGTTACTATGCCGCGTATCGGCGCTTGATGGACCATTGGCGCCTCACGCTGCCGGGCGCGATCCACGAGTTGAGCTATGAACAGCTGGTATCCGATCAGATAGGAGAAACCCGCAAGCTCCTGGCGTACTGCGGCCTCGAGTGGCAGGATGCGTGCGCGGCATTTCATCGCAATCCCACAGCGGCCACCACGGCCAGCGCCTCGCAGGTGCGCCGGCCGATCTACGATTCGTCGGTGGCGCAATGGCGGCATTACGCCGCACAACTCGCGACGTTGAGCGACGCGCTCACGTCCGCCGGCATCGACCTGTAGGCGCTGGATCCAAGGGAAACCACATGGCACCACGCGAACAGCCGGCACGGCTGGAAATCAGTACGATTCAGGCGATCCCGGCAAGCGAGCGCCACGGTACGGCGCGCGACTTGTTCACCGTGTGGTTCGGCTCCAACTTGATGCTGCTGACCATCGTAACCGGGGGATTGGCGGTGACCGTTTTTGCCTTGCCGTTCGGATGGGCGGCTGTTGCGCTTGCGGTCGGCAACCTCGTCGGTGCGGTGTTCATGGCGCTGCACGCTGCCCAGGGCCCGACGCTCGGCGTGCCGCAAATGATTCAGACACGGGGCCAATTCGGATCGCAGGGCTCGTTGCTGGTCGTCGGCATCGTACTCATCATGTACGTCGGGTTCCTCTCATCGAATTTGGTTCTGGGCGGTCAAGCGCTCGCCAGTCTCGTGCCCGGCGCATCCGATGGCCCCGGCATCGCGCTGGTGGGGGTGCTCTCCGTCATCGCAGCCATCTGTGGCTACGACCTCATCCACGCGTACACGCGGTGGATGACGTACGTCTCCGGCCTGGTTCTCGGCATCACGGTCGCGTGGATCATCTGGGTACACGGCCTGCCCGCGGACTTCCTGCAGCGAAACGAGTTCAATTGGACCGGCTTTCTGGGCAGCGTCTCGGCCGCGGCGCTGTGGCAAATCGCTTATGCGCCGTACGTGTCCGACTACTCGCGCTACATGCCGGAGGGCACGGGTTCGCGACCGGCATTCTGGGCAAGTTATTGGGGATGCTCGCTGGGTTCGTTGTTGCCCATGGTGCTGGGCGCGATGGTCGGTCTTGCGGCGCCGAAGGGCAATTTGGTGGCGGGCCTGGCAGCCCTGACGCAGGGCATCGCGCCTCTGGTGCTCATCGTGTTTTCCGTCGGCGTCGCCGCTGCCAACGCGATGAACCTCTATTGCGGTGCGCTCTCCGCGCTGACGTTCGGACAAACGTTGCGGCCTCGCTGGTCGCCGGGTCCGCAGGCGCGCACGCTCATGGCGCTGGCGCTGTTTGGTCTGTCGTTGACGGGTGCGGTGCTGGGTAAGGCCGCGTTCCTGGTGAACTACGAGCATTTCATCCTGTTGTTGCTCTATGTGCTGGTTCCGTGGACCGCCATCAATCTCGTCGATTATTATCTGCTGCGTCACGGCATCTACGATGTGCCGTCCTTCTTTCGGCAGGATGGCGGTATCTACGGCCGCATCAACGTGGCAGCGGTCACGTGCTACGCAGTGGGAATTCTGGTGCAGCTTCCCTTCATCGATTCTGCCCTGTATACCGGCCCGGTCGCCCGCGCCATGGGCGGCATCGATCTGTCATGGATAGTCGGACTGGCGGTGACGTCCCCTGCATATTATTGGTTGGCGAAGCGTTCCCAAACTCGCGGCGCGGCGCTGCTGGCCCGCGATTCCGGGTAAAACGCCACGCAGAATACTCAGACAGGCTCCTAGGGCACAAAAACTGCTAACCTCGTGCCCCGAATAAATCAGCTGAAGGCTTCGACACCCTATGACACGACGTGGTCAGAAAGGGCCGCATGCGCCTGAATCGACGGACGCCACGCCAGCCAACCCGCCCGATTGGCGCGGCGAGGACCCGAATCTCGAATTTGAAAAATTACGCTATGCGGAACCCATCGCGAGCCGCGAACTGCTGCTCAAGCATTTGTCGGAGGCCCCCGAACCGCTGACCGCAGCGCGGCTCGGCAAGCGTCTCGGACTCAATACCGACAGGCAGCGCGATGCGCTGGCGAAGCGCTTGGCGGCGATGGTGCGCGACGGCCAGGCCATCGAAGGACCGAACGGCTTCGCCATTGCCGGTGAAGGGGAGCGGGTTGCGGGCCGCGTTCGGGGGCGGCCCAACGGCGACGTGCTGGTGCTGCCGGATGACGGTTCCGCGCCGTTGGTGTTGGCGCGCGCCGATACCGCTACCCTGATGCACAACGATCGCGTGGAAGTGTTGGCGGTGGGCATGAATGATCGTGGGCGCCGCATCGCGCGGCTGATCCAGCGCACCGCCGAGGGGCCGAAGCAAATCGGCGGCGTGTGGCATGCGGCGGGCAGCGTGGGCCGCGTCGAACCGGAGGACCCCGGTCATTGGTATACGGTCGAAGTCGCTGCGCGTTACGCCCATGGCGCCCATGATGGCGACAACGTCATTGTCGAGATCACGCGCCGGCCGCACGGCGATGTACCGGCTCATGGCCGGGTGGTCGAAGTGCTGCACAACCTGCGCCCTTCGGACCTTGCCGCGCGTTTCGCAATTCTGCGGCATGACTTGCCGGAAGAGTTTCCGCCCGAGGTGCTGCGGGAAGCCAACCTCTTCGAGCCCGACGTGCGCGCGGTGGACCGCGAGGGTCGCGAGGATTTGCGGGAACTGCCGCTGGTCACCATCGACGGAGCGGATGCGAAAGATTTCGATGACGCGGTCTATGCGGAACCGGTGCGCGGCGGCGGTTGGCGGCTGGTGATCGCCATCGCCGACGTGAGTTACTACGTGCGCTGCGGCAGCAAGCTGGACGTGGAGGCGCGCGCGCGCGCGACGTCGGTTTATTTTCCGGACCGCGTGCTTGCGATGTTGCCGGAACATCTGTCCAATCATTTGTGCTCGCTCATGCCGCACGTCGAGCGGCTCGCCTTCGTCTGCGACATGCGCATCAGCAAGGCCGGCAAGCTTTCCCGCGGGCGATTCTACGAAGCGGTCATTCGCTCGCATGCACGGCTCACCTATGACCAAGCATGGCGCTATTTGGAGAACCCCGGCGCGCCCAGCGAGGACCTCAGCCCCGAGGTGCAGACCTCGCTGCAAAATCTCCACGCCGTCTATGGCGTGTTGAAGCACGCGCGCGATGCGCGCGGTGCATTGGACTTTCGCGGCGGCGAAGTCAAGGCGCGCATCGGCGATGATGGCAAGATCGAGGGATTTTACGCGGTGCTGCGCAACGATGCGCATCGCATGATCGAAGAGTGCATGATCGCCGCCAATGTCGAGGCGGCCGTGGCGCTGCGCACTGCCAAGGCGGGAAGCCTGTTTCGAGTCCACGGTCAGCCCGAAGACAAGCGCGTCACCGAATTGCAAAAGGTGTTGCATGCCTTGCAGGTAGGCGCCACGTTCTCCGCAAAGCCGACCCCGCGCGAGTTTCGTCAATTGGTCGAGCGGCTGACCGCGAGGCCCGACGCTCTGATGCTCGAGGGGCTGGTGATTCGTTCGCTGGCGCAGGCTGTGTACCAGCAAACCAATATCGGCCATTTCGGCCTGGCGCTCGACGAGTACGCACACTTCACGTCGCCGATTCGCCGCTATCCCGACCTCTTGGTGCATCGCGCCCTCAAAGCGGCCGTCCTCAACAACACGACGTCGGGGCACAGGTACAGCACCGCGGAGTTGCAGACCCTTGGGTTGGAAAGCTCTCAGCGTGAGCGGCGCGCAGATGAGGCGGCGCGCGACGTCATGGGTTACCTCAAGTGCTTGTACCTGCAACCGCGCGTCGGCGAGACGTTCGATGCCACTATCTCCAGCGCGCTGGAGTTCGGCTTGTTCGTGACGCTCAAAGAAGTCCCCATCGACGGCTTGGTGCACATATCCGCCATTCCGGGCGACTACTGGGAGCTCGATAGCGGCGGCATGGGACTCGTCGGGCAACGAACCGGGCGGCGGTGGCAGATGGGCGATGAGGTGCGCGTGCGCCTCGCCCGCGTCGACCTCACGCAGCGCCAGATCGATTTCGAATTGCTCGACGGGGAGGCGGCCGCGTCGCGGGGTACCGTGCGTGCGCCGCGACATGGCGGCGCCGCAAGTCGCTCGCGGCGAGGACCCGGCGGCGGCGGCGCGCCACGGCGGGGCGGCGGCCCCCGCCGCGGCGGACAGCGTGGCGGCGGGCAGCGCGGTGGCCGCGGCGGCGGGCGTGGTTGAGCAGTCGGCCGCGCGGCGCGGGCGAGTCTGACCGGGCGGCGCAGGGGTGCCCGTGTGGCTGACCACAAACGGAATTTCGTCTATGGACTGCACGCCATCGGCGCCGTCATCGAGCGTTCGCCGGAGCGGCTGTTGGAGCTCTGGATGGCGCAGCCTCGGGACGATGCGCGCGCGCGCGCGCTGAAGGAACGCGCGCTGGCGGTGGGTATCCGCGTGCAGCCGGCCAGCAGCGAGTCACTGGCCAAGTTGGTGGGCGACGTCGCGCATCAGGGGGCGGTCGCGGCCATACGGCCGCTCAAGGCCTGGGACGAGCACGAGCTGGTCGCCAGATTAAGTCAAATCAACGGCCATCCCTTGCTGTTGGTGCTGGATGGCGTCACCGACCCGCATAATCTGGGTGCTTGCCTGCGCACCGCCGATGCGGCCGGCGTTCACGCCGTCGTCATCCCCAAAGATCGATCGGCGGCCGTGGATGGGGTGGCGCGCAAAGTCGCCGCCGGTGCGGCGGAGTTCGTCCCGGTTGCCGCCGTAACGAACCTGGCGAGGGTTCTGGAACTCCTGAAGGAGCGGGGTATCTGGGTGGTGGGAACCGACGGTGAGGCCGCCCAGACGCTGTACCAAGCTGATCTGAAGCGGCCGCTTGCCCTGATTTTGGGGGCGGAGGGCAGCGGCATGAGGCGCTTGACGCGTGAGCGCTGCGATTTCGTCGTGCGCATCCCCATGGCCGGCCAAGTGGCATCCCTGAACGTCTCGGTGGCGGCCGGCGTGGCGCTGTTCGAGGCGCGGCGTCAACGCGGTTGACCAAACCCAAGTGCAGCGCGTATTCTTCGCGCTCTTTTCGCCGGCCGTCCGGCATCACTCCTTGCCTCACCGCTCGCAACGGGAGGCCAAAACCGTAGGGAGCCTACAATGCGGCATTATGAAATCGTGCTCCTGGTTCATCCGGACCAGAGCGAGCAAGTTCCTGCGATGGTCGATCGTTACAAAGGCATGGTCAGTGCCGGCGGCGGTCAGGTTCATCGCTTCGAGGATTGGGGCCGTCGCCAGCTGACCTTCCCCATCTCCAAAGTGCACAAAGCGCACTACATCCTGTTGAACGTCGAATGCGATCAGAAGACGCTCGCCGAACTCACCGGCTCGTTCCGCTTCAGCGATGCGGTTCTGCGCAGCCTCGTCGTCAAGATGGACGAAGCGGTTACCGAGCCTTCGCCGATGGCGCGCGCGCCCGATGAGAACGCTCGCCGCCACGATGATTTCGGCGACGATGGTGAGGATGACGATATGCCGATGGGAGCCCGCTAACATGGCACGTTTTTTCCGTCGCAAGAAGTTTTGCCGATTCACGGCCGATGACGTCAAGCAGATCGACTACAAGGATCTGACGACGCTCAAGAGCTACATCACCGAAACCGGCAAGATCGTTCCGAGCCGCATCACCGGCACGCGCGCGCATTACCAGCGTCAACTGCAATTGGCGATTCGCCGCGCGCGCTTCCTGGCGCTGCTGCCGTACACCGATCAGCATTAACGCTGCGGAGCCTACGCACATGGACATCATTTTATTGCAGAAGGTCGCGAACCTCGGCCAGATCGGGGATCGCGTCAAAGTGAAATCGGGCTACGCCCGGAATTACTTGGTCCCCACGGGCCGCGCCACCATGGCGACGGCCGCCAATATCGCCAAGTTCGAGGCCCAGCGTCACGAACTCGAAGCGAAGGCTCACGCAGAGCTGGCATCGGCCCAAGCCCGCGCCCTGAAGTTCGAAAACTTCAAGCTCGAGATCAAAGCCAAGGCTGGGTCGGAGGGCAAACTGTTCGGCTCGATCGGCACGGCGGATATCGCCGAGGCCGCGGTCAAAGCGGGCCAGCCGATCACTCGCAGCGAAGTGCGCATGCCGAACGGTCCGATTCGCTCCACGGGCGAGCATGCGGTGCAGTTGCATTTGCATACTGACGTCAATGTGACCTTGTTGGTCACAATCGTCCCCGAAGAATAGCGGCCGGCAGGGCCGCGCCCTCCGGCTTTGCCCGTGGCCACTCGCGTCGGAAATCGCTCAATGGGTGCAAGCGGCGCCGCAGACGGACTCCGCTTGCCGCCCCATTCGGTCGAGGCCGAACAATCCGTGCTCGGTGGTTTGATGCTCGATTCCGTCGCCTGGGACCAGATTGCCGATCGAGTGGTCGCCGAGGACTTTTACCGCAACGATCACCGGCTGATTTTCGAGGCCGCGGCCGGTCTGATCGAGCGTAACCAGCCGTGCGACGCCGTCACGCTGGCCGGGCATTTGGAAAGCCAGGGCGTCCTGGATCAAGTGGGCGGTTTGGCGTACCTGGGTTCGTTGGCGCGCGATACTCCCACCGCCGCCAACATTCGCGCCTATGCGGACATTGTCCGCGAGCGTTCCGTTTTGCGGCAACTCATTACCGCCGGCAATGAGATCGTCACCCGTGCGCTCGAACCGGAGGGTCGCGAGGCGCGTGAGATCGTCGATGGCGCAGAGCGCGCGGTGTTCGAGATCGCCGAGCGCGGCTCGCGCGGCAAAGTCGGCTTCCGCACCGTCAAGAGCATCCTGCCCGACGTGGTCAATCGCATTGACGAGATGTATCACTCCGAAGGCAAATTGACCGGCATCTCGACCGGCTTCAAGGTGCTCGACGAGATGACTTCCGGAATGCAGGCCGGCGATCTCATCATCGTCGCGGGTCGACCGTCCATGGGTAAGACCACCCTGGCAGTCAACATCGCCGAGAACGCTGCGCTGGGCTCGAACAAGTCCGCGGCCATCTTCAGCATGGAAATGTCGGCCGAGTCGCTGACCCTGCGCATGATTTCTTCGCTCGGCCGAATCAATCAGAGCCATTTGCGTTCCGGCCGCCTGCACGAGGATGATTGGCCGCGCATCGATTCGGCGATGACTCAGCTCGGCGCGGCCAAGATTTTCGTCGACGAGACCCCGTCGTTGACGCCCACGGAAGTCCGCGCCCGCGCGCGCCGCTTGAAGCGCGAGCGCGGCCTGGACTTGATCGTGGTGGATTACCTGCAGCTCATGCAGGTCTCCGGCAGCAAAGAGAATCGGGCGACCGAAATTTCCGAGATCTCGCGCTCGCTGAAGGCGCTCGCGAAGGAATTGAAGGTGCCGGTCATCGCGCTTTCGCAGCTCAATCGCGGCGTCGAGCAACGGGTCGAGAAAAAGCCGGTGATGTCGGATCTGCGCGAAAGTGGAGCCATTGAACAGGACGCCGACGTGATTCTGCTGATCTATCGCGAAGAGGTCTATGACCCGAACACCACGCGCAAGGGCATCGCGGACATCATCATCGCAAAACAGCGCAATGGCCCCACCGGCGATGTGCAGCTGACTTTCCTCGGCCAATACACGAAGTTCGAGAACTACGCGCCGGAGTCTTACGCCGAAGGCGTGTTCCGTTGATGCTCGGGTGACTCCGCTGGTCAGCGCGACGATCGATACCACGGCCCTGCGTCACAACCTGCAGGTGGTACGGCAATACGCGCCTCGATCGCGCGTGATGGCCGTCATCAAGGCCAACGCCTACGGTCACGGCTTACTGGTGGTGGCGCGCGCGTTGGAATCGGCCGATGCGTTCGCCGTGGCGCGCGTCGATGAAGGGCTCACTCTGCGCCAGGCGGGAATCAAGACGCGCACGGTTCTCCTCGAAGGCGTATTCGACAAGGGTCAGCTCGAAGCGGCGGCGTCCGCCGGCTTTGAACTGGTGGTGCACACCACTGAACAAGTCGAGTTACTGCGCGCGGCGCCGCCGGGCGCCATCTTCACGGTGTGGCTGAAGCTCGACACCGGCATGAATCGTCTGGGATTCAAGGGTCGGGCGTTCGATGCGGCACATGCGGCCCTTTGCGCCTTGCCCGCGGTGCGTTCTCCCGTGAATCTCTTCACGCACCTGTCCTCGGCGGACGATCCGGACCTGCCTACGACAGCGGATCAGTTGGCGCGATTCAGCGCCGCCACCGCATCTCTCGCGGGAGAACGCAGCATTGCAAACTCCGCGGGCATGCTGAGCTACGCGGAAGCTCAAGCGGATTGGGTGCGGCCCGGATTGCTGCTGTACGGTGCCTCGCCGTTCTTTGGTTCCATCGGCGCAGACTATGGACTGAAACCGGCCATGACCCTGCATTCGCAGGTGATCGCCGTCAAGGACCTCGAGGTCGGGGAACGCGTCGGCTACGGCGGCGATTGGACGGCACAGCGACCGACTCGATTGGCGGTGGCGGCGGTGGGCTACGGCGACGGCTATCCGCGGAGTTTGGCCTCGGGCTCGCCGGTGCTGGTTAACGGCGAACGCGTGCCGCTGGCCGGCCGCGTGTCGATGGACATGATCGGCATCGATGTCAGCGGCATGAAATCTGCGCCGCAGCTCGGCGATCCCGTGACGCTTTGGGGCGACGGACTGCCGGTCGAGGAGATTGCGGTTTGGGCCGACACCATCCCCTACGAGCTGCTCTGCGGCATCAGTCAGCGGGTCGCGGTGGCGCTTCGTTGACCAGCACGGGTTGAGGGCTGTACAGATCGGGAAAGATGTGCCGGAAGTGGTTGACTTTCGGGATGTCGTTGAACGCGATGTACGGCGCGCTGGGGTTGTGAACCAGATAATCTGGGCGGTGGATTCATCCCGCTGGCTGAGCTTTTGGCATTGGCCGCGCCGGTGGTATCGTGCTCCAGACCTTATCGGCCGCCTCGAAGCAAGAGGAAACCTCGGACTATGAGCGAGATCCTGATCGTTGCGCCTTTCGCAGCACAGATCGCCGCGCGCATCGGCTTCGTGCCAGCGGGCTTGGGGCTGGCAACCGCCGAGTCCTTCGAGCAGACCGGGCTGAAGCTCTCCGAGGTTCGCGCCCTCATTACAATGCCGCAGATGCTCGATCAAGCGTTGCTCGAGCGCATGCCGAAGCTCGAGTGGCTGCAGACGCTGACCGCCGGTATCGACCCGTTGGCCGGGCTCGATCTCTCAGGCATCGCGCTCTCCACGATGGGCGGCGTGTACGCGCCCCAAATGTCGGAGCTGGCCTTTCTCTATATGCTCGCTTTCGCGCGAGACGTACGCGGTATTCTGGCCAGGCAGGCCGCGGCCGAGTGGCGAATCTCGCCGCCGCACCTGCTGGCGGGCGCTCATGCCGTGATCGTCGGGGTAGGGCGCATCGCCGAGGTACTGGCGCGGCGCTGCCAGGCCTTCGACATGCGGGTGACGGGCGTGAGCGGATCGCGCCAAGAGGCGCCGGGTTTCAACCAGGTCGTCCCCCTGGACCGTCTGAGCGCGACGGCGGGCAGCGCCGACTACCTGATCGTCCTCGCTCCATACTCACCGCGGAATCACCATCTCGTTTCGCGTGCGGTCATCGGCGCTCTGCCGTCAACCGCGGTGCTCATCAACATCGCTCGCGGTCCCGTGGTGGACGAAGGGGCGCTTATCGAGGCCTTATCGGAGAAACGTATCGCGGGTGCGGGGCTCGATGTGTTCGTGCAAGAGCCCTTGCCGCCGGACCATCCGTTCTGGCGCATGCCCAACGTGATCGTGACGCCGCACATTGGCGGTTGGAGCACCCGTCTCGTCGAACAGACGACGCCGGTGATCGCGGAAAACCTGGGGCGATGGTTCGCATCGCCGCGGCGCCCGCTCATCAATCAAGCGTTTCCGAGCTAGCCTGCGTTTCCGGGCTAGCTTTCGAAGAAACCCATTTTTACGCCGGCCAGCTGGACCACGTCATTGTCGTTCAGGCGGCGCGCCTGCGGGCCGATGGGGACGCCGTTGACCAGCGGGTAGTCGTTTTCCTTGCCGCTGTCCACATGCACGATGAAATACCCTTCGGCGCGTCGCGTGATGGCGGCAACCTGTACGCCCGGACGGCCAAGAGTGGTGAGCGCCTTGGTCAGTTCCAGTTCCCGGCCGGCGAAAGCGCCGCTGAGCACCTGCAGTTTCGCCTTAGGCAATGCGGTTGCGTTCTCGGGTACTCCGCTCGGTACGCCCGGACGCTTGGCCGCGACCGCCTTGGCAGCCTGGTCGACCGCCACGCCGACACGGCGGATGCGCTCCTCACCCTGGGTACTGGGGGTGATGACCATGGTCTTTTCGAATTCGTCCTGTTCAGCCTCGCTGTCCTGGCCGTCGACGAAGCGCAATTGATGATGACCGACCGTGATGACGTCGCCATGCTGCATCGCATGCTTCTTGATCAGCTTGCCGTTGACGT
>Ga0326728_10004760_pt1 | contig 39522 bp, 31 predicted proteins | sample MB3enrmetagenome_FD_207602 | JGI IMG/M metagenome (GOLD analysis project Ga0326728, IMG submission 207602) | Lab enriched peat soil microbial communities from McLean, Ithaca, NY, United States - MB31MN | ecosystem: Environmental > Terrestrial > Soil > Wetlands > Peat | place: USA: New York... | reverse complement strand
CAGGAGCGCGTTGATCTCCTGGGGAGCCCATGTCAGCGCGCCCTGCCCGCATGACGAGCGCTGCCCCATGACAGGTTCCGACTGGTGCCACTTCGCCGTCCGCCTGGAGCGATCGGGCTTGCACCGGGACCTCAAGGGAGGTCGGCTCGGCTACGAGGACGAGAAGTACTCGTACCTCGCCGTGTCCTCGAGCGCGCCTGGGGGGAGGGCTCCGCGACTTGTGCGCTCGCCGCGCCAGCACAAGGGCCACGTACGGCTCCAGCTCTGCGAGGTGGGGGGCCTCAACGAGCGTGTCGTCAGCCGGCGTGACGGCGAGGTCTACAAGCGTGCCCGCGCAGCCCGCTGGGGTGACCGACTCGCGATATAATGCTTGCTAGCAAGCAAGTAGATGGGGCGGTGCGACGTTGGCCAGGGAGGATCGGTCCAGTCCGGGGGAGGGGCCCGAGCTGAGCGCGGCACGCCTGCGCGTGGCCGTGGCGCGGCTGTCCCGGCGGCTCCGGCCCACCGTGGCTGCCGGCCTGCTCACTGCGAGCGAAGTGGACGTCCTGTTGGCCGCAGAGCTGCGGGGACCGATCCGCCTGTCGGATCTCGCCTCATTCGCCGGGCTCAACCCGACGATGCTGTCGCGCCTCATACCCAGGCTCGAGCAGGCCGGGTTGGTCCGCCGGCTTGTCGACGAGACGGACCGGCGCGTGTGCCGTGTCGAGGCGACGGCCAAGGGACACCGCCTGCTCGAACGGATCCGCTCCGAGCGCAACGACGCGCTGTCCAGGCGGCTCGACGAGCTTGATCCCGCCGAACGCGAAGCGTTGCTCGTGGCACTGCCGGTCCTGGAGGAGCTGGCCGAGCGGCTCTCGGTGCCCGAGCCGAGGCCGCCGGGCAGGAGCAGCCGGTGAGCCGGGTCCTCGATATCGGCCGGCGCACGTTCTCGGCGTTGTCCGTCCCCAACTTCCGGCGTTTCTTCCTGGGTCAGTCGACCTCGCTCGTCGGCACCTGGATGCAGACGGTGGCCCAGTCGTGGCTCGTGTACACGCTCACGCATTCGGCCACGGCGCTCGGTTTCGTGGTCGCGTTGCAGACATTGCCCGTGCTCATCCTCGGGCCCTACGGAGGTGTCATCGCCGATAGGACCGACAAGCGCAGGCTGATGATCCTCCTGCAATCGCTCATGGGCCTGCAGGCCCTCGTCCTCGGGCTGCTCGCGGTCACCCACGTGGTGCGCTTTTGGGAGGTGTGCGTTCTCGCCACCGTGCTCGGTCTCAACAACACCTTCGAGAACCCGGCTCGCCAGTCCTTCGTGCTCGAGATGGTGGGTGCCGGGGAGCTTCGCAACGCCGTGAGCCTCAACTCCACGATGGTGAACGTGGCCCGCGCCGTGGGGCCGGCCATTGCGGGGCTGCTGATCGCCAGCGTCGGCGAAGGCGCCTGCTTCCTGATCAACGCCGTGAGCTTTGGCGCCGTCGTGTACTCGCTTTCCTCCATGGACAAGAGCGCGCTCAGCCCCGCCGAGCCGACGGGGCGCGGCAAGGGCCAGCTGCGCGAGGGCTTCCGCTACGTGAGAAAGGAGCCGAGCCTCGGGGTCCCCTTGCTCATGATGGCAATCGTCGGGATGCTCGCCTACGAGTTCCAGGTGACCCTGCCGGTCGTAGCGAGGCAGACCTTCCACGGGGGCTCGGCCACCTACGGCTTCCTCACGGCGGCCATGGGCGTCGGCGCCGTGTGCGGTGGTCTCGTCACGGCGGCTCGTGGCCGCACGGGGATTCGGCGCTTCAGCTTGGCCTGCGCGATCTTCGGGGTCGCGATCGGCATGGCCGCTCTGTCGCCCTTGCTGGCGGTCGAATTCGTCGCGCTGGCGGCCGTCGGATGGACGAGCGTGACATTCATCGCGACCGGTAACACCACCCTGCAGCTTCACTCGGAGCCCACGATGCGAGGTCGCGTGATGTCGCTGTGGGCCGTCGCGTTCCAGGGAACCACACCCATAGGTGGTCCGCTGATCGGCTGGATCGTCGCCATGGCGGGGGCCCGCGTCGGTCTCGGCGTAGGCGCGATCTCCTGCCTGACGGCCTCGGGCATCGGGCTTGTCGCCATGGCAAGGCTCCGCGGTCGAGCCGCGGGCGGCGGCGATGGCGACGACCGCGGGGGACCCGTGGTCGGGGCCCCTCTGGGAGTGGTCACAGAAGCGGAGTGAGACCCCTGGCAGGAGCCAGGACGCGCCAATCGCTTCCAGGTAGGTGCAGTATTGGGCCATGGCTGAGATCGACATTTACGACAAAGCCCTCATCCGGCTCCAGGCGCAGTTGGTGAGCATGCAGCAGTGGGTCCGCGATGAGGGCAAGCGGGTGGTCATCGTCATCGAGGGCCGTGATGCAGCGGGGAAGGGGGGAGTGATCAAGAGGATCACCGAACACCTCAACCCTCGCTGGTGCCGGGTCGCGGCCCTGCCCGTCCCGAGCGACAGGGAGAAGACCGAGTGGTACTTCCAGCGCTACATCGCCCACCTGCCCGCCGCCGGGGAGATCGTCCTGTTCGACCGGAGCTGGTACAACAGGGCGGGCGTCGAGCGGGTCATGGGGTTTTGCACCAACGAGCAGTACCAGCGTTTCTTCCGCCAGTGCCCGGCGTTCGAGAGAATGCTCATCGACGACGGCATCATCGTGCTCAAGTACTGGTTCTCGGTCAGCGACGAGGAGCAGGAGCGCAGGTTCAAGGACCGCCTCAACGATCCCTTGAAGCGCTGGAAGCTGAGCGACATGGACCTCGAAGGCCGCAGGCGCTGGGTCGAGTACTCCAAGGCGAAAGACGAGATGTTCGCCCATTGCGACCTGCCCGACTCGCCCTGGTACGAGGTCGAGGCAGATGACAAGAAACGGGCCCGGCTCAACTGCATCGCCCATCTCCTGTCGGTCATCCCCTACGAGGAGCACAAGCTGCCCAAGCCCAAGCTGACCCCACGAGCGCCCGTGGGCAACTACAAGCGACCGCCCCGGGACAGGTACCGCTACGTCCCCGACTACGCGGCAACTCTCACCTGAGCTTTGGCCCGCAGTTCGGCCCGCTACCTATATTCCACTCATGTTGCGTCCTGAAAACTGGACCAGACCAGCGGGTGCAAGTCCCGCCCGGGTAATCGCCGGAGCGCCCGGTAGCAGGCCCCGGTTCGGCGCCGAGAGGCGGCGGGCTGAGCGGGGTGTCAAAGGCCTCTTCGGAGGGAGCAAGCGTGCGGGCCGTAGTGCCACCGGGCACGAGTCCTGCAGCCTCGTCACAATCACAACGGGGGAGCCGAGCCGTTCATGTCACGGCGAAGGCAGCATCAGGTGGACTGGCGTTCCGGACATGCCCCCCACCTGGTCCCTCCGGGGTAGGGGGAGCGGCACGCACGCAAGGCCTGGTTCGGGACAGGAGAGGCCCGTCTTGCCAGCCTCGTCAGCAAAGACCGCTCGTATAAGCCAATGGTGAAAGCGAGCGGAGGCAAGCGGGAGTCCGACGGGGTCGTAGTGTGCGCCGGGCGGCGCATGTTCCTAGCTGGTGAAAGTCCAGTCGGACCGTCTCCAAGCGGGATCCGTAGCCAAAGGCGGGGGTAATTCCTCGCCGGGCACGGCGGGATCGGAGTGGATGAGAGGAGGTGTGACCGAGGATGTCCCATGGAGACAGGACTGAGCGCCGGGTGAAGGAAACGACCGGGATAAGCACCTGCCCCCTACCGGAGGTCGGACGGTCCGCCCTCGCTGGTCCAGGCGTCTCCGACGACCGTCGTGCAGGACAGGGCGCCCACCGTGAGGTGGGGTCTGAAGGGTTTGAGGCAAAGCACCGGGCCGCAGCCGAACGAGGCGAACCGGTCGGCCAAAGTCCAGGCGAGACCGAGCCGGCACTACGGCGGCGAAGGAAGTACTTGGAGTGCCTGGGCGCATCAAGGTGTGTGCGGGCGGCACGGTGCGAAAGGGACATGGGTTACCCCGGGAGGTCTCGTAGTCTCCCGCTCCCGCCGGGGACGGGTACCTGGGCGTATAAGCGATCATGCGAAGTCGCCGGGGACGGGCTGCGAGAAGTCGGAGTGGCCAGCGGTACTCATGAACCGGGGAAGAACAAAAGCCTCGGGACCGTGTCCGTGGTGGCACGGCGGGCGGTGACCCAAAAGGCACCGACCAGGGGGAAGGGGTCACGCCGGGAGGTGGCGAACTGGATAGGAGAGCGGGCGAGTAGGCGTTCTGGCGGACTGATGGTTGCTGCGGCAATGACCGAGCTGCCGATGCCGAGGAGACCCGCGAACCACAGACGGGGAGCCAGGTAGGTGCAAGACGTGCAAGCGCGCAAGGCGCACTCGCTGATCAGCCAGGTCTACGACCCATGGAATCTCGCGAGGGCATGGGAGCGCGTCAAGGAGAACAGAGGCGCTGGTGGTGTCGACGGTGTGACCGTCGCCCGCTTCGACGAGGAGTGGGATCACTACCTCGGTCTTCTGCATGAGCGACTGCGAGATGGCAGCTACCGGCCACGACCCGTGCGACGGGTCGAGATCGAAAAGCCAGGATCGACCGCCAAGCGCCCGCTCGGCATACCGACTGTCATGGATCGGGTCTGCCAGCAGGCATTGGTCAACGTCTTGGAACCGATCTTCGAGCCGATCTTTCGTGAGGAAAGCTTGCGGCTTTCGCCCGGGACGGTCGACGCAAATGGCCATGCGGCGCATCTGGCGTCAGCTGAAAGCAGGGAACCGCTGGGTGGTGGATGCCGACATCGCTGACTTCTTCGGGACTCTCTCCCACTCCACCCTCGTCGATCTCGTGGCGAATAAAGTGGCCGACGGCAAGGTGTTGAGGCTGGTTCGCCAGTTCCTCGAAGCGGGCGTGCTCCGGGACGGGACGGTCGAGCCGACGCTCGCCGGCGTTCCTCAAGGGGGCGTGATCAGCCCTCTGCTTTCCAACATCTATCTCCACGTCTTCGACGTGAAGATGGCGGAAGCGGGCTATGCGCTCACCAGGTACGCCGACGACTGGCTCATCGTCTGCTCGTCTCGGCGGGAGGCAGAACGGGCGTTGACGGACGCCAAATCAGTGCTTGAGGGAGAGCTTGGGCTTCGAGTTCATCCTGAGAAGACGCGCATCGTCCACGTCGTCCAGGGTTTTGAATTCCTGGGCTACAAGATCAAGCGTGGCCAGGGGGCGATGAAGTATAAGGCGGGAGGTCCTGACCTCTACGCCTACCCCAGGGACCGCTCGGTCGAGCGCTTCAAGGCGAGGGTGCGCCAGATCACCAACCGGCGTAACCCTAAGACCCTCGAGGGGCTGTTGGACGAGCTCAATCCCGTCATCCGAGGCTGGGGCAATTACTACCGTCGGGCAAACGTCCGAGGGTTGTTCCATCGCCTCGACGGCTGGATCGTGCGTCGCATCTGGAGCTGGCGCTACAAAAAGTGGCGCACTGCGGGGTGGAAACAGCTGCCCCGCGAGAAGCTCTATGGGGAACTCGGTCTGGTCAACCTCTTGCAGCTGGTCCCGAGCATGGAGGGCTACTACAGCCAGAAGGGCCTCTCCCGGTGAGAGCCGCTTGCGGGAAAACTGCACGAGCGGTTCGGAAGGGCGGGCGGAGGCAGCGGCCCTTGGGGTCCGCCACCTCCCCCGACCCGACACCGCTGATAGCCGTGAGCAACGCGGCAGGAGGGAAGGGCCCCGACTTCGGTCACACCGGCAATGGAGGTAAGCGCGAGGGCATGACCGGGACCGCCCGGTCCAACTACCCCGAGGGGAGACATCTTCCCCCCGCCAAAGTGCGACAACTCCAGAACCGGCTATGGGCTGCGGCCAAGCAGTCACCGGGTCGGCGTTTCCACGCCCTTTATGACCGCATCTACAGGAGCGACGTCCTGTCAGAGGCGTGGGAGCGGGTCCGAGCCAATCGTGGAGCCGCCGGGGTCGATGGGCTGACCCTTGCGGCAGTGGAGGACTACGGCATCGGGCGCATGCTCGACGAGCTGTCCGCAGACCTCCGTGCAGGCATCTACCGCCCGGCACCAGTTCGCCGGGTGGAGATCCCAAAGCCAGACGGCCGGCTGCGGCCGCTCGGCATCCCCACCGTTCGCGATCGTGTGTGCCAGCAGGCGGCCAAGATCGTCCTCGAACCGATCTTCGAGGCCGACTTTCTACCCTGCAGCTTCGGGTTCCGCCCGAAGCGCTCGGCCACCGATGCCCTAGAAGCCGTCCGGGTGGCGTTCCCCCAGGGACGACAGTTCGTCTTCGAGGCCGACATTCGCAACTTCTTCGGCGAGATCGACCATGAGCGCCTGCTCGGAATGGTCGAAGGTCGCGTGTCGGACCGTCGGGTGCTGAAGCTGCTCCGCCAATGGCTGCGTGCAGGTGTGCTGGAGGACGGGGTCCTCTCCGAGACGGTCACGGGGACTCCCCAGGGCGGGGTCATATCCCCGCTTCTTGCCAACATTTACCTGCACGCCTTCGACCGGGCCTGGGTTGAGCACGGCGTGGGAGAAGTCGTCCGCTACGCGGACGACTTCTCCGTGCTGTGCTCGTCTCGGCAACAGGCCGAAGAGGCTCAGAGGCGGGCGACCGCCATCTTGGGTGATCTCGGTCTGGCCCTGCACCCGGACAAGACCGGTGTGGTCGACCTTCGCCAAGGTAAGCAGGGCTTCGACTTCCTCGGGTGCCACCTTCACGCCCGAATGTCGGGCAAGTTGTGGGAGCGGCGGCACATCATCCGCTACTACCTGCACCGTTGGCCGTCTCAGCGGTCGATGAAGCGTGCCCGGGCAAGGGTCAAGGCCCTGACCGATCGAAGCCAGGTCGGACAGCAGTTGAAAGACGTCATCGGACGCCTCAACCTGTTCCTTCGGGGATGGGGCAACTACTTTCGCACCGGGAATGCGGCGGACAAGTTCGTCTGGCTGGACCGCTACGTTGCCTGGCGGCTGAAGCGCTTGCTCATAAAGAAGCGCGGCCGCAACCTCCGTACCGGCCAGGCGGCGCGTTGGACCCGCACCTGGTTCCACGACCAGGGCCTGCACAAGCTCATAGGCACCATCCGTTACCCGAAGGCAGCGTAACCATGTCCAGAAGACCGTCGGAAAGCCGTGTGCGGGAAAACCGCACGCACGGATTGAAAGGGGGATGGGGAACCGGGTCCGCTTTGCGGGCACCGCGCCCCTGACTACCAATGCCACTAGAAGGAGAGTACGAGCCGAGCCCGTCCGAGTGGGTAAGGAACCAGGTCGCCGAGTACGAGAGCTCCAAAGGCGAGCGGGCGAACACCTTGCTGGACACCGGATGGCCGATCATCATCGTCACCCACCGGGGCAACAAGACCGGGAAGATCCGCAAGACCGCGCTCATGCGGGTCGAGCACGACGGGCGCTACGCCCTGGTCGCCTCCAAGGGAGGCGCCCCCAGCAACCCGGTCTGGTACTACAACCTGATCGCGGACCCGACGGCCGTCATGATCCAGGACGGGCCGGAACCCTTCGATGTCGTCGTCCGCGAGGTGAGCGGCGAGGAAAGGGCGATCTGGTGGGAACGCGCGGTGGCGGCTTACCCGCCGTATGCGGAGTACCAGACGCACACCGCGCGCTTGATCCCAGTCCTGGTGGCTACCCGGGTGGGCAGCTAGGAGCGAGTCGCCTTAGTGCTTGCCGCCGGGGCGGGGGTTGTGGCCGGGGCCGCCGTGGCCGCCGGGGTCGGGTGTCATGAACGGCGAGCCGATCGAGATCCCGGTCGCCGTCAGCGTCCCCGACGAGAAGCTCCCGGTCACCCTGAGCTGGCTACCGACGCAGACGTCGCCGAACCCCGGCGACGAGACGGCGTGGTCCTTGTAGGTCGTCGTCGAGCTGACGGCGACGTCTGTGATCGCCAAGGGCGTACCGCCGACCAGCGTGAAGCTCTCCGAGTCCGATGTCAGGCACGCGGGCGCCGTGGAGCTGCCGTCCACCGAGGCGACGATCCCATCGGCCTGCACCGAGGGCGTGGGCAGGATCGTGACCGAAGCCGCCGTCAGGGTCCCCGACGACAGGGTTCCGTCGGCCTCGACGTATCCGGCTACGCAGATGTAGCCGTAACCCGGCGTCGTGACGGCTGCGTCGGTGTAAGTGGTCGTAGAGGTGAGGTCAACGGTCGTGATGGACAAGCTCCGTTCGCCCACCATGGTGAAGGGCACCGTGCCCGAGCTCAGGCACCCCGCTGTGGAGCTGCCGCCGACCGAGGCGACGATCCCGCGGATCTTGACCTGGGGCGGGGGCACGATCGTGACCGAGCTCGCCGTCAGCGTGCCGGCCGAGAAGGTGCCGAAGGCCCGTACGACGCTGCCGACGCAGACGTTGGCGTACGTGGGCATCGTGACGGCGGAGTCCGTGTAGGTGGTCGCCTCGGTGACGTCCACGGCCGTGGTGGCCCGGCCCCAGGAGACGGTCAGCGTGAAGGTCCCTGTGTCAGATGCCAGGCAGCCAGGCGTGGTGACGCCGCCGATCGAGGCGACGACCCCTCCGATCCCGTTGGGCTGGCGCGGAGCGACCCGGCCGGTAGCCGCGCCGGCGGCCACAGCGTAGCCGACGAGAACGACGACGACGATCGCCGGGACGATCTTTCCTAGATGAAACCTCTTCGGACTCCTCGACATGTGCTCCTCCTCGCTCGAGACCGTCCGTGACAGTTTATTCGCTTTATTCGGTCATTGGGCTCGCAGCGTCGCGGCAAGCCTTGCGAATGTCCTCCGCATTGTCATTGTCGGCGCGCGGGCCGTGAAATTGAGTGAAATTGCCGACTCAGAATTCTCCCAGCTTTTGTTCAATTACCGGCGAATGTCATAAGGTCAGACAGGCCCGCCTTCGCCGGAACACGCAGGTTCGCTGGCGAACTAAGGTCACCATGGCCGCTTCGCGCGGAACACGATCGATGAAGCTCGATGGAGGCCGGCCACGACATGCCGACAATCCAAGCCCGGGGGTTGACCAAGCGATTCGGGGCGGACGTTCTCGCCGTAGACCACCTCGATTTTGATGCAATCCCAGGGGGGGTCACGGGGTTCCTGGGCCCCAACGGTGCCGGCAAGACGACCACGCTGCGGATGCTCCTGGGGCTCGTGACCCCGACGTCGGGTTCCGTGCGCATCGACGGTCAGCGTTATCGCGACCTGCCCAATCCCACGATGCTGGTGGGCGCCGTGCTCGAGGCGTCGGGCTTTCACCCGGCCCGCTCTGCGCGCAACCACTTGAAGGTGATCGCAGAGATGGCTCATATCCCCTTCAAGAGAGTCGACGAGTGCCTCGAGCTCGTCGGCCTGTCCGGGGTCGCAAAACGAGCGGCCGGCGGTTACTCCTTGGGCATGCGCCAGCGCCTCGACCTCGCCCGTGCGCTGCTGGGCAAGCCCGACATCCTCGTTCTCGACGAGCCGGCCAACGGTCTCGATCCTCAGGGCATCGCATGGCTTCGCGACTTCCTCAGGTTCTACGCCTCCGAGGGAACGACCGCGGGTCGTGACGGACGCATCGTGATCGTGTCCTCGCACCTGCTGTCGGAGGCGCAGCTGATCGTGGACGACGTCATCGTCCTGCACGGCGGCCGCCTCGCGGCACAAGGCAGGCTGGCGGATCTGCTCGCCGGTACCAAGAGCTCCGTCAGGGTGCGCACGCCCGACGCCGAGCGACTGGTCCAGGCGCTGCACGCGGCGCAGCTCCCGGCGGTGATGCAGGACGGCTATGTCGTGTGCGAGGGCGGTACACCTGAGGTGTTGGGCCCGATCATGGTCAACAACCGCATCGAGGTGCACGAGATGGTCTCGTCGACCCAGTCGCTCGAGTCGCTCTTCTTCTCTCTCACGGGCGGCGAGACCATGCAGGAGGGAAACGTGGTCGGGCCGATAGCCGCCTACCGCCGCTTCAGCGACGGCGGGTCGCCGCCGGATGAGCCTCCGGTCGTCGCGTCCCCGGCCTCAGCGGCGCCCCCGTCTTCGGTGGCGCCCCCGCCTCCGGAACCCCCGCCTCCGGAGACCCCGTCTTCGGCGCCGACGTCATCTGCCGGGCCGGTCCGGGGCCAGCAATGATCGGTTTGCTCAAGGCCGAGATCCGCAAGCTCTGGACGGTCTGGTCGACCTACGTGCTCTTCGCGATCGTGGTGGTGATCGACCTCTTGTTCGGCTTTGCCCTCGCCTTCGCCCCTGGTGGCAGGCACGGCGGTACCGCCGGCGTCGTCCCGCACGGCTCTACCACGTGGTTCATCAACGTGTTCTCCGTGCTCGACAACTCGCGGCTGTTGGCCCTGGTCCTCGGCGCGATCATCATCACGGGCGAGTACCGGCACAAGACCGTGACCCCGACGTTCCTCGCGGAGCCGCGTCGCGGCCGCGTCGTGACGGCGAAGCTTGGCATCGGGTTCCTGGCCGGTCTGCTGCTGGGCGTGCTCACCATGTTGACCGGGCTCGTTATCGGCTTCATCCTCGTCGCGGTGAGGGTGCACTCGTGCGCTGGGTTACTCGGCGTGAGCCAGGGAATGTCGCAGGCGGTGTGTGCCACCCAGCATGGTGTGTACTACGTCGCCAATACCCACGACATGTGGCACGACTGGTCCCGGATCGCGCCCGGAGTCATTCTCGGGACCGGCCTGTTCGCCGTCTACGGCGTCGGTCTCGGCGCATTGCTGAAGAACCAGATTGTCGCCATCGTGGTGGGGCTCCTGTTCACCTTGGTCGTCGAGACGATCGTCGGGGCCATTTGGCCCACGATCGGCAAGTACCTTCCCGGCCAGGCCGCCACGGCGCTCGAGGACGCCGCCAGGACTAGCTTTCGGGGCACGACGCCACTTCTGTCGTGGTGGGAGGGGGCGATCATGCTCTGTGTATACGGCATTGCCCTCTCGGTCATCGGCACGCTCACGACCCTGCGCGAGGACATAACCTGACGAACCGGGCCGCCCTCGGCGGCGGGCCCATGTACCGACGGTTGTAGGCACCCGAGCAAGGACTGGCGCCGATGATCACCAAGGTCCGTGAAGGCATGATCGAAGTCCCGGGCGGCCGGGTCTGGTACCGCAGCGTCGGCGAGGGCGGCGTGCCGCTCTTGTGCCTGCACGGGGGTCCCGGGATGGCGCACGACTACCTCGACCCGCTCGAGGACCTGGGCGACCGCCGCCAGGTGATCTTCTACGACCAGCTGGGCTGCGGGCGCGCCGACAGGCCCGACGACACCTCGCTTTGGACCGTCGAGCGCTTTGTCGCCGAGGTGGAGGCGGTGCGGAGCGCTCTCGAGCTGGACCGCTTCCACCTGTTCGGGAGCTCCTGGGGCGGCATGCTGTCGATGCAGTACATCCTCGATTACAGGCCGTACTCGGTGGCCAGCCTGCTCATGGCGGGCAGCCCGGCGAGCATGCCGCGCTGGGTGGAGGGCTGCAAGCAGCTTCTGGCGGAGCTGCCCTCGGCGGTGCGCGAGGTGATCGAGCGCCACGAGGCGGAGGGATTCACCTCGTGCCCGGAGTACGTCGCCGCCGTCAGCGTCTTCTACCAGCGGCACGTGTGCCGCCTGCAGCCGTGGCCGGCGGGTGTCGAGCGCACGTTCGCCGCGATGAGCCCCGTGGTCTACGGGACCATGAACGGGCCGAGCGAGTTCACCGTCACGGGCCTGCTGCGCGACTGGGACATCTTCGACCGGCTGGGCGAGATATCCGTGCCCACGCTCGTGATGGGCGGCCGCTACGACGAGATCCGCGTCGATCATCTCACCGACATCCACAGGGCCATCGCCGGCTCGCAGCTCGTGATCTTCGAGCAAAGCGGGCACACGCCCTTCCACGACGAGCGCGAGCTGTTCATGCGCACGGTGAACGACTTTCTCGAGCGCGCCGATCACCTGACGCGCTGAGGTCGCGGCGGCGGCCCGAGGGCTACTCGTCGTGGAGCACGAGCGCGGTCGGCGTGCGTGCCGCGCTCTGGCCCGGGAAGGCGGCGACGACGTTGGCGAGGACGAGCGCGGCCAGAGCGGCGACGACCACCCACCACACGGGCACGCTCGGCGCGGACACGGCGCCGATCTCCCGTGCGAACAGAGTCCACAGCCAGCGCCCGAGAGCGATGCCGAGAGGGATGCCGACCACGGTCCCCACCACGGCGATGGACGCCTGCCAGGCGACTGCCGCCGCCAGTTGTCGTTGCGTGAACCCGAGGGTCTTCAGCATGGCGAGGTCGCGCCGGCGCCGGCGCACAGACGCGGTGAGCGCGAGAGCCAGGGCGACCACCGCACCCAGGGCGAGCCCGGAAGCCAGCAGGACCGGCGTGGTCCCCATGGTGCGGTAGTTCACGATCTGCGCCGGACGTTGCACCGATAGCACCGACGCCTGGTTGCCCCCGCAGCTCGAGCTCAGGGGTTCCTTCGTCAAGATGGCGTTCGCGGCGCTGGCGAGCCTTTGTCCCGCGGCGAACCCGGCGGGGGACCCGACTCCGCCGCGAACCCGCAGGAAGACCATGTTCGGCCCGTTGCAGCCCGGATAGGCCTCCGGGCCTAATTTCTTCGTCAGGATCCCGTTGTCGGCAGGCACGATGGCACCGGTTGCCGTCGAGGTCTGCAGCCCCTCGGCGATCCCGATGGCGGGCATCGTGGCCACGCCGATTCGACGTGTAGCTCATCTCGACGGTGTCGCCGATGCGCTTGTGCAGCTGAGCGAGCGTTGCCGCGCCGAGGACGACCTGGTTCGATGCCGTCAACCCGTGTCCCTGGATGATGGGCGGGCTGACAGGGGCGCCGAGGTTGGCCAAGAGCAGGGGGACCTCGACGCCGTCGAGCTGAAGGGTGGCGAACCAGACCCCCGACGAGGCGATGACGGTCCGGTCGCTCGCGAGCGTAGCGGTGGCCCGATCGGGCACCGGACCGTAGCCGTCCGAGCTCTGCACCGCGTAGTCCCAGTTCCAGCCGAACAGCCGCGGTTGGGACACCAGGGCCTGCAGGCTGCTGCCGAAGGTCAAGGTGGCGGCGACGACGGTCATGGCGATGACTCCGCCCAAAAGGGCCCAGGGGGTCGTCGCCGCCGCAGTCCGGCCACGCCCGCGCTCGAGGGCGAACTGCGCTCCGGCGACCGCCGAGACCGGCAGTTGTGACTTAGCCAGCAGCTGTACCGTCGCCGAGCGCCGCTCGGTGGCCCCGCGGCGTCTTTCGGCGCGGTGAGGCGCTTCGAGGTAGGAGATCAACCCGGCGGAGGTCGTGAGCACGCCGACCAGCACCGCAAAGCCGACGCCGAGCACCAGCCAGTCTGCGCTCACACCGGGATCTGGGTATACGGGACGGACCGGCCCGATGGGCGCGAGAGGGGAGAGGGCGACGGCGACTGCGACGGCGAGGAGCGACCCGGCGACGACCGACCCGGCGAGGCCGATGAGGCTGTCGAGGCCCGTCGTCGCCGGGTCGGCCCCGATCGCCCGCAGCACGAGCAGGTCCTCGTCACGAGCGCTCAGCTGGCGGGCGATGGCCTGGATCGCGAGGAGAAGCGCTGCCAGGCCGGCGATGCCGCCGAAGACACCGAGAGCGAGCGCCTCGGGTTTGATCGACTGCGCTGCTTCGGCTTCCAGCTGGGAAGCGACGAGAAAGTCTGTGAAGTAGTGCTCGGTCGCGGTGAACTCGCGCTCCACCGCCGGGACGAAACGGGCCCCTCCCTGCACCTGGACCCCGTAGTAGGAGATCGCGACGTCCCCGAGCACCGAGCGCGTTAGCGCGGGCGTGGCGACGATGTAGGTGGGAAACCGGGCGATCTGGTCCTGGACCACCTCGCGGTTCAAGAGGCCGATGCCGACGATGCGCAGTCGCAGCCGGCGCTCCGGCCCGGAACCCGACGTTGGGGTGAGCCCCACCGACAAGTTCTGACCGAGGTGGAGCCCCAGTGCGGCCGCGGCGTTCTGGGTGACCATCACCTCGTCGGGGCGGGCCGGATCGGCCATCCGGCCTGCCGTCACGCTGAAGCGGTCCTGGTTGAACAAGAGGCCGTCGACGCTGCCCACCATGATCACCGAGCTGTCCAGGCTGCGCGGCTCGGTCCCGCCCGGTCCGATGAGCGAGGCGCTGAGTGCCACGTAGCTCTCGACCGTTTCCACGTGGGCAAGCCGCCCGATCTTGCCGGCCAGGCGGGGCGAGTATCCGAAAAGTCCGCCCGCGGGGACGATGGTGAGATCCGAGGGATTGGTTCCGGCGAGAAACGTCGAGAATGACGACGCCGTGCGACGAGCCGCCGCGATGGACCCGAGGGCGATGCCACCGACCAGCCCGATCAGCAGGACGAGGGTGAGGTAGCCACCACGTTGGCACCGCCAGGTGACGACGAAGCGGTACCAGGCGGCGTAGACGGCCCCCGAGCTCATGGGCAGGTGTCTTCCCGACCCGTCCGAGACGTCACGACCCGCACGCCTCCGGCCTGAAGGCCAATCGAGGCCCTGCCAATGGAGCTAGCCCTTGTGGGCCCGCTCGTAGTAGCACCCCGTTGTCGTCCTCCAGGTCACCGGGACACTTCGCCCATTGGAGCGCTCCTCGACGCAGGCCGGTGACAGCCACTCACGGCGCGTGCTTAAACGAGGTGAAACCCGACTGCAATCGGTCTCCAAGGCTCGTCACAGATCGGCGCGTTAGCTTGAGAACGCGCCCTAAGGGCTGGGTCCGGAACTTGGTCTTGTCCGCCTGGTGCTGGAATGACCGTCTGGTTCAGCCGATTCGGCCCAGCGGGCGCACCAGTGGAGGGAGGAACGATGCCAGTCCCGGTGAGCGCTGAGCAAGCCAACCTCCAGGTCCCCACTCGCGATGCCGGCGCGCTCGGTCCGCGAGACAACGGCGTCCAGGTCCTAGAGCAAACCGCCCTGGAACCATTCGACAGTTGTGCCCCGGTCGCCCGCCCAAACGAGCTTGCCAACGCGGCGTGCCGGGAGATGGGACCCGAGTTCTTCTTTCCCGCAGACTGCGTCGGGCTGGCGCGTGCGAGGAGTGTTTGTGCGCGCTGTCGCGTCGCAGCGAAGTGTCTCGCCATAGCGCTCGACGATTCCTCGCTCCAGGGCGTCTGGTCCGGCACCTCCGCGCGTGACCGTCACTATCTGCGAAGCGAGGAAGGACTGGGATGGGGATGAGCCGGCACAGTCCTCTTAGGGCGAATGGATTGGCAGGAGCAGGCGCGCGGTCGCTTGCGGAGCGACGAGACGCCGAGCAAGCTGTTGGTTAGCCACTGATGGATGGCCTCGATGAGGCCGTAGCAAAGGGGGGAGCGATCGTGGCAGGTGTCGAAGCAAAGCACTTGGACGAGCCCGACGAAGTCCGCACGCCGTCGAAGACGAGAGTCGACGTGGTCCGTGTCGGAGGTAGCGAGGTGGGCCGTTTCACCTTCGAGCCCGGTTGGAAGTGGTCCGAGTGCATCAAGCCATTGGTGAACACCGAAACCTGTCAAGGGGAGCACCTCGGCTATGTCGAATCGGGTCGACTTCACGTCGTGCACAACGACGGCACCGAGCTCGAGCTATCGGCAGGAGACGTTTACACGATCGCCCCCGGGCATGACGCCTGGGTGCTTGGCGACGAGCCCGTCGTCGCGGTCGAGTTCAAGAGCGCGGCAACCTACGGTAAAAGCTGAGCCTCCTAACGCACGACGCCGCCAGGAGAGGGCGAGCACCCAATCCGGGAGGGCGATGAGCCTCTAGAGCCGGAAGGCGAACGCGGCCTGGGCGCTTTTGACGAATGGCTGCGGCACCGAGACGGGCACAATAGTTGACCATTCCCACCTCGCACCTGATCGCCTTCGGCCTCGCGTCACTTGCGATCATCGTCGTCCCTGGACCCAGTGTCCTGTTCACTTTGGCGAGGGCAATCGCCTGGGGGAGAACGGTCGCCCTTCTCACCGTGGTCGGCAACAGCCTTGGAATACTGGTGCTTTCCGCGCTGGTGGCTGTGGGACTCGGCCCACTGCTGGCTCACTCCAGGGTATTCACAACAGTCGTCGAAGTAGCGGGTGGCCTGTATCTGCTCTGGCTGGGGGCCGACGCGTTGCGGCACCGCCACGCACATGCGGCCTCGATGACCGATCGCGAACCGACGAGACCTCATCGGTCGCGAGTCATCCGGCAGGGCTTCGTCGTGGGCGGGTTCAATCCCAAGGCGCTCATCTTCTTCGTCGCGGTGTTCCCTCACTTCGTCGATCGCTCGTCGGGGGACCTGACCGCACAGCTGTTAGCGCTTGGCGTCATCTTCAGCATCCTCGCCCTGCTGTCGGACAGCACGTGGGCAATGGTCGCCGGAACGGCGCGGGAGTGGCTCGCCGGGTCCGCAGGTCGACTCGTGGCTCTTCGCGCGACCGGCGGTGCCGTCATGCTCGGACTCGGTGTTCTCATCATCGCTTCGGCCCTTTCCTCCTGAACCCGTCAGTTCCGCCAGGACGCGCACGTCCGAGCGGCGCCGAGTCACAGTTGAGAGATGAAGATGCCGATCGCGCTCGAGCATCTACACTCCACGCGGACCGCCCGACCTGCTGGGCGTTACCACCATTGTGCAGGGTTTTCACAATCAAAGGGGTTTGTGTCATGGACCTACGCACGTTCTCCGCCGGGCGGCTCTCAGCCATGGTCGCTGTCGCCTGTGGCGTAGCTCTCCTACCGGCGATGGCGCTCGCCGCCGCTTCCCCAGCCGCCGCCACAGGTGTGGCAGCTTCGGCGACCGCGCCGCGCTGCGCGGCCGCTTCGCTCCTGATCTGGGCCGGCCCGGCCACGGGAGCCGCTGGGTCGGTCGACGCCGAATACGGATTCACCGACCACTCTGCCAGCTCCTGCTCGCTCTACGGTTATCCGATCGTCCAGATGCTCAACAAGTCCGGGACCGACCTGGCCACCTTCGACCAGAAAGCCCCTGGTGCCTTCAGCATCAAAGAGGAGACGGTGGTCCTCGCCCCGGGCAAGACGGCCTACTTCGGCGTCGTGTACGCCAGCAGCACCGGCTACGCGAACCTGACTTGCCCGACCTCGGCCGCCTTGAGGTTCACCCCGCCGCAGAACACCGGAACGGTCACGCTGCACGGGTCCCATGCGAAGATCACGCCCTTTGGCGGCTCGACCGAGCACCTCAAGTGCGGGATCCTCCACGTCACGCCGGTCACTGCCAAGCGTTTCCAGTAAGCCGGCACGGACGGCAGCTAGTCCGGCAGGCCGGGCACCTAGTCCGGCAGGCCGGGCACCTAGTCCGGCAGGCCGGTCTTGGCGACGCGAGCAACCGTGCGACTAGATCGTCACATCTCCTCGACTCTGCGCACGTCCAGGTTGCGGAACGACAGCGGTCCATCACACAGCTCGCCCAGACGCTTTGAGAGCGCTGCGGTCTCGGGGAGCTGCGAGTTGGCCATGGCCTCCTCGTAGGAGGGGAACTCGATGATCTGGACAAAGGTGTTAGGTCGTTCCCTGTCCTGGGTGAAGGTGCCCCGCCGGGCGGTCCGCCGTCCCGTTGTGGCCGCTTGCCACTCGTCGACCAGCGCCTCGACTTCGACTGGCCGGGTGGTCGTGAACTCGATGATCTGAACGAATGCCATTGCTCTCTCCCCCCGGGAGCCGCCTTCTAGCGACGACCACGCCGCTGCGAACCCCCTCCCGGAAGGTAACGCCGCGTGCGGGCCGGATCAAGGGGAGTGATCGCCACCTAGCCTCCCAGCTCCCGCAGGGACGTGGCCCGGGTCCGGGTTCGGCTGGACGCGAGCAGCCCACGGGCTACGGGCAAAGGCTGCTACGAAGCCCCCTAGCTCCCGCTAGCGACGGCGCCCGACGACCCACGCCGTCGCGGCGCAACCGGCGACGGTCCAGGCCGCCAGGACGGCGAAGGAGGTCGCCACGTTGGCCACGACGCCTGAGGTGAGGCCGGCCCGGATGACGACGGCCATGTTGTAGAAGGGCAGGACATAGTGGACCTCGGCCAGCCAGGCCGGCAGCTGGGAGGCCGGGAAGACGATCGGGGAGAACAAGAGCACGACGAACATCAATGCGTTGGCGACGACGTTGGTCACCACCGGGTTCGAGATGGCAAGGGCCATGCCGTAGCCGACCGTCGTCGCCATCAGCGCGCAGAGCACGACGGCGGGGACCAGCAGCGGCGAGATCGACAGGTGCACGTCGTAGCGCCACGCCGCCACGACGAGGGCGAGCACCGACCCCGGCAGGGCGATGAGCGTGTAGAGCAGGAAGGCGGACGCGGCCTGGGCGCTTCTTGGCGAGGGGAGTGACCAGATGTAATCGAAGGTTCCCTCGAGCTTCTGGTCGGCGACCGTGCCCGGGACCATTACGAAGCCGAGTGGAATGAGCGCCAACGTGGGCGCTCCGGTCGTGATGTACAGGGCGCGCATCTCGGTGACGTGCGGGTAGAAGAACCCGTACAGCAGAGCCATTCCGGCCCCCGTCATCGTCTGGATGAGGATCATCATCGGCATCCACTGGCGCACGCGGCAGTAGTCGAAGCGCATCATCGAGACCAGGCTCGCGACCCAGTATCGGGTCCCCGATCGCAGCTCGGACTGCGGTACGTGCCTCGGGCGGCGTCCGGCGACGCCGGTGACGGTCATGCCCGCCGTCCGAGCGCCCGCCCGGCGAGCGCGGCGCAGACGATGGTCCACACGGCGAGCACGATGTAGGCGGATATGACCGCCGCATGGCCTCCCGGCGTGAGGGCCGCCCGTGTGACCACGGCCATGTGGCGGAACGGGAGCCACCAGTTGAGCGTGCCGAGCCAGCGCGGCATCTGCGAGACGGGGAACAGGACCGGAGCAAAACCGAAGACGACGAAAACCAAGAGCTGGGTGATCAGCCTCGTCGCCATCGGGTTGGCGATCGCGTGGCCCAGCGCGTAGCCGAGCATGGTCCCGGCAAAGGAGGTGAGCAGCACCGCCGGGACGATCATGGGCGAGACGTGCAGCGGCAGGTCGTAGCGCAGCTTCGCGACGGCGAGGGCGACCACCATCGCCGGTAAGCCGCCGATCAGGCAGACCGTGTACCACGCGGCGGCGGTCACGGACCGGGTGACGGGCATCGAGCGGAGGTAGTCGTAGCTCCCGTTCGTCCTCTGGTTCGCCACGAGCTGGGGACCGAGGACCATCCCGACGATCAACAGGTTGACGACGGGGACACCGGTGGACACGAAAAGGGCGGCACTCGTGGGGATGTGGACGAAGAACAGTGAGATGCCGAGCACGAACCCGACGCCGGACAGCAGTTGGACGATCGTCATCGTCACTAGCCACATGCGAAGGCTGGCCAGGTGCCAGCGCACCATGACGGTGTAGTCGTGATACCAGCGCTTCAGCCCGCGTTCGACGGTCTCGGGAGGGACGATGACGGCTGCAGGCAGGACCTCAGGCGTTGTCATCGTCGGCGTCGCCGTCATCGGACATGTGCGAGGTGAGACGGATGTAGGCGTCCTCCAGGGTCATGGCGGCGAGCGCGTACTCCTCGGCGACGCCGGCGCTGGTCACCTCCGCCGCCCAGGCGATCGCCCTCGAAGCATCGGTCTCGGCGATCGTGGTGACGAGATTGTTCCCGACGCGCACCGGCGGGCCGGCCCATTGCGGCAGCACCGGCGTGGCCGTCCCCGGTGCGAGCATCAGCTGCAGGCGGAGCTGGGAGCGGTCGCCCCCCTTCATCGACGACGGCGTACCTTCGGCCAGCAGCCGGCCCTTGTGGATCACGGCCAGGCGGTCGACGGACTTCTCGGCCTCGAGCACGTTGTGGGTCACCAGCAGCACGGCGCACCCGTGCGCTCCGAGGGCGCGGACCTCCTGCCAGAGCAATCGCCTCCGCAGCGGGTCGACGTCGTTGGTGGGCTCGTCGAGGATGACCACGCGCCCCGGCCGGACGATGGCCATGCAGAACCCGACGAGGCGCCTTACCCCACCGGACAGGGTCTGCCCGAGGGCGTCGCGCCACTCGCCGAGGTCTAGGGCGTCGATCAGCGACGCCGTGCGCGCCCGGACGTCTTTTGGGCTCGCGCCCCTGATACGGCCGGCGAGCTCGATCGCCTCCGAGACGTGGAACGACTCGATCGGCGTCGGCACCTGCGGCAGGTAGGAGCAGAGCTGCCGGGCGGCATCCGGGTCCGCGACGAGGTCGAAGCGGCCGAGGGTGATGCGTCCCGCGCTCGGCCTCAAAAGGCCGATGGTCTGCTTGACGAGCGTGGACTTGCCGGCCCCGTTCGGGCCGAGCAACCCGTAGACCTCGCCGGGCTCGACGCGAAGCGTGATGTCGTCGTTGGCGACAAGAGCGCCGAAGCGTTTGGTGAGGCCCTCGACCCGGAACGTCCAGTCCTCAGGCGACGCCGTTTGCGACGTCGGCGTGCTCGGCGCTCCGGCTTGCTCGGTCATGACGCGTCCTCCGCTCGTCATGTCGATCGACTGAGCGCCCATCGGATCGCGAAAGCGGCCGACGTCCGCTCGGCGTCATGTTCGCGTGGTCGGTCGAATCACCGCCAATCGTCGAGGACATACGAGGTGCTCGTGTCGTAGCCGTGCTCGTTCGGCCGGTGCATGGAGACACCCTGGAACAGCGTCCGGAAGCCCTTTTGCCTGAGCGCGGTGTAGGCGTGCTCCCGCGCGAAGTTCACCCCGGCGGAGACGACCGAGGCGCCCGCGCCCACGGCGAGATCCTTGCAGGCGTCGACGAGCTGGCCGAACGACAACGCCGCCTTGTGGCCCGGTCTTGCAGCCGCGAACTTCACGTAGCACATGCCGCTGCCGGCCTCCGTCCCGGGCCCGATGTGGCACACCGCGACTGCTTGCAGGCCTGAGGCGTCGTCGACGAGCACCGTCTCGCCGAGGTGCTGGTCGAGCACCGCGTCGATCTCCCGGGTGACGTCGAGACCTTCGAAGATGGCGCCGGTGAGCTCACGAACCTCGTCTTTGAGCCCGGCGCGGTCGCCAGGCGCGAGCTCGGAGAGCCTCGTGTAGGAGGCCTCCGGTTCGGGCGCAGTCACTGGGACCTGCATGACGGCGGTGAGGAACCGGGGCCAGAAACCGAAGCTCTGGTAGAGGCCGACGTGCTTTGGGCTGTCGGCAAAGGTGAAAAGTCCCATGTGTCGCGTCCCCCACGTGCCGAACAGGTCCATCGTCGATTCCAGCAGCCGGCGGGCGATGCCGCGGTCCCAGTACTCGGGCTGCACCGTCAAGGGCCCGAAGAACCCGACGCTTCCCCAATTCGTGAGGAAGTTCGAGCCGACCAAGGTCGCGTCGAGCTCGGCCACGAACGCAGCCTCGGGATCGGCCCGCCAGCGCGTCCGCACGAGGTCCGCGTCGCCGAAGAACTTCTCCGGCTCGGTCGCGCCGAGAAAGGTGCCGAAGGCGGTGCGGAAGATACGGTCGACCCGGTCGAGATCGCTTTCGAGCACGGGCCGGACGACCAGATCGCCGAGCTGTTTGGAAGGCTGCGTCGTCGTAGGGCTCACCGCTCACCTCCCGGCTGGACAGACACAGGGAGACTATCTGCGTCTCCCGCTCCCTGCTTTCTGCTTCCGCTCTCTGACCGCCCGTGTTTGCGCAGGAACTCAGGAAGCCGTTCGCTCGACGAGTCGCAGCTCGGCACCGAGGGCACTGGCGATACGCAAGAGAGTTCTTTCCGTGGGATTGGCCGACCCACGCTCGATCCTGCTGATGTCCCCCTGGTCGATGCCTGTTGCCGTCGCGAGTTCGGCCTGTGTCAGTCCGCGCTTCTCGCGTAGTTCGATAAGTTGAACTGCCACGTCGTAGGCGCCGGCGAATACTTCGAACTGACGCTTGCCCGCTTCCGACTGCCGAGCGCGTCGATGAGCGGTGGCTTCTTCATAGATCTGAGTCACGACCCTCTCCCTTCGCTCGCGTAGTATGGGATAAACCCCATTCCATGTCAAACCGGCTCGACGTATCACTCAGCTCGATAGCGGCAGTCGCGGCGTTTAGACCGACCGCCTGACTTGCCCTTGCGTTCCGCTGCCCTGCGGCGGGCCTCCTGCTGCTTCCAGACTGCCAGGTGCTTGCGGGCGGCTGCGATCTCCCGCTCCTGGCGTCTTCTGGAAGAGTCATTCTGTTTGTCGTATCCCGAGAGCAGCAAGATCACACGCTGCCCATGGAAGTGGATGAAGACCCGCAACAGGATCGACTCCGCCGGCCCAGGTATTTCGTCGGGCGTCCTGTGGCGAACATCCGGGCAATCTCATCGGCGGCGTGGCGCACGCGAAACTCATGTAGACCCTGTCCCAACGGCCTGAGCCACTCAGTCCCTGCAAGGTCAATTCCACGAACAACCAGAACGTGCTGGAGGGCGGCGTCAAGGGCGGCGAAGGCAACGTCACTGAGCTCATCAGCGAACGTGACGAAGGGTTCGAACCCGTCGTCAGTCGTGAAGACTTCGAGAGTCCATTCGCTCTTCGGCCTCTTCACAGCCCACACCACGCCACGGACACGACCGCCAACGTACCGATGGGGTGTGTTGATGCACCTGATCCGACACTGTCGTCGACTGGCGTTATGTCAGAAGAAGGACGAATGTCCCGGTGGGCCGGGCCGATAGCGCGGAAGCGCCGTCTGTCCCGCCGGGGAAGCGGGCTAGTGCCCGGCTGTCGTCCAGGAGTGCAAGGTCTTCACGTAGTTGGCCCGTTCGAACGCGCTCGCGTCGAGCGAGTTCGCCTGCGACACCGAGCCGCGCAGCTCGGCCACCGAGGTGTAGTCGTGCTCGGCGAGCCATATGCGCAGCTCGGACTCGACGGTGCTGACGTAGCCGGGACCCGAGCGCAAGATGGCCGAGGTCATCATGGCCACGTCGGCGCCGACGGCGAGAGCCTTCACCGCTTCCGTCCCGGAGTCGACCCCAGACGTGGCCGCGAGCGAGACCCCTTTTCCGAGCTGCGGGCGCAGGATGGCGATCCAGCGCAAGGGCAGGCGCAGCTCCCAGCTCCGGGACAGCTCCACCCTCGGCACCACGTCCATGGTCTCGAGGTCCAAGTCGGGCTGGTAGAAACGATTGAACAGGACCAGCCCTGCGGCACCGGCGGCGATCACCCTGGCCGCAAAACCGGCCATGGCCGAGTAGTAGGGGGAGAGCTTCACCGCCACCGGGAGCGACACGCTCTCGCAGACCTTCTTCACGAGCTCGAGGTCGCTGTCTTCCACCTGTGTCGCCGTCAGCTTCGGGTCCGTCGGGACCCGGTAGACGTTCAGCTCGAGAGCGTCCGCGCCGGCCCCGGCAAGGATGCTCGCGTAACGGGCCCAGCTGCCAGGCGACGACGCGTTCAGGCTCGCGATCACCGGCACCTCTACGGCCTTCTTGGTCTGTTCGAGCAGCTCGACGTACAAGTCGGCAGCGCTCGTGAAGCTGGAGACGGCGGGGAAGTAGTCGAGCGCCTCGGCGAAGTGGCCGCTTTCGGCCTCGAGGGCGCGTGACAAGCCGACCTCTTCCTGGACGATCTCCTCCTCGAACAGCGACGGCAGCACGACGGCGCCCACCCCGGCGTCCGCGAGAGCCTTGGACCCCTCGACGTGCTGGGTGTGCGGCCCGGCCGAGGCGACGATCGGTGAGGACAGCTGCAGGCCCAGGTACGTGGTCCTCAGGTCCACTGCGTCCGGCGTGGTCATGGCTCGACCTCCTCGTCGTATTGGTCTGCGTCGTCGGGCGCAGCGTCGGGTCCCGAGTCGGAGCTGTCCTGGGGAACGGTGCGCTCCACGGAGGCCAGCTGCTCGTAGTAGCGCCAGCGCTCGGTCACGTCGGCTTGTGCCAGCACGGCCAGATGGGCCGCCTGGTGCGGGTGAGTCCTCGCCAAGGTGGCATAGCGGGCCTCGGAGGCGACGAAGTCGGAAAGCGGGATCGACGGCGCCTTGGAGTCGAGCTGGAAGGGCTTGCCCTCCTCGGACGGGGACGGGTGGAACCGGTACAGGGGCCAGTAGCCGGAGCGGACGGCCTCCTTCTGGTGGCTCATCGAGGTGGTCATGTCGATGCCGTGGGCGATGCAGGTCGAGTAGGCGATCACGAGCGAGGTGCCGGGGTAGGCGTCCGCCTCGAGCAGGGCCTTGGTGGCTTGCGTGTCGTTGCCCCCCACGGAGATCTGCGCGACGTAGACGTTGCCGTAGGAGATCGCGGCGGCACCGAGGTCCTTCTTGGTCGACGCCTTGCCCGAGGCGGCGAACTTGGCCATTGCCCCGCGTTGGGTGGCCTTGGAGGCCTGGCCTCCGGTGTTCGAGTAGACCTCCGTGTCGAGCACGAGGATGTTGACGTCGTGGCCGGAGGACAGGACGTGGTCGAGCCCGCCGAAGCCGATGTCGTAGGCCCATCCGTCGCCTCCGACGATCCAGACGCTCTTTCGGACCAAGGCACTCGTCAGCTCGAGCAGCTGCCGGGCGGGCGCCGCAACGGCGTCGGGGCCGGCGCCGATCAGCCGGCGCAGCTCCGCGTCCAGCCGGGCGACCCGTTTCCGTTGCGCGAATAGGGCCTCCTCGTCGTCCTGGGTGGCCTGGAGGATGGAGCTGGCCAGCTCCTGGCCCACTGCCCCGGCGAGTGAGGAGAGCAGGGCTCGGGCCCTTTTCTGCTGGGCGTCGAGACCTAGGCGCATGCCGAGGCCGAACTCGGCGTTGTCCTCGAACAGCGAGTTGCTCCAGGCGGGCCCACGCCCTTCGGCGTTCTTCGCCCACGGGGTAGTCGGCAGGTTGCCGCCGTAGATCGACGAGCAGCCCGTGGCGTTTGCCACGAGCATGCGGTCGCCGAACAACTGGCTGGCGAGCTTCAGGTACGGCGTCTCACCGCATCCGTCGCAGGCTCCGGAGAACTCGAAGAGCGGCTGGAGGGCTTGGGAGCCCTTCACCGAGTCGTGGGGCAGCAGGGAGCGGTTGAGCTCGGGGATCGACAGGAAGAAGTCCCAGTGGCTGCGCAGCCCGTCGCGATGATCGACCGCCGGTTCCATGTTGATCGACTTGTGCTTGACCTCGGTCTTGGACTTGGCCGGGCACACGTCGACGCAGACGCCGCAGCCGGTGCAGTCGTCGGGCGCCACCTGGATGGACAGATAGTGGTCGGCCAGGTCCTTGGAGCGGAAGGGCTTGGACAAGAAGCCCTCCGGAGCCCCGGCGAGCGCCTCGGGGGGGAACACCTTCATGCGGATGACCGCGTGCGGGCAGACGATCGTGCACTTTCCGCAGTCGATGCAGATGTCCGGGTCCCATATCGGCATCTCTGTCGCGATGGCCCGTTTCTCGTAGCGGGTCGTGTCGGAAGGAAAGCGCCCGTCGGCCGGGAGGGCCGACACGGGGAGAAGGTCGCCCTTTCCGTCCATGAGCATCGCGGTCACGTGCTTGACGAACTCGGGAGCGGACTCGGGGATCGTGACGCCGATCGATCCGGACGGCGCCCGCTCCTCGGGGATCTCCACCTGGGCCAGGTTGGAAAGAGCGGCGTCGATGGCGGCGAAGTTGCGCTCGACGATGGTGCGGCCACGCGCGCCGTAGGCCTTCTGGACCGAGGCCTTGACCTGAGCCACCGCCTCGTCGGCCGGCAACAACCCCGAAAGGGCGAAGAAACACGGCTGCATCACCGTGTTGATCCGGCCGCCCAGTTGCGCCTCCGCGGCGATCCTGTGGGCGTCGACGACCCAGAACGCGATGTGCTTGTCCTGAACTTGTCGCTGCACCTTGGCCGGCAGCTGCTCCCAGACCTCGAGGGGCCCATAGGGGCTGTTGAGCAGGAAGGTCGCCCCGTCCCTGGCGAGATCGAGGATCTCGACGCGGTTCAGCAGGCCGAACTGATGGCACGCGACGAAGTCGGCGTCCGTGATCAGGTAGGTCGAGTTGATGGGCTGGGGTCCGAAGCGCAGGTGAGAAGCCGTCATTGCGCCCGACTTCTTCGAGTCGTAGACGAAGTAGGCCTGGACGAAGTCTTCGGTCTCGTCGACGATGATCTTGGCGCTGTTCTTGTTGGCTCCCACCGTGCCGTCCGATCCCAGCCCGAAGAAGACGGCCTGAACCTCGCCCTCGGGTCGTGGCGGGTGGAAGTCGCGATCGAGGGGAAGGCTGAGCGAGGTCACGTCGTCGAAGATGCCGACTGTGAAGTGTCGCCTGGGCCGCTCGACGCTCAGCTCGTCGAGTGCGGCTTTGGCCATGGCCGGCGTGAACTCCTTGGAGGAAAGCCCGTAGCGGCCGCCGGTGACCCGCGGCGTCGAGGCGAAGGCCGGTGTGGGGTCGTCCATCGCTTCGTCCACCGCGGCGCGGACGTCTAGATACAAGGGTTCGCCTACGGCGCCGGGCTCCTTGGTCCGGTCGAGAACGGCGATCGAGCGCACGCTCGGCGGCAGGGCGGAGACGAATTGCTTGGACGGGAATGGCCGATAGAGGCGCACGGTCAAGAGCCCGACGCGCTCCCCGTCCTTGACGAGGGCGTCGACGGCCTCGCGCGCCGCGCCGACTCCCGAGCCCATGAGCGCCAGGACCCGCTCGGCGTCCGGGGCGCCGTGGTACTCGACGAGGTGGTACGAGCGCCCGGTCCGCTCCGCCAGAGAGTCCATCGTCTCCTGCACGATCCCGGGGACGGCGAGGTAGTAGGGATTGGACGCCTCACGGGCTTGGAAAAAGACGTCCGGGTTCTGAGCCGTGCCCCGCACGTCGGGAGCGTCGGGGTTCATGCCCCGGTGGCGGAACTCGATCAGGGCGTCGGTGTCGATCAGCGCGGCGAGGTCCTCGTCCGAGAGAGCGGCGATCTTGTCGATCTCGTGCGAGGTCCTGAACCCGTCGAAGAAGTGGAGGAACGGGACCCGCGCCCGCAAGGTGGCGGCATGGGCTACGAGGGCGAAGTCCTGGGCCTCCTGGACCGAGTTGGCGGCCAGCATGGCCCAACCCGTCGTCCGGGCGTGCATCACGTCGGAGTGGTCACCGAAGATCGACAGGGCATGGGTCGCGATAGTGCGAGCAGCGACGTGGATCACGGCCGGGGTCAGCTCTCCGGCGATCTTGAACATGTTCGGCACCATCAACAAGAGGCCTTGCGAGGCGGTGAACGTGGTGGCGAGGGCACCCTTTTGCAGAGCACCGTGGACGGTGCCGGCGGCGCCGGCCTCCGACTGCATCTCGATGACGTCGGGAATTTGGCCCCAGATGTTCTCTCTGCCCGCTGTTGCCCAGTCATCCGCGTGCTCTGCCATCGGCGACGCCGGAGTGATGGGGTAGATAGCGATCACTTCCGAAAGGGCGTAGGCGACACGGGCTGCTGCCTCGTTGCCGTCGACGCAGACCCATTGGCGGTCGTTCACGCTGACTCCTTGGCTTGTAGGACTACTGCTTCAGTTTCTAGTCCACTGCCGACTCGAGCACTCCGCGCAACTCCAGACTCGGGAACCGGATCTGGCAGGTAAGGCTTCTCCGAGACCGATCGGGCGAATACCTCGCCGACACTCGGACAAGGACGCGTTGTCGACGACGATGATCGCGACAAGACGTCCTTTCGGGTTCCCCGGTATCGCCACGTAGAGTGGTTATGAGAGCACTCCTAGTGCTCAGTCATGTGACCAATGAGAACTCCGCGTTTCGTCACGCACGTTGGTCGCTAGACGCGCTCTTTGCTCTGGCCGCGCAGGTGCCGGGTGCCAGCATCCGAGCTCACTGGGTGACGCGGCATCCCGGTTGATCGCACGGGGACTATTGGGCGACCGACCGCGAGCCTCGGGATCAGACTTGCGTGAACACCTTCATTTTGGCTATGTGTGCGGTCACCGGTCTCCGTTCACTTGGCTTTCGAGGACGCGCACGGGAGTCCGGCCTGGCCTGGCGCACCGGGCGCCGGGCTCTCCCACATGTGTCAGTTTGACAGCCGAAAACCGGAATCTACTGGGGTGTGCTCTCCGGCTTGTCGCAACACCGTGCACGTTCCTGGCGGACAAGGCGTGATGGGGTCATTTGACTTTCCCCTTGACATCGGAGACTTGCACACGTACAAATTCTCCCTGCGAGGGAAGCGACGATTTCCAGCTCTCATGTGGTCGCTTGGGCTGGGTGGAGCTAATAGCGAACCCACTCTCGCGCAGTGAGCGTAAGTTCGTCCCTGCGAGCGAAGCGAGCGGAAATCGGTGAGTTCTCTACAGCCTCGGCGCAAGACAGGCTTGATAGAGCACCTTTTGGCTGTGCACAGCCAGAATTTTGCTCGGCGTCAGCGCTTGCCGTCCTATCGCGACGATTGTTGCCGGCGGAACACCTACCGGTCGCAAGGACGCGTGCTGCCATGAAGCGACTCTTCAACGATTTTCGGTCGCCTTTTCGCGCCGTTGGCGCGTACGACTCGATCAGCGAAGTGCCAGGTGGCGGCCTTCCCTGCCACCACGCGCTTCGGATCACCAGCAGGGGGGAGCGTCCAGGGCTGCGAGGACCGGACGCTCCCTCCTGCGAACATTTGCTGCGTCTTGCGCCGGACGATTCTGTCAGTGAAGTGCCTGGTGGTGGCCATCTCCACTACCACCACGCAGTTCCTCACACACGCAGGGGGAGTGTCCGGGGGGGACCCGAGGACCGGATGCTCCCCGCTGCGAAGCCGCGACCCTCATCGGCCCTGGAGGGTCGCTTCGTCACGCTTGGGCTCTGTCCTCCATCAACTCAACCAGGTCGGACGGCCGGGTCGTGGGACGCCACCAGCCCGTGACCCGGCCCCCGGCCCAAGGAGTTCTCATCACACCCAGGCGGGTGTGTCCGGGAGTGACCCGAGGACCGGACGCTCCCCGCTGTGAAGGCCCTGAGGGGTTACTTCGGCGCCCCTCGGTCTCGAGCGTCTCGACCAGCGAACTGCCTGGTGAGAGCGAGCTACCGCTTTGTCGCCAAGCAGTTCTCACCATTCGCAGGGGGGAGTGTCCGAAAGCGACCAGAGGAGTACACGCTCCCCCCTGCGAACCTTGTCTCGGAACCCGCGGGCGCGAAGCACGTCTTCCGGTCTTTGTCGACTCGGAAGGGTTGTTTCGTCGCGCCTCGGTCTCATACGATTCTGGCAGTGAAGTGCCTGGTGGCGGCCAGCTAGTTCTTCACCGCGAAGCAGTTCTCACCGCTCGCAGGGGGGAGTGTCCAGGGTTGCGAGGACCGGACACTCCCCACCGCGAACCGCGTCTTGCGATCCTCATCGGCTCTGAAGGGTCACCTCGTCGCGCCCCGTACGAAGGGCTCGGTTCGACCTGATGGCGCGCACGCCCGCCACCCGCTCCCGGCTAGGCCGGGTCCTTGCTGCCGTGGCGGCGTTGCTAGTCGCGGGCGTACTTGTCGTGATCTTGAGTCCTAGCAGCCACACCCTCATGCCGGGGGCGGTGCTGACGTCGGCGACAGACTTCAGTCTCTCGGGCACCGTCACCGGTCTCACCCCAGGTGTCGCCTCGCCGCTGGTGATCCAGGCGACGAACCCCTACAACGTCCCGATCACCGTGACATCGGTCGCGGTGTCGGTGTCGTCGGTGACCACGGCGTGCCCGGTGTCTGAGCTTTCGATCAACGGCACCGCCTTCAGCGGTACTGCGCCGACTGCAGCGGTGACACTGAGCGGGCTCACGACGGTGGTCCCGGCCAGCGGGTCGGCCAACATCCCGCCATCGGCGTCAGACGGAGTGACCACCATAACCAGCACGGCGATCAGCTCGGCCACCTTGTTCACGACGGCGGGCCAGTACGTCGGGTGGTCCATCACCGACTCAGCAGGGGCCATCGCGTCGGGCACGACCATCACGGCCGAGACGGCGGGCGCCGGGCACTCAGCGACGCTCTCGCAGGCGGCGACCGTCACCACGTCGGGCGACACCTTCACGCTCGCCCCATCCATCCTCGTGGCAAGAGCCGCACCCAATGCCTGTCAGGTCACCACCTTCAACTTCTCCTACTCAGGCTCGGCCACCTACACAGAGCCGACGCTGACCAGCCTCATGTCGGCGCCGAATCCGTCGACCTCTGGCCAGTCGGTGACATTCACGGCAACGGTGACGGGCAACATCACGCCCGCCACCTCCGCGGTCACACCGGTCGGCACCGTGACCTTCTATGAGTGCACGGCCCCGGTCCTTTCCTCTGGGTCCGCGGCTTCCTCGTGCACGACCTCGGTCGCTTTGAGCCCGGCCGAGACCGTGAACGGCAGCGGGGTTGCGACGTACGCGACCACGACGCTTGCCACTGGGTCCGACGTGATCTTCGCCGTTTTCACCGCGACCGACCCGACGAGCTTTGCGACGAGTTCGTCGACGACGATCACCCAGGTCGTGACGAGTTCGACCGTTGGCACGACGACGACGCTCGGCTCGGCTCCGAACCCATCGGTGTTCGGCGGGACCGTGGTCTTCACCGCGACGGTGGCCGCGACCTCTGGCAGCGGGACCCCGACGGGGACCGTGAACTTCTACACCTGTGCCTCGGCGACCAACTGCAGCTCACCCACATTGCTCGGCTCGGGGACGCTCAGCTCCGGCAAGGCCACCTACTCGACGTCGAGCCTCCCGGTCGGCAACACCTACCTCGAGGCCGTCTACCAGGGAGTCACAGGCTCCTACAGCCAGAGCACCTCTTCGATCATCACCCAGGTCGTGACCATCGCCCCCACAGCTACGTCGCTCACCTCGACTCCGAACCCGTCCAGCGTCGGCAGCTCGGTCACCTTCACGGCGACTGTGACCCCCAGTCCGAGCGGGACTGTTACCGGGACGGTCAGCTTCTACTCCTGCACGACCACCGCCTGCGCGACAAAGACGCTTCTCGGCACGGGGACGGTCGGCGCCTCCAACAAGGCCACGTACTCCACCTCCAGCCTGCCGGTGGGCACGACGATCGTCGAAGCCGTCTATGGCGCGACCACCGACTTCTCCGCCAGCACCTCCAACACCGTCTCCCAAGTGGTGAACCTGATCGGGACCACGACCGCGCTTGCCTCGTCGTCGAACCCGTCCACTGTCGGCAGCTCTGTCACCTTCACGGCGACTGTGACCCCGGCTGTGAGCGGAACCGTCACCGGAACCGTCAGCTTCTACTCCTGCACGACCTCCGTCTGCACGACAAAGACGCTTCTCGGCACCGGCACGGTCGGCGCCTCCAACAAGGCCACGTACTCCACCTCCAGCCTGCCGGTGGGCACGACGATCGTCGAAGCCGTCTATGGCGCGACCACCGACTTCTCCGCAAGCACCTCCAACACCGTGTCGCAGGTGGTCAACGCGATCGGGACTACGACGGCGCTCAGCTCGTCGCCGAACCCATCTACTGTCGGCAGCTCGGTCACCTTCACGGCGACTGTGACCCCCGCTGTGAGCGGGACTGTCACAGGAACAGTGAGCTTCTACTCCTGCACCACCTCCTGCACGACTACGACGCTTCTCGGCACCGGCTCTGTCGGAACTGGCAACAAGGCCACGTACTCCACCTCAAGCCTTCCTGTGGGCACGACCATCGTCGAAGCCATCTACGGCGGAAGCGCGACCTATGGGGGAAGCATCTCCAACACCGTGTCGCAGGTGGTCAACGCGATTGGGACATCGACGGCGCTCAGCTCGTCACCGAACCCGTCCGGTATCGGGAACCCGGTCACCTTGACGGCAACGGTGACCAAGTCCTCGGGCACGGCGACCCCGACCGGGACCGTGAGCTTCTACTCGGGCACCCCGACCGGGACCCACACCCTTCTCGGGACGAGCACCTTGTCCTCAGGCACCGCGAGCCTTGTCACCTCGTCGCTTTCTGCGGGGACCGACAGCCTCTATGCCGTCTACTCAGGTGACTCGAACTACGCCACGAGCACCTCGGCGGTCATAACCCAGGTCGTTATCGGCCCACCGTCAATCTGCACCGGCAGCTACACCAACACGATCATCGGCAACCCCTCGTCCCCGCTAATCAACGGGACGAATGGGAACGACTTCATCTACGCCTTCGGCGGGAGCTACGCCGTGAACGGCTTTAACGGCAACGACTGCCTGGACGCCGGGGACGGCAACAACGTGCTCACTGATGGGAACGGCAACGACGTGATCCTGGCGGGGAACGGAAACAACGGGATCGTGGCGGGCAACGGTAATGACACGGTCGTCGTCGGCAACGGATCGAATGGCATCGCTCTAGGCAACGGCACCGATTCTGTGACCGTCGGCAATGGCAGCAATAACGGCGTCCTCATCGGAAACGGCACCGGCACCGTGACAGTGGGGAGCGGCTCGTACAACGTAGTCACCCTCGGAACCGGCACAGACACGGTCACGATCCAGGGCGGGAGCCACGACACGATAAACGGCGGAGCCGGTAACGAGACGATCTACCTCGGAGCGGGCACCTACAACACCTACAGCGGTGCGCCGCATGAGACCAACGTCTGTCACCTCCCCACCGGCAAGACGGCGACCTCGCTCCACGACACGATCACCAACTGCACGGTGGTGAGTCCATGACCAGGACCTGGCGCTCGTGGCGTTGGCGGGGCGCCTACGTCGTCGTCTTAGTCGCCGCGGTCGGTGCCCTCGTGGCGGGCATCGCCTATGGCGCCTTAACGGCTTCAGGACTCGGAACGGGCTCGGCCTCGACGGGAAGCGTGACCCTTACCACGACGGCCAGCCACACCTGCAGCTACACCACTCCGCCCCTGACGCCGGGCACCTCCATGACCGCGTGCAGCTTCCAGGTCACCTATGGCGGGTCGATCTCGGCCTACGTGGGCCTTGACGTGCTCATCGAGACCACGAAGGGCTCCGGAGTCGGCGCCCACACCCTTTACGACGGGAGCAACTCGACGGGGCTCACCTTCTCCATAATCGACAACGGCGGCAAGTCGTTCACGGTCCCGACGAGCGCTACCACCTGTCCGGCAGGCGCCCCCGCAGGCTCGATCTGCTACGAGCTCGATGACGAACTCGCCGCCTGGTACGGCGGCAGCACCCCGAGCCTCACCTTCACCAACACGAGCCCAGCGGTGACCTGGACGATCACGCCGAACTTCCCAAAGACCGCAGGCAACGCCTACCAGGGAGCCACAGCGAGCCTCGTCCTCACCGCCCTGGCCGTGCAGGCCCCGGCCAACGCGCTTCCAGGGACATGCACCACGTCCACCATCGGCAAGAGCTGCCCGGCAAACGGCAGCTTCGCGTGGAGTTAGCGAGAACCCGATGACCCTTGTCACCGAGACCGTGCCAACACAGGCCCCCGCGACCGAGACAGGCCCCAGCGCTTGGCGGTACTTCGTCGGCGTCGTCTCGACGCTCGTGGCGATCCTGCTCGTGATGGTGGCCTGTGTCGCCATCGTGCTTGCGGTAGCCACGCACTTTTCGCCTAAGGGCCAGTACACCGTGTTCGGCCACCCGGTGATGATCGTGCTGTCAGGCTCGATGAGCCCTGTTATCCGCACGGGCGATCTCATCATCGACAACCCGGTGACAGCGGCCCAGGCCGAGCGCCTCAAAGTCGGCCAGATCGTTAGCTTCCGTGAAGCCCCCGGCAGCCAGACGATCGATACCCACCGCATCGCGGGCATCGAGCACTCAGGTGGGACCGTCTCTTACATCACCAAGGGGGACGCCAACAACGCCCCCGACACCGCTCCCCGACCGTCCTCGGACGTGATCGGCGTGTTCAGCACTGCCATCCCACGAGGGGGCTATCTCTTGAACGCCTTGCACAAGCCCTTGACGTTGCTCTTGATCTTGGTATCGCCCGTTCTCTGGTTCCTCGCCGGCCCGCTTTACAAGTGGGCAGGCGAGATGGACCAACCGGCGAGCCGAGAACCGGCGGCATCCGCCGGTGAGGCGGAGGCAGACGAGTTATGAGCGTCGCTTCCCTGGCAATGCGCGGGGGTCGGCATCCGCCTCACCGACCGCGCCAAAGCGGGAGGTCGCCGTGACCGATCGCTAGCACGAAGTACCCACCAGCAACACAGATGTCTGTTTGCAGTTTCATACACATTGACTAATGCGAGGAGAAACAAAACAATGAAAATGTCCATAAAGAAGCGGCTCGTTCTTGGAGCAGCCGCACTAGCGACCGTTGGGGCGGTGGCGACACTTGTCGCTGGCGTCACCTTCGGCGTGTTCGACTCCACCGCCGGGCCGGTGACCCAGAACTTCACCACGGGGACGCTGTCGCTGACGCAGGACGCGAGCACCACCTGCCCAGTCACCGCAACCAACCTGGTGCCCGGTGACTCCGGTTCGTGCGTGTTCATCGTCGACTACACCGGCAGCGTAGAGGCGTGGGTCAGCCTGACCACCGTGACGTCGGACCCGGCTCCGGACCTGGCGATCACCATCACGGACAACAACAGCGTTTCTTACGCCATCAACGGGACCCACCTGTACGTGGGAGTCGGCTCCGGCGGGCCGTACACATTCACGGTGAACTGGACCCTGCCGATCACGGCCGGTAATGCCAACCAAGGGAAGTCGGCGTCTGTGGAGCTAACCGCGATCGCTGCGCAGCAGACGAACAACGGCACCTGCACGACGCCGGGCCTCGCCTCTTGCACCAGCGTCACCTGGTAGCAGAGCAACTAGCCATGGCTCGCACGGGACCCCGTAAGGGGAACCACATGAGGAGGAAAGCGGTTGCAACGACCGCTTTCCTCCTCGCGGGCCAGATTTCGTCCTCGGTCACCGCCGGTCAATCTTTGCCAAGGACCGGCGGTGACGGGGGAGCAGCACCCTCAAGTTCTAAGTCCCATCAGATCGATTCGGAGCCTTAGGTGTTCGGCAAGGGCAAGCACAACAGGAGAGTCTCAAAGCGGCTGCTGCTCGTGGCCGGCTCTGCCGCGGGCGTGGCCGCTGCGAGCGTCTTCGCGGCCACTGCCGCCTTCGGCCTGTTCAACAGCACCACCGCAACACAGACCAACACCTTCAGTGCCGGGACGGTCACCCTCACGAGCGACACCAGTGGCGCCTGCAACGTGAGCGGGATGCTGCCGGGCACCTCTCCGACCCCGTGCACGCTCAAAGCCACCTACTCGGGAAACGTCTCGGCCTACTTGGGGCTCGATGTCCTCATCGAGACCCAACATGTCAGTGGCGGGACCAATCTCTACTCAGCCGGGCCGAACGACCTCCAAGTCGCCATCTCATCGACCACCCCGACCGTCCCCAGCTACACGGTCCCGACGGCTACGACCACCTGTCCGCTAAGTGCCCCCGGCGGCTCGACCTGTTACGAACTGGACAACGAACTCGTCGCCACGACGGCGTTCACTTCCTCCTCCCCCTCTGTCACCTTCACCACCACGGTGAGCCTGCCCACTTCCTCGGGTACTGGTGACCAGGGCGGGGCGGCCCAGATCATCTTGACGGCTCATGCCGTCCAATCGGGCAACAACTCCGAAACGGGATGCAGTGCCGGGTCCCCCTGTACCACGGTGCACTGGAGCTAGCGAACCATGGCCCGCGCCCACTCACCGCGCCGGTGGACGACCATGGTGGCCGTCGCGCTCGGCGTCGTCTTCGGCGCGCTGGCTGCTGCCAGCTTGGCATGGGCGCTTTTCTCCGACGCCTCGCCGACCGAGACCAACAGCTTCAGCGCGGGAAGCATCGGGGCCGGCCAGCAGCCGACGGCCACGGTGTTGGGGCGCGACGTGTCGCTCTCGTGGGGTGCGGCCACCAATGCCTCCTCCTACGGCGTGGCTCGTTCCAACGTGAGTCCCCAGAGCTTGTCGACAACCGAGCACGGATCATGCGCAACCAGTGTCTCCGCGACCTCGTGCACCGACACCGGCGTTCCCGAGAACGGGACCCTCGCGACGAACTGGACCTATGCCGACACGCCCCAGTTGCACAACTGGCTCGGGGCCACCAGTCCGGCCAGCGCGACGGTCGTGGTTCCCGCCCCGAGCCTCTCGCTGGTCACTAGTACGTTCACCACGGCCGGGGGCAGCACGAACGCCACAGTGTCCAACTTCTTCGACAACGAGGGCGTGACCTATTGCTTGGACCAGAACACGACGCCATGCACCACCGAGCTGGGCACGGGCTTGGTCGCCTTGAGTGGGGGGACGGCGACTGACGCTCTCACGATCCCTGCGGGCCTGAGTGTCGGTACCCACACGGTCTACGCGGTGGGGTCCCAAGGCAGCGTGCCGTCGGCCTCGATCACGATCAACCCCGGCGCGGCCACCAAGCTCGTGTACACCACGAGCCCGCCAAGCTCGACCACGGCCGGAGCGACGTTCTCAGTCGCGGTCGCCGAGGAGGACTCCTACAACAACGTCGAGACAGGCGACTCCACGACGGCGGTGAGCCTGGCGGCGAACAACGGTGGCGGCGGCTTCTCGTGCACCACCACGCCGACTCATCTCACGGGTGGCACCGCCAGCTTCAGCGGATGCTCCTACACGGTCGCGAGCGCCACCGCCTACACCCTCACGGCCACAGCCGGGTCGCTCACCGCCCAAGCCAACACGACGGTCTCTGCGGGGACGGCTCATTCAATTGCCGTCTACTCTGGATCGCCCCAGACCACCTCGACGAGCGCACCGTATGCCAGCCCGCTCGTCGCCATCGTCACCGACACCTACGGCAACCCGGTCTCGGGGGTGTCGGTCACCTTCGCAGGCCCGAGCACCGGGGCGTCCGGCACCTTCGCGACCTGTTCCGGCGGCAACCCGAATGGCTACTCCTGTAAGGTCACCACCAACGCCAATGGCGAGGCCACGTCCTCCACCTTCACGGCCAACGCTACGGCCGGGTCGTACAACGTGACGGCGACGGCCACCGGAGTCGGGACCCCGGCGAGCTTCTCGCTGACGCAGGCGGCGCCTACCGTCACAGCCATTTCCCCGAGCTACATGGCCTACAACTCAAGCGGTGTCGACGCGACGGTCACGGGGACGAACTTCGTGTCGGTGCCCACGGGCCTTACGGTGACCTTCACGGGCGGCAGCAGTGGCAGCGCACCCACGGCATCGGTCGTCTCGGTCACTCCGACCACGATCGCGATCACGATTAGCCAGAGCGGTGGCAGCAGCAGCGCTACGTGGAATGTCGTCGTGACAAATCCCGGTGGGGCGACTGGCATATGCACGCAATGCTTCGTGGTGACCGGTGACACCGACTCGATATCGAGCGTGTCCCCGGGCGCCGTCGGCCAGGGCGCCAGCAACGTCCTTTTGACGATCAACATGGGGACCCTCATTAATGGTTGCAGCGGTGGGCCATTTACGGTGCAGTTCTCCAACCCCGGTATCACCGTCCACAGCGGTGGCTTGGTCACCTGCACGGGGCCGACGACCCTAACCATTCCGATCGACGTTGCAGCGAGCGCGCCCACGGGAGTCGGAAGCGTAACCGTCTTCGCGAGCGCGCAGAACTACACGGCCTCGGCCAACGATCTCACCGTCGATCCGTCTCCACTGCTCACCTTCACCCCGACCACCTTGCCAGGCGCGACCGCCGGTACCGCTTACAGCCAGAGCATTACGGCCTCGGGTGGCGACGGGAGCTACACATACACCGAGACTGGGACCCTGCCGACCGGCGTCACGTTCTCGGGCGGCACCCTCTCGGGGACCCCCACGCAAGCCGGTTCGTTCCCAATCCAGATCTCTGCCACCGACACCGCCTCTCACGCCGGGTCACAGAGTTACACGCTCGTGGTCACGGCCGGGGCCACCGGCCTCAGCCCGACGAGCGGCACAGTCGGCACCACCGGAGTCACGATCCTCGCCCAGGGCTTCATCGCCTCGCACGCCCTCACGGTGACTGTCGGCGGGACGAGCGCCACCATCACCTCGGGCGGGACCACCAACAGCAACGGCACCTCGACGGTGGCGTTCACCATCCCGGCGGTGCCCGCAGGGCCTGAGACGGTCGTGGTCTCTGACGGCACCAACTCGGCCACCTCGGCCACCAACTTCACCGTCACGCCCCAAATCACGTCGCTGTCGAGCACGACCGGGACGGTGGGGACGACCGTGACGGTGACGGGCAACGGCTTCAAGGCGAGCGCCTCCAGCCTCAGCGTGGTCTTCGGCGGCACGAGCTACTCGATGTCGGGCACCACCAACGCCAATGGCGTGCTCACCACCGCCAGCTTCACGGTGCCCACGGTGCCCGACGGTTCCTACACCGTGGCCGTCAAGGACGGCACGAACACCTCGGCGAACTTTGGCACCAACTACACCGTCACGCCGACGGCCAGCCTGAGCACCACCAACGCGGTGGCCAACACCACGGTCACCGTGACTGGCAACGGCTTCGCGGCCAGCTCGGGCCTCACCGTCACCTTTAACGGTACGAGCCAGACCCTGGGCGGGACGACCTCGACGAACTCCAACGGCGTCATCACCGGGGCCACCTTCAGCGTGCCCAACCTCGCCGCCGGCTCCTACAACGTCGTCGTGAAGGACGCCGTTCCCAACACCGCCCCGACGATCAGCTTCACAATCCCGACGCCCTCGGCCAGCATCAGCCCGTCGAGCGGCAACGTCGGCCAGGTGGTTACGCTGAGCGGCTCCAACTTCCCAGCCAACCAGACGATCACGGCCACCTGCGCCGGATCGTCCGTCACCCTGTCGGGCACGACCACCACGACGGCCACGGGCGCCATCCCCACCTCGACGCCGCCCACCTTCACCGTCCCAGCCACCGCCCCGTGCGGCCTGGCCGGGGCGCAGGGCGTGGTGGTGACCGTCGAGACCCAGAGCGCCGCCGCCGGGAATTTCACCGTCACGCCGACGGCCAGCCTGAGCACCACCAACGCGGTGGCCAACACCACGGTCACCGTGACTGGCAACGGCTTCGCGGCCAGCTCGGGCCTCACCGTCACCTTTAACGGTACGAGCCAGACCCTGGGCGGGACGACCTCGACGAACTCCAACGGCGTCATCACCGGGGCCACCTTCAGCGTGCCCAACCTCGCCGCCGGCTCCTACAACGTCGTCGTGAAGGACGCCGTTCCCAACACCGCCCCGACGATCAGCTTCACAATCCCGACGCCCTCGGCCAGCATCAGCCCGTCGAGCGGCAACGTCGGCCAGGTGGTTACGCTGAGCGGCTCCAACTTCCCAGCCAACCAGACGATCACGGCCACCTGCGCCGGATCGTCCGTCACCCTGTCGGGCACGACCACCACGACGGCCACGGGCGCCATCCCCACCTCGACGCCGCCCACCTTCACCGTCCCAGCCACCGCCCCGTGCGGCCTGGCCGGGGCGCAGGGCGTGGTGGTGACCGTCGAGACCCAGAGCGCCGCCGCCGGGAATTTCACCGTCACGCCCCAAATCACGTCGCTGTCGAGCACGACCGGGACGGTGGGGACGACCGTGACGGTGACGGGCAACGGCTTCAAGGCGAGCGCCTCCAGCCTCAGCGTGGTCTTCGGCGGCACGAGCTACTCGATGTCGGGCACCACCAACGCCAATGGCGTGCTCACCACCGCCAGCTTCACGGTGCCCACGGTGCCCGACGGTTCCTACACCGTGGCCGTCAAGGACGGCACGAACACCTCGGCGAACTTTGGCACCAACTACACCGTCACGCCGACGGCCAGCCTGAGCACCACCAACGCGGTGGCCAACACCACGGTCACCGTGACTGGCAACGGCTTCGCGGCCAGCTCGGGCCTCACCGTCACCTTTAACGGTACGAGCCAGACC